>Ga0310694_10000040_pt1 | contig 186784 bp, 168 predicted proteins | sample 174DNAGHGhighgp2_FD_203884 | JGI IMG/M metagenome (GOLD analysis project Ga0310694, IMG submission 203884) | Sheep rumen microbial communities from Palmerston North, Manawatu-Wanganui, New Zealand - 1742 DNA GHGhigh gp2 (v2) (version 2) | ecosystem: Host-associated > Mammals > Digestive...
CAAACCCATTATTTGGGTGGTTATAGAGACGGTGTTCACCTCTTCCCATTCCGAACAGAGAAGTTAAGCCCGCCCTCGCTGATGATACTGCACTTGTTTGTGGAAAAGTAAGTCGCCGCCCATTTTTATAAGGAGACCTATGGTCTCCTTTTTTTGTTTTTGGTGGCTATGGAGTGGGTGTTTACCTCTTCCGCATTCCGTGCCGAAGGCTGCCGAGCTTGCCGAGGCAACGTGAAGTTTGCTCGTCAGGCTCGCAGGCCATGTCTCCTTACGGAGCCAGGCAGAAGCCCAGCATCGCCGATGATACTGCACTTGTTGGCTCCGCCTACGTCCCTTCATCTCGGCATAGCTCATTCAAGCATGGCTCTGCGCTCGACTTCCGGGACTCCTGTGGAAAAGTAGGTCGCCGCCAATCTTTCGAAGGAGTTCCATTCGGAACTCCTTTTTTTATTCCCCTTTTATACAATAATAATTAAGCTGTTGCGTTATATAAACAAAACAATAATGTTATGCCAGTTATCAGTCGTTTCTACGGAATTGTAATCAAGATGTTCTTCAAACCGAAAGAACATGAACCTGCACATATCCATGCCATATACGACGAATACGTCGGTATATTCGATATACATACCTATGAGATGACAATGGGCGACCTGCCGGTGCAGGCTCAGCGTCTTGTAAAGGAGTGGCTGAGCACCAATGGTCCGGCGCTTGTTGAGATGTGGAATACCCAAATTATAAAACAACTCCCTCCGCTGAAATGAATACACTGCCTCGCATAAAGTCTGTTTCCCCTATGGATGGCTACCAGTTGTCTGTGCTGTTTGATGATGGCAGGAAGGTGGTTTATAATGTAGCGGAAGACATAGAAACCATCAGTGCTTTTAGTGACTTGAAGACTGTCGAGGGCCTGTGGCCCCAGGTGCAGGTTGATAAAAGCCGCACGGTGGTTTATTGGAATGATTGGATAGACTTGCCGTCAGATACTCTATATGAATATGGACGATGAAAATAAAGGGAGTCTAAAAAGTAGAAAAGCGAGGCCATCGGGTCTCGCTTTTCTGTTTTGGGACTAATATTGTGCTACATTGAGAAGTCAGTTATGAGAGCAAATGGGCCAATGCTTACCATTCCCTCTTTGTAGCAAGACTCTTCGTAATCCTCCTTCCAGCAAAACTCTTCGTAATCACGCCACACTTTTATGGTTACGGATGCCGCGAACGGGGATTCGCCCGGCCATTTTATGTGTATAGTCGTATCCACCGGTATGTAATAATGCTTGCCGCAGTAATCGAAACCAACAGCAGAACATCCCCATTTCCCCGCATAAACGGGAGCGTTATCTAAAAAGTCGTACCTTCCTCCGTCATTAACCTCTATTGGTAAATCCTTGATGAAAGCAATGCCTTCATCATTGAATTGCAAGCCGTCAAAGAGTGGTGTGCATTCGGGCACAGTGTCAGCTGCAATGGTGTCGGTTGTTGTGGTGCCACTTTTGCAGGCGGTCATTGCGGCAAGAATTAACATCGCCGCGCATATCATCAATACTTTCTTCATGTCCTAAACCATTAAAAGTTAATCACTGAAACAAACGCCACACAGCGGTTTTTATTGCCCGCGAGGCGGCGGAAATTTGCCGTTTCCGTGCAATTTTGCCTCGCATCATCGCAAAACCTTCTTGCAGTCGTGTAAATCGGTCTCGCACCATTGCATTGGGCATTGCACGGCTGCAAAACGGCCTCGCACCACTGCAAAACGCATTTACAGCATTGCAAAACGGCCTCGCACCACTGCAAAACGCTTTTGCAGCATGGTTTCTTGTCCTTGCAGTGGTGCGGGGCACGATTGCACGGCTATTCCGCCGGCTGTCGTATTTTTATTTGCCACATATATACGAAAAACAGAATAATCACGTTATCAAAGCATGACCGACAACAAACAACTGGCGAAACTGGAATTTGTGGCCTTCTGTATTGAACAATACAAAATAGCGACAAAGCAGACGGGTTGTGAGGAGGAGCAGCTGTTCCGGAAACGTGGGGTTATTGATTTTCTGATTGACAACTATGAGGTTCTGCACACGCAGGGAGAACAGGCCATAATGAACGAGATAGAAGGATACTTAAAACACCACCAGCAATGATACTCTACCACGGAAGCCTTGAAATAGTAGAACAGCCACTAATACGCGAAGCCAACCGCCCGCTGGACTTCGGCACGGGGTTCTACACTACCACGAGCTTACAGCAAGCCAGACGCTGGGTGAAACTACGCATGGAGCAGAACAACGCCAAAGTAGGGTATATCAATATCTACGAGTACACCCCGAAGAAAGGCTTGCGCACTCGCCGCTTCCGTTCGGCCAACGAGGCTTGGGTCGATTTCGTCCACGCCAACCGCACCGTGCAAGACTACAACCACGACTACGATATTGTAACCGGTCCTGTGGCCAACGACAACGTCTATCTCAGCTTTAACCTCTACGAGTCGGGCATAATCACCAAGCGCGAACTTATACGTCGGCTGAAGACATACAAACTAGTTGACCAACTGCTTTTCCACACCGAACAATCTCTGCTAACGCTTAAATATAATGGCAACAAGGAGGTAACGCTATGAACCAACCCAAGATAACCCAAGACAATGTGCACCTACTGCTGCCAAATAAGGTGGCGAAACTGGCCGACCGATTGTTGCAGAATGGAGTGGCCAACGATATGGCCACCGCCATTAACATAGTCTATTCCTCGCCTGTCTACGCGAAGCTGGAACAGGAAAAAACCAAATACTGGTGGCTGGGGGTGAACGCACTCTATCAGGAAATCACACAATACAGTTATTAATCATTTAAAACATTTTCATTATAAAAAAAACATTATTTGCTTCGATTTGCGCCATTTTGTTTGCCGGGTGCGGCAATGCGCAGAAGGTTGACAATACACCCGTGGCGGCGCTGGACTTGCAGCGCTACCTCGGCGACTGGTACGAGATTGCACGCTTCGACCATAGCTTCGAGCGCGGACTGGACTTCTGCAAGGCCAACTACGCGCTGCGCGAGGACGGCAAGATTGCCGTGACCAACACCGGCATCAAGGAGGGCAAGCAAAAGACCTCCAACGGCAAGGCCAAGACCACCGACGAGGCCGCCGTGCTGCGCGTCTCCTTCTTCGGGCCGTTCTACTCGGACTACCGCGTGATGCTGCTTGACGCCGACTACCAATGGGCACTCATCGGCAGTGGCAGTGCCAAATACCTTTGGATTCTCTCCCGCACCCCCGAACTGCCCAAGGAAACCCTCGACACCATCCTCGCCGAAGTCCAGCGCCGCGGCTACGACACCTTGAAGCTCATCTGGGTGAAGCAGAAATAGCCCATGCGCATCGTCCTTCACGCCAACTCAAAACGACGAAAGCCGAGGCCAGCAATGGTCTCGGCTTTCTGCTATGATGAATGTCTCAATGATTATTCTTCTACGCTTATTCGCATATAAATGGTGTCACCTTTGTATTGCTCTTCTATAAGCTCATATCCTTTCACATAAATCACATCCCCTCCCCAACAATATGCCTCAGCAACAAAGTCATTTGGTGCATATTGTCCTATCTCTTTAGGAAGAGCATTCTTGTCCTCCCAGCGATAGAGATGCAATATCGGCGGCTCATCTAATCGCCATTCTAAAGTGGCTATACGCCTGGCACAGCAGTTGTAAATAGCAAATTTGCCAACAATGGAACCTTTCGGATGAAAAAGAGTATCAATAAAGGCTGTACGGCCAGTAGCCACTGGGTCGCCCGAGCCCTTGAGCTCTGGGCCATAACTTACAATATAGCCTTTGTCACCTCCAATCAATTGCAACACATTCCTGTTCCACCATAGGTCATACTCAGGTTTATCCAATCCATCTGCAGCGAGAAAAATATGCCGCAAAAGGTTGTCGATGTGCATACTGTCGGCAGGGGAAAAATTCGGTATGGAAAAAGACAAGCAAGAGCAAAAAAAAATACTTTTCTTTGCCTCGTTATAGTCATCCTCTGTGCAACGGACGGCGGTTACCTGTGCATTTGAAACAAGCATGGCAAAAAGTACCGCGCATATCATCAATACTTTCTTCATGTCCTAAACTATTAAAAGTTAATCACAAAAGCAAACGCCGCCCTGCGGATTTTATTGCCCGCAGAGCGGCGAAAATTTACCGTTTCCGTGCAGTTTCGCCTCGCACCATTGCAAAACCCTCTTGCAGTTTTGTAAATCGGTCTCGCATCATTGCACGGGGCGTTGCACGGCTGCAAAATGGCCTCGCATCGTTGCAAAAGGCATTTACACCAATGCAAAACGGCCTCGCACCATTGCAAAACGCTTTTGCAGCATTGTTTCATGTCCTTGCAGTGGTGCGGGGCGCGATTGCACGGCTATTCCGCCGCCTCGGCGGGCTGCCCGGGTTCCTCGTCGTCCGGCGCGACGTCGCGTGTGCGGTGCGGGTCGGGCATCGCGTGGCGGCGGAAGTATTCGAGGTCTTCCTGCATCCGCTTGACGAGGTCGGCGGCCTCGCGGCGGTCGGGGTTGAGCAGCGCGTAGGCGTTATTCGCTGTATTTAATTTGATTTCAGCGGTGCTCATGGCCTGCGGCAGGTGAACATCACCACGGCGGCGTAGGCCACATCGCTCTCGGCGCGGGCGGCTTTCAGCTCGCCGAGCACCTGCTCCATGCGCTCCTCGTTAACTCCGTTTACGCTGCTCCATTTCGGCAATGCTCAAGCAAGCTTGGCAATGCACTCAACTTACGCAGCTCCGCGCTGGGCGATGAGCTGGCGCACCTCGTCGTTCTTCGCCTTCAGCTGGTTGGCCACGATGAGCAGCCCGAGGCGGTTCAGTTGGCGCTCGTACTGCAGGAGGTCTTGCAGCATGTTGTCGATGAGGCCGCTCTCCTTCATGTAGTTCTTGCGGGTGGTGATTTTGTAGTTATTCGCTTTATTTGATTTGATTCAGCGGTGCTCATGGCCTTTGGCACTTGATGACCTTCAGCAGCGGCTCGGCGTGCTGTGCGGTCTCGGCGATGGGGTGCCAAAGGCTGCGAACACCTTGTTATTTCAAATTATGGAAGTGAGCAACTTGGCGTAGGCCTTGATGGTGTCGCGCAGCGAGGCGTAGAGCTTGTCGCGCTCCTCGTCGGCCTTCTGGAGGGCGGAGGTGTAGCTCACCGTGCTCTCCTTCCCGATGTCCTTGGCCAGCCGCTTGCTGTTGTACTGGCTGATGCTTACGTTTTTTGTCTTTGTTTGCCACCAACAACGGCTTCGCTAATATTTATTATATGGTCGGCAAGTTTCTCGTATTGTGCGTAGAGGCTGCTGTAGGCGTTGCCTACTTCGTAACCGTATTGGCCATGTTTGAGTGCTTCGAGGTGTTCCCTGCGCAGTCGGTCACGGCAGAGGTTGACTTCTCGCTCGGCTTCATTGGCAGCTTGAAGGTCGGCACGGTCGTAGTCGACGAGATTGCTGTCCATTACCAGCAGTGCGTTCTCGACAAGGGCGCTCATCTCGGCAAGGTTGGCGTTTTGGCTGTCGCTGAAATGCACCGCGTCGGAGTACTTGCTTTTGCGTGTCAATGCAATTTGCAGGATGCTGTCGCCGATGCTTTCCAGGTTGTCGCTGACACGCATCATGGCACTGATGCGCTCGGATCCGTGGGCACTGACACCGCCGCTGCCGACTGCGGTAAGGAATTTGGTTATCTCCATATCCATGCGGTCTGTTAGTTGTTCATATCGCTCTATGTGTCCTACCACGGCATCCATCTCTTTCATATTGCGTACCGTCCGCAAATCAGGCAGCAGTGCATACATTCTCAGCACTTGTTTCGAGAAAAGTTGCAGCTCCTTTTTGGCACTCTGCAAGTTGAGTTCGGCTGTGCCGACTGGACCGCGACTGATATATGTAAGGCGGTAATCGTTGTTCCCGGTTTCCACCTTCTTCTCTGGCACCATACGTGTAACAATCCACACAATCTGAGGAATGAACCACGACTGCACGCCGACGTTCATCACGTTAAACATTGTGTGGAAGAGCGAAAGAGCCATTGGTGCATCGTCAGGAAAGACCATCTGTACCACAGAGAGGATGGGTCGGAACAGGATGAGCGTAAGAGTGACACCTATAACATTAAACACAAGGTGCGCCCTTGCTGCACGTTTGCCGTTAATGCCTGCCACCATTGCGGCGATATTTGCCGTGACGGTGGTTCCGATGTTCTCGCCCATCACTAGCGCAATGGCTATATCAAGACCAATCCAGCCGTTGTGAAGCATCAGCAGTGTGATGGCCATCGTCGCCGCCGAAGCCTGCACCACGCAGGTCAGCACTGCGCCAATGGCTACAAAGAGAATCACTGACCAAAACCCATAACCACTTAATGATGCGAGGCCGTGCAGCATCGACGGATAATTGCCGAGGTCGGGCATCGCGTTTTGCAGGCAGCGCATACCAACCAGCAGCAACGCTAGGCCGATGATGGTTTGTCCGATGGAATGCATCTTGTCGCGCTTCATGAAAAAGAAAGCAAGGCTGGCTGCTGCAATGCATAGAGGCAAGTCAAAATAGCCAGAGCCACCACCGAGACCAAGCAAGGTGATAATCCAAGCTGTCACCGTGGTGCCGATGTTGGCTCCCATAATGACTGCTACCGCGCCACTGAGCGAAAGCAGTCCCGCGTTGACGAAACTCACCACCATCACCGTGGTGGCACTCGACGACTGGATGGCCGCCGTTACCGCTGTTCCAGTCATAATGCCGCTCAGGGGTCTGCCGGTCATCTTGCCAAGCACGGCGCGCATCCTGCTTCCCGCTACCTTTTGCAAACCCTCGCTCATCATCTTCATGGCGAAGAGAAACACCGCCAAAGCGCCGGTGAAATTGATGATAATCAGTAGAATTGTCGTGATGTTCATAATGGTTTGTACTTTTGGTTTGACGCCGCAAAAGTACAAACAGATTGTTTCATAATTGTTACGAAAAGGTTAAGTTTTTGTTAAGTTTATCAGCACGTTTGGGAAACATTCACAGGATGTTTCCTCAGTGCGCAGAGTGCAAAGGCATAAGGGGGCTTGACTGTGGTCAATGACAGGGGACAGGCACCTGTCACACACCTGCTCTGAGGGATAAAATGGACATCTTTAATGTGAAGCGGGGCGGCCACGAGTTGCTCACTTGTTTGTGGAAAAGTAGGTCGCCGCCAATTTTTTTAAGGGAACCGATAACGGATCCTTTTTTTTGTTTTGCCCTTATACAATTAATATTATATAGTCCGCGTTATTAGGGTGCTGTATCAAACGGCTGTGTGGCGTCTGTGTTTGCAGGACGCCACTTCTATACATTCATTGAGAAGTAGAAACTGACGATATGACCTATAGCAAGGACAATCTAACAATAGAAATTTCTGAGCATGGCGCAGAGTTGACGAGCCTCCGCTGCGGCGGACGCGAATACCTCTGGTATGGTGACGCTGCCTATTGGAACCGCCATTCGCCGGTGCTTTTCCCCGTGGTGGGGAAGCCGTACAACAACGAGCTGCATATCGACGGCAAGGTCTACCCGATGAAGCAGCACGGCTTTGCACGCGACAGTGAGTTCGTCGTTTGTCCCCCTCTCTCCCTTACCAGCAGGGAGGGTATGGATGGCGCAATGGTGTGCATGAGAATGATTGACACTTCAAGACAGGAGGTTTATCCCTACCGATTCGGTCTTGAGGTGACGTATGCTATCCATGAGAATACGCTGACTGTGAGTTGGCTGGTGCAGAACCTCGACGAGCGCAAGATGTATTACCAAATCGGTGCACATCCTGCCTTCCTGCTACCCGACTACGACCCGGAGGATGAAATTCATGGTTATGTGCGTTTCTACGATAATTATCGCAGTGACAACCATGCCGTGAGTCCCATTCTTGTCTCGGCACTCGAGGATGGCAACCGTGTGGCGCTGCCGGAGCCTAAGCGTTTGCCGCATGAGATGCCCGTCACCGCCGACACTTTCGCCCACGATGCCTTGATGATAGAAAACGGTAACAAGCAGGAGGTCTCCACGGCCACCCTCTGCGACAAGCAAGGACGGCCTGTGGTCACCGTCGACTGCTTCGATGCCGACGCCTATGGCATCTGGGCCCCCCACAAACCCGGCTGTCCCTTTGTCTGCCTCGAGCCGTGGCAGGGTATCTGTGACCAGAAGGGTTTCTCTGGAGACATCAGTCAGCGCAGCATCATACGCTGCATCAATCCCGGCGACCACGGCCATTTTGTATATACAATTACTGTGGAGGACGTTGGCTTATAGCTTATGCCCGCCCTCATAGTTGTTTTGTCGTAATTACGTTATTTCGTTATAACGAGAAAATCTTTATTATAACGTAACTCTGGTGATACCTGGAAAAGAGTCTCTTATCGTGTTGGAGACACGCGCTTGAAGGTGACGGGTTGGTCGTGGATGGGGAAGAATATCTGCGGGCTGCAGCCGGCCGCAAGGGTGACTTCGTTGATCCAGAGGCCTCCACGCAGGTCGATGACCTCCAATTTGGGGTTGTTGCTGAGGTCGATGGTTTCATTGGGGGTGTTGCCGATGGAGAGGTGCGTGAGGTTGGGGAAGTATTTCAGGAAGTCGTAGTTGCTAATGATGTTCTTCCGTCCGCCATAGTCAAGTCCCAGTGCGGTGGCTTTCTCGGCTTCGGCATAGCTCACCATCCGGTCGCCATTGAGGTCGCATTTGGTGAAGCATCTGGAGAAAACATTGTCGTCGGTAATCTTGATGAACACCGAGTCTTTCTGTGCGTTTTGCGCCCATGTGGCCAGCGAGGCGAAGCCAAGGGCCAGAAAAAGGATTGTCCGTTTCATGATGGGTTGTTTTGGTATGGTTGTCAATCGTCGTAGTCAACTTGTCCGGTGCCGTTGCATTCGGGGCAGCGCCACTCCGTGTAGCCTCTGCCGCCGCAGGTAGAGCAGGCCACATGTCCCTCGGCGCCACAGCTGGGGCAGGCGATTATCTTGGTTCCTTCGCATTTGCTGCAGGTGACATAGCCCGTGCCGTTGCAGTTGGAGCACTCGTCATCGCCGCGGTATCCGCGCCCGGCGCACCAGTTGCACTGGAAGCTGCCGCCGCCCTGGCAATAGGTGCAGCGAATCTCTTTGTTGCCATAGCAAAGGTTGCATTGGCGGTAGCCGTTGTCACAGAACTGGCATTCTGAGCGTATTGTGCCGTCGCCCGAGCAGCGGCGACAGGTGTCGCCTACCGTGCTGAACGCCACCAAAAAGAGGATGGCGAAAGAAAATGCTGTAAGCTTTAATGTTTTGTTTTTCATAGCTTTATGTTTTTAAATGATTTGAAAATGATGCATCTATACAACTGCAAATATACATTTTTTTTAATTATGGAAGTTTTTTTTCTTGCTTTTTATCGAAATAAACCATACCTTTGCACTAACGACGGTGAATTGCGCAATTTGTGCAAGATGCTGTCTGTGAAATTATTGTGTAAACAAAAATATTGTTATTATGGCAAAGATACGTAAACTCATCAGCAAATCCGGCTACGACTGGAAGTACAGTGTTGTCGGTGGTGTCACCCGCGTCAACATCGAGTCTGGTTCCGACATCGCTCACCTCGACGAGCTCGACCAGAAACTCTGGACCGTCCTCAGCTGCCCCGTCAAGGGCCTTGAATTCGACGAGAAAACACTCTCTATGATGGATACCGACAAAGACGGCCGTATCCGTGTCGGCGAGGTCGTCGCTGCTGCCCAGTGGCTCAGGAAAGTGCTGTGCGACATGGATTACCTTGTAGAGGGCAATGACAGCATCGAATTCTCCCAGGTGAAGAAAGACACCGACGAGGGCAACCAGGTCATCGAGTCGGCCAAGCTCATCCTCTCCCAGCTCGGCCTCGACAAAGAGGGTATCTCGCTGGCTGATGTCAACGAATATATGGCCATCTACGAGGAGAAGTGCAAGAACGAATATACCGCCGCCAATGCCGAGCCGTTCACTCCTCCCTATGGTGAGAAGAGCGACGACGCCGAGGCCGCCGTCGCCGCCATCCGTGCCAAGGTGGCCGACTTCTTCATGCGCTGCAAACTCGTCCAGTTCGACGAGGAGGCCTCGCCCGTGCTCGACGTCCAGGTGGAGAAGATTGCCACCATCAGTGCCAATAACCTCAGCGACAGTGTCGCCGAGATAGCCACCTACCCCTTGGCCCGTCCCGTCAAGGAGGCCCTCCTGCCCCTCAACGGCGGCATCAACCCCGCCTGGCAGGCCGCCTTCGCCACGCTGAAGGAACTCGTCCTCGATGTCGACTTCCCCGGCAAGGAGAGTATCTCTGAAGCCGAGTGGAACACTATCCTCGCCAAGGTCGACGCCTATACCGCATGGAAAGCCGCCGGCGAGACCGCCATGAACGAGGCTGTGGCTGAGCAGGTCAAAGTCCATGCCGACGCCATCGAGCCCGTGGAGAAACTCCTGCGACTCTGCCGCGATTTCTTCCGCCTTCTGCACAACTTCGTTGTCTTTAAGGATTTCTACCGCCGCGACGACAATATCCAGGCCGTCTTCCAGGCCGGTAAGCTCTATATCGACCAGCGCTGCTGCGAGCTCTGCATCAAGGTCGACGATATGCCCAAGACCATCGCCTCCGCCGGCAAGAGCGGCATGTATCTCCTCCTGTGCCATTGTGTCAGCAAGGTGAAAGGCAAGGAGATGGACATCGCCGCAGCCCTCACCGATGGCGACGTCAACGACCTCCACGAGGGCAAGAACGCCATCTTCTACGACCGTTCGGGTCAGGATTGGGACGTCACCGTCACCAAGATCATCGACAACCCCATCTCCATCCGTCAGGCTTTCTGGAGTCCCTACCGCAAGTTCCTCAACTGGGTCACCGAGAAGATTGCCAAGAGTGCTGCAGAGAAGGAAAGCAAGCAGTTCGAGGAGATGACCGCCAAGGCCGATGCCGGCGCCACCGAATTCCAGGCCAAGCTGGCCGCCGAGAAGGAGGGCAAGACCGAGAGCCCCTCCGAGACCAAGGCCAACGAGAAGAAAGCGCAGATGTTCGACATCGCCAAGTTCGCCGGTATCTTTGCCGCCATAGGCTTGGCTTTGGGCTATATCGGTAGCTTCTTTGTCGACCTCGGTGGCTTCGTCGCTGGCAAGTGGTACAACATCCTCCTGCTCATCGGCTTCATTGTCGTCGTCATCAGCGGTCCCTCCATGCTCCTCGCCTGGCTCAAGCTCCGCAAGCGCAACCTCGGCCCCGTCCTCAACGCCAACGGCTGGGCCATCAACAGCAACGTCAAGGTCAACACCACCTTCGGCGCCACCCTTACCTCTACGGCCAAGTATCCCAAACTCGTCATGACCGATCCCTTCGCCGACAAGAAGATGGCTTGGTGGAAGAAATGCCTCATTTGGCTCGTTATCCTCGCCGCACTCTTCGTCGTCGGCTTCAAGCTGACACAGCACTACTGGCCCTGGGAGTGCAAGACTGCCGAGCCCGCCGCCACGGAGGTCTGCGACAGCGTAGCTGCTCCTGCCGACGAACCTGCCGTCGAGGCCCCTGTCGCTGAAGAAACACCTGCCGAGTGATTCTGGTAACGGCGAATGATGCGTAAAATAATATTGGTCGTAGTGATGATGGTGTCTTCTGCCGTAGCGGCGCAGGAGGCCTTCACCATCGCCTGGTGGAATGTTGAGAATTTCTTCGACACCCGCGACGACCTCGCCACCTCCGATGACGAGTTCACCCCCGATGGTGAGCGCCATTGGTCGACTCGGCGCTTCGACGCCAAGCGCGATGGCATCTACAAGACCCTCCTCATGATAGACTCCCCCGACGTGGTGGGTCTCGCCGAGGTGGAGAACGCCTATGTGCTGCGAGAGCTATGCTTCGGCACACCCCTCAGCAAGGCGGGCTACAACTTTGTACACTACGACTCGCCCGACCGACGGGGCATCGACTGTGCACTCCTTTACCGCAAGGAGCGCTTCCGTGTCACCGCCAGCCGCGCTGTCGGCCTCTCCGACAGTGCCGCAAACTATTTCACCCGTGACATCCTGCTGGTGGAAGGTGTCACCCCTGCCGGCGACACCCTATGCTTGTTGGTCAACCACTGGCCCTCGAAACTTGGCGGCGACGAGGCGGAAACGCGCCGCATGGCCGCCGCCACCACGCTACGGCGCCTCATGGACTCCCTCTCGCTGGCTCATCCTGCCGCCGCCGTCGTCGCCATGGGCGACTTCAACAGCACCGCCGACGAGCCTCCCATCGCCGAGGGAATGGGCTTCGGCGACCTCTGCCGCAACGCCGACGGCATACAGAACCTCGACTGCGACCTGCCCCGCGACGCCGGAAGCCACAAATACCAAGGTGAGTGGCGATACATCGACGCCCTCTTCCTCAAGGCCGACCGCCATTGGCGTGTCATGGAGATGCAGCTGCAGCAGCTGCAGCACCTCCTCGTCCAGGAACACGGAAAACTGGGCCTGCGGCCCAAGCGCACCTACCTCGGCATACGCTACGAGGGAGGCCTCAGCGACCATCTGCCGCTGCTATTGAAACTCAAACACTACACCCAACAATGAGCAACCTGATAGAACACCTCTGCCTGAAAGCCCTCGTCGCGTCGCCACGCTGGCGCCATATCGTCGACAGCGACCTGCGCCGTGCCGTCGAGCTCTTCTGGCGTTACAAAATGCCTACCCCTCTCGACCTCGACCACCCCGTGACACTCAACGAGAAGATACAGTGGCTCAAGCTGCATGGTCCCGCCGACCTTTGGAGCATGTTGTCTGACAAGGTGCGGATGAAGGAGATGCTGGCGGAGCAAGGACTCGAACAGTACCTTCCGCAGACCTATGGTAGCTGGAACCGCTCCGCGGACATCGACCTGGAGACCTTGCCCGACAGCTTCGTGCTGAAGTGCACGCACGACTGCGGCTCCGCCATCGTGGTGAAGGACAAACGACAGCTGACCGACAAAGAGCTGCGCCGTCTCGACCGTGCCCTCCGCCGTCCCTTCGGCTACCGCACCGTCGAACCCCACTACCTGCGCATCCCGCGGCTTATCATGGCTGAGGAGCTCATCGGCACTCCCGAATATTTCGCCTCGCACCTCTCGCTCACCGACTATAAGTTCTGGTGCTTCGACGGCCATGCCGAGGTATGCCTCGTCTGTACCGACCGCCACATTAGTCACCGCAAAGCCGTCAAGGAGCTCTACTCCGTGCGTCCTTGGAGACCTCTGCCCGAGGGACTGGCGCATCCGCCCGCGCCGTGGGTCGACCTCGAACAGCCGGCCAACTGGGACGAGATGGTGGTCCTCGCCGAGCGTCTCTCCGTGGGACACCCGCAGGTGCGCGTCGACCTCTACAATGTCGACGGCCGCATCTACATCGGCGAGCTCACCTTCACCGCCTCCAGTGGCATCATGCGCTCCCTCAGCGACGACATGCAGCGCCGGCTGGGAGGAATGGTTAAGTTGCCATGAGCCTTTTTTTCGTTGTGTAATTTCATCTTTTTTTTGTACATTTGCACGTCGATTGATTGAAGATAAAATTATATATATATGTATAGGACAAATACTTGCGGCGAGCTCCGCCTCGCCAATGTGGGACAGACAGTAACCCTCGCCGGCTGGGTGCAGCGCTCGCGCGACCTCGGCGGCATGACTTTTATCGATCTGCGTGACCGCTACGGCATCACGCAGCTGGCCTTCAATATGGAGACCAATGCGCCGCTCTGCGAGCAGGCTCGCAAGCTCGGCAGAGAGTATGTCATCCAGGTGACTGGCAAGGTTATCGAGCGCAGCTCGAAGAACACCAAGATTCCCACGGGTGAAATCGAGATCGAGGTGGCTGAGCAGACCATCCTCAACGAGGCCAAGGTGCCGCCCTTCACCATCGAGGACCAGAGCGACGGCGGCGACGACCTCCGCATGAAGTACCGTTACCTCGACATCCGCCGCAACCCCGTCAAGAACAACCTCATCATGCGCCACCGCATGGCCATGCTGGTGCGCAACTACCTCTCCGACCGCGACTTCCTGGAGATAGAGACCCCCATGCTCATCAAGAGCACCCCTGAGGGTGCCCGCGACTTCGTCGTCCCCAGCCGCATGAACCCCGGTGAGTTCTACGCCCTGCCGCAGAGTCCGCAGCAGTACAAGCAGCTGCTCATGGTGGCCGGCATGGACCGCTACTTCCAGATCGTGCGCTGCTTCCGCGATGAGGACCTCCGCGCCGACCGTCAGCCCGAGTTCACGCAGATCGACTGCGAGATGAGCTTCGCGCATCAGGAGGACGTGCTCAATATGTTCGAAGGCCTCGCCAAGCACCTCTTCAAGGAGATGAAGGGCATCGAATTCGACAAATTCCCCCGCATGACCTGGCACGACGCCATGCGTCTCTACGGCTCCGACAAGCCCGATATCCGCTTTGGCATGGAGTTCCAGGAGGTCACCGATGTGGTCAAAGGCCACGGCTTCGGCCTCTTCGACGGCAGCGAGCTGGTGGTGGGCATCGTGGCCCCCGGCTGCGCCGAATACACCCGCAAGCAGCTCGACGCGCTGACCGACTTCGTGAAGCGTCCGCAGGTGGGCGCCGGCGGCATGGTGTATATCAAGTACAACGCCGACGGCAGCTTCAAGAGCAGTGTGGACAAGTTCTACAATGCCGACGCCCTCAAGGCCATCGCCGACAAGATGGGTGCCAAGCCCGGCGACCTGATGCTCATCCTCTGCGGCCCTGCCATGAAGACCCGCGTGCAGCTCTGTGCCCTGCGCCTCGAGATGGGCAGTCAGCTCGGCCTGCGCGACCCGCAGAAGTTCGCACCCCTCTGGGTCATCGACTTCCCCCTGCTCGAGTGGGACGACGAGACGCAGCGCTACTACGCCATGCACCACCCCTTCACGGCTCCCAAGCCCGAGGACGAGCCGCTGCTCGACGACCCCAGCCGTTGGGGCGACATCCGCGCCAATGCCTACGACATCGTCATGAATGGCTGCGAGGTGGGTGGCGGCAGCATCCGTATCCACGACCGCACCTTGCAGAATAAGATGTTCCACACCCTCGGTTTCACCGACGAAAGCGCCTACACCCAGTTCGGCTTCCTGATGGATGCCTTCACCTATGGTGCGCCGCCACACGCCGGTCTCGCCTTCGGCTTCGACCGCCTCTGCTCCATCTTCGCCGGCGCCGACAGCATCCGCGACTTCATCGCCTTCCCGAAGAACAACTCCGGCCGCGATGTCATGAGCCAGTCGCCCTCGCCCATCAGCCAGGAGCAGCTCGACGAGCTGTGCATCAAGGTGGATGTGAAATGAAGGTAAAGGCTTTAATTAAATCAATGCGTCTCCGCACATTGCCCCTGTCGCTGGCAGGAGTGGTGTGCGGAGGTGTTATGGGGTATGCCGCCCCCGCATGTCGGCCTTGGACGCACCTGTTTCTGGTGCTCACCACAGTGTCGCTGCAGGTGCTCACCAACCTCAGCAATGAGTTGGGCGACCACTTGAGCGGTGTGGACGGCGAGGGTAGGGAAGGCCCCAACTACAGCATGACCGATGGAGGCCTGACGGTCAGGCAGATGTGGGGTGCCATCAATGGTATGGTGGTGGCTTGCTGCGTCTTCGGCCTGCTGATGGTGCTGCTGTCGGGATGCCCGTGGTGGGTGCTCCTGTTGGGTGCCGCCGCCATCTGGGCCGCTACGCACTATACCCTCGGCAAGAAACCGTACGGCTATATCGGCCTCGGCGACCTTTTTGTCTTCATTTTCTTTGGTCTGGTGAGCGTGCTGGGTAGCTATTTCGTCATAGCCCACACCCTTCCGTTCAAGATATGGCTATGGGCACCGGCCGTGGGTGTCGGCTTGCTGAGCGTGGCGGTGCTTAATGTGAACAACATCCGCGACATGCAGAGCGACGAAGGTATCCGCAAGACCATCCCGTTGCGTATCGGTGCTATCCCCGCCAAGATATACCAGACGTTGTTGGTGGTGTTTGGCGTGGCGTGCTTCATGTGGAACGAGGAGCAAATGGCCTTCTGTGCCATTACCATTCCCTTCTTTGTGTGGCATATTATCGGCGTGTGGCGTCGCAATGGTAAACGGCTCGACCCGATGTTGCCTCTGTTGGTCATCAGTACCTTTGTCTTGGCACTGATTTACGGCGAGGTGTACCAGATAGAAGCCACCTGTCCTTATCCCATCTGGTAGTATGGCCTACGACTTCGACAAGATAGCGCGCGGCTACGACCGCATGAACCACGTGATGACCCTCGGCCTTGACCGCCGCTGGCGTCGTCGTGCGACGAAGGAGGTGGTCAGTGGCCAGTGGCCAGCGGCCAGCGTGCTGGATGTCGCTTGCGGCACGGGCGACATGGTGTGCAACCTCGTCCAGCGCGGTTGTACCGTCACGGGTGTGGACCTCTCGGAAGAGATGCTCGCCATAGCACGTCGAAAGACGGCGCTGGCCAGCTTCCAGTTGGCCGACGCGGAGCACCTGCCGTTCCCCGATGGTAGCTTCGATGCGGTGAATTGTGCCTTCGGCGTGCGCAACTTCGTGCATCTGGAGAAAGGCCTCGGCGAGATGCTGCGGGTGCTGAAGCCCGGCGGCCGCATGGTGATTCTCGAGCTCGCCACCCCCGACAACAAGCTCCTACGCCCTTTCTATAACTTCTATACGAAACATATCATCCCCTGGCTCGGCAGCCGCATCGCCGACAACCGCGACGCCTACACCTACCTCCCCGACAGCATCACCCGCTTCCCCAAAGGCGACGCCTTCCTCGATATCATTCAACATTCAACATTCAGCATTCAACATTCGTGCCATCGTCGTCTCACCTTCGGCGTATGTCGCTTATATACAATAAACAAAAGGGCCGCTGTGTGAGCGACCCCTATTGTTATTAATCCTAAAACACTGATGCAAAAGTACGACCGTTTTGGAGACTGGACAATAACCATAAATAGTGATTTTATTAATAATCTGAAAACTAAACTTGTATGAAGAAATTCATGTTCTTTGTGACGCTTGCTGCCACGCTGACCTGTCAGGCTCAGAATGTGGAGAAGCTGCAGAAGAAGGTCGCCGCAGGCGACGTGAAGGCTATGCTCGAGCTGGCCGACTACTACCAGGCGGGCTATGGTGTGCCTGTCGACACCGCCAAGGCCCTCGAACTCTACCGTCAGGCCGACGCCCTGGGCTCGGCCGAAGCCAAGGGCCACCTGGGCCGCATGGCACTCTACTATGGCCCACTGGGCCACGACAGCGTGGAATGCTACCGCCTCTCCATGGCTTCTGCCAATGCCGGTTCGCCCTATGGCGTCTACCGTCTCGCGGTCTGCTACCTCGACGGCATCGGCGTCAAACGCGACTACGACCAGTGTCACGCCCTCTTGGAGCAGGCCATGAAGATGGGCTGCCCCGAGGCCTACTCGCTGGTGGGACGCGGCTATCTCTTCGGGCAGAGCGGCTATGCCCGCGACATCGAGAAGGCTTACCCCTATCTGAAGAAGTCCTCCGTCGGCTGCTGCGGAAGCAAGTATAACCTGATGGCACAGTATTACTGGGTGAAAGGCGATGTTAAAGAGGCTGTCAAGTGGCTGGAGAAAGGCCGCAAAGAAGGAAACATGCAGGCCGTGGCCGCCTATGCCAGATATATGGAATACGGCATGGGGATGCCTGCCGACGAGCGCGGCGCCTTGGCCGAATATCGCCGACTGAAAGAGAAGTTTCATGATGATAACGACTACAAGATGATGGAGGCCAATCTGCTGGCTTCGGCAAGAGACACCACGTTGCGCGACTACTCGACGGCCCTTCTGCTCTATGAGGAGATCGGCAACGAGCCCTTTGCCTCCAACTATGATGCCATCGGCCTTTCCTATATCAACGGCACCATGACGCCCGTCGACAGCACCATGGCTTACCACTACTGGCTGCGTGGAGCCCGCAAGAACGATGTCTATTCTATGGTGCACCTCTCTCAGTACTATGCCTCCATTGACCGTAACGACAGTGCCGAATTCTACCTTCGTAAGGCTTGCGAATGGGAGTCGGAAGATGCCGCCTACATCCTTGCCAGCTATTACCTCGGAGTGGATAGCGTCTTGGACAGCGTCCTTGGAATGCAATATCTGCAGAAGGCCGCCGACTGGGGAAGTGATCAGGCACGTGTGGCCATCGGCCAGGTATACCTCGGCAATGGCGAGTACGACAAGGCCATGGAGTGCTACGACAAGGCTATCTCCAATGCCTACTATGACGCCTACCTCTACAAAGCCGAGTTGTCGCTCCTGGACGGAGGCCAGAAGAGCTATCTGAAGCTCTTGGAGAAAGGTGGCAAGATGGGCTCTTCCCTTTGCTATGGTGTCTTGGGAGAATTCTATGAGAACAATCAGGACTACAAGAAAGCCCTCAAATTCTATGAACTTTCCGCCTCTCCGCAGGCCGACTATCGCATTGCACGTATCTACCTCAGCGGCGTCATCGACACCACTGAGGCCACCCTGCAGAAAGGCCACCGCCTGATGCAGCGCTCGGCCTATGCCGGCAACCGCGACGGCATGTACTGGCTTGGCTACGACTACCAGCAGGGTGTCGGCTGCCGCCAGAACCTCGACAGCTCCTTCTACTATTTTAATGCCCTCGCCGAGCAGAACGACGGCATGGCGCTCATGCAGCTGGCCATCGCCTACGAGCACGGCCGTGGCGTGGAGGCCGACACCGCCCTGGCGATGGACTACTACCTCCGTGCCGGACAGAACGGCGTCAGCGACGGCTACGCCTACCTTGGCGACTTCTACCGTAACGGCACTACCACTGTCGCGCCCGACTCGGCCAAGGCCTTTGAGTATTATATGCTGGCTACCACGATTCCCGACGGCAACACCGCCGGCCTCTACTATGTGGGCGACAGCTACCTCCGTGGCATCGGCGTGGCGAAAGACACCGCCGCCGCCTTGTCCTATTTCCGTCAGGCTGCCGCCCAGGGATCCTACCGCTCCATGGCGATCCTCGGCGATTACTTCGAGAGCGGTTGGGGTGGTCTGCAGACGAATGGCGACTCCGCCCTCCACTACTACTATCTGGCCTCGCAGGGCAACGACCCCCGCGGCGACTTCAAGATTGGTGCCTTCCTCTACGACAACGAGAACTATGAGATGGCCCTGCAGTATTTTACCTCTGCGGCCCACAACGGCGACATCGACGCCTATGTCTCTTACGCACAGGCCATGCTGGCCGGTAACGGCATGGAGGCCAATCCCGCGCAGGCCTGCGATATGCTCGAGCAGCTGGCGCCGGTAGCCACCGACGGCCGTCCGCAACTGCTGCTCGCCATAGCGCATCTGAAGGGCTACGGCCGTCAGGTCGACAACGACCTGGTCCTTAGCTACCTCGACAGCGCCATCGTCCGTGGCAATACCAATGCCATGATGCTCCTGGCTTCTATGTATGAAGATGGCGAAGTGGTGTCGCGCGACACCGTGCGCAGCGTCGAATACTACCAGATGGCTGTCGACCACGGCTCCATCAGGGCTACGCTGCACCTCGCCTCCATGTATCTTGAAGGCAACGGCGCTCCCAAAGATGCCAAACGTGCTGCCGAACTCTATCAGTCTGCTGCCGACCGTGGCAGCCTCGAGGGTCTCTGCCGCCTCGGCCTCTGCTATGAAGAGGGCGAAGGCGTCATCCTCAACTCGCGCAAGGCCTACAACCTGTATATGCAGGCCGCCGACCGCGGCTCCTCGTTCGGCATGTTCCTGGTCGCCATGTGCTACGCCGAAGGCGTCTATGTCAAGCAGGACATGGAGCAGGCTGCCCAGTGGTTCCTCAAGGGCGCCGAGGCAGGCAGCGTGCGTTGCTGCTATTTCATCGGCAAGATGTACGCTACGGGCGAGGGTGTGAAGAAAAACAAGAAGGAAGCCAAGAAGTGGCTCACCATCGCTGCCCAAAACGGTATCGACGCCGCAGAACAGATCCTGCGGGAGCTGTAGAGAGTGAAATGAAAAAGGGAGGTTCCATACGGGACCTCCCTTTTTTTGTTTCACCTGTTTGCTTATTCCTCAGTGTTCTTTTCGATGGCAAGCTTGCCTCTGTAGTATCCGCATTCGGGACAAACGTGGTGGTACATGACTTGTGCGCCGCAATTGCTGCAAGTAGTCAGCTGAGCGCTCTCCAACGCATCGTGCGTTCTTCTCTTGGCCGTTCTGGTCTGCGAGAATCTGTGTTTTGGATGTGGCATATTATTACTTTTTTAATTTATTATTTCTAAAACAATTTCTCACTCCTCACTCCTCACTCATCACTCCTCACTCATCACTCCTCATTCATCACTCATCACTCCTCACTCATCACTTTCTTCAGCGCTTCCCATCGGGGGTCGATCTCCTCTGTCTTCTCTTCTTCCTCTTTGTCGGTGATGAACCGTGTCACCTCCGGGTCGCATTCTCCTTCGGGGTGGATGTGCTGCATCGGGATACGCACTGCTGCGTATTCATACAGCCATTGGGCCAGGTCAATCTCAAACGCCTTCTCAGGCAGCACCACGACATCCTCGTCGTCGCACACTTCGGTGTCACTGAAGCGCACGCAGAGGTGCTCTTCGCCTTCCACCGGAACTGTCAGGTCGCCAAGGCAGCGGTCGCACATCGTCGTCAGCTCTCCTTTCAGCAAAAAGGTGAACATCAGAAGGTGCTCTTTTCGCTCCATCTTGACGTCAATTTTGACGTTTCCATCCCGGATTTCGTCGTTTTTCCACCGCTCAAAGAACTCTCCATTTAACGTAAAGCAGAAGGTGTAATTGCCTGGCTTTAAACCGCTAAACTGTATTTTGGTGTCATCGTTCTGGCTCATTTTCACACTCCTATTGAGTTTGCAAAAATACGAAGATTTTTTATACTGACAAAAAAAACTTTATTTTTTACAAAATATTTTGCCATTTCTACATACTTTCGTATCTTTGCATCTTCAAATTTGGTGAATGGAATTACTCTTTGGCATAATATGTGGCGCGCTGATGTCTCTGATTTTCAGTTTCGGTCCTGCGTTCTTTTCTCTCATCCAGCATAGCATTCACCATGGCTTCCGCAAGGCAATATCTTTTTCTTTGGGCATCAGCTTGAGCGATATAGTCATCGTGCTGCTCATGCTCACCGTCCTTTCCAACTACAACCTCGACGACCTCTTCTCCCACGACTGGGTGCGCATCCCCATCCTGCTTGTCGGCGCCATCACCACGGCGGTCTTCGCCGTGCTGACCTACCGCAGCAGGGTGAAGACCAATGTCTCCACCGACGGCCACCTGAAGTTCATCACCGAGCACGCCACACGCCGCTGGAAGCTCACCCTCTCGGGCTTCCTGCTCAATATCCTCAATCCCATTATCTGGCTCTACTGGATTACCCTTGTGACCTTCTTCTCGGCCAGCTTCGAGCTTTCGGTCGCCGACCGTTACCTCTTCTTCTCTGGCCTGATGCTGGCGGTCTTCGGCACCGACGTGCTCAAATGCCGTCTCGCCGCCATGCTCCAGCATTGGTTCACGGCGCGTATCATGAATGTGTTCAACAAGGTGACGGGATGTATCTTGGTGGCCTTCTCGGTCTATCTGGTGGTCTCTATCTTCATCCCGTGGAAGAGCGACTCCGTGCAGCGGGTCATGGAGAACGTCAACAGTGCTGTGCGCCACGAGTCGTCGCAGGCCGACCGGACAGCAGACACCTGCGTGGTGTTCGATACCGTGGCTCCTGCCACGGCAGACACTGTTACCGATACATTACTTTGATGCTCTTGCCTCCCGGCAGGGTCACCACATAGACTCCGTGGCGCGGCAGTGCCACGAAGCCGTCGCGGCATCTGGCAATCTGGCGTCCCAGCAGGTCGCTGACGCGGCAGCTTTCCTGTCCGCTGTTGGCAATGGTGATGCCGCCGGCCACCGTCGTCACGGTCGGCAGGGGGGCGTCGGCGATCTCGACGCCGGCCTGGCTGCATTTCTCCACGATGGTCTGCGCGCTCCAGTTGGGAGCGCTGCGGTAGGTGTCGCCGCTTTGGCAGGGCACGAGGACGGTGAAGGTGCCCACGTCGGTAAAGGCGTTGCTCTCCAGTGCCGGCGGCACGGCGCCGAGTAGCTCGAGGGTGTCCAGCGAGGAGCAGCCATTGAAGGCCTGCTCGCCGATGAAGCGCACCGTTGCCGGCAGGGTGACGCGCTCGACGGTGCTGCAGGTGTAGAGCGCCATATTGCCCACGCCGAGGGTGCCCTCGGGCAGCACCACGGCGCTGCCGACGCTGCTGGGCGCCGAGGCTATCAGGTAGGCCCCGATGAAGAGCAGTCCCTCGTCGGTGATGTTGTCGTTGTTGCCGAAATAGGCGGTGCCGGTGAAGGCATAGGAGCCCAGGACGGTGAGTGTCGAGGGCAGGGTGATGCTCTCCAGTGCGGAGCACTGTGCGAAGGCCAGGCGGCCGATGCGCGTCACCCCTTCGGGGACCACGATGGCGGTGATGCCGGTGCAGCCCTGGAAGGCGCGCTCGTCGATGGCCACGACGCTATAGGTGGTGCTGTTGTTCTCTACCGTGGCCGGCAGCGTCAGGGCTCCCGAGGGGGGCGTATAGCTGTCCCAGTCGGGGTTGACGACCTTGACGGTGTTGGTGCCGGCGATGATGGTGAAGTAGACCTTCTGGCCGGCGGCTACCTCTACCCTAAAATCGAATGCCCTCGCCGTGGTGGCGGCGAGGAGCATTACGATGATGATGATTTTTCTGGTCATAAGATACGTTATTACGTAAAGGACGTTATAACGGTCAGATCTCCACGCCGCGGGCGGCGAAGAGCAGCTCCATCATGCGGATGGCCGAGGTGCTGACGGGGGTGCCGGGGCCGAAGACGGCGGCGACGCCGGCGTCGAAGAGGAACTGGTAGTCCTGCGGCGGGATGACGCCGCCGGCGACGACCATGATGTCCTCGCGGCCCAGCTTCTTGAGCTCCTCGATGACCTGCGGCAGCAGGGTCTTGTGACCTGCCGCCAGCGAGCTGGCACCGAAGATGTGCACGTCGTTCTCCACGGCCTGCTTGGCGGCCTCGGCGGGAGTCTGGAACAGGGGACCCATGTCGACGTCGAAGCCCATGTCGGCATAACCCGTGGCGACAACCTTGGCGCCGCGGTCGTGGCCGTCCTGGCCCATCTTGGCCACCATTATGCGCGGACGGCGTCCTTCCATCTTGGCAAATTTATCGGTGAGTTCCTGGGCGCGCTTGAAGGCGTCGCTCTCTTTGGTCTGACTGCTGTACACGTTGCTGATGAGGTTGATTTTGGCTTTGTAACGTCCGTAGACTTTCTCCAGGGCATAGCTGATCTCGCCCAGCGAGGCGCGCTTGCGGGCGGCGTCGATGGAGAGCTCCAGCAGGTTGCCCTCGCCGGTGCGGGCGCACTCCGTGAGGCGGTCCAAAGCGGCCTCCACGGCGGCATTGTCGCGCTCGGCGCGGAGCTTGTGCAGACGCTCGATCTGGGCGTTGCGCACGGCGGTGTTGTCGATCTCGAGGGTCTCGATGGGATCCTCGTGGTCCAGACGGTATTTGTTGACACCTACGATGGTGTCGATGTTCGAGTCGATGCGGCTCTGCTTGCGGGCCGAGGCCTCCTCGATGCGCATCTTGGGCACGCCGCTCTCGATGGCTTTGGCCATGCCGCCCAGCTTCTCCACTTCCTGGATGTGAGCCCAGGCTTTGTGGGCGATCTCGTGGGTGAGGGTCTCGATGTAGTAGGAGCCAGCCCACGGGTCGACGACACGGCAGATATTGGTCTCCTCCTGGAGGTAGATCTGCGTGTTACGGGCGATACGGGCGCTGAAGTCCGTAGGCAGTGCGATGGCCTCGTCGAGGGCGTTGGTGTGCAGCGACTGGGTGTGACCCAGGGCGGCGCCCATGGCCTCGATGCAGGTGCGGGCAACGTTGTTGAAGGGGTCCTGCTCCGTGAGGCTCCAGCCCGAGGTCTGGCTGTGCGTACGCAGGGCCAGCGACTTGGGATTCTTCGGGTTGAACTGGCTCACGATCTTGGCCCATAGCATACGGGCGGCACGCATCTTGGCAATCTCCATGAAGTGGTTCATGCCCACGCCCCAGAAGAACGACAGACGCGGCGCGAAGTCGTCGACGCTCATGCCGGCCTGCACACCTGCACGCAGGTACTCAAGGCCGTCGGCCAGCGTATAGGCCAGCTCGATGTCGGCGGTGGCACCAGCCTCCTGCATGTGGTAGCCGGAGATGGAGATGCTGTTGAACTTAGGCATGTGCTTCGAGGTGTACTCGAAGATGTCGGCGATGATCTTCATCGACGGCAGGGGAGGATAGATATAGGTGTTACGCACCATGAACTCCTTCAGGATGTCGTTCTGGATGGTGCCCTGCAGCTGTTCCTGCGGCACACCCTGCTCCTCGGCGGCGATGATATAGAACGAGAGGATGGGCAGCACGGCGCCGTTCATGGTCATGGAGACGGACATCTTGCCCAGGTCAATCTGGTCGAACAGGATCTTCATGTCGAGGATGCTGTCGATGGCCACACCGGCCTTACCGACGTCGCCCACCACGCGCTCGTGGTCCGAGTCGTAGCCACGGTGCGTGGCCAGGTCGAAGGCGCAAGACAGACCCTTCTGTCCAGCGGCGATGTTGCGGCGGTAGAAGGCGTTACTCTCCTCGGCGGTGGAGAAACCGGCATACTGACGGATGGTCCACGGACGCATCACATACATCGTCGAGTAAGGTCCGCGCAGGAAGGGCGCGATACCGGCGGCATAGTTCAGGTGCTCCATGCCCTCGAGGTCTTTCTTGCCGTAGGCGGGCTTCACGTCAATCTGCTCCGGCGTCTTCCAGTTCTTCTCGATATGGTTTTCTTTTTCCCATTTCTCGAACGTCTCGCGGCCGTTTTCCACGGCGCGAATGTCGACTTTTGAAAAATCAGGTCTCATTATCAGTACTTTATTGTTTAATCAATCATTAACATTAAAGTGCAAATATAATAAAAAAAATAATTCTAATAAAAAATTATTTTCGCCGCGCCGTGGTCGCCTCCTGCCGTCAGGTGCCGTTCCGGGCGTTGTGGCCCACCCGCAAGCTCCAGACGGTGTCCTCAGGCATGGCGGATTCGTCGGCAGCTACAAGGACTTCCGACCTGTCGCCACGCTCCCCCTCCGCAAGGGTCTCCGGAAGGGGTAGGGGAGAGGCTGTTGTGCCCTGTGAATCCTCGGAGAGGAGGCCATAGGCCGTCGACGAGCAGCGGCCGTGCTCGTCCTGCACGAAGGCATAGAGGTGTAAGTCGCTGCTGCCCACCAGATAGTCCGGCAGCAGCACGTCGATGCGCTTGGCGCGGCGGTAGACGGCATTCGTCAGGTATCCGCGTCCGCTCGCCGCATCGTAAATCCACAGGTACACACTGTCATACCCGTCCGCCGCCCGATGCTCCGGATTCTTGTCGAAATAGACAGTCAACTCATCACTCATCACTCCACACTCCACACTGGTTATCGCCACCGGCGCCACAGGTCCCGCACTGACCTGCAGCCGCGCCCAGTCCACCTCAAGTGTTGCGGCATTGCTCGGGTCGTCATTTCCCGTCTCCCCCTCCTGAGGGGGAGTACCCCGCAGGGGGGAGGGGGTGGTAGAAGAAGAGAACGCCTCCTGGTTCATCTTCACGAAGAGGTTCTGCGCCGTCATGCCCATCTGGCGGGCCACGGCGGTGAGGCCCGCGGTGACGGCCCACCGCATGCGTGCCGCCAGCTGCACCTCCTGCTTGAAGAGGGCACGATGTGCCTGCTGCGCCTCGCTGCGCGGGTTGTGCACCTGGCGGGCCCGTGCCCTGAGGCACCACACGCCGTTCCATTGATATCCCACTGCCGGTCCCAGCCTCCCGTTGAAGCCGCCAAGAAATCCGTTTGATAATTTTGCCATAGCCGATAAAGAATTAAGAATTAAAAATTAAAAATTAAGAATTTTTGGGATAGGTTATAGAAAGGTTATAGGTTAGTGGTTATAGGTTATAGAAAGGCTGCCGCATCTTGTTGACTGCGTAGCGTCTATGGGTTAACGCTTATGGGTTAGTGCACCGTATCACGTTGACTGCGTAGCGTCTATAACCAATAACCTATAACCAATAACCTTTAAAAAACCTATAACCAATAACCTCTAAAAAAACCTATAACCAATAACCTTTAAAAAACCTATAACCAATAACCTCTAAAAAAACCTATAACCAATAACCTTTAAAAAAATCTATAACCAATAACCTATAACCAATAACCTCTCAAACACACATATAATATAATCTCAAAACGGTAACATGTCAAGTACTTTTGTCTTTTTTAACTAAGATTTAACAAAGAGAGGGGTAAGAGCGGAGTAAGAGTTGAGTAAGAGTTGGTGGCTTGGGAAGTCTGATTCACAGAGAGGTATGATTCCTGTCCCAGACCGCTGCGCCCCAGACTTCCATCTGGGGTTTGCTCCACGTTGGTCGCAAGCCGTGCCCCATGGGGCAGGCAGACTGAGAGTTGCTCCCTTCGGGAGCTGGTGGAGGGGTGATAGATAGTGTGTCGATCCAGACTGGCGTGCCCCAGACTCCCATCTGGGGTTTGCTCCACGTTGGTCGCAAGCCGTGCCCCATGGGACAGGCAGACTGAGAGGCGCTCCCTTCGGGAGCTATGGAGAATGGACGCTGTCGTGTCGCCCCAGACTGGCGAGCCCCAGACTGCCATCTGGGGTTACTGAGAGGTGCTCCCTCCGGGAGCTGGTGGGGAGAGGATTGAGGCTCTTAGGGAAGGCTGGGCCGTGCCGGAGGCACGGTCTTTCAGTAACCCCAGACGGAAGTCTGGGGAGTAAGACATGCAACCTCCTCTCAGCTCCCGAAGGGAGCGCCCCATACAATATAATCCCACTTATCTCGTTATACCAGCATGAGTTATACGCAACTTCTTTATCACGCAGTCATCCGCACTCACCGCAGTGAGCGCACCATCACCGAGGACCATGAGCGAGAGCTCTATGCCTATATCCATGGCATGTGTAAGAATCGCGATGTCGTCCTTTATCGCATAGGCGGCATGCCAGACCATGTCCACCTTTTGGTTGGCCTACCAGCGACACTGCCTATAGCGAAGTTTATACAAGAGGTTAAGTCTGTGACCAGCGTCTGGCTCAAGAAAAATCCCAACTTTCCATATTTTGACCATTGGTCGGGCGAGTATGCCGCCTTCACCTATGCCATGCGCGACAAGGATATGATTGTTAACTACATCAAAAACCAGAAGGAACATCATCGGACTGTGAGTTTCGAGGAGGAGTATCGACAGTTTATTCTGGAGAGCGGTGGGACTATAGATGAGAGGTTTTTCCTGAGGGATTGATGGGGCGCTCCCTTCGGGAGCTATGGAGGATGGACGCTGTCGTGTCGCCCCAGACTGCCGTCTGGGGTTACTGAGAGATGCTCCCTTCGGGAGCTGGTGGAAAGGTCGGAGATATGTTGTGTCGCCCCAGACCGGCGTGCCCCAGACTGCCGTCTGAGGTTTGCTCCACGTTGGTCGCAAGCCGTGCCCCATGGGGCAGGCAGACTGAGGGGCGCTCCCTTCGGGTGCTGGTGGGGAGAGGGGTGAGGCTCTTAGGGGAGGCTGGGCCGTGCCGGAGGCACGGTCTTTCAGTAACCCCAGACGGAAGTCTGGGGATAGAAGATACACCACCTCCTCCCCAGGCTCCCGGAGGGAGCCACCATCACTGTGGAGAGGCGCTCCCTCTGGGAGCTGGTGGTACGGGTAGGATGGCGTTCGCCCCAGACTGGCGAGCCCCAGACTGCCGAGCCCCAGACTGCCGTCTGGGGTTTGCTCCACGTTGGTCGCAAGCCGTGCCCCATGGGGCAGGCAGATTGAGAGTTGCTCCCTCCGGGAGCTGGTGGTACGGGTAGGATGGCGTTCGCCCCAGACTGCCGTCTGGGGTTTGCTCCACGTTGGTCGCAAGCCGTGCCCCATGGGGCAGGCAGATTGAGAGGTGCTCCCTTCGGGAGCTGGTGGATGAGGCGGAGATATATCGTGTCGCCCCAGACTGGCGAGCCCCAGACTTTCGTCTGGGGTTTGCTCCACGTTGGTCGCAAGCCGTGCCCCATGGGGCAGGCAGATTGAGAGCGGCTCCCTACGGGAGCTGATTTTGTCGTTTAAAGAATAAAATTTATATCATTTACAAAAAAAGTTGTATCTTTGCATTTTAAATCAAGAGTATAAACCAATTAAACATTTGAAACATGAAAAAGATTTTCTCTCTCCTGATGGTTGCCTTCATGGCGACGATGGTTGTCTCCTGCGACAAGGACGACAATAAAGAAGATAGCAATACCCTTTCCGACAATACCCTCGTCTACGACGGCAAAGTCTACAGCGGCGAGAGCGGCGTCCAGTTTCTGAACGGCAGCCTGCAGTATGCGCTGTACAACCATTCGGCGAATGGTTTCGAGCTCTCCGGAAATATCGAGAGCGGCGCCTACAACCGCACCTTCGACCTCACGCAGCACCACGAGGACTTCATGTTCGCCGTGCATATCAACGTGGGTGAGTCCCTCGACCTGAAGTTCCAGAACTATCCGCAGAATTTCTGGTGCTTCCTCAACGGCGAGAGCCTCGAGAATACCTCGTGCTTCCGTAGCGGCACCGCCACGGTGACCGTGGCCAACGGCCAGCTGACGGTGGTCGTGGAGGGTGTGCTCATCAACGGTAAGGAGCTGAAGTATAAGGTCGTCGCTCCCAAGACGCCTTCGGGCGACACGCCCGAGGTGACCGCCAACGGCCTCGTCATCGGCAACCAGCAGTATCAGCTGCACCCCTCCCTCAGCATCACCAACGAGGGCTACTACCTCTTTGACGCCCACGACCCCAATGGTGCCTACGATATCATCGCCGACATCCCCTCGACGCTGATGAATCAGACCATCGACCTGACACAGCTCTCCGGTGTCGACCGTTTCTTTATCAACTTCCAGTCGACCAACCTCTCCTATGCCCTCCAGACCGGCGGCCAGCCCATCAACGCCATCAATGACGAGCCCGTCAGCGCCGTCTTCTCCGAGGGCACCATGGAGTTCACCAAGGAGAATGGCGTGCTCGTCTGCAAGGTCAGCGGCACCCTCACCAATGGCGTCTTCGTGGGCTTCATGATGAATGTCCCGGAGTCGGATGTCGAAGCCATGGACTATCAGATCGTTCTCGACGGACAGGCCTTCGAGGCCGAGGCCCTCGCCTGGTATCGCAGCGATGCCGGCCTGCCCTATGAGGTCAGGCTTATGGGCCAAGGCGATGGCGCCATCAGCATGAAAGTGGAGTTCGAGCCCGCCGCCTTCAACCACGACATCAGCCTCACCACCACTACTACTGCATATAAATACAGAGTCGCGGTCTATTTCCCTGACACTACGGCTACGCAGGATGCCTTCGACGGCACGGTGGAGAGCTCCTACTGGGTGATTTCGTCGCAGACGGAGGTCCCGCTGACGGGCTGCCTCTTCACCCGCGGCACCCTGAGTGTCGACGAGGACGAGTACAACATAGGCTTCAGCCTCAGCGGCACCCTCGCCAACGGCCACTCCGTGAGTGGCCAGGTGCGCCTCAGCAAGACTGAATTCCAGGATCCCAACATCAGAAAACGATAGATTAGAAAAAAAGTTGTATCTTTGCAGATTCGAAAAGTGAGAATAAATAAAAAGATATATAGTATATGAACGTGAACATTAAGCAATTAGGAAATGTTCAGGTCGACGCTCCCTGCTCGATAATCGATCTTATCCTGAAGGTGAAGCCCGAAGAGCTGAACAACTACTGCGCTGCCAAGATCGACGGCAACGTGGTGGATCTGAGAGATGTCGTCGATAATGACTGCGAGATAGAGTTGCTTGACAAGACTGCTCCCGAGTCGCTGGCCATCCTCCGCCACACCACCGCACATATCATGGCCGAGGCCGTGAAGCACCTCTTCCCCGAGGCCAAGATCACCATCGGCCCCGCCACCGACAAAGGTTTCTTCTACGACTTCGACTTCCGCCCCTTCAACCGCGAGGACCTCGACGCCATCGAGAAGGAGATGAAGTCCATCATCAAGAAAGCCACCCGCCTGGAGCGCAAGATTGTCTCGCGCGACGAGGCCCGCAAGATCTTCGAGGAGAAGAACGAGCCCTACAAGCTGGAGTTGCTCGACGCCATCGCCCCCGATGCCCGCATCACCATCTACAGCCAGGACGACTTCGTCGACCTCTGCTCGGGTCCCCATCTGCTCAACACCCGCCTCATCAAGGGCTTCAAGCTCATCGCCAACTCGAACACCTACTGGCGTGGCGACCGCAATGGCAAGTCGCTGACGCGCATCTTCGGTGTGGCCTTCTTCAGCAAGGAAGACCTCGAGGCCCACATGGAATACCTGGAGAATATCAAGAACCGCGACCACAACAAACTGGGCCGCGAGCTGGAGCTCTTCACCACCGTCGACGTCATCGGACAGGGTTTGCCGCTGTTGCTTCCCAAAGGCGCCAAGATTGTGCAGACTATGCAGCGTTGGATCGAAGACCTCGAAGACAACGAGTGGGGCTATATCCGCACCAAGACGCCGTTCATGGCCAAGAAGGACCTCTACGAGATCTCGGGCCACTGGCAGCACTACCGCGACGGCATGTTCGTCATCGGCGACCCCGAGGATCCCGAGGTGCTTGCCCTGCGCCCCATGACCTGCCCGTTCCAGTATTTCGTCTACAAGGCCTCTCCCAAGTCGTACCGCGACCTGCCCAAGCGCTACAGCGAGACCTCGACGCTCTTCCGCAACGAGGACAGCGGTGAGATGCATGGCCTGACGCGCGTGCGCCAGTTCACCATCTCGGAGGGCCACCTCATTGTGCGCCCCGACCAGATGGTGGAGGAGTTCAAGAAGTGCCTCGCCTTGGCTAAATACTGCCTGACGACCCTCGGTCTGCAGGACGACGTGACCTACCACCTCTCCAAGTGGGATCCCAACAACACGAAGAAATACATCGGCACCGCCGAGGATTGGGAGGCCAGCCAGCAGCACATCCGCGACATTCTCAACGAACTGAACATCCCCTTCGTCGAGGACGACGACGAGGCCGCCTTCTACGGCCCCAAGGTGGACATCAACGCTTCGAACGTTTACGGCAAGGAGGACACCATGATCACCATCCAGTGGGACGCCCTGCTGGCTCCGCGCTACGACATGTTCTACATCGACCAGAACGGCAACAAGGTACGCCCCAACGTCATCCACCGCACCAGCATCGGATGCTACGAGCGCACCCTCGCCTGGCTGGTGGAGAAATACGAGGGTGCCTTCCCCACTTGGCTCTGCCCCGAGCAGGTGCGTGTGCTCCCCATCTCGGAGAAGTTCATGGACTATGCCAACGCCGTCAACAAAGAGTTGGTCAAACTCGGTATCCGTTCGTCGGTCGACGAGCGTGCCGAGAAGATTGGCTACAAGCTGCGTGACCTGCGCCTGCAGCGCATCCCGTATGCCCTTATCGTGGGCCAGAAAGAGCAGGATGAGCAGCTCGTCTCGGTGTGGAACCGCAAGGCCGGTGACAAAGGCCAGTTCAAGCTCGCCGACTTCATCGCCGAAATCAAAGAGGACATCGACACCAAAGCCCTCTCCCCGAAAGCCTGAACACACAACAAATAAAGCGGCGCCGCCTGCAATCCTGCAGGCGGCGCCGCTGTTTTATAAAAATCAATATTCGCGTGCCATCCAACGCAGTAAAAACATGTCTGCCACACGGTAGATTGTTCCCATTATTGTTTCTGCAAAGTTACCAATTTTTCTTGACTTAGCAAAATGTTATTAACAAAATGTTAAGTCATATCGACGTTGACAAGAGACACCAATTAGCTAGCGGGTCAGTCCTTTTTGTGTTGCGAGATACATTTTATTTGATTCAGATGTGTTGCCTCATCGAGCTCGGTCGGCGTACAATGGCTACCATTTACGGGGTCCTTTCCCGATGAAAACAAATGTGTAATCCGCACTGTTTTCGTGCGGTTTACCCCTTCGGTTTTATGTGCTGATGTGGTCAATTATTTGTTGTTTTCATTTGGATTTTATTCTTTCTTCTTGTAATACCAATCTCCAGAAAGATGGCTGTCGTGCATTGTGTCATAGTCCGATGAATTGTAAAGTTGGAACTCGGATGTTTCCATACTAATGGTATTTATGCCGTACAAATGCACTTTCTCTATTGTATACTGCCGACAGAATGTTATCAGTCTGATGATATCGCGAGCCTTGCAACCATACAAACTTTCGAATAGCAACGAGTCTTCCTTAAGAGAGTGGAATGCGGTATCATTCAACGCACTGTCGTCGTTATTTTTGAATGTATATTCCCATCCATCTTTCACACTTCTCTCAGCAAGTGTTGCTGAAATAATGACGTTAAAATAACATCCTTCAGTTTGTTTTGTCGGAATACACAGCGCATACTCCTCATGCCATGGCGAAGCCGATCGTAAAGAAATGTACACACAGCCACTCATTAGGTCTCTGACAGAATCTTGACTATATGTGCGTGTCAACTCTGTAATGTTATGTAATCCGGATTGATCTTCTCTGTGATGGCACATAATGAACAATGGAATGCTTGCCATTATCGAAAACAAAAGTTTTTTTCTCATATAGGTGTTACTTCTTGATGGGACAGGTACCTGTCCCAATACAATAATCTTGGTGTTTTCATATGACATTTATAAACAGCTGACAACTTAATGGCAAAGATATTATATTATCTCCATTTCTGTTGTCAGAGTTCGGGCACCTCCTGCTCTCAATTCGGGAGCATTGATGCGAATATCACAATCTACAACAAATACTGTACCCGTCGACGAACGAAGAACATTCTCGTCGTGCATGTCGCTGAGATAGATTTCTGGAGTGGCATAAGTCCAGTTGCGAGGGTTGATTAAACCAAATCCCATTTTACTCATGTATTCGGCAATCTCCTCGTCAGTCATGTGCAGACCCTTGATAAAAGGCTGCTCAACGATGATTTTGAATTCGCCATCGGCAGTGCGGCCAAAACCCAGCACGGTCAGTGTTGTTTCAGGGAAGTAGGCGTTATGCAACGATATGCGGTCGAGAGCTAGTATAGGTTGGATGAAATAATCGAGTCCAATGGCTTTCACCAACGTGGCGCCGTGGTCATAAACTACAGCCTCTCCGCCTTCGGCAATTTGGTCACCAAGCATCTTTGGTAGCGAGTCGTCGATACGTTCTGTCCAACAACCCACGGCACGAGCCCACCGCTCTATGCAGTCTGCCTGCTGCGCTCCGCGTTGGAGCTCTCTTTTGAAGTCGTCGCCATCAGGTGCAGCATCTCTATCTGACGCAATTTCTGCTCCCGCGAGAAGGGATGCAACGACATGAGTCGTACCTCCCGCTGCGCAGCCATGCTGTTCAAACGGTGAAAATCGTTTATATACAAGCCGTCCATTGATAAATAGTTCTGCATAATGGTCAAGTTTCTGCAGACCCTCTGACGTGAACCCGTCGGCAATAACCTCGTTGATTGACTTCCAAAAGTCTGCGTTGTTCATATAATGGTTATTTACATTTGACGATGCAAAGATACGAAAAAAAATTCAAATACCATTCCTCCCCTTTTTTAGCAGATATTTTGTTAATTCATCTCGTAATAATGTTTTTCTAATACAAGTTAATTCCGAAGAAATGCATGCGGAAGCAGTTGGGGTTGATATTATATTTGAAAATCAGCTGTTTGTCAAGAGGGAACGTTCTTTGTTTGATACTCTACTTGAAGATGAACTGAATATTCAAACTAATATTCCCCAAGGGGTTTCTTTTTGGCTATACCAAATGCAACCTAATAATTCCCCAAAATAGTGTTTGAGGGGAAGGGAACTGAGGGCTGGCAATGAAGGCCAGTATATAAATATGCCTTTTTATACTCATGATATTTTTGGGGTGTTATTATACTAGCATTTCAAGAATGAACTTGGGTTATTGTGGAATATAAAGGTATCCAGTAATATTGTCATAGCGGAGCTGGTTGCTGTTGTTTGCAAACCATCTCTCATAGTTTTCTATACTTTGTGAATCATACCATATCTCTATTTCTCCAGCAAAACTGTGGTCTTTCCTTATTCTATACTTGTTTTGGGTTATGATGTCAAAGTTTGTAATAATACACTTGATATCATCCGTTAGTTTTCCGAGAGGATCGTCATGCTCTGCACGAATTAATTCAATTCGTGCTACAAATACCCTCTTTGCCATTTCGTTGTTCAGACTGTCATTTAAGGTATCAATACCGCCATGGCTTAATTCTCTTACTCTTTCAGCAATATACCAATCTTCATTTATTCGGATAAAAGTCAAAGGAGTACTATGCATGGATATGTTTCCACCCCATTGCCGGGAATTGGTTTTTGCCGTGTCGCTTTGCGCCACAGCTACAATACTGAGTGTTATAAGGCATAAGATTATTGCAGTTTTTTTCATGGTTTACTGTATTGTAGGTGTATGATAAGTATAATTAATTATTTGTATGATTTCTTTCTCTCCAAGTTTTGATAATGCTGTCACAGATTTGGTATTGCTCTTCATCCTGCATATTAGGGTCAAGGCCTCCTCTATATAAACTCTTCAAGATAAACACGGATTCCAGTTTGTCATGATTGTAATAGGATTTCCAGCAATACGACACCATTTTCTTTTTATCAGAATCAGAAAGGTGACGGTCTCTCTCGTAGAGCAAATAATAACCTTCAGCTGCATAATGGTAGCCGTAGGTATAATGGTATTTTCTTTCTAACAAAAGCGCATATTTGATGAGTTTAGAGATATCCTCGCGTTTGTAAGTGTGTTCTGTATACCGACAGAAGGTCTCAAAAGCATTAGTATCTCCGTTCTCGATTTTCCTGAAAAAATCGGGGTCGCCCTCGACATCGTCAACATACGGATTTCTCCGACAGCCTTCACATTGCTCATGCTCTTCACTCTCAGTTTGGATGGTGATCGGCTCATCTGATAGGTCCTCAATAGAGCTATCAGGGACTGTCACCTGACGATTGGTGCAGGAGGATAACTGCAAAGCTGTGATAGCTAAGAATAAAAACAGAATTCTCATAATTGATAAATTATTGTGTTTTCTCTTTTTCGATAAAAACAAAGGGGTAAAACCGCACGGTTCTCGTGCGGTTTACCCCTTCGGTTTTATGTGCTGGTCGGTTCAATTATTATTTTGATCTCAGGTTTCTTAATCCGGAATATCATTGTATATATTTTGCATATTTTGTCATAGCATCATGATAGCGCTGATACTGTAATGTATCTTTCATGCTTTCTGACAATTCTCCGCTATATATTTCCTCAAGAGTACACGCTGCAGTAAACTTCCCCATATGAGAAGAGTCTATAGACGGGTCTGATTCAATTATCTTCGAGAAATGTTCTACAAAATGAAGAAGTGACTTGTCAGCTGGAATCTTCCCTTCACGCATCTCTTGCAGGATGAACGTTGAACAATTAAGCCCCGCCATGGCATTGTTATCCCTGATGGCAAAAATATAGCAATACAATATGTAGTCTCTGGAAGACAACCACTTTAGATTTTGATTACAATTCATGTATGCGCTGTCACTTCCGCTCAATACCATAACATCCATTTCATTGAGTACATCTTTCCCTTTGTTGACCTGTTGAATAGAATCAACCAAATCGACATTTCTCTGCCAATATTTTTGCCATTGAAATATCGAATAGCAAGATAACCCTATTGTACCGACTAATAACAAGGCATAAATTACTTTAATTTTTTTTGCTTTCATGATTAATGTTTTTATTAAGAGCTATTGGGACAAGGGACTGGTACCTGTCGTATCCCCCTTCGGTTTTATGTGTTGGAATTATCATGTAAAGTCGCTATCTGTTATATCCGTATTTTGAAAAGTCAAAATCGTTAGGAATGCTGTCATGAGGAATTATTTTAAGAACAGTCTCCCAGCAATCTCTTTGAAGAATAATTGTATCGTTGCCTCTAATTGTGATTTGATACTCGTTTTCATTATAAAAGGGATTTCCCAGAACACCATAAGGGTATTCTTCTTTGTTTTTTTTCAATGAAAAAGAGTTTGTCCCTTGCCGCTGTAAATATCCGGAGCAGACTGTATATTTCATTCCACAATCGACACTAACTTCTTTTAACACAAATGTGTTTGAAGGGCCTATTGTTAACAGATAGTGTCCATCTCTCCATCCATCAACATTACTTTGCTCAATAATATAATCTCCTTGAGAATAGTAGTCGCCACATACGAGAGGGACTGTGGTTGTACATGAAAGAAATAGCACTATTGAGAGTAGGACTATACATGCCAATGATGAAACGTTCTTTAATCTGTGCATAACTATTTATTAATGTCTGTATATTGAGGAGGTATACCTCATTGTTCTTTTATAAATACCACACAACAGTCTGACTCTGGATCCTGGCCATCACAATGACATGGACGATACAAAATGCAACTCCTGTCTTTTTTTATGAGAAATCTGGTAGAAGCAGGTCCAATAACGAAAGCGATGCTTCCTTGCGTACGGTCATATTTACATTTATTCATAAATTTGGGAGCGTTGGTTGCGTCCGCTGTCATTGCATCAAGCACAACCGGGCTTTTTACATCAAACCCGAGCATCTCTGCCATGCCTAACAGCATCCCTTGCTGATGCCTCACATCAACCAATACTTTGTTGATTCTCTGCTTGTCCCAATGGAATTTTGGCCGGTTTTTATGTTCCCATAAATACATATCTGCCTGTTTTTGTGCGGATAATACAGCCATTAATCTCCGCATATTATGTGGCAAATATACAACTTTTTCTCCGCATGGCAAAAAAGGCAATATAATGATTGCTTTTTTACATAAAATATTTGATGAGCTTCAACTTCTCCAATTTAATTGGTGCGGATATTCAATTATGAAGTTTTTTGTGGTACAACAATGAATCAGGGAGCCATATAGGCGAAGGGGATGTCAATATTAGCGTTCCCTTTGTATTATTCATTCAGAGTGATAATTAATTATAAATTATATACAAATTTATTTCCGATTCAGAAAAAAGTTGTATCTTTGCAGTCTGTATTATAATAGTGGAAATAGTATAAAGAGTATAATAATCAATTAGTTGGATAACTAAAATAGGAGAACCAAGTTATAGCAACACCCTTCAACCCCAATGGGTTCCGCGGACCGCAGAGAGGCCGCGGCCCGGTCAAGAAAGAACCTGACCACCTGATTAACGAGCGCATCGATGTTCCCATGGTGCGTGTGGTTGGCGACGGCATGGAGCCCGCCATCATGAACACCAAAGAGGCTTTGCGCCGCGCCTACGACCAGGGTCTCGACCTGGTGATGATTTCGCCCACGGCAAATCCGCCGGTGTGCAAGATCATCGAGTACCAGAAGTTCCTTTACGAGCAGAAGAAACGTGAGAAGGAGCGCAAGGCCAACTCGAGCAAGGTCGTCATCAAGGAGATTCGTCTGAGTCCGCAGACCGACGACCACGATTTTGAGTTCAAACTCAACCACGCCATCCGCTTCCTCAAGGATGGCAACAAAGTGAAGGTCGACGTCTTCTTCCGTGGCCGTTCCATCGTCTACAAGGAGCAGGGAGAGCAGCAGTTGCTGAAGTTTGCCGAGGCTTTGTTGGAGTATGGCAAACCCGAGCAGATGCCGCGCCTCGAGGGTAAGAGGATGCTGATGATTATCGCACCGAAGAAATAAAGGTTAAAGGTTATAGTTTATAGGTTATAGACGCTACGCCGTTCTCGATAACCAATAACCGCTAACCAATAACCATTGAGAGAAACCAAGTATATCAATAAAGTATAACTTTTAAAAAAAACAGTAAAGTAATGCCTACAATGAAGACCAAGTCCGCTGCCAAGAAGCGTTTCACCTTCACCGGCACCGGCAAAATCAAACGCAAGCATGCTTACCACAGTCACATCCTGACCAAAAAGGAGACGACCCAGAAACGTAACCTCGACCACACCGCTCTGGTGAGCCGTGACGACGAGAAGCGTGTCAAGAGAATGCTGCTTGCTTAAGGGATGAGAAGATAAAAAGTTGAAAAGATAAAAAGATGCTAGACCTTTAAATCTTATAAACCTTTAATCTTTTAACCTTAAAAAACGGAGTTATTAACCATTATTTAGAGCAGACAAGCGCAGAGGTTATAAAAATTCTGAAGAATTGCCTCACTGCCGCCTAAATGAAAAAACAATTAAAAATCTATGCCAAGATCAGTCAATGCTGTGGCTTCCAGAGCCCGCAGAAAGAAAATCCTCAACCGCACCAAAGGTTATTGGGGCAGAGGTAAAAACGTATGGACCGTCGCCAAGAACAAGTGGGAGAAAGGTCAGACCTACGCCTACCGCGACAGAAAGAACAAGAAGCGCGAGTTCCGTGCCCTGTGGATCAACCGTATCAATGCCGGTTGCCGCATCAACGGTATCTCGTACTCCGTATTTATGGGCAACCTTCACAAATCGGGCATCGAGCTGAACCGCAAGGTTCTTGCCGACCTCGCTATGAACAATCCCGAGGCTTTCGCCGCCGTTGTGAAGATGGTAAAGTAATCATTAACCTATAAAATTCTATTTGTCATGGGAAAAACTGAATTAATGCAATTTGTAGAGAATTTGGTCGAGCGCAAGGAGTTCCCCGAATTCAAGGCTGGCGATACCATCACTGTCCATTACAAGATTAAAGAAGGTAACAAGGAGAGAATCCAGAACTTCCAGGGCGTTGTCCTTCAGCGCAGTGGAAGCGGAGCTACCGAAACCTTTACTGTCCGCAAGATCGCTAACGGCGTCGGAGTGGAGCGTATCTTCCCCTTCGCTAGCCCGTTCATCGAGCAGATCGACGTTAACAAGCACGGCGTTGTGCGCCGCGCCCGTATCTTCTATCTGCGCGACCTCACCGGTAAGAAAGCCCGTATCAAGGAGAAAAAAATCCGCGTCAAGGAATAAATCCTTCGTTAGGAGTCCTTGCGATATACTTGGAAAAAGGGGCATCGGCAACGATGCCTCTTTTTTTTATTTGTGTATATCAAAAATATTTTGTACTTTTGCAGCATGAACCGCAGAGTGCATAGCCGAACCTGCGGCCATATTATGGAAAAAATACAGCGTGTCAATACCTTATAAACGTTTATGTGATGAGCAAGAAGATTCTATTTGTATGTCATGGAAACATCTGCCGCAGTCCGATGGCGGAGTTCGTTCTGAAGAAGATGGCGCGTACCGCGGGCCTCGAGGAAGCGTTCGAGATTGCCTCGGCCGCCACGAGTGTCGAGGAGATAGGCAACCCCGTCTATCCCATGGCGCGCCAAGAGTTGGCGAAGCACGGCATCGGCTGTCCCGGCAAGACGGCCCGTCAGATCACGCCGGAGGACTATCGCCACTACGATGTCATTGTGGGTATGGACAAGGCTAATCTGCGCGACATGATGGCGGTGTTCGGGGGTGACCCTGACAACAAGCTGTCGCTGCTGCTCGACCATACGCCCGAGAGTGATGTCAAGCATCACAACCGCGACGTGGTGGATCCGTGGTATACACGCAAGTTCAACATCGCGTGGGACGACATCTATACGGGCTGCACGGCACTTTTCGAGAAGATGAAGGCACAGCTGCCGGAAGACAAGGAAGAGTAAGCCGTGGTTGATTTCGAGACAGCGGAGGCCATGGGCATCTCGCGGCAGGCGTTCGACGAGGTGCTTGATATCATCGGCCGTCAACCCACCATCGACGAGTTGTCGACGTTGCTTGCCATGTGGGAGAGCAATGGCAAGCAGCAGAGCCTCTATGGCTGGCTGCGGGGACAGCATCATGTGGTGGAACGCAACGACTACCTCTATGAGGGCAATGCGGACAACAAGACCATCCGCGAACCGCGGGTGAAGGAATGCCTAGACATAGCTCACGACTTATGTAATAATTCTCAATTCTCAATTTTCAATTCTCAATTTACCACGGGCCTGCTCCTCTATATGGTGGGGAATGTGAGTGGGGAGTTCGCGGGGTCGGAGTATGCGCGGCGGTGCCTGCATCTGGTCGACGAGCCCATGACCACCGGTGGCCATGAGGAGGACTGCGAATACATAGAGATGATTCTCGGGGCTTTGGCCGCGGGAAAGATGATAGATTGCCATGCGCCGGTAGGGCAGGGGGGGCTCTTCTGCTCGCTGCTGCGGTTCACCGCACCGTTGGGCTATGACATCCTGGTGCCGCGCGAGGTGAGACTCGACGCTTTCCTCTTCGGTGAGGAGACTGGCCGCTATCTGGTGGCGTTGCCCGAGACGGGCGACGACGCCTTCCTGCTGAAGATGGACGAGGCACGCCTCAACTGCTGCTTCCTTGGCCGCACGACGAAAAACCGCGTCATGGTCGATGGCTTTGACTTCGGCCTGGTCAGTCAGTATTGCGGGTAGGCTCGACAGTGGAGCGGATGGTGCGAAGAATAATGATGTTGTAGACCACCACGAGGATTGCCGCCAAGGCTACGGCGGTAGCGACGATGGGTATGACGGAGCCCTCGATATGGAACATGGTGGACAGGATGTCTACATAGAATCCCCTTAAAAGTATTGCCACAATGATGGCCACGGCGATGTCGGCCAAGGTGATGAGGCTGACGGTCTGCTGGTAGAACCGCGCTATGCGGCGTGGCGAATAGCCGATGCTGTAGAGGTTGACGAAGAGGTCGCGGTTGCGCTGCACGATGAGGTTGAGGCTCATGATGATGAATGCTACGGAGAGCAGGATGATGATGAGGGCTACGACGATGACGAAGAGGATGGCCAGGCGGAAGAAGAAGACCATCTTGCTGTTCTCCAGTTCGTCCTGCTTGATGTTGTAGTTGTTCTGCTCGATGAAGGCGGGGATGCGTTCGTCGGAGGCGTCGGCGAACTCGATGAGGATGCGCGAGGTGTTCCCTCCGTCGGCGGAGCCGAACTCGTTATTGGCCCACAGGAGGAAGGCCTCGGGGGCGAGGATGGTGTTGATCTTCCCGGAGAAGCCGACGACATGGCTCTTGAAAGAGCGCTGGCGCCCCTTGCCGTAGAGGTTGATGGTGAAGTTGATCTGCTCGACGGCCCCTTGCGAGACGACGGGCAGCGCCTGGCTCTCGGCGAAGCCGAAGTTGTAGAGGTTGAGGTAGTCTTCAGGTATGATAATGGGTATGAAGCCGGAGGTGGAGTCCCAGGCCCACTCGTTGCTCTCGACGTCGATATATGGGTCGGGGATGCTTTCGAAGAAAAGGTCGGTGCGGATGGTCTGTTGGCCGAAGCTGATGGAGGCGGTGGACTGGAACGAGGAACTGTTGAAGCGTGCCACGTTCTTGACAAACGGTTGCTCCAGGATGGAGGCTATTTCGTCGTCGGTGAAATAGATGCCCTGTTTGTTGAGGGTGTTGAGCGTGCTGACGGTCTTGGAGACGGTGACGGCATGGTTGCGGAAGATGTCGGTCTGCTGGGTGAGTACCGGCTTGATGTCGGAGTACAGCTGGACAGAGAGCATCACGATGGTGACACCCATGAGGAGGGTGGCGGCATAGCCTGCAATCTGTGCTGGGATGAGGGTCTTTCGTTGTAGACGACGGAGCATAGTCTATAAATTGAGGGTGGTGTCGAAATGGAAGTAGTCGATGGGGTCGAGGGCGGTGACGATGAGGCTTGCTTGTTGGGCGTCGACTTCGCGCATCACCATGTCGGCCACGGCCTGTGAGGTCTCGCGGTCGAGGTGGCTGAAGGGCTCGTCCATGAGGAGGAACTCGAAGGGTTGGCAGAGGGCACGCACGGCAGCCACACGCTGGCGTTGGCCGAGGGAGAGGGTGCGCAGCGGCTGGTTCTTCTTGCCGGCCGGCAGCACGCTGTCGAGCATGGCCTCCATCTCGTCGTCGGACTTATGGCCGGTGAGACTGTTCTTAATTTGCACGTTCTCGAGGGCCGTAAGCTCGGGGAAGAGGGCGAGGTCCTGGAAGAGGTAGCTGAGTTTGCGCAGACGCAGGTCGAAAGGCGAGGCGACGGGTTCACCGTAGGTGATGGTCCCGTCGTAGTTGAGGTTGCTGCCGTAGATGAAGTTGAGCAGCGAGGTCTTTCCGTGACCGGAACGGGCGCAGATCATATATTTCTTGCCGTGTTCAAAAAGGACACGGGGCTGCAGGTATATGTCGGAGCCGGCCACTTCCGACTCCGACATATATCGCGGCTTGAGGTTTTGAAGCTCTATCTGCAAAGCAAAGGATGTTTATAGGCTGTTGGCAGCGAGCTGGTCGATGGTCTGGATAGCGTAGGCCAGGCTGTTGGAGGTGGTGTTGGTGAGGTGGAGTTTGAGGTGGCCTTCGTTGTTGTCCACGGTGTAGTACTCGGCATAGTCGAGCATGGCCAGGATCATGGCACTGACAGCGTCGGGCTGGATGCCGAGGCTATTGAGCAGGCTCTCGGGATAGTCCTGATACTTGAGGTCGATATACATGTAGTTGCCCTTCTTGGCGTTGTCGGCGATGGCGCTCATGCCGTTGCCGAAGCCGCCTTTCTGGGCAGCGCTGATGACGTTGGCATCGGAAGAGATGACGAGAACGTCGCTGCCGAGGTAGACTTTGACGGGAGAGTCGGGGATGCCGTTGGCGATGCCCATGTCGTCGAGCATCGCGGCCACGAGGTCGTGGTTGGTGATGTCGCAGGCAACGGCGAAGAGGGGCGTGTCGCCAGTCATACCGTAGAAGCTGGCGACGAAGCTGCCGCCGAAGGCGTTGACGATTTCTTCAGCGGTGCCGAAATCGGTGTCTTCTTTAGTGAGTTCCTTGAGGGTGGGGACTTTGCTGAAATAGTTGAACAGCTCTTTGGTGTTGATGCCGAAGGTGATGGCTGCGAGGGTCTGCTCGGGCATGTAGTTGACCAGCTTGTCGTTGAACTTCTGGTTGATGAGTTTCTTCAGGTTCTCGGGAGTTCCGATATTGCCCTGTTTGATGTCGATGGCACCGTTCTCGAAGGAGATGGTGTAGTAGATGGCGGACTTCATCAGGGCTTCGGCGTCCTCTTTGGGGAAGATGTAGTGCATCATTGCGGCGGACTGGGCACCACCGGAAAGTTTGAGGATGCTCTCGTAGTTGGCGAAGAAGTTGATGTCCTGACGGAGGTCTTGGTATTTGGTGAAGTTCTCGTCGGCGAGCATGCTGTTGTCCTCGTCGAGGTCGAAGATCTTGGCGGCATAGGCTTTGAGAGCGTCGGTGTTGTTCACATAGTCGACATCGATGACGAAGACGAGGGTGTTCTCGTCGTAGACGGCGATGCAGTCTTTGTCGAGGAGGAGGACCTGGCGGCCACCATCTTTCTCACTCTTGATGTTGTTGTCCTTGGTGAGAGTGGCGATGAAGTTCTCGAAGGTCTTCTGGTCCTTGAGGGCGGCGACGAGGGCGCCCATGTCTTTGCCGTCCTCGCCCTTGCTCATGAAGAAGTCGATGTTGCGCTCCATGTCGATACCGCAGGAGGAGGGGTCTTTGATAATCTCTCCGAAGAGGTTGTCGATCTCGGGGGCGGCACCTTGGAGGAAGGTGCGGAGGAACTGGACGCTGTTGAGCTGGTCGGCATTGGCCAGTTCGCCTTTCTGCCACATGGAGCCCACATTGATGTCGGCCACGAAATAGGCATCCTTGGGGATGAAGGCGCCTTCGCTGTTCTTGCTCGCCGAGCAGGCGGTCATCATGACGGCTGCCATCAGCACGGGCAGCACAAGTGTAAGATAACGTTTGATGGTTTTCATTTTTTGTTTTTTTTAGGTTTTTCTGATTTGATTAACTTAACAATAACGTGGAGCGGGTATTATTATTGTATACGCGTGCGAATCTTTTTATTAAGGAAATAATTTGCGGGTGTCGGAAAAAAGTAGTATTTTTGCCGTTTCAAAAAAATGTGACTGATGGCCAAGAAGACTGATACTGAATCTCCGCTGATGAAACAGCATGCCGAGTTGAAGAAGAAATTCCCCGACGCGATGCTTCTGTTCCGGGTGGGTGACTTCTACGAGACATTCGGCGACGATGCCCGCAAGGCGTCGCAGGTGCTGGGCATCACGCTGACGCGCAAGATGGCCGGCGGTGGCGAGTACACCGACTTGGCGGGTATCCCGTATCATGCCATCGAGCAGTATCTGCCTCGTCTGGTGCGTGCCGGCATGAGGGTGGCCATCTGCGAGCAGTTGGAAGACCCGAAGACCGCCAAGGGCTTGGTAAAGCGCGGCATCACCGAACTGGTGACCCCCGGCGTGTCGTACAACGACATGGTGCTCGAGGTGAAGGAGAATAACTTCCTCTGTGGCCTGCATCTGACAGACAAGATTCACGGCATCAGCTTCCTGGATGTCTCTACGGGAGAGTTCTATGTGGCGGAGGGCGACCTCGGCTATATCGACAAGCTGCTGTCGAGCTTCAAACCTTCCGAAGTGGTGGTGCAACGCAAGAAGCTGCGCTGGTTCCAGGAACACTTTTCGGAGAAATTCTATACCAACACCTTCGACGACTGGGTCTTTGCGCCCGACTTCGCGCATGAGCTGCTGCTGAAGCAGTTCGGCACGGCGTCGCTCAAGGGCTTCGGTGTCGAGGGGCTGGAGATGGGTGTCATTGCCGCCGGCGCGGTGCTCTACTACCTGCAGGACACGCAACATGACCGTACGCAGAACATCACACGGCTGAGCCGTCTCGAGCAGGACCGCTATGTGTGGCTCGACCGGTTCACGGTACGCAACCTCGAGTTGGTCTCGTCGCCCAACGACAACGCCCGCACCTTGCTGGATGTCGTCGACCAGACGCTGACGCCCATGGGTTCGCGCCTGCTGCGGCGTTGGATACTGATGCCGCTGAAGGAGATCGCCGCCATCGAGGAGCGTCTCGGCGTGGTGGACAGCTTGCTGCGCGACGGCGAGCTGAGGGAGAAGCTGCAGCGGGAGGTGAAAGAGATTGGTGACTTGGAACGCCTCATCACCAAGGCCGCCGTGGGACGTATCAATCCCCGCGAGATACTGCAGCTGCGGCGTGCGCTGATGGCCGTGGAAGAGGTGAAGCGCATCTGCTCCGCCACCCAAGGGCCGTTGACGGCGTTCGCCGACAAGCTGAACCCCTGCACCACGCTGGCGGAGCGTATCGGCCGCGAGGTGAAGGAAGAACCTCCGGCGAAGGTGGAGAAAGGCGGCGTGATTGCCGACGGCGTGAACGCGGAACTCGACGAGCTCCGCTCGATGGCCGGCTCGGGCAAGGACTACCTGATGGGATTGCAGCAACGCGAGAGCGAAGCCACAGGCATCCCGTCACTCAAAATAGGATTCAATAACGTCTTCGGATACTACTTCGAGGTGTACAACACCCACAGGGACAAGGTGCCGGCGGAATGGACACGTCGTCAGACGCTGACCAATGCCGAACGCTATATCACTCCCGAGCTCAAGGAGTATGAAGATAAGATTCTGGGTGCCGAAGAACGTATACTGGCGCTTGAACAACAGATTTTCACACAGTTGACGGCTGCGGTGACAGAGTATGTGCAGCCTATCCAATACGACGCACAGCTCATCGCTCATATCGACTGTCTGCAGGGCTTCGCCGAGGTGGCGTTGACTGGTGGCTACTGCCGTCCCGAACTCACCGAGGACAACAAACTGCAGATTCTCGAAGGCCGTCACCCGGTCATCGAGACCCAGATGCCTCCCGGAGAGCAGTATGTGAGCAATGACGTGCTGCTGGACCATGACAGCAATCAGATTATGATTATCACCGGCCCGAACATGAGTGGTAAGTCGGCCCTGCTGCGCCAGACAGCCCTTATCGTGCTGATGGCCCAGATGGGCTCTTACTGTCCTGCCAAGAGGGCCACCGTGGGCATCGTGGACAAGATCTTCACGCGTGTGGGTGCCAGCGACAATATCTCGAGCGGCGAGAGTACCTTTATGGTGGAGATGAACGAGACTGCGAGCATCCTTAATAATGTCAGCGACCGCAGTCTGGTGCTGCTCGACGAGATAGGCCGTGGCACCTCCACCTACGACGGTATCTCCATCGCATGGGCCATCACGGAATACCTGCACAACAACAAGCGTGCGCGGCCGATGGTGATGTTCGCCACCCACTATCATGAGCTCATCGAGATGGAGGAGCAGTTCGAGCGCATCCACAACTACCATGTCAGTGTCAAGGAGATTGATGGCCGAGTCATCTTCCTGCGCAAGCTGGTGCCTGGCGGCAGCGAGCATAGCTTCGGTATCCATGTGGCACGACTGGCGGGTATGCCCCCCCAGGTGCTCAACCGAGCCAGCACCATGCTGCAGATGCTCGAAGAGAAAAATGCCAACGCCACCGCGATGGACAAGAAAGGGGTAAAAAATGAAAAAAAGAGTCCCCAGAAGGATGTTTTGCAGGGCTGTCAGCTCAGTTTTATCCAGTTGGATGACCCGACTCTGCTAGAAATTAAGGATAGGATATTAGGTATTGATATAGATACACTTACGCCGATAGAAGCACTGTTGAAACTGAACGAAATTAAAAAAATTGTAACGAAAAATTAAAAAATATTTTGTCAGTTTCAAAAATGTTTGTACTTTTGCACCCGCTTTCGACAAGGAAAAAGTACATTGAAACGTTGAAAAACGCGATGCGGAAATAGCTCAGTTGGTAGAGCACGACCTTGCCAAGGTCGGGGTCGCGAGTTCGAGTCTCGTTTTCCGCTCAGGTCTCCTAAATCAGAGATAACGGCTCTGGTGGTGGAATGGTAGACACGAGGGACTTAAAATCCCTTGCCCGCAAGGGCGTGTGGGTTCAAGTCCCACCCGGAGTACCAAAAACGCGAAAAGCGATGAACGCGGAAATAGCTCAGTTGGTAGAGCACGACCTTGCCAAGGTCGGGGTCGCGAGTTCGAGTCTCGTTTTCCGCTCAAAAAAAGAGAGAAATTTGAAATGCTGCAGCAGCGGCAAAGCCCATGTCCAAAAAGATGCCTCCGAGGAGGCCGATGCACGTTGCTGAAACACAAGCGAGAATAATGTCTTGGTAGCTCAGCTGGTAGAGCAATTGACTCTTAATCAATGGGTCCAGGGTTCGAATCCCTGCCAGGACACTTATCGCGGGGTGTAGCGCAGTTGGCTAGCGCGCCACGTTCGGGACGTGGAGGCCGGAAGTTCGAGTCTTCTCACCCCGACACCAAGCCTCGCCTTTGCGAACAAAAACCCGCAACCGCCGCCACTTTAGCTCAGTTGGTAGAGCAACGCATTCGTAATGCGTAGGTCTGCGGTTCGAGTCCGCAAAGTGGCTCAAAAACGAAAAAGACAGGACATGTGCCTGTCTTTTTTTTATTGTAACAATTCAAATTAACTAACAAAAAAACAAACACAGTAATGGTAAAACAGTACGAAACCGTTTTCATTGCAACTCCCGTTTTGTCTGAAGAACAGATGAAGGAAACGGTCAAGAAGTACATCGACCTCCTCACCAGCAAGGGCGCCGAGATCGTGTACGAGAACAACTGGGGCATGCGCAAGCTCGCCTATCCTATCCGTAAGAAGACCACCGGCTTCTACTATCTCATTGAGTTCCGCGCCGAGGGTAGCGTCATCAACGACCTTGAGGTCGCCTACAAGCGCGACGAGCGTCTGCTCCGCTTCCTCACCGTCAGCCTCGACAAGCACGCCGTGGCTTACAATGAGAAAAAGCGCGCCAAAAAGGCCGAAGCTCCTGCAACCGAAGCTCCCGCCGAAGCCTAATTGTCTAACCCAGTAAAGAAAAAAGAAATGGCTAACGAAACTGAAATCAAATATTTGACCCCTATCGCTGTGGAGACCCAGCGTAAGAAATACTGCCGCTTCAAAAAGCTCGGCATCAAATATATCGACTATAAGGATGCCGACTTCCTGCTGAAGTTCGTCAACGAGCAGGGCAAGATCCTGCCCCGTCGCATCACCGGCACCTCGAACAAGTACCAGAAGAAAGTGTCGCAGGCTATCAAGCGCGCCCGTCACATCGCCCTGATGCCCTACGTCGCCGATTGTCTCAAATAATAATAAGGAGGAAGAATAGATGGAAATCATACTGAAACAGGATGTGGCCAACCTCGGCTACAAAGACGAAATCGTCAACGTGAAAAACGGCTATGCCAACAACTATCTTCTTCCGATGGGCTGGGCTATCATCGCCACCCCCGTCAACAAGAAGATCCATGCCGAGAACCTGCGCCAGCGCGCCCATAAGGAAGAGGCTCTCCGCAAGAACGCCGAGACCCAGCAGGCTGCCCTCAACGGCAAGACCGTGAAGATCATCGCCAAGGTTGGTGAGAACGGCCAGCTCTTCGGTGGCATCAACAACATCATGGTTGCCGAGGCCCTCAAGGAACAGCACAACTACGACATCGACCGCAAGCAGATCACCGTCGAGGCCATCAAGACCGTCGGCAACTACACTGCCAAAGTTAACGTCTACAAGGAGATCAAGGCTGAACTCAATATCGAGGTCGTCGCCGAATAATAAGACATCCTTGTCAACCCCTGCGACCCGCACCAATTGGTGCGGGTCGCTTCTTTTTGGCATACTTTTTGCAAGAATCTTTCGTAACATGAGACAAAATAAGTGTTTTTAGGAAAAATAATTTCCCCTATATCGGATAAAAGATGTATCTTTGCACCGCGAAAAAAAGAAAAAAAACAATAATAATTATAAAAATGAAAAGGTTATTTTCCTCATTGCTAGTTGTGTCTATGCTCTTTGGCGCAACTTCCGCCAAGGCAGTCAACGTCACCGTGGAGCAGGCAAAATCCGTCGCCGCTCATTTCATGGGCAGCCGTATGGGTATCGACAAGTTGACTCCCGACCAGCTCACGCTGGTGTACCAGATCGACAATCCCGACCTGAACATCCCCGCCGCCTATTTCTTTAATCTGGAAAGCTGTGGCTGGGTGGTTATCGCCGGCACCACCGTCATCGATCCTATCGTGGCCTACAACGATGAGGGTTCCCTCGTGGTCGACCAGCTTCCCGCCAACATGCTTTACTGGATGGAAGGTTATGCAGGCATGATCTCCGACATCCAGAAGGCCGACGCTGAGAACAACTATTCCGACCATGTCATGTGGACGGCTTTGTCTTCATCTAATGTCAAGGGCACCAGAGGTGATCAGGTGATTCTTATGAACGAGAGATGGGACCAGGGCGATGAGCGTAATCCTACCTACAATCTCTATTGCCCCAAGGTGGGCAACCGCTGGTCGATGGTGGGCTGCGTGGCTACCGCACTGGCTCAGATTTGCCACTACTACAAATACCCCGTCCGTCCTACAGGTTTCCATCGCTACTGGTGGGAGGGAGACGGCAATAGCACCCTCCTCGCACTCAACTACGACACGATGTACTTCGACTATACCCTGATGCCCAACCGTGTGACTTCCACGAGTCAACCTGCCAAGATTCGTGAGGTTGCCAAGCTGAGCTATGCCCTTGGTGTGGCTGTCAATATGAGCTATCACCCCGATGGTAGCGGAGCCCACTCTGATGATATCCCTGTTGCTATGGAGTCCTTCTTCAAATACCAGCACTCTAACTTGATAAGTCGCAGCAATACCTATAATTTCGTGGAGCGCATCCGCGGCGCTGTTGAGGAGAGACACCCGGTCTACATGAGCGCCACTTCGACTACTGGTTCAGGTGCCGATGCCGCTGGCCATGCTTTCATCGTCGCCGGTTATGAGACGGGCGATGCCGCCGGTTCGGAGTACAACTACTATTACTTCAACTGGGGCTGGGATGGCGCTGGCAACGGCTTCTACAACCTTGGTGAGAACGATATGCCCATCGCTCAGCGGTATGGTGGCTACAACTTTATCCGCAATCAGCGCGCCATCGTGAACCTCCTTCCCCCCGCCGATACGCTGGGTATCTGCTCTGTGGATCCCACCGTGCTGGGACATGCCTATCCCAATCCTGCCGCCTTCTCGGTGAAGGTGCCTTACAGCACCCAGACGGCTGCCGACCTGATGGTCTACAGCATCGACGGCAAGATGGTGGAGTCGGTCCGCGTCCAGCCGGGCGACGGCGAGGTCGTGGTGCGTGTCGACGCCCTTCCCAAAGGTGTCTACATCTACCGCCTCAACAGCCAGAGTGGCAAGTTCGTCGTGCAATAAACGACTAGAAAATACTAAGCGGGCTGGCACCTTCCGATGCCAGCCCGCTTCTTTTTTATTCCGTTGCTGCTATTTTATCGGCAGCGTGATGATGAAGGTCGAGCCCTTGCCCAGTTCGCTCTCGAGGGCGATATGGCCGTGGTGTAGCCTCACCACCTCGGCCACATAGTTCAGGCCGATGCCGAAGCCTTTGACGTTGTGCACATTGCCGGTAGAGACACGGTAGAACTTCTCGAAGACATGCTTCTGGTCTTCTTTCGAGATACCGATGCCCTGGTCGGCAATCTTGAGCACCAGGTGACCGGGTGTCGTCGCCGTGGTGACGGTGATGTGAGGGGCCTCGGTGGAGTACTTGATGGCATTGTCGATGAGGTTGTAGATGAGGTTGGTGAGGTGCAACTCGTCGGCCTCGATGACGGGCGGTGCGGCCTGCAGGTCGGTCTCCATGGTGCCGCCACGGTTCGTCAGCGTCAGGCGGAAACTCTTCGACACTTTGTCGATAATCTGGTGCACGTCGACCTCCTTGGGATTGATGCGGAAGTTCTTTTTCGACATCTTGGCGCTCTGTAGGATGGTCTCCACCAGCACGCGCATGCGCTGGTTCTCGTCGTTGATGATGCCCACAAAATTGTGCCGCGACTCGTTGTCTTGCGAGATGCTCTCGTCCTGCAGCATCTCGCAGGCCAGCCCGATGGTGGCCAGGGGTGTCTTGATTTCGTGGGTCATGTTGCTGATGAACTCGTTCTTCATCTGGTCGAGCTTGTGCTGGTTGGAAATGGTGCGTAGCGAGATGAAGAAGAGGACGATGATAATCAGGACAAGAAAGAGGCTCATGTAACCCAGTAGACCCGAGTTGCGCTGCAGGAAGAGCTGGGCGCTCGGGAAGTCGAGGATGATGAAGAGCTGACTGTTCGTCAGCATGTCCGAGGGCTGGAAGCCGTAGCGGTAGGGCGACTCCTCGAGCTCTGCCTCATGGCGCGAGTCGGAGCTGTAGAGGAACGAGTGCTGCGACTCGTCGTAGAGTCCCACGACGGGGTGTATGTCGATGCCGTTGAGCAGCAGCGCGTCAGAGATGAGCTGGTCGAGTTCCTGGAAGCGCACGGGGATGGTGGCGCCGTCGGACGACTCGCCTTTCAGCTGGCCGATGACATCGTCCATGGCGTGGCTCACGCCGATATTGAACATGTTGTCGTTGATGGAGACGGTGCGCCGCGTCTGGAAAAACTGGATGACCACCAGGAAGACTGCGGCGAAGGCAAAGCCGGATATGATAAAGACACGAATCCAACGTTTCATAAAGATGATTCTATATATATTATATGGTTCGTCCGACGGAAGGACGGCTTGTTAAAGTGGTTAGTTTTAGTAAAATAACGCATGTTGAAAAAAAATATTTTCCCCTAGGGGATGGAAATGGCATTTTTTTAGTATTTTTGCATTTTTCAAACCAGACAATATGTCTACAAAGTATATTTTCGTCACAGGCGGAGTCGCCTCGTCATTAGGAAAAGGAATCATCGCCGCTTCGCTGGCACGTCTGCTCAAGGCCCGCGGCTATTCTGTCACCAACCAAAAACTCGACCCCTACATCAACATCGACCCGGGGACGCTGAACCCCTACGAGCACGGCGAGTGCTTTGTCACCGAGGACGGCGCCGAGACCGACCTCGACCTGGGTCACTACGAGCGTTTCACCAGCGTGCCCACCTCGCAGGCCAACAATGTCACCACCGGCCGTATCTACAAGAATGTCATCGAGAAAGAACGCCGCGGCGACTTCCTCGGCAAGACCGTCCAGGTCATCCCCCATATCACCAACGAAATCAAGGAGCGCATCACCGCCCTCGGCCATACCGGCAACTATGAGTTCGTCATCACTGAAATCGGCGGCACTGTCGGCGACATCGAGTCCTACCCCTTCATCGAGGCCGTGCGTCAGCTCAAGTGGGCCCTCGGCCGCAGCTGCATCGTCATCCACCTCACCTATATTCCCTATATCGCCGCCGCCGGCGAGCTGAAGACCAAGCCCACGCAGCACAGCGTCAAGGCTCTCCAGCAGCAGGGTGTGCAGCCCGACATCATCGTCTGCCGCACCGAGAAGCCTCTCACGCGCAGCGTGAAAGACAAGATCGGTCTCTTCTGCAATATCGACGGCGACAGCGTCATCGAGGACGGCGACGTGGCCAGCATCTACGATGTGCCCATCAAGATGCGCGACGAGAAACTCGACATACAGGTGCTCCGCAAGCTCGACGTGCCTGTGAAGAAGGAACTCGACCTGCAGAACTGGGAGGCTTTCCTCTACAAGCTCCACAACCCCATCAAGGAGGTCAACGTGGGCCTCGTGGGCAAGTACGTGCAGCTGCAGGATGCCTACAAGTCCATCACCGAGGCTTTTATCCATGCCGGCGCCGAGCTGCGTTGCAAGGTGAAGGTGAAATATGTCAACAGTGAGGAGCTGACTCCCGAGAACGTGCAGGAACGCCTCGCCGGCCTCACTGGCATCCTCGTGGCTCCCGGCTTCGGCAACCGCGGCATCGAGGGCAAGATCCTCGCCGTGCAATATGCCCGCGAAAACAAGATGCCCTTCTTCGGCATCTGCCTCGGCATGCAGTGCGCCGTGGTCGAGTTTGCCCGCAACGTGCTGGGATACAAGGATGCCCATAGCGTCGAGATAGCCCCTACCACCACGCATCCCGTCATCGACATGATGGAGGAGCAGAAGAACATCAGCAACATGGGCGGCACCATGCGTCTCGGCGCCTATCCCTGCAAGCTGGCCAAAGGCAGCAAGGTATACGACATCTACGGCAAGGAGGACATCAGCGAGCGTCACCGCCACCGCTACGAGTTCAACAACGCCTATCTCGAGGAGTTCAAGGCCGCGGGCATGGTGCCTGCCGGCGTCAACCCCGACAGCGGCCTCGTCGAGATTGTCGAGATCCCCTCGCATCCCTACTTCGTGGGCTCGCAGTTCCACCCCGAGTACAAATCCACCGCCATGCATCCCCACCCGCTCTTTGTGGCCTTCGTGGAGGCGGCGCTGAAGTATAAAAGTTAAAGACCTTAGAGACCTTAAGGACCCTAAGGACCTTAAAGACCTTAAAAGATTATGAAGATAGGAGTCATCATAGCCATGGACATCGAGTATCGCCAGATGCGCGATGCCATAGGAGGCGACACGGGTCGCCTGGGTAACAACGAGATCATTTTGTGGCAGTGCGGCATCGGCAAGGTCAATGCCGCCGTGGGCACCGTGCGCCTCATCCAGGAGCACCACCCCGACGCCATCCTCAGCACCGGCCTCGCCGGTGGCATCGACCCGCAGATGCAGGTGATGGATGTGCTGGCTGCCACGCAGTGCGTCTACCACGACGTGGACTGCGGCAGCGGCCTCGGATGTACGCGCGGCCAGGTGCAGGGGCTCCCCGAGCGCTTCGACGCCGACCAGCGCCTCCTGGACCACGCCATAGAAACCCAAAAACTCATCACTCATCACTCATCACTCATCACTGGATTAATCTGCACCGGCGACCAGTTCATCACCGACCGTGAGCGGCAGAACGAAATCAAGCGCAACTTCGTCGACGGCCTGGCCTGCGACATGGAGAGCGCCGCCATCGCACAGACCTGCTACCTGATGAAGGTGCCCTTCCTCAGCCTCCGCGTCATCAGCGACACCCCCGGCCGCACCGACAACCACCAGCAGCAGTGGGAGAACTTCCTCGCCAGCATGTGCGACCGCTCGTTCCACTTTGTGAAGAGTTATTTAGAGAGTCTATAAGTTGAAGAAGTTAAGAAGTTAAAGAAGTTAAAGAAGTTAAAGAAGTTAAAGCCAAATGTAGCGGCTGGTGCTATTGGCTTTAACTTCTAGCGAAGCGATAACTTCTTAACTTCTTTAACTTCTCAAAATTTTAGAAATCATGGAAGTAATACAGAGTTTCACCATCGACCACACCCACCTGAAGCCCGGCATCTATGTGTCGCGCATTGACAAGGGTTTTACTACGTATGATTTGCGCATCACCGAGCCCAACCGCGAGCCTGCCGTGGCTCCCGCGGCCATGCATAGCCTCGAGCACTTGATGGCTACCTGGTTCCGTAACTCGGAGGCCAAGGACGACGTGGTATATGTCGGCCCCATGGGTTGTCTCACGGGTATGTATGTCATCATGACCGGCAACTACAGTGTCGAGGACATGCGCCGCCTCACCATCGAGTGCCTCGAGTGGATACTCACCCAGACCGAGGTGCCCGCCACCACCCCCGAGACCTGCGGCAACTGCCGTCTCCACGACCTGCCCATGTGCCTTTGGGAGAGCCGCCGCTATCTCGACCGTCTGAAGAACGATTTCCACTGCGAGTACACCAAGCTCCAGGTGACCCTCGCCGACGGCAAAGTCTTCGCCGACGCATAAGCGTTAGAAAAAGGCTGTCAAATAGCCCTTTCCAACGATTCATAAATGATACAATAACGTTCGTTTAACGATTAGAAAACGTTAAACGAACGTTAAACGAACGTTATACTGACGTTTAAAATACTAAGTATGTAGCGTTTATGAAGGTTAAAAATATAGGGGGCCTTCCTGATGGAAGGCCCCCCTGTTTTGTAGTGTTGTCAACTATGATTTAGAGAGCGTAGTTGAAACCGATGGCGAAGTTGTTCAGGTGATTGTTGAGAGTCTGAGCGCCCATGTTGAGGCCGAGGCCGAATTCGTGGCTTCCCCAGTTGTCGGCGGTGGCAAAGTTGGCATAGCAGCCGAGCAGGTTGACATAGATATCCATGGAGATGTGCTCGTTGAACGAGTAGTTCAGACCGGGGATGACGGCGAGACCAAAGCTGGTGAAGTTGTCGCCATTGTCGGTGGTGGCGTCAGTAGCGGCAACGTAGTTGGAACTCTCAAGATGGAGACCAGCATTCAGCTGTGCTTCAGCAAAAACGGTGAAGTTTTTCCAGGTGGCAAAATTGTAACGGAGGTAGGGGGCAATCATGATGGTGGGCTGGCCGGAAGCGCCGGTCATGGAGGTGGAGGTGTAGGTGTCGGAGTTGCCAGTATAGGTTCGGGTGTAGTCGTAAGCCCAACCCACCTGAATACCGATCTGCATGTTGTCGTTCAGCTGATAGCCGACTTTAGGGGCAATCTCGAAGTGGTTGGTGGTGGTGCCACCGACATAGTCGTTGGCATGAATGTTGGAATGGTCGGCGGCGATGTTTCCTCCAATAACCCACTGGGCGTTGGCGGTGAATGCGAATGCTGCGAGAGCAACGGTTAATAAAAGCTTTTTCATAATGTGTTATTTTTTTTGGTTAAACAAAAATTTTAGTTCAATTTTGGGTCAACATTAGGTTATTTTTTCTTAATTTTGATGATGCAAAAGTACAAACATTTTTTGATTTGACAAATCTTTTTTTGTCTAAAGCGGAATTTTTTCCGCGGAAACGGCCGTTTGAGGGGGTTGGGAAAGGGTGTGAAAAAGGGTGTAAATGATATAAAGCAAGAGGGGAATCCCAGACAGGATTCCCCAACTTGCTATCAAAACCATGAAAACTTTATTACTTGTGCAGCATTGTGCCTTAGCAATTTCAGTTGCAAAAATACAACGTTTTTTAATAATAGAAGGGTGTATTTTTGCCGAAACGGAAAAAAATGGTTCCGAAATGTTAGAAATAGAGGTCTCGTTCGCCGTCGCCAATCTTGCAAAGATTGCCTTCGACACGTCTCTTAAGTTCCTCTTTTGAAAAAGTTTGCGTCAATTCCTTGAGCAGGCGCAGACCTTTCTCCTTGGTGGCGGGGGAGGCGTAGTCTTCGAGGTACTCGCGGAAGGTGAACATGGCGTTGGGCTTGCAATATTCCTTGATGAGACCGGGCTTGGCGAGGTCCATAAAGTCGGCACCCACGCGGCCTTTGCGGTAGCAGCCGGTGCAGAAGGAGGGGATGTAGCCTCCGTCGATCATCATGCTGATGACCTCGTCGAGCGAGCGGTGGTCGCCGAGGGTGAACTGGGCGCCGGTGTCGCCGGTCTTCTCGTAGGGGTTGGCCTGCGTGTTGTCGTTGCCTTCGTCGTAGCCGCCGGGGTTGGTCTCGGAGGCGGCGCTGATCTGGCTGACACCGTATTTGACGAGTTTGTCGCGCATCTCGGGACGCTCGCGGGTGCTGATGATGATGCCGGTATAGGGCATGGCGATGCGGATGATGGCGATAATCTTCATGAAGTCCTTGTCGGAGACGGGGTGGGGGATATTCTCAGGCAGCGAGAAGGGGGTGCCTTCGGCGGGTTCGATGCGGGGGAAGCTGACGGTGTGGGGGCCGCAGCCGTAGTCCTCCTCGAGGTGGCGGGCATGCTCCATCATGGCGAGGATCTCGAAGCGGTAGTCGACGAGTCCGAAGAGCACGCCGATGCCCACGTCGTTGATGCCGCCTTCCTGGGCGCGGTCCATGCAGGTGAGGCGCCAGAGGTAGTCGGCCTTGGGGGTGCCGGCGGGGTGGAACTTGGCATACTCGATGGGGTCGTAGGTCTCCTGGAAGCAGACGTAGGTACCAATCTTCTCGGCCTTGAGTTTGGCATAGTCTTCGACGGACATGGGGGCCAGCTCGACGTTGATGCGGCGGATGGTGCTGCCTTTCTCGTCCTTGGCGGCATAGGTGCGGCGGATGGCCTCGACCATGTAGTTGGCGTCGTTGCGGGGGCTCTCGCCGCAGATGAGCAGGGCGCGCTTGTGGCCCATGCGCAGCAGCTGGAGGGTCTCGGCCTCGATCTCGTCGAGGGTGAGGACCTTGCGTTTCAGCGCCTTGTTGTCCTTGCGGAAGCCGCAGTAGACGCAGTTGTTGACGCAGGCGTTGCCGGTGTAGATGGGTGCGAAGAGCACCAGGCGGCGGCCGTAAATCTCGTCTTTGCAGTATTCGGCGGTATCGAGGATTTTCTGGATACCGGCCTCGTCTTCGACGCTGAGGAGTTTGGCTACATCCTCGAGGTTAAGGCCCTTGAGCTTGCGGGCCTTGTTGAGGATGTCGTTCAACTGGCTCTCGGTGGGGGCGTTGCTCTCCAGCATGCCGTAGAGCTTGTCGCGGTCGATGAAATTCTGATGTTTCATTGTGGGTATTGTTTTGGGATTAATTGTTTTCTTTTAGGGACTTTAGGGACCTTAAGGACTTTAAGGACCTTAAGGTCTTTAGCTGGCCAGGGCGGTCTTGCTGGTGATGCCGGGCAGGCGGCCGAGGGGGCCGGTGAGGGCGTTGATCTGGTTCATGCTGCCTTCGACGATAAGCGACATCACGGCCACAGGACGGTCGTGGAAAGGCAAACCTTGCCGGCACAATATGATATCGGCATGGTCAGAGAGAATCTGATTGACGGAAGGGGCCGCTTCGCGGTCGCGAATGAGTATGGTTATTGTTCCTATTCTCTTCTCCATCAGGTGTTAGGCTTTTGGATTAGACATCGGTTTAACGAGGCAAAGATACAAAATGTTTTTTACCCGGCAAAATAATTTCTCTTTATTTTTGGCCAGTTCAAATAATCTTCGTACTTTTGCATTTCGAAAAAATAGCAAAAATAGATGAAGAAGATAGTATTTTTTCTCGCCGCGATGGCTTTCTTTACTGCCGCAAATGCTCAGTTTGTACTCGGTGTCCAGGGTGGATACTACTATCAAAAGAACAGTCTCTCGACGTCTGACGATTATACTACGTCGACCGATATGGTGGGTTGCCTGCAGCTTGGCTACAAGGTGACGCCCGAGCTCTATGTGGGCGTGATGGGTGGCTATATCAGCGCCAGCTTCGACACCATGGTGGCCACGCCGCACCAGTATTTCTATCCTTCGGTGGGTATGAATATCGATGTGAAGGACCACATGAAGAGTGCTTCGCGTTCGGGCTGGATGGTGGCACCTCAGGTGAAATACGAGTTCCTCCGCTATGGCAATATGCGCTTCAACCTGCTGCTGCAGGGGCAGCTGCGGATGCTCGGCGCCGTGAACTTCAAGGAGAGCTACACCTCCATCACCTATCCCAACCCCAACGAGTATCGCGAGGAGGAGCCTTATGATAACGGCATCTCTTATACCGGCATCGGAGTGAGCCTGCGCCCGACGCTCATCTATGAGTTCTCTGAGCATCTGAGTGCCGAGTTGGTGCTCGACCTGCTGTCGGTGGGCTTCATCAGCGAGAGCGAGACCTTCCCCGAGGTGACGACCGGCGGCACCACGGTGCCTGAGTGGTCGGCCAAGCGTTCCATCTTCTATGCCGGCGTCAACTCGCTGAACGAGAGCCTGCGCTGGGAGAATACCATGCTGAAGCTCGGATTCAACTATACTTTCTAGTGGTTAATTAGTTAAAGCACATGAAACGTATCGTACTTTTCGCTGTGGCGTTGGCTTTTGGGTTGACGGTGTCGGCCCAGACCTTCAGCGGCACGATGAAGATTGACGGGGAGACATTGCGGAATGTCTCGGTGAAGTTCGACGAGAAGTCGGACTCGACAGGCAACATAGCCTCGGTGATGATTCGTCGCGTGTTGACGGATGTGATGAAGACCCACAAGATTGACCTGGTGATTCCCAATATCGAGATTACTGTCACCCCGCAGCGTCAGGTGCTGGTGTGCTACAACGTCATCCCGCAGAGCGACGGTGCCGAGGTGCGCGATTACCTGATTCGCGAGTTCCACGGTGCCGTGACGTCCGATGTGCTGAGTTTCTGGTGTGTCCTCGGCGAGAGACGGATTGTCTACAACGGCGTGCTTGACAAAGTGAAGCCGTAAATTAATGATACAATAAATATAAAAGGGCTGGCACCGATGAGGAGCCAGCCCTTTTTAGTTGTTGTGGCAGATGCTCATTTCTTCTTCAGCAGTATTCTCTTATTTTCGAAGCTCTGCCAGAGGACTGCGATGGAGCGGAAGTCGCTGTATTCGTCGACGGGGATGAGACTCTTCTCGATGGCGAGACGGCGCACGACGCGGAGCTTGTTGCCTTTCTGGCTGACGCTGATCTCGATGCTGCCGATGCCTTCAACCGCCTTTTTCTCGCTGATGGCGTTACCTACCATGACGACACCCTTGGGAAGGAGGTAGGTGATGTCGCAGTTGATGTCGCAGGCCGGAGCGACAAAGGGAGTGGTGCGCTCATTGGTGAGCGTGGGCAACATGAATCCGATGTCATCGCCGTCGGCGGAGACAAGGAGGGAGTAGAAGCCCTCGGCAACGCTGTCGAGCGTAGGCTCCTGGGTGTCGGTGAGGTCCACTTTCGTGACCTCGTCGATGGCTTTGCCGTTGATCTCGATGGGGGCTTTGCTGCGCACGCTGAGGCGGTACTCGACGGTGTCGATCATGACGCCCACCATGTCGTTGTTCTCACCGATGACACGGGCACGGTAGTTGAGTTGGTTGAGGGTGGCGGCGAGGAGCACGGCCTTGTCGATGGCGGTGCCGCAGCCGGTCTTCCACACCTCGGCGGGGGTGGCGTGGCGATAGCCCAGGTGCGAGGGATGGATGTCGTTGAGGTGGATGTTGTCGACGAAGAAGTCGCGCACGGTGGTGACGTTCTTGCGGGGGTCGTTGCTGTTGAGCAGCGAGCTGACGGCCATCTCGGCACCGCCGAAGCTCTCGTTGGTGAAGGCGGGCGTATGCTCGGGGAGGGCGTTGTAGATGCGCAGGGTGGGGATGATGTCGGCAGGCATGGAAGGCTCGCTGGGTGCCTGCGGCATGTTGGTGAATGAGAAATGGAGTTTGCGGGGCTTACTTGCATCGCCTTGGGGGGCGGATTCTCTTCTGGTTATGCCGCCGGGACGATACTGGTTGCCGAGAATGTCATAGTTCACCTCCATCTCGGTGGGGTAGTTCACCACCACCTCGAAGTTCTCCACTGGGCATTCGCGCTGCAGGGGGAGTGTTTCGTGGAGGAGGTTGTAGCTGCGGTGGATGGTGTAGTCGACCACAATGATGCATCCCAGCTCCATGCCCGTATGCACCATGGCGAGTTCGCGGAAGTGGTTGAAGCGGCCACAATCGGCGCACTCGGAGGGCAGCTGGTAGACGAAGGCGTTCTGCGGCATCTCGACACGGCTGCCGTCGAGACGGCGCGTGTAGACCTCGTTGATGGTAAGCTCCTCGAGGTCGGGGTTGTAGACTACGAAGGTCTCGCCCTTGTCGGCATAGGCCGTGAGGGCGCTGTTGCGCAGGATCTGCACCTCGTGGCGGTAGTGGTAGTCGCTGGTGCCGTCGGCGTTGAGGGTCCACTCATGCAGGATGGTCTTGTAGACGGCGTCGGGCTGCTGGGCACTGGTAATTGAAAATTGTAAAGAGAAAAGAGCGACGATTATCAGGGAGTGAAAGGGAGTGAAAGGGAGTGAGATGGAGTGAAAAGACAAATGTGTTTTCATAACTATTATCTATTATCTGTTAACTATTAACTATTTGGTCAGAATGACGGGAGTCTGGGCGACCTGCATCTGGGCGCCTGCTGCGGCGCGGAAGACGGGCCAGTCCTCGGCTTCGTAGACACGTTTGCTGAAGACGGCCTGCTCGCCGAAGGAGAGGATATTGCCGTTGAGCTGGAATCCACAGCCGAAGCTGGCCACGGGGTTGGCCACGCCGTCGACCATGGGGTAGTGGAGCTTGGAGGGTGCGAAGGGGAGTGTGACGGTCTCGCGGATGTCGACCAGTCGCGAGCAGCGGTCGGCGAAGGGCTGGGTGCGTGTCTCGGGGGCGAGGTTGAAGCGCAGGTGGCTCATGGCGAAGCCGTAGAAGCGGCGTGCCGAGAGGGGGATGAAGGAAACGACATCCTTGTCTACGGTGGCGTAGTGGGGGATGCGGTAGCGGTAGGTGATGGAGACGGGGTGGTCGAGGTAGGTGTCGGGGTCGGTGTATTCGATGTCGAGAATCTCGGCGTTGGGGGCGATGGCGAGCAGCTGGTACTCGAGGTTGGTACGCCATTCGCTCTGACGGTCGCGGAAGAGGTGGCGAACGGTGGCGTCGCTCTGTCCTTCGGCGGTGACGGTGATGGTGCCGGAAAGGGTGCCGTCTTCGTCGATGGCGCTCTCGCCGAGGATGCGGATATAGTGGTTCTCGGCGGGCGAGATGGGAGTCTCCATGAGGTCGCAGCCTTCAGCGGTGCCGATGAGGTAGCCCTGCTGCTGCTCGGCGCTGCTCCAGAGTTCACGCACGTTGGGTACCCATGTGGGGTCGAGCATCTCGAAGCGGCCGTTGCGGAGCTGCACGGCGCAGACGCTGTGGTTGAACTGGTCGGCGGGGATGCGGTCGATGCGCTCGCCGGCCATGGTCATGGCGGCATAGGCCTTGAAGCCTGCGGCACGGAGAAATCCGATGAGGGTGGAGGCCTTGTCTTTGCACACGCCGCAGCGGTCGGTGAAGTTCATCTCCTGGTTGTGGAGGGTGAAGCCTTCGCCGGGGCCCATGGAGATGCCCGCATAGCGGATATTGTCGGCCACCCAGTGGGTCAGGCGGCTGATGCTGTCCATCTCGTCTTTGGCACCGACGAGAAGCTCGTTGACTTTCTTCTGTACCTCGGGGGTGGCCTTGAACGAGCCATAGTCCTCGTTCACGCCGAAGAACCAGCGGCTTTTGGCCTGCCAGTCGGGGCTGGTGGAGAGGAGGAGCTTGCACTGGATGTCGTTGTTGGCCAAGGCGCGGGCTTCGCGTTTCAGCGGCAGTATGTCTTCCTTGTTGGAGAAGGTGTAGAGGCTGCGGCCCGACTCGTCGGCAGCTTCGCGCTTGACGTCGAGTTCGCCGTTATAGACCTTGTACTGCAGCGTCTTGCTGTCGAGGATATTGAGTTGGTAGACCTTGTTCTTCACGGGCTGCTCGCTCCAGAAGGGGACGATGTCGTAGAAATGGCCACGCATGGGGGGCACATAGCGGTCGTCGTTGTCGGGCAGTGACGCAAACACTCCATTAAGTCCATTAACTCCATTAGTTCCATCTTGTAGCAGCGCGTAGGTGTAGCCTTTCTTGTAGGTCCATATCTCCAGTTTGTCGCCGGAGTCGAGGTGACCAATCTCTACCATCTTTTGGCTGGCGCCCCAGTAGATCATGCGCGCGGGAGCCACATAGTCGTAGACGGGGATATTGTTCTCGCGGCCGGGCCAGAGGAGGGTGTCGGTCTTGCCGGTGCGGGCACGGTGGACGAGGACGCGCTCGATGGCGCAGTAGGCCGACAGGGGGTCGTAGTCCACCTTATAGGTGCTGAACTGGGAGCATCCCTTGAAGGAATACATGTGGATGCATTTGTGCGTGAGCACATGGCTGAGGCCAGACTCCTCCATGTAGACGCCGGTGGAGTCGAAGAGGGTGACGAAGTCGCTGCCAGCGTATTTGCCCGGAAGGGCTTTGTCCTGTGCGGCGGCGAAAGAGGCCGTAGCCGCTAACAGCGTGAGGAATACGAATGTCTTTTTCATATATTGAATATCCTGTTTTGAAATGCAAAAATACGAATATTATTATAATTGGATGACTTATTTTTAAAAAAAGATGTTTTCTTCTTGTCAGTTGATTCTTGTCATGTGGTATCCCATGCGGTGGAGCTGTATGGCGGCGCCGAAGAGGTACAGCTGGCGCAGGCTGGCGACGTATGCCTCGAAGGCTTCCTTAGTGCCCGGCTCTATCTGCTCGCGTAGCAGGTCGTAGTGTACGCGGGTGGCGCACTCGCTGACCAGCACCTCGGTGTCGTCGGAGGCCTTCCCTTTCAGCATCAGCACGTCCTCGCGGATGTATTCGTCCAGGGCGTCGTAGCCGCGTTTGTCGCGCATGTAGAGGTAGAGGTCTTCTATCTGGGAGTAGATGTTCCACTCGTCGTCCCAGAGTTTGGCTACCGCCATTCCGATGTACATCATCCAGCCGAGGCTGGCCACGGGATAGTCGCGGAACTCGCGGGTCCCGTCGGGGATATAGGAATTGCCTATCGACTCCCATTTCTCCATCACATCGGGACAATCCGGCAGCATCTCGTCGACTTCTTTCATGCCGAGGAGGTACTGGTGGAGACTTTTATGTATCGTATCTTCAAACTTGTCTGCCATAAGAGCGTGTGGTATTTCAATGTGCAAAGATACACATTCTTTTCGGAACGGCCAAAAAATCTTTGCCGGATATCTCTACGAGGGTGAAAAGAAATAAAAAAAGACGCCCTGTTTTGGGGCGTCTTTGTTGTCCTACCTGGATTCGAACCAAGACAAGCTGATCCAGAGTCAGATGTGCTACCGTTACACCATAGGACAATCTAAATTGAAAATTGAGAATTGAAAATTGAAATTTCTGTCTCAAAATTCAGCTTTCTTATCTCTGAAAGCGGGTGCAAAAGTACTAACTTTTTCTGAACTGACAAAACTTTTTTTTAGTTGAGAATTGAGAATTGAGAATTGAGAATTAATAATCAGTATTTTGCATGATAAAAAAATCTCAATTTTCAATTCTTAATTTTCAATTTCCAAGGGCGTCTCCCGTCTCGCTGGAGCCTTCTTTTGCGTTTTTCTCGAGTTCGAGTTTACCGAAACGCAGTGTGATGCCGGCCGAGATGTAACGGCTGTTGAGCATCTTGTTGGTGCTGCTGCTGAGGTAGTAGGGGTTGGTGTTCTCGCTGCCGAAGCCATAGCGGGCGCCCCAGTTGAAGAGGTCTTGAATGTTGATGAAGACCGACAGTTTACGCTTGAAGAAGTCGCTACGGGCACCGATGTTGAACCAGTAGCGGGCCTTCTGTTCGCTCATGAGGCTGATGGTGGGCGAGCTGTAGTTGAGCGACATGGTGATCTGGTACTGGTCGAAGACTTTGGCCCAGGCGTTGATGCGGACGCTCCACGACCACTTGTCGCGCTCGTCGATCTGGTGGGTGAGCACGCTGCCGTCCTGACGGTCGTATTCCATACGGTAGCCATAGTCGTAGAGGTTGGCATAGAGGCGCACGTTGAAGAAGCCGCTGGGACGGTAGGTCATGTTGAGGCTCGTGCCGTAGCGCCACGAAGTACCCATGTTATAGGGAATGGAGTAGGAGACGACACGTTCGAGCAGGTCGTCGTATTCGGCATCGGTGAGCGAGCTTATCTCGTTGGTGCTCCAGCGGCCGTAGCCCTCGATACCGATATTGCCGAAGGTCTCGAAGTATTTCTGCCAGCCGGCCTCCATTGAGTGGGTGTAGCTGGGTTTGAGGCCGTTGCGGTTACCTGTGCGGTAGCTGTCCTCGCCATAGATGCGGAAGCGCGTCAGCTTCTCCTCGCCCGGATGGGACATGCGCATGGAGTAGTTGAGCTTGAAGTTGTGCATGTCTTCGGTGCGGTAGGTGAGGTGTATGGAGGGACGGAAGCTGTGGGTGAAGAACGAGCTGTCGTTGGCGAAGGGTGTGCCGTCGCTGTACAGCTGGTCGGAGATGTAGCTATAGTAGGTGTGTCCCAGTTCGTAGCCCAGGCCGGTGCTGAGGGTGAAGCCGCCCCAGCGGTGGGTCCAGTTGACGTCGGCGTTGATGCCCCACTCCTTGCCGTCGAAATGGTAGGTGCGCAGGGTGTCGACAAGGGTGCCGTCATGGTCGTTATAGCGCTGGTAGTCGTTGTCGGTGCGCTGGTAGTCGGCACGCAGACCGTAGCTCAGTTCGCCATCCTTGGAGTAGGGACGGTTGTAGCGTGCGTCGAAGTTGATGCCGTAGTTGTAGTTGCGCATCATCAGGTAGCGGTCCTCATTGGAGGCTTTGGGAGTCAAGGTGTAGAGGGTGTAGTTGCGGTTGTAGTATTCGTCGCTGGCGTTGCGCGCGAAGCGTCCGTTGACGCTCAAGCGCAGGTTGTGACCTTCGTTGTCGAACTTCTTCGTCCAGTCGGCACCGAGGTGGCCGAAGCCTGAGGGCGCCGTGGTGGTGTCGGTGATGTGGTAGGCGATGGTGTCGAGGGGCGAGAAGTAGAACTGATTGGTAGCGCGGTCGGAGTAGCTTGTGTTGTAGTTCAGGAAGCCGCCACCGTCGATGGAGAGGTCGCTGGTGGAGTCAATCTCGTAGTTGATGTTCATGAAGATGTTGCCGCTGTAGCCGCGGCTGCCGCTCTTCGAAGTGTCTGTTTGGTAGAGCGTGGTATCGTATCCGTCGCCTGCGGCGTTGTCTTTGCGGCGTATCGACCAGCCTTCGCTCTCGTTGTCGCGGTAGGAGTAACGGCCGCTGGCGAAGACGTTGATGCTCAGTTTTTCTTTAGCCCACATGTAGCTGATCCATGGAGAGACGAAAGGCTGGTTCGAGCCGTTGACGCCGAAGGAGATGAACTGGTTGCTTTTGATGTGTGCCGAGGTGATGATGTTGATGACCGCCTCGGCGTCGGTGGCGTACTTGGCCGAGGGGTTGGTGATGGTCTCGATACGTGCCAAGGCGTTGGCCGGAAGGGTCTGCAGGTAGGTCTTGAGGTTCTCCTCGGTGAGCTTCGACGGCTTGTCGTTGATCCATATTTCCACGCTGGAGACGCCGCGCAGCGTCACGTTGCCCTCCACGTCGACTTCCACGCCCGGGGCGTTTTGCAGAGCGTCCTCGGTGGTACCCGTCTGGATGCTCGGGTCCTCGCTGACGTTATAGATGAGCTTCTCGCCGTCCATGGCGTAGAGGGGTTTCTCGGCGGTAATCTCGACGGCGTCGAGGGTGGTGGCGCCGGGTTTGATGCGTATGGTGCCGAGGGTGGTGTTGTTCACCACCTTGAAGGGTATCATCTTGTTCTGGTAGCCTATGGCCGAGATACGTAGCAGGTAGGCACCCTGCGGGATGTCCTTGAGTTCGAAGAGTCCGTCGAAGTCGGTGGCGGCGCCCTTGACGAACGAACTGTCGGCCGAGTCGAGGACGGCGACATTGACAAACGAAAGGAACTCGCCGCTCACGGAGTCGCGCAGCGAACCCACGACCTTGAAGGTGTCGCCTTCCTTCACTTTCTTTTTCTGCTTCACTTCGCTAGCTTTCTTACTGTCGGCCTGGTTGTTCCAGTCCTGGCCGGGCATTGGCGGACGGCCTTTAGGACGCTGTCCCGAAGGCGGACGGCCGCCGGGAAAACCGCCTGGGCCACCAGGCTGTGCCTCGCAAAGGGGAGTGGCCAGCATGGCCATCAACAGAAGAATGAAAGCTCTGGAAAACAGTTTTTTATTCATGGGTGTATAATAATTATTTACAAGTGAATGTACTCTTTAGTATCGTTCACTTGAAAAAAATTGCACTAAATGGAATGTATCTTTTTGATTTTCTACAATCCTGCGCTCTTGATCACGATGGCGATGTTGTTGGCGAAGAGTTTTAGAGCAATGGCCAACAGGATGACACCGAAGAATTTGCGCAGCACATAGACCACCTCATCGCCGAGCCATCTCTGCAACTTCTTGAGCAGGCGGATGACAAAATAATCGATGACGATGTTCAGTAGGAGACCTATGAGAATGTTCACCGTGGCATACTCGGCGCGGAGTGACAGCAGGGCGGTGATGGCGCCGGGACCCGCAATGAGGGGGAAGGCTACGGGGACAATGCTTGCGCCCGAGCCGGTGCTCTCGTTCTTGATAAACTCGCGTCCCATCACCATTTCCAAAGCCAGCAGGAAAAGCACGAAGGCTCCCGCCACGGCGAACGAGTGGATGTCGATGCCGAAGAGGTTTAGCAACGCCTCGCCGGTGAAGAAGAACACAAGGAAGAGCCCCAGCGCCACGCTGGTGGCCTGAAAAGCCTTGATGTGCTTTCCGCTGTCCTCCATGCTGATGAAGATGGGAATGGAACCCGTGATGTCGATGATGGCGTACATCACAATGAAGACACTTATTATCTCAACGAAACTGATCTGACTAAGGAACTCTATCATAATGAATATGTTATGTATATATATGTATTTTTTTTATCGGATGCAAAGATACGAAATATTTTTAAATTTTGTAGATGACAGAGAAACGTCACGTCATTGTAAAAAAAGACAAAGGTAAGTTTGTATGGGATTTTTTTTGTATCTTTGCAGTTTGTTATTTTATGATAGACTATAGGAAGTATATATTATCCAACGGGTTGACGCTGCTGACGCATGAGGCGTGGGATACGCCGCTGGCGACGGTGAATGTGATGTACAATGTCGGTGCCCGCGACGAGGATCCGCAACGGACTGGCTTTGCGCACCTCTTCGAGCATCTGATGTTCGGCGGCACAGAGCGGGTGCCCGACTTCGACGCCGTGGTGTCGTCGCTGGGTGGCGAGAGCAATGCCTTCACCAACAACGATATCACCAACTACTATATCACCCTGCCTGTGGCGGGACTGCCGACGGCGCTGATGCTCGAGGCCGACCGCTTGGGGGGGCTGAGCCTGACACCGAAGGCATTGGAAGTGCAGCAGAAGGTGGTCACCGAGGAGTACAACCAGCGCTATATGAACCAGCCCTACGGCGATGTGTGGCTGCTGCTGAGGCCGTTGTGCTACAAGAAGTACCCCTACCGCTGGGCCACCATAGGCGCTGACATACGCCATGTGAGCGAGGCTACGCTGGAGGATGTGAAGGCATTCCACGAACGTTACTACTGTGCCGACAACGCGATACTTGCCGTGGTGGCACCTATGAAGCACGAAGAGATGGTGGCGATGGTGGAACGAGTGTGGAGAGTGGAGAGTGAAGAGTGGAGAACGGAGAGTGGAGAGAGGAGAGAGGAGAGATGTTTTGCGCGGGAACGGATGTATCCTGTGGAGGAGGAGCAGCGTGAGGCGCGGCGACAGGAAGTGCGACGCGAGGTACCGGCGGAGGCCGTCTATCTGGCGTGGCCCATGTGCGACCACTTCGGTGAGGACTTCCGCGCCTGCGATTTGCTGAGCGACCTGCTCGGCACTGGCCATTCGAGCCGCATATACAACAATATCGTCCGCGAGGGCCGTCTGGTGACAGAGGCCGATGCCTATATCACTGGCGACGCTGGTCCGGGCTTGCTGGTGCTGAGTGCCAAGGTGAAGGCGGGCGTCGACCCCGACGAGGTGGCAGAGGCACTGCGTCGCGAAGCCTACAAGCTGACGGAAGAACGGGTGGACGACTACGAGCTGGAGAAGGTGAAGAACCGCTATGAGAGCACGTTTGTCTACTCGCAGTACAAGGCCGCCGACCGTGCGTTGGCGCTGTGTCAGTACACCTGGCTGGGCGACACGGAGAGGGCCAACCGCGACGCCGAGGACTACCGTCGTGTGACGGCCGAACAGATGCAGCAGGCGGCAAGACACCTGTTCTGTCCAGAGAGAGAGAATGTGCTGATAGTGAGGAAGGGTGGGGAGTGATGAATGATGAGTGATGAGTGAGGAACGATGAATGAAAATTATAAACGCAATAGGCGATGAAGCAGAAAGATCCTATCGTGGAGATGTTCCGGTCGGTGACCCGATGGTTCAAGAATACGGACATGAGAAGTCCTGCGGCACATGTGCTTTGCGTCATAGGCGCGGTGATGCACAAGGTGCTGTTCGACTGGCTCATGCCCAAACGCTACCGTAACCTCTCACGCAGGGAGATATTTGAGATTATCTTCAAGAGCGACACGCCGGCGGGCAAGAAGTTCGACGTGTGGCTGCTGGTGCTGATAGTGCTCAATATCGTTCTGCTCATCCTCGACAGTCTGCTGGGGTCGACCGACACGATGACGTCGGTTGCCCACAAGTCACTGTCTTTTTGGGTGATGAAGGCTGCGGAGTGGGGCTTTACCTTGATATTCACCTTTGAGTACTACCTGCGCATCTACTGCCTCAAGCATCCGAGGAAGTATGTCTTCTCGTTTTGGGGTATCATTGACTTCCTCTCCATCTTCCCCGCCTACCTGAGCCTGTTTATCCCTGCCACGCAGGCCCTGACGGTGTTGCGACTGCTGAGGGTGATGCGTATCTTCCGCATCTTCCGTCTTGAGCGCTTCCAGATAGAGGCCTTCCATCTGCTCAGCGCTTTGCGCAATAGCGCTATAAAGATATTGATTTTTATGATGTTCATCCTGGTGGCCGCCGTTATTTTGGGTACCATCATGTATGCTATCGAGAGTGAGAGCAATCCCGCCTTTAAAAGCATTCCCACGGGTATCTACTGGGCGGTGGTGACCATCACCACGGTGGGATATGGCGATGTGGTGCCGATGACCACGGCAGGCCGCTTCCTTTCGGTGATAGTGATGATGCTCGGTTACTCCATCATTGCCGTGCCCACGGGTATCGTGGCGGGTGAGACCATCAAGGAATACCGGATGCCCGGCAACCGCCGCCGCACTGCCGCACAGCGCGACTATGACGAGGAGAACGATGCTATAAAAAACTGAAGATGGAGAACGGAGGACTGAGATTCAAGTATCTATTGACGTGTTCGTTTTGCGTCAGCTTCTTTTTGACTCTTTTTTATTCCAATACTATTGTTGCTCAGACGGTGAGTGGCACGGTGACCGACGCGCGTACGGGCGAGACTCTGATAGGTGCCACTATCCTGGAGACCACCAGTGGCAAGGGTACGGTGACCAACGCTCATGGGCGCTACACGCTGACGCCCGGCGTGACGACGGCAGAGCTTCGTGTGAGCTACATAGGCTATACACCACAGCAGTTCACCGTGGGGATGAGACGAGACACGGCGCTCAACGTCAGACTTGAGCCGTCGGTAAACCTGGAGGAGGTGACCATCACCGCCGACCGGGTGCAGCGCCACGAGGTGAGCCAGATGAGTGCCATAGAGATTCCCGTGGAGCAGATTAAGATGGTGCCCGTCATCTTCGGTGAGGCCGATATCCTGAAGGCCATCCAGCTGCTGCCGGGAGTGCAGAGCGGTGGCGAGGGCCAGAGTGGCCTCTATGTGCGTGGCGGTGGCCCCGACGAGAACCTCTTCCTGCTCGACGGCATACCGCTCTACAATGTCAACCACCTCGGCGGCTTCTTCAGCGCCTTCAACAGCAACGCTTTGAAGAATGTGACGCTCTACAAGGGGTCGTTCCCGGCACGGTTCTCGGGCCGCATCTCTAGTGTGCTCGACATCACCACCAACAACGGTAACGACAAGGAGTGGCATGGTACGGCGTCGGTGGGCCTCATCGCCGCCAATGTCAGCGTGGAAGGTCCCATCGTCAAGGAGCGCACCACCCTTAGCGCGTCGCTGCGCCGCACCTACTTCGACATACTGATGCAGCCTCTCATCATGATGGCGGCGGCCGAGACCGGCGGCGATATGAATGCAGGCTACTATTTCTACGACCTCAACGCCAAGCTGACACATAAGTTCAACGACAGGAGCCGTCTCTACGCCTCGTTCTATATGGGCGACGACGCGCTGTATGCGAAGATAAGTGAGGGCGGCGGATTCTACAATAAGGAATACATGAAGATACACTACGGCTGGGGTAATATGTCGGCCGCCCTGCGGTGGAACTACGAGCTCACGCCGCAGCTGTTCATGAATGTCACGGGAGCCTATACGCGTTACCGCAACCTGCTGAGTGTGGGTGGCGAGATGGAAGAACGGTTGTATGACGGCACGCTGGACCGCGAGGAGATGGAGATGAGCTACAACTCCGGCATACAGGATTTCACGGCGCGTGCCGACTTCGACTACACTCCGCGTCCCGAGCACAATATACGCTTCGGCGGTGTGGTGACCCACCATTTGTTCAGCCCTGAGGTGGCGGGCTTCAAGATGCGGTCGGAGGAGTCCGGCACGGTGCTGGAGAATATCGACACTACGCTGGGCGAGAGTAAGGTGAGGGCCGAGGAGATGACCCTCTATGTCGAGGACGACTGGAGTATTACCGACGTGCTTAAGGTCAACGCCGGTGTGGCACTGGCGGGTTTTGCCGTCGAGGGAGCCTTCTACCCCTCGGTACAGCCGCGCCTGAGCGGACGTCTGATGCTGAGCGACGACCTATCGCTCAAGGCCGGCTATGCCTACATGACGCAATACCTGCATCTGCTGAGCACCAGCAACGTAAGCCTGCCCACCGACCTGTGGGTGCCTGTGACACGGCGCATCCCGCCGATGAACAGCCATCAGGTGGCGCTGGGCGCCTTCTACAACCGCTGGGACATCGACTTCTCGGCCGAGGTGTACTACAAGTGGATGAACAACCTGATGGAATACCTGCCTGGCAGCACGTTCTTCGGCAACAGTACGGGTTGGGAGGACAAGGTGTGTCTGGGACAAGGTCGCGCCTACGGATTGGAGCTGCTGGCACAGAAGACGGTGGGAAAAGTCACCGGCTGGGTGGGCTATACGCTGAGTCGCACGCTGCGGCAGTTCGACATGCTGAATGACGGCAAGGAGTTCCCCGCCAAGTATGACCGCATCCATGACCTGAGCATCACGCTGCAGTATAAGCACAGCGACAATTTTGACATCGCTGTCACCTGGGTTTATGCCACGGGCAACACGGCGACGCTGGCCCTGCATCAGTTTGAAGGACAAGAGGAGAGTGCCCAATGGACGTCGGACGGCCTCGCGACCAGCAGCTACGGCTATGTGGAGAGCCGCAACAACTTCCGCATGCCGGCCTATCATAGGATGGATGTCAGCCTGAACTTCCACAAGCAGAAGAAGCACGGTGTGCGTACATGGAACATCAGCGTGTACAACCTCTACAACCGGCAGAATCCTTTCCTGGTCTACCGCGGCTACCGTCACGGCAGTCCGGTGCTGAAACAGCTGTCGCTCTTTCCGATACTCCCGTCGGTGGCATACATCTATAAATTCTGAACGCTATGAAAAGACTTGTTATAATCATGACGGCAGCATTGCTGCTGGGAGGCTGCGAGAAAGTGCTGGAGGTGGACTTTGACGACGTGACGCCACAGGTGGTGGTGATGTCGTCTGTGCATCCCGACACTACGGTGAATGTCAGGCTCACCTACAGCCGGTTTATCCTCGACGACAGCCCGTTCCGCACTGTCGACGACGCGGTGTTGTCGCTCGAAGTCAACGGCGTGGATGTACATGTCGCGCAGAGCTGCAACTCGGGCGACTATGTGTTGGACTACCGTCCGCAGGAGGGCGACAGGCTAAAGCTGCGGGTGAAGGTGCCGGGATATGACGAGGTGACGGCCACGACCGATGTGCCTCGGGCGGCGGTGGTGACGAATGTGCGGGGCACAACCCTCGCCAGCGGCGATGGAGAGAACCGCTATTCTGTGCGTTTTACCCTCGACGACCCGTCAGGCGAGCAGAACTACTACTTCGTGCGCCTCTACAAGAAGTCGTTCTATTATAGTTACTATCAGTATTTCAATTGCAACGACTACATGCTCACCGACGGGGTGGACGTGATGACGATGCTCGAGGGTGACTTCGACAACCAGAGCAGTTCGCTGCTGGCTTTCCCGGACGACAACATCAACGGGACGAGCCACGAAGTGGAGCTGACGATGACAGCGGAGGTCCCTCTTGACAGTTTTTACGTCGAGGTGACGTCGATGTCGCGCGACCGCTATCTCTATGAACTTACGGCCAAACTATATGATAATGGCGATACCTTCGACGAACTCTTCTCTGAGCCTGTGCAGATACACTGCAATGTCGACGGCGGCATAGGCATCTTCGCCGCCTGTACCCGTAAATTGTTTCCCATAACGACAGCAAAATGACGAAAGTGCTTATATCTGACCGCACCCACGAGGTGTTGGAACAGCGCCTGCGCGAGGCAGGCATGGAGGTTAGCGTGGAGCCCGACCATAGCTATGAGAGTTTGGTACAGGCCGCACAGGGCTGCGACGGCTTGGTGGTGAGGAGCAAGGTGAATATCGACAGTGCTTTCATCGACCGTGTGCCGTCGCTGAAGTGCATTGGACGTGTGGGCGCCGGCATGGAGACCATCGATGTGGACTATGCCGAGGCGCATGGCGTTCGCTGCCTCAATTCGCCCGAGGGTAACCGTGACGCGGTGGGGGAGCATGCCGTGGGACTGCTGCTGGCACTCTTGAACAATATCGCCCGTGCCGACGCCGAGGTGCGACGGGGGCTTTGGCAGCGCGAGGCCAACCGCGGCTACGAGTTGGGACCTTTGACGGTCGGAATCATCGGCTTCGGTAATATGGGACAGTCGTTCGCAAAGAGATTGGCGGGCTTTGGATGCCGGATTGTTGTCTATGACAAGTATAAGGACCTTAGGGACCTTAAGGACCTTAAGGTCGTTAAGGATTTGGCAGAGCTTCAGCGTGAGGCCGATGTGGTGAGCTTCCATGTGCCGCTGACCGACGAGACTCGTCACTACCTTGATGCCGGTTTCATTGAGGCTATGGCCAAGCCGTTCTTCTTGGTGAATACCGCCCGCGGGGCTGTGGTAGATACCGAGGCCCTGGAGGTGGGACTGGAGAGCGGCAAGGTGAGAGGCGCGGCGCTGGATGTGCTGGAATACGAGAACATGCAGGCCGACGGGCTGGGAGACGTACCTTTGTCGATGCAATACCTGATGCGGTCGCCGCGCACGGTGCTCACACCACATGTGGCCGGCTGGACCGTGGAATCGAAGTATAAACTGGCTGCCGTTTTGGCGGATAAAATTATCGAGGTGCTGAAATGATTATTGTTAAGAATAGTATTGTGAGCGACGACGTGGCCGACTGCCGTTTCTGCTGCGACTTGAGTGTGTGCAAGGGTGCCTGCTGCGTCGATGGCGACAGCGGCGCTCCGCTGCTGGAAGAGGAGGTTGCGAAGCTTGAGGCTGTACTCCCCGAGGTGCTGCCGCTGATGACTGACGAAGGGCGTATCGCGGTAGAGGAACAAGGAGTGGCGGTGCGCGACAAGGATGGAGACCTGGGTACTCCACTTATCGACGATGGCGCTTGCGCCTTCATCACCCCTGGCCCCGATGGATGCTCCTTCTGCGCCTTGCAGGGATACTACAAGCCTGTTTCCTGTCACCTCTACCCGATACGTGTCGAGGACTATGGCGAGTTCCAGGCGGTGAACTACCACCGGTGGGACATCTGCCGCTGTGCCAAGGACAAGGGCGAGCCTTTGTATGTGTATCTGAAAGAACCGCTTATCCGCCGCTTTGGACAGGAATGGTATGACGAACTGCTGGAACAGATAGAGATCAGGGAAAGCGACCTGCAACACAATAAACGATAATTGTACTCGTTATCTGTTATATGAAAATGAATAAGAAACAACAGACATGGCTGGCCATCGGCTTGGTGGCCGCCATACTTATCATAGACCAAATCATCAAGATTATGGTCAAGACCACCATGGTTGTCGGAGAAGATATTCCGGTTTTGGGCGACTGGTTCCATCTGCATTTCATCGAGAACGAGGGCTTTGCCTTCGGCATGGCGCTCGGCGGATTCGTGGGGAAGATACTGCTCTCGCTCTTCCGTATCGTGGCGTCGGGACTTATTGTATGGTATATTGTCAAGTTGATTAAACGCGGCGTCCGTACCTCGTATCTTACCTGTCTCGCGCTTATCCTTGCCGGCGCCGTGGGTAACCTTATCGACAGCTGCTGCTACGGACTCATCTTTGATGACCCTTACTATGAGGTGGCGGCATTGTTCCCGCCCGAAGGGGGCTATGCACCCTTCCTCCATGGGAAAGTGGTGGATATGTTCTATTTCCCGCTGTTTGAACTCGACTGGCCGTCATGGATACCTGTCATCGGCGGCAAGCATTTTGAATTCTTCAGCGCCATCTTCAATTTTGCCGACGCAGCCATCACAATTGGTGTAATTTGGCTGATTGTCGAGCTCGTTTTCTTCCAAAAGAAGGAGGAAAAGCCTGCCGATGAAGAAAAAAATATTGAAGCAGAAGTGGCTGAAAATGAATCGAAAATTGAGGGTTGAAGATTGAGAATTGAAAAAATATTTTGTCAGTTCCCAAAATCTTCGTACTTTTGCATTCGATTTCGAGAGTGAAATCTTTGATGGCGTCGTAGCTCAGTTGGTAGAGCGAAGGACTGAAAATCCTTGCGTCACTGGTTCAAATCCAGTCGATGCCACACCGAAAGGGAGACTCAAGTGAGTCTCCCTTTTTTGTTTGTACAATAATTTATGTTGCACAGCGTTATTAAGGTATGACACGGATACTTGTAGTTGACGACGAGGAAGACCTGCGCGAGATACTGCGGTTTAACCTGGAGGCCGAGGGCTTCGAGGTGGAGACAGCTGCCTCAGCCGAGGAGGCACTGGATATCATCGCTCATCACTCATCACTCATCACTTTGATTTTGTTGGACGTGATGATGGACCGCATGTCGGGCTTCGAGATGGCGCAGCGGATGCGCGAGGAGGGGGACAATACGCCGATTATCTTCCTCACTGCACGCGATGCCCATGACGACCAGCTGCAAGGGTTCGGCGTGGGAGCCGACGACTATATCACCAAGCCCTTCTCGTTCGACACCGTGCTGGCGCGGGTGAGGGCGGTGCTTCGTCGGAGTAATCAGAATACTCAGAGTAATCAGAATATTCCGAGTACTCTGACAAAAAGGGAACACCTTATCCTCGACCTCTTCCGGCAGCAGCCGGGCAAGTTCTTCTCTCGCGAGGAGATTCTGGCGGCGGTGTGGCCGGACGATACGCTGGTGGGGGAGCGCTCGGTGGACGTGCATATCGCCCGTCTCCGAAAGAAACTCGGCAGTGAGGGACAACGGATTGTGAACAAAACAGGGTTTGGATATGGACTGGTCTGACGTAATATTGTTGATACTGGTGGTCACCATCTTGGTGCTCTACATACGTCTGTTGCTGAAGAACAAGCGCCTGAAACAGATGGCCGACGAGGCCAACCGTCTGCGGCTCGAAGCCACGGAGGCTGAGCGGCGCAACCGGCAGCTGAAGCAGGAGATGACCTCCAATATCGCCCACGAGCTGAAGACGCCCGTGAGTTCTATACGTGGATATCTGGAGATATTGCTCAGCGATAAACCCGTGGATGACGAGCGGCGCCGCTATTTTCTCGACCGCTGCTTCCGTCAGACACTGCGGCTCTCGGACCTGATACAGGATGTCTCCATCATCAACAAGCTGGAGGAGAGCGCCGACCTCTTCCCTCGGACGGAGGAGAATGCCACCGAGGTGGCCAAGGAGGCCATCGGCGACCTCGCCGACAAAGCCGTTGCCGCTGGCATCACCATTCAGAACAACCTGCCAGCTATGCCGCTGGACGGCAACCACGAGTTGCTCTACTGCATCTTCCGCAACCTTGTGGAGAACAGCATCGCCTATGCCGGCGAGGGTGTCAGTATTATTATTGAAACTTATGAGCCAGCGAAGAGCGCTACCCACTACTCACTATCCACTACCCACTATTTTATCCATTATTATGACACCGGCAAGGGGGTGGCCGACGAGTACCTCTCGCGCCTCTTCGACCGCTTCGTGCGTATCGACGAGGGCCGCTCGCGCCAGAACGGTGGCACTGGACTCGGCCTCAGCATCGTCAAGCATTCTGTCCTCTTCCACGGCGGCGAGATTTACGCCAAGAATCGCGAAGCCGGAGGATTGGAGTTCTACTTTTCGTTAAAGAAACAATAAGTCCTATAGGTCTTATAAGTCCTATAGGTCATATAAGACCTATAAACAATGCACACAACAGATATCCAGATTCGTTTCAATGATGTGGACCAGATGGGTCACGTGAATAATGCCGTCATCATGGAGTACCTCGACCTGGGCAAGGATGCCTTCTTCTCGGGCCATGGTCTGTCGCCCACCAAGAGCGACTTCACCGTTATGGTGGTGCACTACGACGTCGACTTCAAGGCGCAGATCCATTACCACGACCGTATCCAGGTGGAGACGGAAATCGAGAAACTCGGCAATAAGAGTCTGACCATGATGCAGCGTGTTGTCAATACCGAAACCAACGTCGTCTGCGTAGAGTGCCGCACCGTTATGGCCGGCTACCGCCGCAGCACCACCTGCTCCGATGTCATCCCGCCGGAAGTGCGGGAGTGGCTGATGCGGTGAAAAAAGATATGGCTACGTCGGGAAAAGATTGTATCGTCTTGTGGATTTTTAAAGCTGCATAATATGAACAAATGGATAATACCATCTAACAGCAGCAAGTTCAATCTTGCCAAATTTCTGTCGAAATACGACAGTGAAGTAGATTGAAAACAGTCGGCCAATTTCGAAGTGGGCGATGTGGTCTACGTCTATTGCACCAAGCCGCAGATGAGAATACGCTACAAAATGAAAGTCATTGCAATCAACATTCCATCCAGCAAGGCGAAAATGGACAAAAAATATTGGAATGACGAGGCAGAATTCAAAAGAGGAGTGGAGAATAACAAGTTTTTTCGCATGAAACTACTTGCTACAACCCAATCAGACATGCTGACTATGGATATGCTGCATAAGCAAGGTGTTAAGGGGTATATCTTTGGGCCAAGAACAATAGACAAAGAATTGACTAAATACATTGAGTCAAACTTTAAATAAACAATAGATTATGAAAAAAACTTTTTGATTAGCGTGGTGAAATGCACCTTTGCTTTGATGAGTTCTTGTGATTATCAACCCTTATTGTTGGATAGAGATATGGCTATAAAGATAAACGAGAAAACGACAAAATTCATTAGATTTAGAGGCCGTTTTGTAAAAACTTTATCTAGCGAGGACTACGATTACTATTTCCCATATAAAGCTTTGTATCTTTCCGAACTCGGATATGGAATAAATGAGCATGGCACGGCTTGTTTTAGTCCTCTGCTCGTCAAGGCTGATACAATCTGGTTTGAGTAGTTTTTGGAAACTGCTCGCTGCAACCAGTTTTGATGCGATAATAAAACATACTGGTACCATTACTTATCGGCTGATGCCGATAATACGGTGGCTATGGGTCCAATGGCTTTGGGAATGACGCCGATGTCACTGTGGCTTTCGAGAAAGCTATTGGCCACTGTGGGCAGGGCGTAAGCCTTGCACGGAAACTGCGGTGGTGTGGCTGATGGCACAGATGGTCTCGGTCAGCCGGTTGAGGTAATGGAAACGCTCATAGTCGCTCTCGAAGGCGGGCATGTCCTCTGGCCAGGGGGCAAGAATCAGTAGGGAACCGTAAGCACATGCCTCGAAACGGCTGCGCTCGGGTTTCCAATATTGGCCGATGGGGGCGGCCTGAATGTGTATCAGTCGCAGTTTCTGTTCCAACGCCATGTTCTTTATCCTCTTCTCGCACTCGGAGATGCCGGGGGTGACCAGTACGTCTCCACTCTCGGCGGCGGAGATGAGGCGACGGCTCTCGTTCTTCCAGTGGTCGGTGTTCTCGGTGGGTATGCCGTTGGTCTTGCGGTGGAAGAAGACCTGATGTTTCTCGGGTTGGCGCAGGAGAAGCATGTTACCGAAAGCACTGTATCGCACTCTGCCGATAGTGATGCAGAGAGCGTGTCGGAAGAGGTCGGGGTACTCGCGGCGCATCATGAGGCGGCGCGGATTGTCGCGGAGGTAGTGTTTCCAGTTTTCTAACTGTCCGTCGCGCATGAGGATATGGTCGTTGTAGTTGGGTTCAAAGAGGGGAGGACGGGACGAGGACCCTGCGGCTGACGCCGCAGGCATCGTGGCGGGACTTGCAGTGGCCTCCATTTGCTGCCACCAGGCGCGGCTGACGCCGCCCTTGAAGGCACCGATGATGATGCCAAGGTGCTTGCCTTCTGGTAACGGTCGGTTGATGCGGACAATCATGTGCATGTGGTCGGGCATGAGGCATACCTGCCAGATGTCGACCATAGGGTAATAACGGTGTATCTTGGGAATCTCTTTGTCGAGGACGGTCTGGCCGAGGACCGACGGCTTGAGGTGCGGCTCCTCGCCGCCCGCCTTCGTGGTGCCCACAATCTCGCCGAAGACAGGCCGACGGTCGGCAACCACCAGGGTCACCTCGTAGGTCCCTGGCACAGCATAGTCGTGGCCATGCATGCGGCGTGTCTGCTTGCTTTCGGTCATTACTTCATGGCATCCAGCTCCGCTTTCAGGTATTGCCCAGTGAAGTTATCCTTTTCCTTGGCTAGCTCTTCCGGGGTGCCGGCGAAGGTGATGCGTCCACCGGCGCGGCCGCCGTCGGGACCGAGGTCGATGACCCAGTCGGCTACCTTGATGACATCCATGTTGTGCTCGATGACGAGGACACTGTTGCCCTTGTCCACCAGCTTTTGCAGTACGCCGAGGAGGATGCGGATATCCTCGAAATGGAGGCCCGTGGTGGGCTCGTCGAGGATATAGAGGGTCTTGCCGGTATCGGTGCGGCTGAGCTCCGTGGCGAGCTTGACGCGCTGTGCCTCGCCGCCGCTGAGGGTGGTGCTCTGCTGACCGAGGGTGATGTAACCGAGGCCTACGTCCTGTAGTGCCAGCAACTTGCGTCGTAGCTTGGGGTGGGCGTCGAAAAATTCCACGGCCTCGTTGACGGTCATGTCGAGCACGTCGGCGATGGACTTCCCTTTATATCTTATTTCTAATGTCTCGCGGTTGTAGCGTTTGCCGCCGCAGACCTCGCACTGCACGTAGACGTCGGGCATGAAGTTCATCTCGATGGTGCGCAGTCCGGCACCCTTGCAGTGCTCGCAGCGGCCGCCGCTGACGTTGAAGCTGAAACGGCCGGGCTTGTAGCCGCGGATGCGTGCCGACGGCAGCTCGGCGAAGAGGCGCCGGATGTCGTCGAAGAAGCCCGCGTAGGTGGCGGGGTTTGAGCGCGGTGTGCGGCCGATGGGACTCTGGTCTATCTGGATGACCTTGTCGATATGCTCGATGCCCTCGATGCTCTGGTAGGGCAGGGGGGCGCGCAGCGAGTGGTAGAAATGTTGGCTGAGGATGGGCTGGAGGGTGTCGTTGATGAGGGTTGACTTGCCGGAGCCCGAGACGCCCGTCACGCAGACGAACATGCCCAGCGGCAGGTCGAGGTCGACGCCCTTGAGGTTGTTGCCGGTGGCGCCTTTTAATAGGATGTGCTCGCGGCCTTCGATGGGGCGGCGTTGCGGCAGTGCGATGTCGCGCTGCCGAGAGAGATACTGCAGTGTCAGCGACGGGTCCTTAAGGGCCTTAGAATCCTTAAGGTCTTTAAGGTCGCCGGCGAACAATACCTTTCCCCCATGGATGCCGGCGCCGGGGCCGATGTCGACGAGGTAGTCGGCGGCGAGCATCATGTCGCGGTCGTGCTCAACGACGATGATGCTGTTGCCCAGGTCGCGCAGCTGCTTGAGGCTCTCGATGAGGCGCTGGTTGTCGCGCTGGTGCAGGCCGATGCTGGGTTCATCCAATATATATAAGACGTTGGTAAGCTGCGAGCCTATCTGTGTGGCCAGACGTATGCGCTGTGCTTCGCCACCGGAGAGACTCTTGGCGCTGCGGTTCATCGAGAGGTAGCCCACGCCCACGTTGTTGAGGAACGACAGGCGCTTGAGTATCTCGTTGAGCACCTCATGCGCCACCTTCTGGTCGCGCTCGTCGAGCTGCGGCTCCAATGCCCGCAGCCACTCCTCCAGCTCCAACAGGTCCATGTCTGCCAGCTGGCCTATATTCTTATCTAGTATGCGGAAAGCCAATGATTCGGCCTTCAGGCGGTGTCCGTGACATTCAGGACACGGCACGGTATTCATAAAGCTCGCCGCCCACTTCTGCAGGCTGGCGGGACTCTCGTCGCCGGCCAACTCGGTGATATAGTTCACGATGCCCTGGAACTCGCTGAGGTAGCCCGGATCCTCGGGATCCTCGATGCCGGCGAAATGGTTGCTGCCGTAGAGGATGGCGTTGACGGCTTCCTCGCTGAGGTTCTCGAAGGGTTCATCGAGCGTGAAGTCGTAGTGCTTGCCCATCAGCTCCAGCTTGCGGTAGACGTAGTTGGTGGGCGAATATTTCCCCAGCATCTCGATGGCGCCGTCTTTGATGCTCTTCTTGGGGTTGGGGATGAGTTTCTGCATGTCGATCTGCGCCACCTCGCCGAGGCCGTTGCAGTGGGGACAGGCGCCGTAGGGCGAGTTGAACGAGAAGGTGTTGGGCTCCGGCTCGGGGTAGGAGAGACCGCTGTCGGGGTCCATCAGCATGCGGCTGAAATAACGGCTGCTGCCGTCTTCATTATCTAAAATCATCAGGATGCCTTTGCCTTGGCGGAAGGCCGTCTGGACGGCTTCGCGGAGGCGGGTGGCGTTTCTATCGGCACGCAGGCGGTCGACCACCAGCTCGATGTCGTGCACCTTGTAGCGGTCCACCTGCATCTTGTAGGTGATCTCCTTCACCTCGCCGTCGACGCGCACTTTCAGGAACCCTTTCTTCGCCACCTGCTCGAAGAGCTCGCGGTAGTGACCCTTGCGGCCCTTCACCAGCGGGGCGAGAATCATGATGTCGCGGCTGCCGTATTCCGAGGTGATGATTTCCAGTATCTTCTCCTCGCTGTATTTCACCATGGGCTTGCCGCTGACGGTGCTGTAAGCCTTGCCGATGCGTGCGTAGAGCAGACGCAGCAGGTCGTAGGTGTCGGTGAGCGTGCCCACCGTCGAGCGCGGGTTGTTGTTGGTACTCTTCTGCTCGATGGAGATGACAGGTGAGAGTCCCTCGATGAGGTCCACGTCGGGACGCTCCATGTTGCCGATGAAGTGACGGGCATAGGCCGAGAAGGTCTCCATGTAGCGGCGCTGTCCTTCGGCATGGATGGTGTCGAATGCCAGCGACGACTTGCCGCTGCCGCTGAGCCCAGTGAACACCACCAGCTTGCCACGTGGAATCTCCAAGTCCACGTTCTGCAGGTTGTGTTCCCGCGCCCCTAATATCTTGATCTTCTCGTCGTCCATCAGATGCTTTCTATTACAGTGGTGTCGTGCTTACCTTTGGTGATGGTGTTATATTCGGTGCCTTTCTTGGTGGGGATGCGCACCTTGTAGCTCTTGCCGGCTTTGTTCTTCAGTTTGTCGGTCTGCAGCCAGGGGTTCATGGTGCGGAGCATCTTGTAGGATGTGCCGTTGTCGATGGCGAACTGCACCAGGTCGACATCTTTGCCATCGAGGGTCACCTCCTCATAGGGCAGCTCGGGGTAGGTGTCGCAGCGGCGCACGTGGTAGCCGTAGTCCTGCGGGTGCTGCATGATAAGTTTGAGGGCGAGGATGCGGTAGACGTAACGCTGGGTCTCTCGGTTGAGCAGCAGGTCGTAGTAGCTCTTCTGCTGCTGGTTGGCGAGGCGTTTCTCGAGGCCTCCTTCGCCACAGTTGTAGGCTGCAGCGGCATTGGTCCAGTTGCCCAGACGGCGCTTGAGGTATTTTAAGTACTGGCATGCGGCATGTGTCGCCTCCTCGAGGTCGTTGCGCATATCTATCTCGTCGTTGATCTCGAGACCGTACTTCACACCGGTGGCCTTCATGAACTGCCAGTAGCCACCAGCACCGGCGGGAGAGGTGACATTCTGCAGGTTACTTTCGATGACGCAGAGGTACTTCATGTCCTCGGGCACGCCTTCCTCCTTGAGGATGCGCTCGATGGTGGGGAACACGCGGGTGGCACGCTTGATATTGAAGAGCGTGCTACTCTGGTAGTACATGTTGCTGACCAGCTCGCGGTCGAGTCCTTCGCGCACGTACCATAAGTTCAGCGGTACACGTTCGCCGCAGAAGTAGAGGGTGTCGGGGATAGATGGCGCATAGACGCGGTAGTCGGCGCGGATGGCGCGAGTGTGGAGGGTCTCCTGTTCGTTCGCGTCTTTGCGCGTGGCGAAAATAAAGGCCTCGCCGGCGATTGCCACGGAGGCCAGTATGATGGCGATGATGCTAAGTTTTTTCATTTTCTTGTAATAAGGTTATTACGTTATGCTGTTATAACGCAACCTCTTCAACAATGAGTTTGGCGACCTCCTGCTTCGAGAGCAGGGGGCTTTCTTTGCGGCTTCCGTTGCGGCCGATGATGGTTACCTTGTTGGTGTCGACGCCAAAGCCGGCTCCTTTGTCGCGCAGCGAGTTGAGGACGATATAGTCGAGGTTCTTCTTCTCCAGTTTACGCTGTGCGTTGGCCTCCTCGTTGTCGGTCTCGAGGGCGAAGCCCACGAGCGTCTGCTTGTCGGTCTTCATGCTGCCGAGGGTGGCGAGGATGTCGGGGTTCTGCACCAAGTCGAGGTGCATGCCCTCCGAGCCGTTCTTCTTGAGCTTGTGGTCGGCACACTCCGACGGACGGTAGTCGGCCACGGCGGCGGAGAGGATGGCTCCGTTGCAGCAGGGGAAGACCTCGGTGGCGGCGGCGTACATCTCGCGGGCACTTTCGATACTGGTACGATGGATTCGTGGATGGTTGATGGATAAAAATGTGGGTCCTGAAACCAGTTCCACCTCGGCCCCAGCATCGGCCAAAGCCTGAGCCAGTGCGAAGCCCATCTTGCCGCTGCTGTAGTTGCCTATGAAGCGGACGCTGTCGATGCGCTCGTAGGTCGGTCCTGCTGTGACAAGCCACCTTTCACCTTTCTTCACTTGATTATCTTTATTTTCCAAGGTGTTCAGTTCCCCTTCGGGGTTCACCTTTAACCTTTCACCTTGGCAAATCGCGCCAGCGATTTGTTCCGGCTCCGCCATGCGGCCCACGCCGCTCACGCCGCAGGCCAGCTCTCCCTCCTCGGGCCCTACCATGCGGATGCCCCAGGACTTGAGTGTCGCGATATTGCGTTGTACGGCGGGATGTGCCCACATCTCGCAGTTCATGGCGGGAGCCATGATGACGGGTTTGCCAGAGAAGGCCAGCAGCAGGGTGCTGAGGGCGTCGTCGGCGATGCCATTCGCCACCTTGCCGATGATGTTGGCGGTGGCGGGAGCCACCACGAGCATCTCGCCCCAGTCCTTGAGGGAGATATGCTCTGTGCGGCCCGAGGCAAAGAGGTCGGTATAGAGCGCGTTGCCCGAGACCGTCTCGAGGGTGACCCTCGTGACGAACTCCAGCGCGTGCTCCGTGGCGGCGCAGCGCACCTCATGGCCTGCCTTCTTCAGCAGGCGCACCAACTCGGGCGCCTTATAGGCCGCGATGCCACCGGTGATGCCGACGATAATTCTCATCTTTAGCCTTCAATCTGCTTGATTTCCTCGTCGATAGCCTCGGCTTGCTTCACTTCGGGGCTCTCTTTCATCGGGTTGCGGTAGTAAATCTTGCCCTCAAGGTATTCTTCAGTGGCTTCCAGCGTGGGCTTGGGCTGCATCTCGTAGCGGCGCACGATCTCGATTTGCTCGCGGTTCTCGTACATCTCGTCGAGGGTGTCGTTGTTCGACTTGAAGTCGTCAATCTTGTTGTGCAGTTCACGTTTCTCCTCGGCGGCAATCTGGTTGGCACGTTTGGTGAGCACGGCCACAGTCTCGTAGATGTTCTCCGTTCCGCGGCTGAAATCGGCCGTGTTTCTCGTAATGGTGGTGTTCACCACTTTCTTCTTTTTCTCTTCCATTTTATTATTGCTGATTTTTGTTTTTTGTTCTTATTGATGGATTTTCGCCATGGCCTCGCGGGTCTTGGTGTAGATGTCCTGCGCCGCGGCCAGGCGTTTCGAGTCGGCAAAGCTGCTGCTGAACTTGTCGAAATCGTTGATTACCTGCTGCAGACGCTCGTACATCTTGTCCTCGCGGCTGTTGATGGCGTAGCGGTAGCTCGACTCGAGCATGTAGTACATCGCCTCCTCGCGCTGCTCCGCCTCGGGGTACAGGTTCAGGAACTGCTTGAACGACTCATAGGCAGCGTGGTATTCTTCGATGAAATAGTATCCGTAGGCGATTTCGTAGTCTTTGCGCGTCAGCTTCTTGCGCAGCTCGTCGAGGTTGTTGTTCAGCTCGGGGATGCGAGTGCTGTGGGGGTAGCGTTCGGCGAAGGCTTCAAACTCCTCGATGGCCTCCTTGGTCTGGCTCTGGTCCAGATTGTACTCGGGCGAGTCCATATACTTGCAGTAGGCCGAATAGTAGAGGGCATCCTCCAGCCGGTCGCTATAGGGGAACTGCTTGGAGAAACGCTTGAACTGGTAGCCTGCGGTGAAATAGTCCTTCTCCTTCAGCAGCGACATGGCATAGTACCAAGCGATATTTTCCGCGTTTTCGCGGCCACGATAGTAGAGGGTCAGGTTCTCGAACAACTGGGCGGCACGAGAGTAACTGTTCTCGTTGTAATATTTCATCGCCGCGGCATACTTTGCGTCATAATCGTTGCTATTGAGCAATTTGTTGAAACCATTGCAACTTACTAGCAGCAAGCATACTGCGCAGAATCCGATAAAGATTTTCGCATTTTTCATAACTTGCAAAAATACGAAAAAAAAACGATATGAATATAAAAAATATACAAAAAGGTTGCCTGTGGATGTATTTTTCCGATATTCAGTGTTTTATGAAAAAATGAAAAAACTTTCAAAAAGGCTCCCGAATCGGTTTTTGCAACCGGCTGGTTATCAATGGTAAATAGCCTCTAACTCTTACTCAACTCTTACTCAACTCTTACTCTTCTCTTAGTCATCTCCCATGCCGGTAAGAGTGGGGTATGGTGGGGTGGGGACGTGGGGACTCCCGGAAGGGTCTTTTGTCGGGTCTGGGGGAGACCTTTTTTGAGGGTCGGTTCATAACTTTATTTTTTGTGTTTCGAAAAAAAATGTATTTTTGCATTTTTAAAATATATAAATATATGGACACGATAATCATCTTAGACTTTGGCTCTCAATACACTCAGTTGATTGCGCGCAAGATTCGCGAGCAGAATGTTTACTGTGAAATCCATCCTTTTGACAAGATTCCTGCCCTCACGGCCGACGTGAAGGGTGTCGTTTTTTCGGGCAGCCCCTATAGCTGCAACGCCGCCGATGCTCCGGTGCCCGACATGAGCAATATCAAGGGCAAGCTGCCGCTGCTGGCGGTGTGCTACGGCGCCCAGTATTTGGCCAAGTGGGGTGGCGGACGCGTGCAGCAGAGCAAGATCCGCGAGTATGGCCGCGCCAACCTCAATTTTATCGACAGCAGCAACCCTTTGATGAAGGGTGTGCCCATGGGCAGCCAGGTGTGGATGAGCCATGGCGACACCATCGAGGTGTTGCCCGAGGGTTACAAGACCATCTGCTCGACGGAGAACGTGAAGTATGCCGGCTATCAGATTGAGGGCGAGCAGACTTACGCCATTCAGTTCCACCCCGAGGTGCACCACTCCGTCGACGGCAACACGCTGTTGCGCAACTTTGTGGTCGACATCTGTGGCTGCCGTCAGGACTGGACGCCCGCCAGTTTCATTGAGACCACCGTCAAGGAGCTGCGCGAGAAGGTGGGTGGCGACAAGGTGGTGCTGGGACTCAGCGGCGGAGTGGACTCCACCGTGGCCGCCGTGCTGCTCAACCATGCCATCGGCCACCAGCTGCACTGCATCTTTGTGGACAACGGCTTGCTGCGCAAGAACGAGTTCGAGAGTGTGCTCGAGAGTTATAAGGATATGGGCCTCAACGTGAAGGGTGTCGACGCCAAGGATCGTTTCTATGGTGTGCTGGCTGGCGTTACCGAGCCCGAGAAGAAGCGCAAGGCCATCGGCAAGACCTTCATCGATGTCTTCGACGCCGAAGCCAAGCTCATCACCGACGCCAAATGGCTCGGCCAGGGCACCATCTATCCCGACGTCATTGAGTCGTCGAGTGTCAAAGGTCCCAGCCAGACCATCAAGAGCCACCATAACGTGGGTGGCCTGCCCGACTATATGAAACTGAAGCTCGTGGAGCCGCTGCGCTCGCTCTTCAAGGACGAGGTGCGCCGCGTGGGTCGCCAGCTGGGCATCAAGGACGAACTCATCGGCCGTCATCCCTTCCCGGGTCCCGGACTGGCCATCCGTATCTTGAGCGATGTGACGCCCGAGAAGGTGCACATCCTTCAGGAGGTCGACCATATCTTCATCCAGGGTCTGCGCGACGCGGGCCTCTACGATAAGGTGTGGCAGGCTGGCGCCATGCTGCTGCCTGTCCAGAGCGTCGGCGTGATGGGCGACGAACGCACCTATGAGAGCGTCGTGGCGCTGCGCGCCGTGGAGAGTGTCGACGGCATGACCGCCGACTGGAGCCACCTGCCCTACGACTTCATGGCCAAGGTCTCGAACGAGATCATCAACCGCGTGAAGGGCGTCAACCGCGTCTGCTACGACATCAGTTCCAAACCCCCCGCAACCATCGAATGGGAGTAACCCAAGGTGAGAGGTGAAAGGTGAGAGGTGAAAGGTGAAAAGAAAAAAAATATGAAAAATATGACTGGAATAAAGCGAAAGGTAATAGTGGCGGTGATGGCTTTGGCTTTCACCTTTCACCTTTCACCTTTCACCTTGAGGGCTCAGGCTCCTGGGACGACTCCCGTCAAGGTCTCGACCGAGACACAGACGCTCCACGGACGCAAGTATTATGTGCATATCGTGGAGACGGGTCAGACGGTCTACTCTATCTCCAAGGCTTACAAGGTGGAGAGCTACGACGCCGTGACGCATGTCGACATCCATTTCCTTCATGCCGGCGACACGGTGTGGCTGCCGGTGAAGGGTCAGTTCGCCGCTTCGTCGCAGGATATGGAGCGTGAGAAGCAGGAGGCGATACGCCGCCAGACCGAGGAGCGCCAGCAGAAGAGCCAGCAGCAGAAGCCGCAGGACTCGCCGAGCACGCCGCCGCCGGCACAGTATACTCCGCGAACCCAGAACACGCCGAGCACGCAGAAGGCACAGAAAAAACAGGAGTCGCCGTCGACACCGCCGGCGCGCACCACTGGAAAGGTGCTGAAGGTGTCGTTGTTGATGCCCCTGCACCTCGACCGGATAGACGAGATATCGACCTCCAAGTTCGACGTCGAACAGCGGGGTAAGAAGAGCTACAAACAGTTCGAGTTCATCGAGTTCTACGAGGGCATACGTCTGGCACTCGACCACCTGGCCGGCCAGGGCATCAGCGTGGAACTCAATGTGGCTGACGTGTCGGAGAACAATGCCGCGGCGGTGGAGAAAGCCTTCCGTTCGCACAATGCCGCCGAGGCCGATGTGGTGGTGGCGCTGCTGTTCCGCGACGCCTTCTCCAAAGCTGCCGCGCTGGCCAAAGAGGCGGGCGTGTATATTGTCAACCCCATGTCCACGCGCAGCGAGATCTGTGCCGACAACGCCTATATGGTGAAGATACAGCCCTCGATGGAGAGCCAGATTGAGACTGTGCTCGACAATATGGCCACTGAGCGGCCCGAGGGTCATCTCTATATTATCCATAGTGGTGCCGCCACCGAGAAGCCTGTGCTCGACGAGTTGAGACGTCAGCTCACCGCGCGCAAAGATTTGAAGTATACCCTCTTCAACTGGAACCAGAGCAACAAGCTCACCCAGACCCTCAAGGCCACGCCGGGATGCAGCGTGATAAGCATCTGCGACCTCAAGGCCGACAAGATGCGCGTCTATGTAGGCAATGTCCTCAACCGCCTGTCGGCCATCAAGAGCGGCAGCCCCACTTTCTACACGTTGAGCGACTGGACACGCGATTACCCCGATGTGGACTTCGCTCAGCTGCAGCTACTGAACTATCATACCTTCTCCACCGCTTGGGATATGACCAACAGTGTGCATGTGGACTTCCTGAAGGAGTTCCGCGAGCGTTATGGCTCCGAGCCTACGTCGACGCTGGCGGCTACGGGCTACGACCTGACGCTCTACATCCTCAGGGGATTGAACCGCCGCAACAGCCGTTTCTGGGAGATGCCCGACGTCTCGCTGTCGGAACTCGTCCACCCGCTGCACTTGAGCCGCCATCAGGAGGGTCTGGAGAACGACCAACCCCAACTGTTCCGCATGGAATCACTACGCTTCGTCCCTATTTTCTAACTTTACTCAAATGCAATATCAGAACACAATACAGAAAGAATTTCGTCTGACGGGTCCTGGCCTCCACACGGGCCGCACGGTCACCGTGTCTGTGAAGCCAGCCTTTGAGGACTTCGGCATCGCCTTCCGCCGGACGGACCGTACCAATATCATCACCCAGCCGGCCCTGGCCACCAATGTCGGCGCCACCTCGCGCGGCACCACTCTCGGCAGCGGCCGCCACTCTATTGCCACTATAGAGCATCTGATGTCGGCCCTGCATGGCATGGGCGTCGACAACGCGCTGATAGAACTCGACGGAGGCGAGGTGCCCATCATCGACGGTTCGTCGCGTCCCTGGATGCTCGAGCTGGTACGTGTGGGCATCCGCACCATGGCGACGCCGCGCAAGAGCTACACCATTAACGAACCCCTTCACTTCGAGTACAAGCCCACGGGGTCGGTCTATGATGTGGAACCCTGCGACCATTTCGCCGTGCATTGCGAGATAGACTTCCCCAACAGTGTCATTGGCCGCCAAGAGGCCGACATGAACGACATCTCGGAGTATCCCGCCGGTATCGCCCCCTGCCGCACCTTCGTCTTCCTGCACGAGATAGAGCCGCTGCTTCACCTCAACCTCATCAAGGGCGGTAGCCTGGACAACGCGCTGGTGTTCGTCAACAAGGAGCTCACCTCGCGGCAACTCAAACGCCTCGGCAAGACCTTCAACAAGGATGTCAGCCAGTTCAAGGTACACGATGGCGTGCTCAACACCACGGTGCCCTATTTCCCCAACGAGCCGGCACGCCACAAACTGCTCGACTTCGTGGGCGACGTGCGCCTGGCAGGACCCATGCTCAACGCCAAGTTCTCCATCTTCAAGCCGGGACACAAGGCCAATGTGGCCTTCGCACTCTTCTTGATGGATTATATCAAGACACATCCCCAAGAGAATAATTAATATAAGGAATAAAATACCCCATAATGACTTTATACGACTTACACCCCGACGCCAAGATTGGCCAGAATGTTACGATTTCTAACTTCACCACCATCTATGAAGATGTGGAGATAGGCGACGGCACGTGGATTGGCCCCAATGTGACCATCTTCCCCGGTGCCCGCATTGGCAAGAATTGCAAGATATTCCCCGGCGCTGTGATTGCTGCCGTGCCGCAGGATCTGAAATTCGCCGGCGAATACTCCACCGTGGAGATTGGCGACAACAATAGTATCCGTGAGTGCTGCACCATCCACCGCGGCACCGCCGCCAGCGGCAAGACGGTCATCGGTAACGGCAACCTGCTGATGGCCTACGTGCATGTGGCCCACGACTGTGTCATTGGCGACAACTGCGTGTTGGCCAACAACGCCACACTGGCAGGCCATATCATCATGGGCGACTATGTCATCCTCGGTGGCAAGACGGCCTGCCTGCAGTTCATCCATATCGGCTCGCATGTCATCACCCAGGGCGGCGCCCTCATCGACAAGGACGTGCCTCCCTTTATCAAGGCTGCCCGCTATCCCATACAGTACTGTGGCGTGAACACCCTCGGCCTGCAGCGCCGCGGCTTCACTCAGGAGAGCATCAATCGCATCAGCGACATCTACCGCTACATCTTTGTCAAGGGCCTCAATGTCACCGATGCCGTGGAGCAGGTGAAGGAACACTATGGCAATACCGACGAGGGTAAGCAGATCCTCGCTTTCATCGGCAGCGCCAATACTGGCCTGCTGAGCGGATACAAGAGTGTTGTAAAGAAAGCCTAGTCAGGCATATGTAAAAAGATTCCCGGCAATGACAGATGTCGTTGCCGGGAATCTTTTTTAGAAGGTATAGGTCAACATAAAGGAGACCAGACGGGTGAAGCACCCTTTGTTGTCTTTGAAGATGCGGTAGGTGCCGCTGCCGTTCTCCTTGGTGATGCTGAGGAACGAGTTCTGGTAGCGTGCCTCGATGCCTAGGTGGTCTGCGAAGCGGTAGCGCAGGCTCAGGGTGAGTGGTAGCCAGTCGACGGCGCAGAAGTTCTCCTGCGAGAGGACGTCCTCGGCGCCATAGTTTGTCACGCTGGCACCCACCAGCACGGCGGGGGCTATGCCGGCGGCCACGCGCAGGCGGTTCTCCATGGCGTTGTACGACATCATGATGGGCAATTCGATATAGCTGGCCGAGAGGTCGCGGTCGTAGGCCTCGACGTGTGAGCCCTTGTTGGTGAAGGCCAGTTCCACCACCATACGCCAGGGCGAGTCGAGGTCGTTGCCCAGCGTAAAGCTGGTGCCCACGCCCGCCCGCAGGCCGGGGTGGTTGTATGAGCCGGCACCGTCGCCGTCAATCTGGCTCATGTTGAATCCGGCAAAGGCCGTCGCGTCGAAACGGTTCTGCGCTTGAGCAAAATTAAAAAATGAAAAATAAAAATTGAAAATTAATACTGCAACAATAAATTTTTTCATAACTTAAAGCATTTGTCTTTTCACTCCCTCTCACTCCTTTTCACTCCCTTTCACTCCCCTTTGAATATTTTTTTTCTTAAATCCTCCGCCCCATTGAACACGATGCCCTGCATGCCCATGCCTTTGGCGGCGGCGACGTTGTCGGGATTGTCGTCAATGAAGAGGCACTCATCGGCTTTCAGCTGGTAGCGGTCGAGGAGCACCTGGAAGAGGCGCGGGTCGGGCTTCACCAAGCCTTCGGCTCCACTCACCACATAGCGGTCAATCATCTGCAGGATGCCGAAGCGCTCCCTGGCTTCAGGAAAAGTCTCCATGCTCCAGTTGGTAAGACCGTATATTTCATAGTTCATAGTTCTTAGTTCTAAGATTACCTCTCTCATGCCTGGCACCTCATCTGTCAGCATCTCGCGCCAGCGGGAGCGGTAGAGCTCCACGGCCTCGGCATATTCTGGATATTGCGCCTGCTTCTCACGGATGCATCCGTCTACACTCTCGCCGGCGTCGATGCGCTGGCGCCAGTCCATATCAGCCACATGGCGTAGGAACCACCATGCCTTGGCCTCGTCGCCGAAATAGTCGCCGTAGACCAACTCCGGATGCCACTGCACCAACACATTGCCGAAATCAAATATAATATTCTTCATACAATAACTAACACGTTAACACATTAACGCATTAACATATTAATTATTGCCTAGCGCACCTCGATTCTCACCGAGTCGCCCACCGACGCCTTTATCTCACCGTTATACTGCTCCTCGGAGACAATGATGGTTTCTAGCGGTGTGTCCTGCGCATGAAGCTCCAGTAGCTTGACACAAGGTCGCAGGTCCACCTTGCGAATTTCTGTGCCACGGATATACAACTGCTTGAGGTTGACGCAGGGTGTGAGGTTTATCTCCGTCAGCGGTGAGAAGATGAAGAGCAGCAGTTCCAATTCTGGGAATGGCGCGAGGTCGACAGATTTGCTGGGGAGCGCCACCCTATAGGCAATATTTTCTGTTGGGTGGCGTTATTTTCGTGTGAATATTAAATGTTTAGAGTTATGAGGAAGGCATTTTTAATACTCGCCGTACTGTGTGGCATCGGTTTTGCAGCGGCTGCGCAGAACGATAGTGTCCCGAAAAAAGAAACGGACCATGAAATAAATCCGTATCAGATAACTATGATGGCGGTATCTTTGTATGATATATTTACGGTATTTGATGTTTCGCCGGAAAACTTTGACAAAGGTTGGTTACGTAAATGCGACACTGTTGTTATTACGGATCCCGACGAGATTCGTCGCATTGTTGATGGTCTGATATTGGGAGCAGAGCGTAGTATATATCGTCATATAGATACAAGAGGAAAACTGATTCTTCAACACCATGACGGATATGAAATGGTAGTTTATTATTGCAATCACCATATGGTAATAGACGACGAGTATTATTATGTGAACACGGAAATAACGAAGTGGCTGGATGAATTGAGAGAGAGGAAACATAAAAAAGGCAATAATGCAGACTGACAATGAAATATCATATAAAATAGACTTAATGAGCCGATAATTAAGATATATAAAAAACGATAAGCGGGGCCGCAAGACCCCGCTTATCGTTAATCATTAATCATTAATCATTAATCATTAATCATTAATCGTTAATCGTTAACCATTAATCATTACCGATTAGCGTACATGTCTTCGTAATATTTCATGTAGTCGCCGGAGGTGACGTTGTCCATCCACTCCTGGTTGTCGAGGTACCAGCGGACGGTTTTCTCGATGCCCTCCTCGAACTGGAGGCTGGGCTCCCAGCCGAGCTCGCGCTGCAGCTTGCTGCTGTCGATGGCGTAGCGCATGTCGTGGCCGGCGCGGTCGGTGACATAGGTGATGAGGTCCATGTCCTGCCCCTCGGGACGGCCCAGCAGGCGGTCGACGGTGTTGATGACCACCTTGATGATGTCGATGTTCTTCCACTCGTTGAAGCCGCCGATGTTGTAGGTCTCGGCAATCTTGCCCTGATGGAAGATAAGGTCGATGGCACGGGCGTGGTCCTCGACATACAGCCAGTCGCGCACGTTCTCGCCCTTGCCGTAGACGGGCAGGGGTTTACGGTGACGTATATTATTAATGAATAGGGGTATCAGCTTCTCGGGGAACTGGTAGGGACCGTAGTTGTTGGAGCAGTTGGTGACGACGGTGGGCAGACCATAGGTGTCGTGGAAGGCGCGCACGAAGTGGTCGCTCGAAGCCTTGGCAGCACTATAGGGACTGTGGGGCTGGTATTTGAGGTCCTCGGTGAAGAACTTTTCGCCATAGGCGAGGTGATGCTCACCGCTGCTGGCCTTGGTGGTGAACGGAGGCTTGATGCCCTCGGGGTGGGTCATCTCCAGGGCGCCATAGACCTCGTCGGTCGAGATATGGTAGAAACGCTTGCCTTCGAACTTCTCGGGAAGGCTCTCCCAATAGAGTTTGGCGGCCTGCAGCATGCTGAGGGTGCCCATCACATTGGTCTGTGCGAAGGTGAAGGGATCCTTGATGCTGCGGTCCACATGGCTCTCGGCGGCCAGATGAATGATGCCGTCGACCTTCTCGTCCTGCATCAGCTTGTAGACACCGTCGAAGTCGCAGATGTCCATGCGTACAAACTTGTAGTTGGGCTTGTCCTCCACGTCCTTGAGGTTGGCCAGGTTGCCGGCATAGGTCAGCTTGTCGAGGTTGATAATCTTATACTGCGGGTACTTGTTGACAAACAGACGTACCACGTGGCTCCCGATGAATCCGGCACCGCCGGTGATGATGATATTCATAATGTGTTAATGTGTTAATGCGTTAATGTGTTATTTCAGTTTCATGCCGCTGTTCCAAGCTTTGCCCACACTGTCGGCGATGGTGAAGTAGTTGAGGCTGGAAGCGTCCCACACCAGCGGGTTGAGCTTCTTGATGTCGATCTTGCCGTCGGTGAGGATGGCGGGGTCGGCTACGGCGTTGACGATTTCGCCCACGACGAAGGCGCCGCCGCCATCGCGCTCAATCATCTCCACCACCTTGCACTCCATAGCCAGCGGGTACTCGTTGATGATGGGGGCGTTGACGTTCGCGCTCTTGGTGCAGTGGAAACCCACGTGGGCCACCTTGTCCTTCACGTCGCGGCCGCTGGCGATGCCGAAGTAGTCGCTCTCGGCCACCGTGCGTGCGTCGGCATAGCTGAGGGTGAAGGCCTTGTTGAGGCGCAGGTTGTCGGTGGTCTTGTGGCTGCTGAGCTGGAAGCAGACCTGGTTGCCCTCATACTGGCCACCCCAGGCGGCCATCATCACGTCGGGGTTGCCCTCGGCGTCGTAGGTGGCAATCATCAGCGCCGGCTGCGGTGTGACATACAGTTTGGCGCCCATATTGACGCGTTCGTTGACGTTCTTCAGTTCCATAGTGGTATTGTTATTTATTTGTTCTTCGTTGACGGTTTCCTGTTTCGTGCCGCAGGCGCTGAAGAGCAATGCAGCCGCAGCCAGGGTGAGGATGGTTTGTTTCATATTGTTTATTTATTCTTTCGATTGTATTATCCGCAGCATTTCAGCCGGAGTGACAACTTTGCTGACGGGTGGGAAATGACGTGTGTTGCCAGTGATAAGGTAGGCATCCTCGACCGAGAGCGCGACCTCGTAAAACACTATGTCGTCGGCATCTGGGAAATCCCACTTGGCGGGAGTGCGGTCGGCTGCGATGCCACTGCGTATCGCGTTAATCACAGCCTCGATGCGTTGCGCAGAAAAGCCGAACTTGCCACGACTCAAAACCTCGGTATATTCGTTGATAATCTCCTCGTTGTAAACAGGAATGATTGTGCGGTCAAGTATGTGGTTTAGCAACTCCACCGTCGGAGAGCTCACATTGCTGGTGAGCAAGGCCGCCACCAATACGTTTGTGTCGAAAACAGCGTAGTAACGTTTCATGGGACCTATGCTTGCGAGTGGGCTTTGCGTGCAAGACGTGCCTGCTTGATTTCGGCATTGATTTCGTCGAGACTCATGTCCGAGTTGCCGTTGGCTTCGCTCTGACTGCGCATCTCATCGATGGCGATGCGAGCCTGTTCCATAATCAATGCGTCGTCGCTCTTGGTGCTTTCAACAAGGCGGTCGGCCAGCCAGCGGCGGTCGGAGACCGACATGGGCAACCCCTGCAGATAATTCCACAAGTTTGTCATCGCATTGGAGTTATAGGTCGATGTGTTCATGATTGTTATTGTTTGACATTATAACGCGTTGGGGTGGGAAATATTGTGTCGGGCGGGGCGGGGGAAGAAAAATAAATTTGTGCGCGTCGGAAAAAGTGCGTATCTTTGCATGGCTGAAAACATGAATTGCCGCGGATTAGCCATTAATTTTATGGGCAATCCGCGGCAATTCGTGTTCAATATCACTCTCGCATTCTGCCTGGATTCAAAGGAGACACGGCTTGCGACCGAAGTGGAGCAAACGCATTCACACGTTAACACATTCTCATATCATCTCCACCGAGCGTTTGAGGAACTTGCTGAGGGCTTCGCCTTTGAGCAGGCCGTTGGCCAGGAGGGCCAGATCGGTGAGCTGGTGGACGAGGGCTTTCTGCTTCTCGGCGTCGGTCTCGTTGAGGACTCGGCTGATGAGCGGGTGGTTGATGTTGACCACGAGGTTGTAGCTCTCCGGCAGCTCGCCGTAGAAGCCCATGCCGCCGCCGGAGGTCTGCGCCATCTCGCGGTAGCGGCGCATGAACTCGCTCTGCGTCACCTGCATCGGCGCGTCGCTCTCCTCGAGGCTCTCCAGCTGCACGGTGAACTTCTGCTTGTCCACCTCGCCCTCGATGATGGGCTGTAGCTTCTCTTTCTCCTCCTTGCTGAGTTTCTCGGGGATGGCGTCGTCGTGGGGGATGAGTTTTTCCACCGTGTCGCTGTCCACGCGGACGAAGCGGCTCTTCTCGAGTTTCTGCTCCAGCAGGTTGATGAAGTGGCTCTCCAGGGGCGAGTCCATCAGCAGCACGTCGTAGCCTTTGGCCTTGGCCTTCTCGATGTAGGCGTGCTCCTCCTCGGCGTCGCTGGCGTAGAGGTAGCAGACGGTCTTGTCCTTGTCGGTCTGCAGGGCCTTGATTTTCTCACGGTAGCTGTCGAGGGTGTAGTAGCTGCCGTCCACACCCTTGAGCAGGTAGAACTTCATGGCGCGCTCGCAGAATTTTTCATCTGTCAGCATCCCGTACTGGACGAAGATCTTTATATCATCCCACTTTTCTTCGAGTGATGAGTGATGAGTGATGGGTGATGAGTTGGCTGACGCGTCTTTTGATTCATCACTCCTCACTCCGCACTCATCACTATTCTTCGCCATTTCTTCCAGCTTGTCGGCTACCTTCTTGCTGATATGCTGCGAGATTTTCTTCACGTTGCCGTCGCTCTGCAGGTAGCTGCGGCTGACGTTCAGCGGGATGTCCGGGCTGTCAAGCACGCCGTGCAGCAGCATCAGGTAGTCCGGCACCACGCCCTCGACCTGGTCGGTGACGAAGACCTGGTTGCAGTAGAGCTGTATCTTGTTGCGGTTGGGGTCGATGGTCTTGCGCACCTTGGGGAAGTAGAGGATACCCGTCAGGTTGAAGGGGTAGTCCACGTTGAGGTGTATCTGGAACAGCGGCTCCTCGAAGTTCATGGGGAACAACTCGTGGTAGAATTTCTTATAGTCTTCGTCGGTAAGCGACGAGGGCGATTTCTTCCACGCCGGGTCGGGGTCGTTGATGATGCGGGGCTGCTTCTTCTCCACACGCTTGGGCTTGCCGTCTTTGTCACACTCAGTCTCGCTGTCCACCCACACGCTCTCCTCGCCGAAGCGGATGGCCACGGGCATGAAGCGGCAGTACTTCTTCAGCAGCTGCAGGATGGTGCCCTCCTCGAGGAACTCCTTGCAGTCGTCGGCTATGTGCAGCACGATGTCAGTGCCGCGGTCGGATTCCGGACGTACACTGGAGTACGCCCCTACAATCTCCTCCATGCTGAACTCGGGGTTGCCCTCGCAGCTCCAATGTTGTGCCGGCTCGTCTTTCCACGACTTGGTGAATATCTCCACCTTGTCGCTGACCATGAAGGCGCTGTAGAAGCCGAGGCCGAAGTGTCCGATGAGCGGCTCGTGGCTGTCCTTGTACTTTTCCATGAAGTCGGTGACGCCGCTGAAGGCTATCTGGTTGATGTACTTCTCCACCTCGTCGGCCGTCATGCCGATGCCGCGGTCGCTGACGGTGAGGGTCTTCTTCTTGGGGTCGAGCTTCACGTCGATGGTGAGGTCGCCCAGCTCGCCCTTGAACTCGCCGCGGGTCGAGAGGGTCTTCAGTTTCTGCGTAGCGTCGACGGCATTGCTGATGAGCTCGCGCAGAAATATCTCATGGTCCGAATAAAGAAATTTCTTGATGACCGGAAAGATGTTCTCGGTCTGTACATTCAATTTGCCTTGCATATCTTAATTGTTGTTTTGATTCTTCAATTAGTTATTCACTCATGCATTCCCACATTCACTCATTAACGCATTCAAATCCCGTGCCAAATGTCATCTTTCTGCCAAAATGTCAGTTACATTTTTTGACGACATGTGTCACGTTGTGGCATACATGTTTTGTATTTTTGCAGCCGAAAAAAGACGCTAAGATATGCAAAAAGACAAAGACAACATTGACCAGCTGCGCAAGCGACTGCAGGACTGCGAGGCGTTGATTCTCCGCCTCGCAAAGCCTTTTCTTCTCGATGAGTTATTCATGGGTTAATTGCGTTTTCTTTGAGGCGGAAGCAATGTGTTGAACAACAACAAAAACGCAAAGTTGCTCGTGTAATATCTTAAAAAAAATTGTGAATTCAAAAAAAGTATGTATCTTTGCAGCGTGAAAATAAAGCAAGCATGATGTAAGAAAGAGAAATAAACGACATATAGTAATTGCGTTTGCTATTTGTTCCGACCTGACTGAAACGTAGGACACTTCATTTAGGGGTAAAGGGGAGCTACAAGGCAAATGTTCGCATTTAGGCGAGCATTATTGACTTTCCCTTTTACCGGCATCCTACGGCCGCAGTCAGGAGACGAGATTGCTCGCCTTCTTTTTTTGTCTGTGGTCGTCGGAATGCATATAGGGAATCGGTAGCCAAGCGCGCAAACAGCAACCGCTATGCAGATACATATAGGCAACCTTATCCGCGACGAACTACGCCGCCAAGGACACACCAACCAATGGCTCGCCGACCAACTCGACATTGACCGACGCACACTTCAGCGTCTGTACAACAAGCCTTCCATCGACACGCAGCAACTCTTCCGCATTAGCCGAATACTTGGAAAAGATCTCTTTGCTCATTATTCCAACATGCTATAAGGCATGGCGGATGTTGCCACATGGCAACATCCGCCATACTCTAACTAAAATAATGCTCATATATTTGCAACGATTAAATAAACGATAACACATATTGGATTTTATTGGATTTTATTACAAACATGTTAAACCAATATTTTGAACTATTAATCAAAAATTCAAAAAACAAATGAAAAAAGTAACATTTATCGGTTCCGTGCTGCTCTGCGGCATGATTATGTTCGGGAATGTGGCGAATGCCCAATCCGAAGAAATTGAAATCAAAGAGTACTGCACCATTGACCAAGTACAAGAAGGCGACGCGCTCCACGGTCGTGGAATCGGAGAAAGTCGTAACCAGCAGCAGGCTCGTTCCAAGTCCCGCGCCGCTGCTATCCAAGAACTTGGCGAGAACATCCAGATGAACCTCAAATCCTTTGCCAAGAACTTCAACAGTTCCGTTACTGTCAATGATGACGAGGAGTTCATCGATGTTAGCAAGTCCCTTAGCCAGCGCATTGTAAACCAAAATATCTCTGGTCTCAAAACCGTTTGCGAGAAGGGCACCACCTACACCAATGCCAAAGGCGTAAAGATGTACAAGTACTATCAACTTATTGCTTTTGATAAAAACAAAATGGAGAAAGCTATCTATGATGGTCTGAAAGAGGCAGGGGTATTGAAAGCAGGGTATGCACTCAAAGAGTTTCAACAGGACTTCGACAAAAACCTTGTTGACAATCCTGACGGTGAATAAAACCCCAATCCAAGGCTATCGCATTCCGTCCGTCGGAATGCGATAGCCTTTTTCTTTTCATGGTATGAACAAAGTAGTCACAATCGTAATAACAGCATGCTTGTTAATGGCGGCAAGTTGTCATCATTCCGAACTTGTGTCGCCTAATGTCCCACACATTGACAACAGCGAATATGAACTGGTCAACAAACAACTAAGTGTAACCGGTGTCGGTGAGAGCCGCAACCATCAACAAGCCATTTCAAAATCCCGCACTGCAGCCCTTGATTCAGCGGTGACAATCCTGTGCGAATCTGTCAATGCAATTACTGCGAAGCGTGGGCTTAAACCTGTCGGTATCGCGGAGTTGCAACTCACCAATACCCGTGTAACCGACCAACGCACCACCGCATACGACAATAACGATGGTGTTCGTATTTACCGAAGTACACAAATACTCAGCATTGAAATGGAACCTTTATTTAAAGAACTTTACGATAATTTAGGTGCAAATGCCGACTATGGTTGGTATATGTTTTTGCGCGATATTGATTATCAGCTTGACCTAAAAAACAAGAAACAATGAACAAGCACGATTCCATCAGACGGATGCTCGCCCTTCTCGCCACAGTATGTCTTGGCAGTGCGGGATGGGCTCAAAGCACGCCGGACTGGTACAACGAACAGAGCAGGAAAGCTCATTATCCCGACAATGTTTATTACACAGGTATCGCTTATAGCGAAGTGTCTTCTTCTTCGTCAGAAAGTACTTCCGTAAAGAAGGCGGAGGATGCCGCCAAGGCAGAGGCACTGTCTAAGATACTGGTATCCGTGAAAAGCCACACCAAGTCATCTACAGTCAGCACAGCAATGACTACGGCCAATGGCGTGGACGAGCAATTTGTTGAGCAATTCTCCTCGCTTACCGACATAAACGTGGCCTTCAAGGATGTTCCTGGGCTACAGTGTCAGCACTACAGAAAAGGCGCTACGGTCATGGCCTTTGCCTACGTCAAGAAGACGGAATTAGCACGTTACTATGACAGGAAGATCACGTCATCGCTTGCTAAAATAGAGACAGCACTCGATAATGCCGATGAACTTGTCAGACATGGCGAGAAAATCAAGGCACGGTCTACGGCACAAACAGCGGTACAGTATGTTGCAGAACTGGAGAATGCCCAGCGCATTCTGTTGGCCGTGTCCAACGATGCCGACATTCAGTCTGGCAATGCATCGGCATTGACCAAGCGATTGGTTGCCCTGCTGTCCAATCTAAAAAATTCGACAGCCATTTACCTAGACTGCAAGGCATACGCTCAAAACAAACCGTACCAATTATTCGCCAATAATCTTAAAGGTATGTTGTCGAAACTCGGATGCAATTTTGTAAACAGTCGCGACCAGGCAGACTGGGTGATTTCCGTAGAAACTGACGTTGTGCGTGAAAATCAAGTAAGCGGAGCGTACTTTGTGTGGATTGATGGTGCAGTTGCCATCCGCAACAACGCCACGTCACAGGTGATATTCAACGAGCAGGTGTCTTCTATCTCGGAATCACCCGACGGAATCAAAGGCGGACACACAGCAGGGTACACCCAGGCCTCTGCTGCTGCCTACAAAGAGGTGGCAAAGATTGTTGGAAACAAAATCTCCGAAATCATTAAACAATAGACAACATGAAAAGAATATTAGTTTTATTGATTGCTGCAATTATGGCGTTGACGGCCAATGCGCAGGAATCGCCGAAGATTGCCGTCTTGGTCTATGGGCAAGTCAGTGATATCAATGAGTTTATCCAAAACGAAATAATAACGGCTTTTTCGGACGATGGTACATATGCTGTCTGTGAACGTCAGGGGGAATTTATCGCTTTGATAAACAAGGAGCACGCTTTTCAGCAGTCGGGCATGGTGGACGACAGGTATATCCTTCAGATAGGAAAGAAGCTCGGCGCAGAGTATGTATGCTGCTTCAAAATGCTTAACGAGGTGTTTGGCGAACAACCCATAGCGGCGCGTATCCTCTCTGTCGAAAAAGGCATTGTTGTACGTTCTGTGCAATGGTCTGGTGTGATGAGCAGTATGAATGACGTCCGTGCCGCTTGTAAAGGAATATGTCGTAAGATGACAAGAAGCAGTGATTTGTAAACAATAAAACAATAAAAAATGAAAAAGATAGTTTTTTTTGCAATGATAACCGCCATTTCGCTATCGGCAATTGCGCAGAAAAAGGTTGCAGTTTATGTTACGGGAGAACAATCTGGTGTCACAAAAATAATGGGAGACCAGTTGGTTTCTGCATTTTCTCGAAGCGCGGAGTATTCTGCTATAGAGAGAACTAATAGTTTCTTGGCAGAGTTGAGTAAAGAACAAACCTACCAACGTTCAGGAGCGGTAGACGATAAAGAAATATCTCGTTTGGGAAAACAATTTGGTGTACAATACGTTTGTGTTGCTGATATTTCTGAAGCTTTTGGGAAAAAATATGTTTCAGCCAGACTGATAAATGTAGAGAATGCTGAAGTCATCAGTACGGCAAATGAATACTCGAATCTTGATTCTATGGAAGAATTGATTCGTGTGTCCACTGTATTAAAAGGTCAGCTTTTGGGAAGTCAGAAAGAGCAATCTTCAATTCCTGCTGGCTATGTTGATTTGGGGTTGCCCAGTGGAACTCTATGGGCTAAGCAATGTTTATCAGAAAGTATGAACTATAAATCTGCTTTAGAGTTATGTAGAGTCCGAGAAGCACAAATCCCTGATGCAAACTGCTGGACAGAGTTGCAGACAGAGTGTACATGGACAAAAAAAGGAGGAGGGTATGAAGTGAAAGGAAAGAATGGAAACACTATTTATATTTCACATACAAGACATTTTTACGACAATAATTATTTTGCAGAATATTGGACTTCTAGTTGTTCTGAGTATAACAAAAAGAGTGGTGAATGCGATTATAATTTTTATATTTGTATTAACCCTGAAGGCGCTATCAATTTAAAATCTAGAGGGTCTCTGGTTGGTGCCTATAATGATTTCTACGGCGTGTTCCTCGTCAAAAAAAATAATATGGGGAGTATAGGTCAAAATGCAGGATGGCCGAATGAGAAAAACCTAAAAATGCAAGAAAGAGAGGGGAAAAAACAATAGGATGGATTGTATGGTGCCCGTAACGCTTATGTCGACAATATGGAACTTTCCATTGGTCTTGGTATGAATTCTGTTGGAATAACTTTGAACTTTTAGTCTTTCACATAGCTTCTGTAATTTTTGTATCTTTGCATCCGGAAAAGACAAGAAACAGTCGACAGAAACCATACTGATGAATGACTTTGCGACAAGAACTTCTACGATATTGCCCCGAACCAGACAACAACCCTCTCTGATGGTGTAAAGTCAAGGAAAGATATTGATATACGGTACAATACAGCAAAGTATGAATATACTGTAACTGTGGGTAATCCTATCTGTAAATAGGGTGAACGATACCACTAAAACGAAAAGAGGCTGTAATGGCCTCTTTTCTTGTTTATGTATTCATTTTGCTGTCGATAGAACCTATGAAAAACTTTGACATGAGAGAGTGGGGGGGGGAATAGATGTCTACAAAGCCTTTGTGCTGACAGTTTAGCACTCGACCTTGATTGTACGACTGTGCTTAAAGGTGTATTATCTGCATGAAACGTGGCGGTTGATCGCCATACGTGGATTATACCCACTACGAAAGTTCACAGGAGTTACTGAGAAACTACGGAGTTGCATAAAATATGATTAGAATTTGAGCAGAAGGGGAGCAAAACCAATAGAGGGGTATGGCGGGTGCAGGAGGTAATATTGCCGAGACATCTCCGTGCTATGGCACCGACTTGGTCGGCAAGTGGTACCGTTAGTTATTATAGTCAAAGCTCAAGAGAGTCTGGATTGAGCAGAAAGTCGTATATGCTCATTGTGGTGATTCCCTGTTCATTTCTGTGTATAAGACCTTCCTCGCCGGTGATTATGATTTTTTTGAAAGAATCACGTACATTTAACAACGAGGCTTGCTCTTGACGTAGCTTATCGTCGCTATCCATTCGAAATGCTGACTGAATATAATATCGTCGACTTCCTTATATGCTTCTTTCTATCTTCATCTTATTCGATTTTTATGTCATTTGTGACGCAAATTTCGACTGCAAAGATACACATTTTTTTGTCAATAGAGAGAAAAAATGACACGTGGTTTGACAAAATGTAAAGAGACCGCCGAAGGATCGCCGAAAGGTCATGGACTGATTGTGCTGAAAATGAATTGTTTGTGTGTTAGTGTTGGTGCAGGTGTCATCTGGTTGATTTCCAGTGTAATTGCTTTGCTTACAAAGAAGGCACAAAGAACCCACGAAGAAGTCACGAAGAAAGCAGGTTTTACAAAATTCTAACAATATGCGTGATATTTATCAAGCAACATGTGCAAAAAATGCACAAGTTATTATATTAGGCAGTATGGTTGTTGTTGCAAAAAATGCAACAACTGCTAAATTGTTCACATGAAGAGGATTGGTGGTTGTCGCAAAATATACGACAACCACCATAAGGTCATATGTGCAAAATTTGCACATACCACTACGAATAACGTGCAAAAAAAATGCACATGTTCTGAGAGCGTATTCAGCAAAAAATTATAATATTTTGATGGTTATATTCACAGAAATTAGTATATTTGCATTGTAAAACAAATACAAAAACAATGCATATTAGTCGGATAATGAGCGATATAATCGCCAAAAAAATGCACTCGGGGAAGGCTATTGTGCTGATTGGTGCCCGTCAGGTAGGCAAAACCACCCTGCTGAAAGAATGTCTGAAAGGGCAGGAAAATGTGCTTTGGATGAACGGCGACAATCTGGATACCCGTACGCTGATGGCGAACATTACGGTGGAGCGCTATCGGAGTATGCTTGGGAAAAACGATATTGTTGTTATCGACGAGGCCCAGCGCATCGAAGATATCGGGCTCAAGAGCAAATTGCTGACGGACAATTTTCCAGATGTACAGCTTATCATTACGGGCAGTTCGTCGCTTGACCTGGCCAACAAGGTCAACGAGCCTTTGACGGGACGCAAGTGGGAATACCGTTTGTTCCCCTTGTCGTATGGCGAGTTGGCGGCACACTACGGAGCCATGCAGGAGTGGCAAAAACTCCCCCTACGGCTGGTGTTTGGCAGTTATCCCGACGTAGTATGCAATCCAGGCAACGAACGCGAGGTGCTGAACAATCTCACCGAAAGTTATCTATACAAAGATGTCCTTGTGTGGGAACGTATCAAGCGGCCCGACAAAGTGGTCAGGTTGTTGCAGGCTTTGGCGTTCCAGGTGGGCAGCGAGGTGTCGGCCAACGAGCTGAGCCGAATGGTGGAACTCGACCGTGTCACCGTGGAAAAGTATATCACTCTGCTGGAGCAGGCTCAGGTCATTTTCCGACTCGGTGCGTTCAGCCGTAATTTGCGAACAGAAATAAAAACGGGACGCAAAATCTATTTCTACGACAACGGTATCCGCAATGCGCTTATCGGCAACCTGTCGCCGATAGACATGCGTGCCGACATAGGTATTTTGTGGGAGAACTATATGGTAAGTGAGATGCTTAAGAAGAATAGCTACGACCTCACCTTTGCAAAGCCCTATTTCTGGCGTACCACGCAACAGCAGGAAGTTGACTATATAGAAGAGTGCGACGGACGGATGAAAGCATACGAATTCAAGTGGAGCCCCACGAAAAAGGCTAAAATAAGCAAGACTTTTCTCGGAGCATATCCCGGCGTGGAAGTCAAGACCATCACGCGAGAGAATTATATGGACATCTTATAACCATTTGCCGTAATATTATGGAAGGTAAAAATGTTGATTAACATTATTAACAAGAACAATGTATGAACGTCCTGAAGAAATATACCTGGCTGGTGGGGACGCTGATGCGGGCGGGCGACAAAGGCCTGACGCTTGAGCAGATTGGCGACCGATGGAATGCTACGGATGAGCTGCATGAGGAGGGCGCTTTCGCGCGCCGCTCCTTCCACCCAAACAAAAGATCCTCTCCCTTGGCAGCACCGTTGAGGTACTAAAACCTGAGAGCCTCCGCGAGGAGATGAAAACGGAAATAACGGCAATGCTTAAAAGATACTAATTAACTGGATTTATGGATTTCTGCCCGTAAGGGCAAGGAGATAATGATATGCAGGACTTTGCGGCGATAGATTTCGAGACGGCCAACGGGTGCCGGAGTAGCGTGTGCAGCGTGGGTGTGGTGGTGGTGCGCGGCGGCGAGATTGTTGATTCTTTTTACAGTCTCATACAGCCGGAACCTAACTACTACAGCTGGTTCTGCCAGCGGGTGCATGGACTTGGCCACGAGGACACCGACAACGCCGAGGTGTTCCCCTACGTGTGGGAGAAGATAGCACCTCGCATCGAGGGACTGCCGCTGGTGGCACACAACGCCATGTTCGACGAGGGATGTCTGCGGGCGGTGATGCAGGTCTACCGGATGGACTGGCCCGACTATGTGTTCTATGACACGCTGCGGGCCTCGCGCCGCAAGCTGAAACATCTGCCCAACCACCAGCTGCACACTGTCAGCGAGGCCTGCGGCTACTGCTTGGAGAATCACCACCACGCTTTAGCCGACGCTGAAGCCTGTGCTGCGATAGCTTTGAAACTGCTATGACTATGCGGCCGATGATAATACATACACCGCATTTTCCACCGAAGGGATTCCACGCTATCACGCTGTTCCCGTTTGTCTTTTCTTCGTTTCCACAATCTCGACCGTGCCTACCGAGAGATACCCTTCGAAAGGTCGGCTTACCGACTCGAGAATCGGACTGACATCACATGGAAGGACAAATCTTTCGACTGGCTCAAGGCTTGATTCGGTTGAAGGGGCAGGCCAGTTGGCAGAGGTCGCAGCCCATGGTGTAGCCGTGAGTGTCGATGTCGGGGGGGAACTCGCGCTGGTGGTGGGTGGTGTAGTAGGCGGTGCAGCGGGTGACGTTGAGCATGGGAGGCCCGTCGGGGGCAATGGCGTGGTTGGGACAGGCGTCGACACAGCGGCCACAGGTGGAACAGAATGATGAATGATGAGTGATGAGTGATGAATTATGTTTAATTTCCTCGGTGGTGACAATCTCGCCGAGGTTGACCCACGAGCCCCACCGCGGGGTGACGAGGAGGGTGTGGCGGCCTATCCATCCGAGGCCGGCACGCGCGGCCCAGTGTTTGTCGCTGATGGGAACGGTGTCGCAGCAGCATTTCCCCTCGATGCCCAGCCGCTCGCGCAGGGCGAAGAGCATCTGCTTGATGTCCTTGTGATAATCCCGATATTTTGCGTATGCAGCCACCTTCTCCCGCTTCGCGAAATCTTGGAAATCATGGAGATTATTATTTGATTTCCAGGATTCGTTTGGGTCGTTCAAATCTTGGGAAATCTTATCGAATCTATTTCCTGGATTTCCAGGATTTCCGCCGGAGGCGGGGAGGATATCATCGGGTGGGGGATAGGCGCTGACGCAGCAGATGACACTCTTGGCTCCTGGAACGAGCAGCCGAGGATCCATGCGCTTGTCGGCATTGCGTTCCATATATTCGAGGTCGCCATGCCAGCCGCGGCGGAGCCATTCGCGCAGGGGGTATTCCTCGTCGGTGAGGGCGTCGGCACGGGCGACGCCGCAGTCGTCAAACCCCACGGCCAACGCCGCCTGCTTTATCTCGTCCAATCTTAGCATACGTTTATTCTCCTGCTCGCCTTGCTCGCGAAATCTTGTAAATCTTGTAAATTTTGCTTGCGCAACAACCGCGTCAGCAAATAATTTACTAGATTTACCAGATTTCTGCCGCGTAGCGGCTAGGAGTTCTTAGATTTCTTCGAGCCGTCGTACAATTCGAAGTGGAGGAAACGGCAGTCGAGGCTTCCGTTCTGCACGGGAATCTTCCTCGAGGGGTGCAGGCCGATGTGTTTCATGGCCTCGAAGTCGGAGGTGATGAGCCACACGTCGCAGTCTTTGCCGTATTTCTGCTTGAAGGTGTCGCCGAGTTTCTCGTACATGGCGTTGAGGTCCTCGACCTTGATGCGCTCGCCATAGGGCGGGTTGGTGACTATCAGCGTCTTGCCCTCGGGCGGTTCCTGGTCGGCGAAGTCGCCGATATGAAGCATCACATCTTTGTGTAACTTGGTGTATTCCAAGTTTTTCTCGCACTGCTGGATGACCTGCTCGTCGATGTCGTTACCCCAAATCTCGCCCTCGAAGTCGAAGGCGCCAATCTTGCGGTCTTCTTCGGCTTTGACACTCTTCCACTCGCCAAGGTTGAACTCCTTCCATTTCATGAAGCCGAAGCGGTTGCGGTAGTACTGGGCGGGGATATTGTTGGCCATCATGGCGGCCTCGATGAGCATGGTGCCCGAGCCGCACATGGGGTCGTAGAAATTGATTGTTTGATTGTTTGATTGCTTGATTGCTTGATCCCAGCCGGCGAGTTTCAGGAGGCCGGCGGCGAGGACTTCGTTGATGGGGGCTACGCCCACACCCTGGCGGTAGCCGCGCTTGTGGAGCGAGTCGCCGCTGGCGTTCATCAGCAGGGTGATATGGTTGTCGCGGATGTGCAGATTGAACTTGTAGTCAGGCTGTTCGGTGTCGATATTGGGGCGTTTGCCAAAGTTGCGGCGGAAGCGGTCGACGATGGCGTCCTTGGTCTTCAGGGCGGCATAGTAGCTGTGTGTGAACACCTCGCCGCTGGTGGTGCTGTCAATCATGAAGGTGCCGTCGACGTCGAGGATTTTCTCCCAGCGAATCTTATAGACTTGGTCGTAGAGCTCCTGCTCGTCGTTGGCGTCGAACTCGGCGAAGGGCTTCAAGATGGCCAGTGCCGTGCGGCAGCAGTAGTTGACGCGGTAGAGCAGACGCATGTCGCCTTCGAACTCGACGGCGCGGTTGCCCACGACGACGTTCTCGGCACCCAGCTCGCGCAACTCGTCGGCGAGCACCTCCTCGAGGCTGACCATGGTCTTGGCCACCATCTTGAATTTTTCTCTCTTGGTGCTTTCGTTAGGCACCACTTTCCCGTGATTCTTTTGTATTATCATCTTTGAAAATTTGTATTCTTTCTTTCAGTTCGCGTCGCGCCACACGTCTCTTGCCGCGTAGCGTGCCGTTGTAGATGCTGATATTCAGTTCGTAACCCACTAGCAGGACGATGCAGCTGAAGTATATCCAGAGCATCAGCAGTAGCAGGGTGCCGATGGATCCGTAAAGAAGGTTGTAGCGGCTGAAGTTGTTGATATACATGCCGAAACCCCAGGTGAGCAGGAAGAACATCCCCGTGGCCAGCACAGAGCCTGCCGAGAAGAATCCCACCCGTTGTTTCTTCACTGGTGCCCAGTAGTAGATGAGCGAGACGGCCAGCAGCGTGGCCAGCGACAGCAGCACCCAGCGCGCGACGTTGAACAGCAGTTTGCTGAAGGCCGTATCGGTGAACCACCCTTGGTTGACAAGCAGGTGCAATAGCTGTTTGTTGCCGATAATCAGGCAGATGACCAGTACGATGAGCAGGTACATGATGAACACCAGCGCCAGGCAGATGAGGAAACGTTGTATGAAAGGACGCTTCTCGATGCTCTTGTTGGCGAAGTTGAGCGACAGGATGAATCCGTTCATGCCGTTGGCCGCCAGTAGGATAGAGGTGATGAAGCCGATGGAGAGCAGCGTGGAGTGGCGATGACCCATGATGTCGTTGACGGTGTTGGTGAGCGGGCCGAGGATCTTCTCGGGTACGATGCCACCCATGCCGTTGAGCAACTCGTCCTGCACGCCGTCGACGGGGAAGTACGCCACCAGTGAGAAAAAGAAAATCAGCAGTGGCGGCAGGGCAGCCAAGAAGGAGTAGGCCAGACCCTTGGCTCGCTGCGGGATGGAGCCGCCGCCGAGCGAACTGACGATGAAATAGCTGGTGACGTGATAGATGGAGACCCCTTTTCCCCCGGGAAACGGCACATTGTAAGTGAAATAGAGAATCTGGCGCACCTTCCTTTTGTACAGCAGGTGACGTCCGAACTGCTTGCCTTTTATGCGAAGCATCCGTATCCAGACTTTCAGTTGGCTCATTTCTTTACGAGGGAGAGGTCCAGACTTTTGATGTGATGGGTAAGGGCACCGACGGAGATGAAGTCGACCCCCGTCTCGGCGTATGCGCGCAGCGTCTGCTCGGTGATGCCGCCCGAGGCCTCGGTCTCATATTTGCCGTCGATGCGGCGCACGGCTTCGCGCAGCGTGTCGGTGTCGAAATTGTCGAGCATGATGCGGTCTATGCCGCCATGGTCGAGCACGCGCTGCAGCTCGTCGAGGTTGCGCACCTCGATCTCTATGCGGAGGTCTTTGCCCTTGGCTTTCAGGTAGTCGTGTGTGCGGTCGATGGCCGCCTCGATGCCGCCGGCGAAGTCTACGTGGTTGTCTTTGAGCATCACCATGTCGTAGAGGCCGATGCGGTGGTTGGTGCCGCCGCCGCATTTCACAGCGTATTTCTCCAACAGGCGCATATTGGGCGTGGTCTTGCGGGTGTCGAGCAGCTGGGTGTTCAAACCCTTGAGCATCTGCACCATGCGGTGGGTCTCCGTGGCGATGCCGGAGAGGCGCTGCATGAAGTTGAGGGCGGTACGCTCGGCGGTGAGGATGGAACCCGACGGTCCCTCGACGGTCATCACGATGTCTCCTTTGACGATGGCCTCGCCGTCATGTTTCAGAAGGCTTACTTTCAGATTATTATCCACTATCTTGAACACCCTTTCGCCTACTTCGGCACCACACAGGATTCCGTCCTGCTTGGCCACCATTTTGGCGGTGCCTTGTGCCGTGGGGGGGATACATGCGAGCGTGGAGTGGTCGCCGTCGCCGATATCCTCGCGGAGTGCCATTTTGATTAGTTCGTCAAGATTGTCAATGTTCATCATAATAATCTGATTCTATGAAACATAATTATCTCTTCCGACTTACATGAAGTCGGTTTTAAATATGCAAAAATACACATTTTTTTATAATTGGACAAATATTGTTGTGGCATCCATTGCATTATGTGTTGTGAAATTCGATAAATACCATGGAATGAGATGGTTGTGTTGTTTTGAATGCTGTCTGCATTTAATCGTGGTAACCTGCTGATAGTATGAAACATAGCTTTTGTATCGGCTTTTTCTTGCCGTAAGAGGTATCTACGAGGTATCATCCACCTGCCATCAACGTACCAACACCGTATCAAGTCCGACTGTGGTCGGAGTTCAGTCGGAGTTGAGTCGGACTTGATACGGACTTGATACGGTGTTGGTGCTGATTTACAGGTGGTTATGATTTTGTTAATTTTGGGGCGTTTTTGGGGTGATTTTTTTGGGTTTTTGAGGGGGCTTTTGGGGGGCTTTTGGGTGGCTTTTTGGTGGCTTTCGGCGGGACTGTTTTGAAGTTTTTTTTCATAATATAAAAAAAAAGCGTATATTTGCGTTTTTAAATAGTATGGTGTAATAACGTCATGTGATTCTGTATCAAAATGAAAAGGGAATTGCATGGTATGAAAAAATGAGTATGCAGATAGCAATCTCGGGAAATATAGGCGCAGGAAAGACGGAGTTGACGAAGCTTCTGTCGCGTCATTATGGTTACAAGGCGGTGTTTGGTCCGTCGGAGGAGAATCCCTACCTGAACAGTTTTTATGAGGACATGCGTCGTTGGTCGTTCAACATGATGGTTCATTCGTTGTATGCCAATGTGAAGCAGCTGGCCGAGTTGGCCGAGAGCGGCGAGAGTTTTGTGCGCGACCGCTCGCTCTACGACGATGCCTGTGTGTTCGCTCCCAACCTGCAGGATATGGGTCTGATCACCTCCCGTGACCTGGACACCTATACGAAGCTGTTCGACATGACCTATTCGCTGTTGCCGAAGCCCGACTTGCTCATCTATGTGCGCGGCGATGTGCCGACGCTGATCCGCCACATCCAGAAGCGCGGCCGCGAGTATGAGAGCCGCATCCGTCTGGACTACCTGACGAACCTGAACAACCGCTACGAGAACTGGGCTTCGTCCTACAAGGGCAAGATGCTGGTGGTGGATACCGATGAATACGACTTTGTTGAGAATCGCTCCGATTTGGGTTTGATTATCAATAAGATTGACGCCGAGTTTAACAGCCTTTTCGGGGCTGAGACGATGGCGGATTGATAAAGAGATGGTAAGATGAAAGTTTTGGCTGTCATACCTGCACGCTACGCGTCGACGCGTTTCCCCGGCAAGCCGCTGGCTTTGCTGGCGGGGAAGCCTATCATCGACTATGCATACTGTGTCGCCGCCGGCACTCCCGGCGTGGACCGCGCTGTGGTGGCTACCGACGACGAGCGCATCTTCGCCCATGTCAACGAGACATTCGGCGAGGGCAGCGTGATGATGACTTCGACAGAGCACCGCAGCGGCACGGACCGCTGTGGCGAGGTGATGCAGACGTTGGAGCGGCAGGGCGAGCACTACGATGTGGTGATCAACCTGCAGGGGGACGAGCCTTTTGTGCAGGCGTCGCAGCTGCAGAGCCTGATGGCTTGCTTCGCCAATGAGGCGACGGCCATTGCTACGCTGAAGACGCGTATCACGGCCAGCGAGGAGCTGGCATCGCCCAACAACGTGAAGGTGGTTTGTGCCGCCGACGGACGTGCGCTCTACTTCAGCCGCCAGCCTATCCCTTACCGCCGCGGTGAGGAGTTCGAGCATTGGCTCGAGGCCGGCGCCTATTACAAGCATGTGGGCATCTATGCTTTCCGCAGCCATGTGCTGGCAGAGGTGTGCCAGTTGCCTCAGAGCATGCTGGAATGCAGCGAGAAACTGGAGCAGCTGCGCTGGCTCGAGGCGGGCTATTCCATCGCCGTGGGCGAGACCCCCTGCGCCAATATCGGCATCGACACGCCGGAAGACCTCTGTGCCGCCGAGAATGAACTGAAAAGAACAAGAGAATAACATAATAGAATATGAACATAACTGATTTGATCGTTGAATTGCTGCAACAGGGACAGAAAGTGGAACTGCCCGAGATTGGCACCTTTGAGAGTGTGGAACAGAGTCCCCGCCACGACCCCGACGCCCGTATCTATTATCCTGCGACACGCAATATCGTGTTCCGTTCGATTACCACGGGTGACGACTCCGTCGTGAAGGAGATCGCCCGTCGCGAGTGTGTTAGCGAGGATGTCGCCCGTCAGATGTGGAGCAACTATATCGATGCGCTGAGTGAGAAAATCAAGCGCAGCGGCGAACATCGCTTCGGTGAGCTCGGCACGCTGTCTTTCAACGGAGGCTCTTTCACCTTCACCATGACCGAGGGTCTGGTGCTGGATGCCGGCAATGCCAACGAGATACCCCTCGAGGAGGTGAAGACCTATGATCATAGCGACAGCGACGATCCTTTCGCCCAGTTCGAGGACGAGCCCGAGGTGACAGAGGTGCAGAAGGTGGAGCCTGCTCCGGCACCCGAACCTGAACCTGCGCCTGCTCCCGAACCCGAGCCCATTGCTGCTCCCGAGCCGGAGCCCGTCGTCGAGCCCGCCCCCGAGGAGGCTCCTGCCGACGAACCCGCACAAGAGGCTGCCCCGGCTGACGCCGATTCGTGGACGGAGTCGTTAAGGAAGCTTGACGAGCTGCCCAAGACGAAGGCCGCCGAGAAGGCTGAGGCCAAGGCCGAGAAGGAACGTCTGAAAGCCGAGGCGAAAGCCGAAGCCAAGGCCGAGAAAGAGCGTGCCAGACTGCAGGAGCTGGCCGAGAAGGATGCCGCCGAGGAGAAACGCCTCCAGGCCAAGCAGAAGATGCTGGCCGCCGAGCGCGAAGCCGAGGAGCGCCGCCGTTCGGAGGAGGAGATCCGCAACGCCGAACAGCGTGCCGAAGAGGCTTGCCGCAAGGCCGAGAAGTCAGAGCTCGCCAGCCTCCAGCGTGCAGAGCAGAAGGCCGAGGAGGAACGTATCAAGGCCGAGAAACGTGCCGCCATCCTGGCTGCCGTGGCCGCTTCGCAGGCTACGGGCGACAACGTGGTGGCCAATACCAGTGTGTCGACCTCTGCCGCCGACGCCCTGAAGGCGCAGAAGGAGGCCGCACGCCGTCTGAAAGAGGACGAGAAACGCCAGAAGGCCGCCGCCAAGAAGGCCGAGAAAGAGCGTGAGCGTCAGTTGAAAGAAGAGGAGAAGCGCAGAAAAGAGGAGGAGAAACGTGCACGTGAGGATGCCAAGGAGCGTGAGCGCGAGATGAAGGAGGAGGAGAATCGTCGTCTTAAGGAGGAGAAGAAGCAGAAGAAAGAGTCTGCCAAGGCTGTCGCCGCTGTCGAGAGTCCCGTGGAGTTCCACGAGGAGAACCCCGAAAAGAAACGCAAAGAGAAGAAACATAAGGAAAAGAAAGAGGGTAAGAAACACCGCTGGGTGCTGTGGCTGCTGCTGATACTGCTGCTGCTCGGAGGTGGTGGCGCCGCCTACTATTTCCTGGTGATGCGTCAGGCCCCGACGAAGGCCGTCAAGGCTGTCGCCGGCAAGCACCTCAACGTGCCTGCCGAGAGCTACTTCAGCTTCAATCCCGACATGATAGAATACAGACCGGCCGAGATTTCGCGCAATGTCGACATCCTCTGTGCCGATATGACCGAATATATCATGGAGTTCCTCGCGGGACGCAACTATAAGAGTGCCCGCGTGCCGATGATGGACCGTGTGCGCCAGTATGCCGAGGAGCGTATGAAACAACTGATGGGCGACCGTTATGCCCTGCAGCGTTTCGTCCCCTTCGAGGATTATATCTATGAGTACTGCGAGCCGTGGCTGAAGCAGACGTATGCCAGCAAGGTGCGCCATATCGTCCAGGGCGAGTTGATGAACAGCGCTGCCCTCAACAGCCTGCTCGACAATATCGTCGACGACCTGGGTCTGCAGACCACCGCGCCGCAGCGTACCGCCGCCGAGGTGCAGCAGGTGAAGGAGACCGAGCGTGCCGCCGCCGTGGCTCCCAAGAAGAAAGCCAAGGACGACAACGCCAACCCCGTCTACGTCTACGTGGAGAAGAACAGCAAGCAGGGCTTCGACATCATCGCCGGCTTCTACCTCAACAAGGGTACTGCCGCCAAGATGACCGCCCGCCTGCATGAGCAGGGTTGCGACGCCTATATCATCGAGAAGAACGACATGTACTATGTCTCGATGGGCAGCGCGCCGACCCGCACCAAGGCCGAGGCTCTCTACAACCACATCAAGTCGTGGTACGACGGCGATATCGTAATCAAGGAACTCTAAGCCGATGGGACATCATAAGTTGCAGCGGTTCGCAGAGAACCTGACATTCCCCAATCTTTTCCAGGTGGGCTTCGACCAACTGGAAAAGGAGGGGTTTGCCCTGAGGGGACGTTGGCGCGAGCAGTTCGGTAACGACAATCCCATCACGCTGGAGCTGGGCTGTGGCAAGGGCGACTACACCATCGCGCTGGCCCGCATCCATCCCGAGCGCAACTACATCGGTGTCGACATCAAGGGTGCCCGTCTCTGGCGTGGTGCCAAGACCAGCAACGAGGAGCAGATGAAGAATGTGGCGTTCATCCGCACACGCATCGAGCTGATCGACCGCTTCTTCGCCCCCGACGAGGTGAGCGAAATTTGGATTACTTTTTGCGACCCGCAGCTGAAGAAGCCCAATAAGCGCCTCACGTCGCCCCGCTTCCTCGACACCTACAGCCGTTTCCTCGCCCCCGGCAGCATCATGCACCTCAAGACCGACAGCCAGGAGCTCTACGACTACACCCTCAACGAGGTGTTGCCGACACGCGACGTAGAGGTGCTCTTCAGCACCAACGACCTCTACCACACCGACTACGACGGCGAGGCCAAGCTCACGCAGACATTTTATGAGAAGATGTTCCTCGAGAAGAACATGCCGATTACCTATATTCAATGGAGAACGAAATCGTAATAACGTTATAACCCCCTCCCCTTCATCCCCTCCCTGCAGGGAGGGGACGGGGGTGGGGGAAAGAAAACAATAAATAAATCAATCAAACCCTTCATCCCCTCCTTGCAGGGAGGGGACGGGGGTGGGGGAAAGAAAACAATAAATAAATCAATCAAACAATAAAACTAATCATTATGTCAGGACACAACAAATGGTCAAAGATTAAGAGAGCCAAAGGCGCCGCTGATGCCAAGCGCTCGAAACAGTGGAGTAACATTCTGAAGCAGGTCACCATCGCCGTGCGCGAAGGTGGTCCCGACCCCGACAGCAACCCCCGTCTGCGTCTGCTCGTGCAGAATGCCCGTGGCTGCAACATGCCCAAGGACACCCTGCAGCGTTCCATCAACAAGGCTAACGACAAGGATGCCGCCCAGATGCAGGAGCTTACCTTCGAGTGCCACGTGAGCCACGGTATCGCCCTCTTTATCGAGGCCCTCTCCGACAACAACAACCGCACCGTCGCCAACGTCAAAGCCATCATGAACAAGAACGGTGGCACCCTCGAGACCAACGGCAGCCTCGCCTTCCTCTTCACCCGTAAGGGTGTCTTCGTCATCCCCCGCAAGCCCGAGATGGACATCGAGGAACTCGAGATGGAGCTCATCGACGGTGGTCTCGAAGAGATGGAGGCCGACGACGAGTACCTGACCCTCTACACCGCCTATGAGGATTTCGGCAACATGGTGAAGATGCTCGAGCAGAAGGGCATCGAATGCGAGAGCGCCGAGCTCCAGCGCATCCCCAACACCCTGCGTCAGGTCGACACCGAGACCATTCGCAAGGTCATGAAGGTCATCGGCATCCTCGAGGAGGACGACGACGTGACCAACGTCTACCACGACATGGAGATCCCCGACGACTTTGAGGAGGAATAAAAGTTTAGTGGTTATGGGTTAGAGGTTATAGACGCTTGCGCAGGTCGATTGCGTCAGCCCGCTATAACCTATAACCTATAACCTATAACCTATAACCCAAGAACAATGAAATTGTTCCTAGTACCGACACCCGTTGGGAACCTCGGCGACATGACTTTCCGTGGCGTCGAGGTTCTCAAGTCTGTCGACCTCATCCTCGCCGAGGACACCCGCACCTCCCGTGTGCTGTTGCAGCACTACGGCATTGATACGCCGTTGCAGAGCTACCATATCTTCAACGAGCACCAGACGGTGGCGGGACTCGTCGAGCGGCTAAAGGCTGGCACCACTATCGCCGTGGTCACCGACGCCGGCACCCCCGGCATCAGCGACCCGGGTTTCCTGTTGGTGCGCGAAGCAGTGAAAGAGGGCATCGAGGTGGAATGTCTGCCGGGTGCCACGGCCTTCGTTCCGGCGCTCATCGACAGTGGCCTGCCGTGCGACCGTTTCGTCTTCCTTGGTTTCCTGCCGCATAAGAAAGGTCGTCAGACGGCTATCAACGCCCTCGCTGACGAGGAACGTACGATGATTATCTACGAGAGCCCCTACAGGCTGGTGAAGTTGCTGGAACAGCTTATCGAGGTGCTCGGTCCCGACCGTCAGGTCTCCGTGAGCCGCGAAATCAGCAAGCTCCACGCCGAGACCGCCCGCGGCACCCTCGCCGACGTCCTCGCCCACTTCCAGCAGAAAGAAGTGAAAGGCGAAATCGTCGTCATCCTCGCTGGAAAAGACAACTGATATTAGTTTTTAAAAGACAAGAAAGGACAAAAAAGGACAAGTCTTTAAAAAAAGAAACCATGCCGTTAAATGTTTTTGTCTTCCGTTTGGCCTGTGCTCTCATCGCCGGCATCATCATCGGCACGCAGCGTGAACTCAAGCAGCGTCAGGCAGGCCTCACCACCAACTCGTTGGTGGCCGTGGGTGCCTGTATATTTATATTGATAAGCGAGAGCGTCATCATGAAAGCCAAGTTGGCGGGTGGCCCGGTGAACAACGACAACCTCCGCGTCCTCTCGCAGGTGGTGACGGGCATCGGCTTCCTCGGCGCCGGCGTCATCATGAAGAACGGCCTCACCATCCACGGTCTCTCCTCCGCCGCCACCATTTGGTGCAGCGCCGCCGTGGGCTGCCTCTGTGGCTATGGCATGTGGCGAGAAGCTCTCATCGCCGTCGCCGTGGTCATCCTCATCAATTGGGGACTCAAGAGCATCGAGCTCTACATCAAACGCCTCCGTCGCAGCAAACGAGGCAACAGCAACGACGAGGATATCGCCCGATAATCCTATTAAAAGAAAACCCCTACGGGGTAAAAAAGCGGAGGGTGAAAATGCTGCTATTTTCTTTTTATTTAGACCCTCGGTTTGGGAACACGGATGGGAAACCAACTGCGTACCGGCTGGTCTAGTCCGAGGCCGTTCATATAATTATATGTGGCCAGTCGTAAAGCTGCGCCGACGGCCTCGATATCGTAGTCAAACTGCTTGGATGCAGCCCCCACCCCGCCCGTTGGGCACCCCTCCCTGTAGGGAGGGGACGGCTGCGGTTTGCCATCTTTCATCCCCTCCCTGTAGGGAGGGGACGGCTGCAGTTTGCCATCTTTCATCCCCTCCCTGTAGGGAGGGGACGGCTGCTGTTTGCCATCTTTCATCCCCTCCCTGCAGGGAGGGGTGGGGGTGGGGGTCCAGTCGACTTCGTTGTTGCAGAAGGGGTTTGGCTCCAGCGTGACCCGTCTCGCACCATACTTTTCGGGGTTGAGGCCGCTGGGGGAGTGGCAGGTCATGGCGTAGCGGTGCCAGAAGGCGCTCTGGACGATGCCTTCGTCGAACATGCGGCGCACGGTCTCGAGGGCGTCGACGGTTTCTTGGAGAGTCTCGGTGGGGAAGCCGTACATGAGGTAGGTGTGCACCATGATGCCGGCGTCGCGCAGATGGCGGCAGGCCTCGACGGTCTGCTGGATGGTGACGCCCTTGTCGATGAGTTTTAATAAACGGTCGGAGGCCACCTCCAGGCCACCGCTCACGGCCACCATGCCGGCCTCGGCCAGTAGGTCGCAGAGTTCGGCGGTGTAGGCTTTCTCAAAGCGTATGTTGCCCCAGAAGCTGACGGCCAGACCGCGGCGCAGTATCTCTTCGGCGACCTCTTTTAAGAGCTTGGGTGGCAGGGCCTCGTCGACGAAATGGAAGCCTGTGCGGTGCGTCTGCTCCATGATGCGCTCCATGTGGTCGACCACCGTGGTGGCCTTGGGCGCGTGGTAGTTGCCGATGTAGTCGAGCGAGGTGTCGCAGAAGGCGCAGCGGTGCCAATAGCAGCCGTGGGCCATCACCATCTTGTTCCACCGCCCCTGGCTCCACAGCCGGTGCATGGGGTTGGTCATCTCGGTCAGCGAGAGGTACTTTTCTAATGGCAGGTCGCTGAAGTCGGGACAGATCTCAGTGGGTAAGGGGTAGTGAGGGGGGAGTGAAGGGGAAGTGAGGGGGGAGTGAGAGGGACAAATGTCCTTGTCGCTCATATTATCCGCTATACTATCAGCAATGTTATCTTCAAATTGTATTGTCCCCTTCACTTCCCCATCACTCCCCTTTATCACTCCTCTTTCACTCCCCTTTATTTCACCATCAATCACTATTTCGTCACAGAACTCATAGATGCGCTTGTCGGAGAGTTGACGCCATTCGGTATTGGGGAAGCCTCCGCCTATCTCGACGGTAGCATTGGTGTTCGCTTTGAGCCACTGGCCGCAGCGCAATGCCCCATACAAGCACCCAGGGAACGGCACCGTGATGCAAACCTTGTCAATTGTCTTGCACTTCCTGCACTCCTTTTCAAGAATCTCCAGCATCATCCGGTCGATGACCGACGGCTCTTGCTGCAGCTCGGCGTAGAGGGGGTCGAAGGTGGGGGCGTCGTTGCTGAGGTACTCGGCGTAGCGTACGAGGTCGAAGTGGGGGTCGACGTGCTCGCGGATATAATCCGCTATGTCCTCGATGAAGAGGGTGGCGAGGTGCATGGCCTTGTCGGTGGTGCCGCTGACGCCGAAGCTCCATTCGAGGTTGTCTTCGTCGAGCTGCTCGAAGCGCTTGCCTTCGGGCAATAAAGAACGGTTGGCAATGCGGGGTCCGAGGGTGTCGTCCTGTCCGCGGAGGAAACGCTTGACGGGCTCTATCAGCCGTGCCTGCTCCTCGAGACCGATGCCCGCGAGGAACTCCCGCGACAGCACGCGGTCGGCTACCTCGATGCCGAGGTCCACCTGCCGCACCTCCGCGCCCTGCGCCATATAGTAGCCTTTGAGGTAGGCCGTGGCAGGGTAGGGGGTGTTGAGCTGCGTGAGCGGCGGTGTGATGAGCAGTATACGCATATATAAGTAACGTACAACAAGCATATTTATTTTGGTTATATCGTGGATAATTTGTATCTTTGCCCAACAAAAATAATCAACCACCATGAAAAAAATTAGCTTTATCTTGCTGATTGTATTTGCACTGCCCACGCTATGGTGCCATGGGCAGAACAAGGCAAACACTTGGAACCATCTGGACAGCCTGGTGACGTATAGACACTTCGCCACGGCGCGAACCATGGCCGAAGAGGCTTTGCGAAAGGCACAAGTGAAAGGGGACGGCAAGGAATGCCTCCTGGCGACATTCTATCTCACCGCCATCGACTATGCCTACGACAAACACCCCACCGATTCGGCCATCGCACGCTACTCCGCGCTGACACACAGCCTGCAAGGCGCCGACCGCGCTGTGGCCTACGCCTTCCTTTTTCAGACCTACGGACAAGTCTACAGTCAAAACTACCACCGCATAGAAAGGAGAAAACCTTCCGATGATCCGAAGTTGCCTTATCGGTCGTGGCACCGCCAGCGGATAGAAGACACCTTGATGACTTATGTGGATAGCATCGTAGCTTATGCCGACCTGCTGCGCGAGACAAGCCCCGACGGTTATCGGCGGATGTTCCGTCGTGACAGCCTGACGCTGCCGCCCATCGACAACTCGCTGCTGGGTATGCTGGTGCAGGCATTGGTGAGCGGCAACGGAAGAAACAATGACTTCCGCCAGAAGGTGGTACGGCGCGTAGCGGGCCTCTATGCCGACGGCTCCGCCGATATGACGCTCTGGTTCGACCTGCATCGGTCGGCATTCCTGCTTTCGGACAGTCTTTATTTTGCCTCCCTCGACAGTCTCGACGCGCTCTACTCAAGCAAAAACCTTTCACCTGACATGCGGGCGCTTCTGAACTACGAACGTGCTTCGGCCCTCAGCGACCTCGACCGGATGGTGGCTGCCGAGCGGCTCTGCCTCGAAACGGAGCGACTCTACCCCAGCACCTACGGCGCGCGTTGCTGCCACCAGCTGCGCAGGATTATCTGCCAGCCGGAGTACAGCATCCGCTTCAGCCAGACCGAGTCGTCGCGAAGCAGCCGACTGGCCGTCATCAAGGCACGCAACACCCCGTTGCTGCACATGCGTCTGGTGCGGCAGGACAGCCTGTCGAGCCACCGCCACAACTGGCCTGAAGACACCCTGCGGCGGATAGGTGCCGTGGCCGAATGGGATCAGCTTCTGCCCGACTCGGGCGACCACCTGAAGCATCACTACCTGGTGTCGCTGCCCGCTGTGGCGCAGGGCGACTACTACCTGGTGGCCTACACCGACAGCAGCCTCTGCTACGTACGATTCCAGTCGGCCGATGGACTCTTCATAACCTATGGCCTGTCTGCCGCCGCCGGCAAGAAGACCCTGCTGTGGCCCTCGTCGGGCTACCTCGTCGATCGCATCACTGGCCAACCCCTGGCCGGCAAGAAGGTGACCCTCCACGGCGAAGGTGACATCACAGGGCGCGACCGCACACGCCATTGCCGAACCGACAAGAAGGGATACTTCCACTTCCCCGTCTCGTCGTGGCAATACCGTTTCATCCAATACAAAGAGCTGACGGCCAATGTCGACGGCTATGAGTTTAGCTATGACGACCAACAAAGCTACCTCTGGAAAGGTGTGCATAGTACCAGCCGTGATTACAACAAAACCACCCATCAACTGGAGGTGGTGATGACCGACCGCCCCATCTACCGGCTGGGCGACACGGTGCAGTTTCTTTGCGTGGCCTACGACCGCAGTGAGCATGGTAGCCGATGGGAGCCTCGCATCCGTCCGGCGAAGAACCTAAAGTTGAAGGCTTTCTTTTTCAACAGCAGCAGCGTTCAAGAAGACTCCCTGTTCCTCACCACCGACCGCCAAGGCCGCTGCTGGGGTCGCTTTGTGGTGCCCGCCGACGGGCGGAACGGCAGCTATACTCTCCGTGTGCGTTCGGACGACGGCAAGTATTACGAATACGAAAATATCTACGTCGAGGCTTACAAGCCGCCGCACTTCACGGTGACGCTCTCCACGGCCGAGGAGGGTGTGGACACCGTGGCGGTGCGCCGTATGGGCCAGCCCGTGACGCTCTATGGCATGGCCGCCTCCTACAGCGGTGCCCCGATGACCGGCGCACAGGTGCGGTGGGAGGTGTCGCGCGAGCGGCTTCGCGACCCGCTGCAGTGGCAGACCTTGGCCGACGAATATCCCTACCACGACAGCCTGATGGTGAATGACGACGGCACGTTCCAGTTCACCTTCACCCCCACGCCCGACGAGAAGGACACCAGCCGCTATACCACCTATATCTTCACCGCCTACGCCCGTGTGATCGATGCCGACGGCGAGCTGCAGGCGAGCTGCCTGTCGCTGCGTGTCAGCGGCGCCGACGGCTACTGCCTCCTCTCCTCGCTAACCCATGCCACTCAATCAATCAAACAATCAAGCACTCAAGCACTCAAACAATCAGGCAATCAAGCAATCTTAACCTACTGCTACAACAACTTCGACCACCAGCCGCTCAAGGGCATGGTACATGTCACGGTGCAGCAGCTGCGTCAGCCCGACACGCTGTGCTTCCTCGAACCGCAACTGATGGCCGAGTATCGCGACGCCCGCTGGGTGGGCAGCGAGGCCGACTTCCGCCGTCAGTTCCCCCATCTGGCTTTCACGCCCGAAGAGGCCGACCCGCACCGCTGGCCGGTGGTGGAGACCATGCTCGACACCCTCACCAGCGAGCGCTCCATCGCCCTTGACGACCTACCTTCAGGCATGTACCGCCTCTTGTTCGAGATGCCCGACGGCATGCGCCACGACACCGTGGTGAACTATGTCGCCCCCGGCGGCCGCGTGACCGGCACCGACCTCGTCTGGATGCGCACAACACCACCAAACACCTATGATTGGTTCCCCATCGTCTGCAGCGTGGGCGACACCCTCCGCATCGAGATGGGATCTCCCTTCGGTAACCAGCCGCTCTACTACCGTGTGACGAATGCCGCTGAGATTATCAGCCAAGGGATGCTCGTGCTCGACAGCAGCAAGACCACCCTGCTCTCCATCCCCATCACCAAGGACATGTCGCAAGAGAGATGTGTCGTGTCGCTCGCGGCGGTTCGTGACGGGCGAGACTTCCAACGCACCCTAAGACTGGTTGTGCTGCATCCCGAACTACAATGCAAGATAGCGACCGAGACCTTCCGCGACCGGCTGCAGCCCGGCGAACGGGAGCAGTGGCGCCTGCGAATCATGGACGCCGACTCGGCAGGCATCGAGGCCAACCTCTGCATGACCATGTACGATAAATCGCTTGAGCAATACAGCAGGCTCCGTTTCGGCTTAAATCCGTGGAGCGACCGTGGAGGCTACCGTTTCGACTACCCGCGAACCAATATCATAATTTCCGAAACACGCTTTGGCCATTTCCAGCCTGCCACCATCCCTTTCAATGTCTATACCGTAGGCTACCAGCCGCAGCTGGGCTACACCCTGTGGTCGCTGGACGACTGGCACAAGCAGATTGCCATGCGCTATGGTGCAGGAACACTCAAGGGCACCATCACCGATGCCAAGACGGGCGAGCCGCTTCCTTTCGTCAATGTGGTGCTGAAATATAACGGAAAACAATTCAACGGAGCCTCTACCGACTTCGACGGCCATTACTCCTTCCAGTTGCTCTCCAGCGGAAATTATGAACTCGAGATTTCATATGTGGGCTATAACAGAGTTATTTACAAGGTTAATGTCCGAAACATCGGAGCGACGATATGCGATATCCAGCTCACGCCGTCGGCTGTAAGCCTTGATGAAATAGTTATTATGGATGATAAGGCGCCTGTGATTGAGATTGGAGCCCCCGAGAACGGACAGAGGATGAGCAGCGAAGACATCCAGCGTATGCCCGGCAATAGCATCGAGGATATTGTCGCCGTCGTGGGAGGCATGGGCTATTCTGACGGCGGCGAGAGCGACATGGTGACTCTGCAGGGCGGCGTGCGCAAGCGCACCGGGGTCAATGTCCCGAAGGATGCCATCGCCGAAATAGCGCCGGCGTTCGACTTCGACGGCACCAATCAATTTTCAATTCTCAATTCTCAATTTTCAATTCGAAAAAATCTCTCCACGCTGGCCTTCTTCGAGCCTGCCCTGCGCAGCGGCAAGGACGGCAGTGTCACGGTAAGCTTCACCATGCCCGACGCCCTCACGCAGTGGAGCGTGAAGGCTTTCGCCTGGACCGACGACTACGCCATCGGAGGGCTCGAACGCGTCGTCCAGACGCAGAAAGAACTGATGGTGCAGCCCCAGCTGCCACGTTTCCTGCGCCAAGGCGACACCATAGAGCTGCGCGCCAAGGTCTCCAACCTCACCGAAAGCACCCTCACGGCAAAGGTCTGCTTCGAGATAGAGGGGAAGAAGGTCGCCGACACCACCGTTACCTTGGAGCCTCGCACCGGAGCACCGGCCTCATGCCGGTTCGTCGTCGACAACAACTGCCAATCCACCGCCGAGTATAAGATATATGCCAGCAGCGGAAGCCACACCGACGGCGAACGCGGAAGCTTGCCTGTCCTCTCGGACAAGGAGCGCGTGACCACCAGCCGCCTGCTCTACATCGCCGGCAGCCCTGACGGCAGCGAGGTGAGCCGCACTTACACCCTCCCCGCACGCCGCGCGGGCGACTCGCTCGACATTGTCTTTACCGCACGCCCCATGGACTACGCCTTCGAGGCGCTGCCACACTTCAAGCGCCACCGTATGCCGGGCAATATCTATCTGGTCAACAGCGTCTTTGTCGACCATGTCGCCTCGCTCAACCCCTCCGCCACCGAAAAGGAGCGTACAAAGGCCGCCTCGCGCATAAAGTCGCAGTTGCACGACCTGCTGCAGGCACAGCAGAGAGACGGCGGATGGAGCTGGATGCCTGGAGGACGCGAGGCCAGCCTCTACACCACCGAAGCGGTGCTGCAACGCCTCGCCACCTGCCCCTCGCTGGCTGACGATAGCTACTACCGCCGCGACTACATCAAAGCCATCGACTACCTCGACCGCCAGCTCCTAGAGCAATACAAGCGCGACACCGTCAGCCAATTTTCAATTTTCAATTCTCAATTTTCAATTCTCTACACCCGCAGCCTCTGGCTTGGCCTCAAACCCCTAGACAAGTGCGATAGCCTGACGCGGCAAGCCTACTCCTACTACCTGCAGCGGGTCCGTAGGCACACCATGGAGCCCGACCTTACGCTTCGCAGCCAGGGACAGCTGGCGCTGACCCTCCTGCACATGGGCGATACCGCCGAGGCCGTCCGCATGGCTACAATTATCCGCGAGAGTGCCCATGTGGCCGACAGCCTGGGCATGTACTGGAACGACCTCAGGGTCGAAGACGCCGCCCTGATGGTCGACGTTATGGCCGATGTGATGCACGACTGGGATGCTGTGAGCCGCATCCAGCAGTGGATTCTCTCCTACCGCCAGGGCACCACCTGGCGCACCGACATGGCCACCGCTCAGGCCGTCGCCGCCCTCCTGCGCACCCCTGAGGGACTCGCTGCACCCGACACCTCGCGCACCGCCACTTATGCAGTCAAGCAATCAGACAATCAAGCAATCACCATCGAGTTGCGCTCCACCTCGCCCTTCCCCGCCTGGGGTGCCGTCTTCTACAGCCACGATACGCCCCTTGACAGCATACGCACCGAGGGCACGGGCATCACCCTGCGCCGCACCCTCTCCACCGTGGCTACCGACGGCAGCCTCACGCTTCTCAAGCCCGGACAGAAGCTGCAGGTGGGTGAGCGCGTGCGCGTACATATTGATATATATTGTGAGCGCGACCTCGACCGCATGGTGCTGCGCGACCAGCGTGCTGCAGGCTTCGAGCCTGTGAGCACCGCCAGCGGCTGGTGTTGGAACGACGGCTTGCGCTACTATGTCGACATCCGCGACGAGGCCGCCGACTGCTATATCGACCGCCTCAATGAAGGCCACTACTACGTGGAATACGACCTGTGGGTACGCCATGCGGGAGCTTTTGCCACCGGCATCTGCACCCTGCAGAGCGTCTACGCCCCCGAGTTCCGCTGCCACACGGAGTCGCAGCAGGTGCGTTCTCGTTTCAGCGGACAATAGCATTCCTCCCTTTATCAAAAAAAAGCCCTCCGACAACTCGGAGGGCTTTTTTTAATCAATAGGTATGATTATTTCTTTTTGCCTTTCTTGGTGTTGGCTTTGGTGTCGGTCATGCCGAGTTTAGCCTTGATGTGGGCGGGGATGGCGTCCTTGTGGACCACGATGTTCATGGTTTTGTAGCGGACGAAGGCCTTGCTGCAGAAGAAGTTTCCGCCGAACTCGCCATTGTACTGGCCCCAGCTGTTCTTCACCATGTAGTACTCGTTGCCCATTTGGTCCTTGGCGGTGCCGAAGATCAGCATGCCGTGGTCGTCGGTGGTCTCCCAGTTGTCGTAGGCCTGCTGGCGCTCCTCCTGGGTCACCCAGCGCTGAGGAGTGGGGTGCTTGGCGGCCTCGTCGGCGATGTCGGCGGCCTTCATGCCGCTCCACTTGGCCTGGTCGCTACCCACGCCGGCCTTGGGGGCCTCGGTGGCGGGCAGGACGGCGAAGCCCTTGCGGCTGTAACGGAAGCCGGGCTCGCTGACGTCGGCGCCCCAGGCGATGGTGTAGCCGTTCTCGATGGCATAGTCAAAGACCTCCATCATCTCGTCCAGCGGCAGGTTCCAGCTCAGGCCCCAGCGCCAGTTGTCCTGAATCTCGATGACGAACTGCTCGTAGAAGGGGTGATGGGTGTAGCTGGTGATGCTGACATAGTCGTCGGGGTTCAGACCGAGGCTCTCACCGAAGCTCTTGGGGGTGTACTCCTTGCCGTTGTATTTGAACTTCTCGGGGATCTCGCCCAGGTAGATGGCGTGGACGGCGGCGATGGCTTTCTGCCACAGGGGCTGGCCGTCGGGGCTCATCTGGAGTTTTTTCAGCTTGCCTTTGGCCACGGCCTCGACCATCACGTCGGTGAGGGCGCTGAGCTCGGTGTGGTTCGACAGGGTGTCGCCGTACATCTTACCGGCGGGCATCACCTCGTCGGGCACCATGCCGTAGTTGCGGAGGCAGTAGATGACATCGTTGAAGGCGCCGCCCTGGCTGAAGGAGACGTCACCGTGGGTACGCACGGCGGCATAGGCGCGGTCGTTGTAGGTCTTCTCGACCACGTACATCTCGCTCAGGTCGTACTCGCCCTTGCCCATGCGGAGCAGCTCGCTCTCGAGGAAGGCGATGCCAGAGTAGCTCCAGCAGGTACCGGCGTTGTTCTGGTTCTTGACGGAGGTGATGGGCAGCACCTTGATGGTGTCGAACTTGTAGCCCTCGTCCTCTTTTTTCTCATCCTGTGCGAACACAGCGCTGGCGCAGATAGCCATAGCGCCAAGGAATAAAAATGCTTTCTTCATTGTGATATTGTTGTATTTTGTTATTAATTATACGCATAAAATGCGGTGCAAAGATACGGATTTTTTCTGACGTGGAGAAAATAAATTTTGCTAAATGAAATAAATGTCGTATCTTTGCAGTCGATTTCATAAGGAAATCAAACGAAGCGTTGTATCTTCGTCTTGCTAATGGAAACTTGAGAACCTTTCATTTGGCGCAAGAGAGTATGACGGCTTCGCGCGTATTAGCGTGGGCTGTTCTCTATTTCTCCGCCAAAAGGTAATCTCAAGACCTCCATTAGAAGAAGTGGTACACGGCACCACGCTTCTTGTATTATTGCTCGACGGGGTGCGGAAGAGCACAAGAACTGAAGAGCCAACAGTAAACGGCGGGAAGATATGGACGAGAGGATTCAGAAGTACATTGAAAAGAGAAAAGAGGAAATAGCATTGGAACGAGAAAAAGAGAAACAGCAACTACTGGAGAACCTTAAACTTGGCGAACGTGTCTATTCCGATGATTCGGTATGCACTCTGGAGTATCCTCTGTTTGATGATTCTTATGATGCTAAACGCAAAGCATATAAGATCGATACCGCGCAAACTTTAACCGAAGAGGAATATGATGAGATAAGAAAAATCTCAAAAAAAGGATATGGAACATCCAAGGACAAAGAACCCAGCGGGTGGTATACTTTTGCAACGGTTATGATGTTTCTAGGTGCTGTTGCTGTTATAATTTCCTTGTTTTCATGCTTATCAGAAAGTTCGTATCGTCGGGATTTTACACCGTTTATCATTACATTAGGTGGTTATCTCGTTGAATTAGGACTTTGGGCAATAGTACAACTTCTTGCAAAGATAGAAGCAAACACACGAAAAGAGTAGTAAAAGGATATCTTTTTATTATTAAAACAAAAGCGGAGAATATTGTAACAGTTTAATATTCTCCGCTTTGTCATAAAGTAAATGTCGCACTGATGCGGGGTTATAGTACCGCTGCAATGTTTCGGCGACGGCGTGGTGCGGGGATGTGTCGAACCGGAGCTATGATATCCTCTCCGAGGACAGTGCTAATTTTGGCAATGGTGGCCATCGTCATGTTATGTGTGCCTGACAGCCAACGGCTCACCTCGGTTTCGGTCTTGCCCATCATGCGGGCAAAATCTTTTTGAGAAAGACCTTTTGCTTCGAGAATCTCATAGATACGGTTGGCAATGCTCACCGATAACTCCATTTGTTTTTTCATCTCGGGTGACATCGTCTCCCTGATTTCATCCATCAATTTGTTTGTTTTCATACTGGGTGCAAAAATAAACATAAAAGTTGATTCCACCAAATGCAGAATCAACTTTTATGTTTATTTTAACATTTTTAATGCTACTCTTCCGGGGCAAACATCGGATCCCAGGCGGGGAGCATGATGGGTTTCTGGTCCATCATGGCGCGGATGTTGGCGGGGATATATTTCTCTTCGAGGACGACGCGGAACATGTACTCGTTGAACCAGTCGTTGGTCATGATGAGGTTGCCCTGCCAGCCGTAGTTGGGGCCCCAGCTGTTCTCCACCATCCACTTCACGGGCTTGCCGTCCTTGTCGAGGTCGACGGCGCAGAGGGTCATGGCGTGGCTCGAGCCGCTGGCGAAGGTGGCCACACGCTGCTTCTTATCCATGCCGAAGGTGGTGCCCATCAGGCTCTCGTAGTCGTAGTTGTTCATGTCCATGAGGCCGTTGTCGCGGTTGAGGAATTTTCCCACGTCGCAGCTGAAGTACATCATGGTGCTGTCCTTGATGGAGGCGATGCACATGGGGGCGATGTCCTCCATGGGCAGGTTGAGGTAGCGCCAGTTCTGGCCGTCGTAGACGTGGCGGTCGTACTGGATCTCATACACCTTGTAGTACTCGCGGGTGGGGTCGTTCATCACCATGTAGTACTTCGAGAAGTCGGTCTTGGCGAATTTCTCGTAGAACTCCATGGGGGTGTAGGTGGCGGTCTCCACGATCTCGCCCTTGGCGTCCTTCTGCTGCCAGGTGAACTGTGCGGGGGGCTCGCCGAAGGTGAGGGCCAGCATGCGGTAGATAGTGCCGAGCATCTCGGTCTTCTTGGCCTGCAGCTTGGCGGCGGTCATGCCCTTCTGGGCGGCCATCTCGCGCAGCTGGAGACCGTCCTCACGCAGCTTGAGGGCGATGAGGTTGCTGATGCTGGAGGTGTTGTTGGTGTTGTAGGTCTCGGGCATCACGTCGCTGGGCACAAGACCGTACTTGCTGATGAGGTTGGCCACGCCTGTGAACTGGCCACCGTCGCCGATGGGGTTTTTAAAGAGCCACTCGACCTCCTGGTCGTTCATGGGCTTTTTATACGTGTCAATCACAGCCTGCAGGAAGAGGTTGCTCTTCTCCAACTGGTCGTAGAAGAAGAGGTAGGCCTGCGAGAACTGGAAGTCGGCGGGCAGGTTGTGGTGGCGGATGGCCTGGTTGCGCAGCACGTTCATGCCGGTGAACATCCAGCAGCGGCCACTCGACTTCTGGTCGGTGATGGCCTTGCTGATGACGCGGTTCGAGAAGTGAGAGTCGAACTTGGTGGCGTTCTCGTAGTTCATGGCCAGCTTGGCCGGCGAGTTGTTCACCATGATGTTGCGGAGGGCCTTGTCGCTGGCCGAGCCGCCGAAGCCCTTCTTCATCTGCTGCATCATCTCGGTGGTGATGCCGCCGTTGTACTGCTCCTGTTGTTTCTTTTTCTGTGCCGTCGCTGTGCCGAAAATCAGCAGTGAAGCGATGGCTAAAGCAATGAGTCTTACTTTCATATTATAAATGATTTATTATTTCGCGGTGCAAAAATACAATTAATTTCTGATATGTCGGAAATAATCTGTACTTTTGCAGCCAGAAAAAACAAAAAACACGGAAATGAAATACATAAAACTTTTTGCTATGGCGCTGACGGCCATGATGCTGTTCTGTGCCTGTGGTAAGGACGATGAAAAGACAGAAAATAAGGATAATATCTATCAGTTCAAGGTCCTCGACGGACAGGGCGACAGCGTGTCGCTGGCCGACTATCAAGGCCAGGTGCTCCTGGTGGTCAACACCGCCACGCAGTGTGGTTACACTCCTCAGTATGAGGATCTCGAGCGTATCTATGAGGCCTACCGCGACCAGGGCTTCACCATCCTCGACTTCCCCTGCAACCAGTTCGGCGGTCAGGCCCCCGGCAGTTACGACGTGATCCATGAATACTGCACCAGCACCTACAATATCACCTTTCCCCAGTTCGCCAAGATAGATGTCAACGGCGCCAACGCCTCGCCCCTCTATGTATGGCTCAAGGAGAAGAAACCCGGCGATATCCCCTGGAACTTCACCAAGTTCCTCATCGACCGCAAGGGTAACGTGGTGGGCCGTTACAATGCCCAGACTTCCTCCATGACGACCGTCGAGAGGGCTATCCGGGCTCAATTGTAGTATTTGTTGTAAGAAATTATAAATCAATATATAGCCGCCCTTGCGCCGAAGCGCGCAAGGGCGGCTTCCTTGTTAGTGGGTGATAGGGTGTTGGAAGGTCGTTGGGGTGGGGTAGGGGACGTTTTAAACCCCGTTTCAACAGGTGGTGAAAAAATTATTTATTATATTCGCGAAAAAAAGTGTATTTTTGCATTTTGTTATGAAAAAAATCTGGATAGCAATAGCCAAGCTTGGAGGATGGAAGTTCGACTTCCCCGAGAAGGACTCCCGGCCTGAGTTGGAACGGTGTGTATATGCCGTTGCTCCTCATACGTCAACGTCTGATTATCTGGTGGGTACGGCCTATCTGTGGCAGGTCTGTTCCAATGGCAGAATATTCATCAAGAAAGAGTTTTTCCGTTGGCCGCTGGGACCCATCCTGCGTCATTTGGGATGTATTTCGATAGACCGCGGCAACCGCAAAAACGACATGGTGGGTGCCGCCGTGGCGGAGTTTGCCAAAGGACAGCCCCTCTCCATCGCCATCACGCCGGAAGGGTCGCGCAAGCCTGTGCATCGTTGGAAACGTGGCTTCTGGGAGATTGCCCATCAGGCAGGTGTACCTATCGTGCCGGCTTTCCTGGATTTCAAGAATAAAAGAATCTATCTCGGCGAGACGATATGGACCACCGACGACCATGAGGCCGATATCCGCAAGGTCCGTAGCCTCTTCAAGAAAGAGATGGCCAAGCATCCCGAGAACTTCGTAGAAATTGAAAATTGAGAATTGAAAATTGATTTTCAAGCAATCAAACAATCAAGCAATCAAGCAATATTAAGATATGGTAAGAAGAATCTTTGTTGAGAAGAAGGCTCCCTTTGCCGTGAAGGCCAAGGAGTTGAAGAATGAAATGAGCGAATACCTCGGCATTGAGGCCGAGGATGTGCGTGTGCTGATCCGCTACGACGTGGAGAATGTCTCGGACGCCACCTTCGCACAGGCCAAGCAGACCGTTTTTTCGGAACCTCCCGTGGATGATATCTACGATGAGGAGTTCCCCCACAAGGAGGGCGACTTCTGCTTCACGGTGGAGTACCTCCCCGGCCAGTTCGACCAGCGCGCCGATAGCGCCGAACAGTGCGTCAAACTGCTGAACGATGCCGAGGAACCGATAATCAAATCGGCGACGACATACGTTATTTCCGGCGTTTCCGGAAAAACCGGAGATTCCAAGTGGCAGGAAGCCATCATCAAGCACTGCGTCAACCCTGTGGACAGCCGTGTGACGGATGAGCCCAAGCCCGAGACCCTCGAGGACCACTTTGACGAGCCCGCCGATGTGATTGTCTTCGACGGCTTCAAGGACAAGGACCTTAACGATCCTAAGGACCTTAAGGACTTTAAGGACCTTTACGAGTCGCTGGGTCTGGCCATGACCTTCGCCGATTTCAAGCATATCCAGCGCTACTTCCGCGACGAGGAGCACCGCGACCCCACGATGACGGAGATCCGTGTGCTCGACACCTACTGGAGCGACCACTGCCGTCACACCACCTTCGCCACCGAGCTCAAGGATGTGAAGTTCGACGACGGTTTCTACCGTCCCCTCATCGAGGGCGCCTTTAAGCAGTACCTCGCCGACCATAAGGAGCAGTACGCCGGTCGCACCGACAAGTTCGTCTGCCTGATGGACATCGGCACCCTCGCCGCCAAGCGCCTCAAGAAGGCCGGCATCCTCGACGACCAGGAGCCCAGCGACGAGATCAACGCCTGCTCCATTGTGGTGCCCGTGGTCATCGACGGCAACAAGGAGGAGTGGCTCATCAACTTCAAGAACGAGACCCACAACCACCCCACCGAGATTGAGCCCTTCGGCGGTGCCGCCACCTGCCTCGGCGGCTGCATCCGCGACCCACTCTCGGGCCGTACCTACGTCTACCAGGCCATGCGCGTCACCGGCGCTGCCGACCCCACGAAGCCTCTCAACGAGACCCTCGCCGGCAAGCTGCCGCAGCGCAAGATCGTCACCACCGCCGCCCACGGCTATAGCAGCTACGGCAACCAGATAGGCCTCGCCACCGGCCTGGTCAACGAGGTGTACCACCCCAACTATGTGGCCAAGCGCATGGAGATTGGCGCCGTCATCGCCGCCGCTCCGCGTCGTGCCGTGAAGCGTCTCACCTCTGACCCCGGCGATATCATCATCCTGCTGGGTGGCCGTACGGGCCGCGACGGCATCGGCGGTGCTACGGGTGCCTCCAAGAGCCACACCACCAAGAGCCTCACCACCTGCGGTGCCGAGGTGCAGAAGGGTAACGCCCCCACGGAAAGAAAGATCCAGCGCCTGTTCCGCCGCGAGGAGGTCTCCTCCATCATCAAGAAGTGTAATGACTTCGGCGCCGGCGGCGTGAGCGTAGCCATCGGCGAGCTGGCCGACGGCCTGCAGATCAACCTCGACCGCGTCCCCAAGAAATATGCCGGCCTCGACGGCACCGAGCTGGCCATCAGCGAGAGCCAGGAGCGTATGGCCGTCGTCGTCGACCCCAAGGATGTCGACCTCATGCTGAAATATGCCGACGAGGAGAACCTCGAAGCCACCGTCGTGGCCACCGTCACCGAGGAGCCCCGCATGGTCATCAACTGGCGCGGCAAGGAGATCGTCAACCTCTCCCGCCGCTTCATCGACACCAACGGCGCCCACCAGGAGACGACGGTTTCTGTGGCCATGCCTGATAAGGACCTTAAGGACCTTAAGGACTCTAAGGACCTTAAGGACCTTTGGTTCAAAGTTCTTTCAGACCTCAACGTCTGCTCGCAGAAGGGCTTGGTCGAAATGTTCGACAGCTCCATCGGTGCCCGCAGCGTCTTCATGCCTTACGGTGGCAAGTACCAGCTGTCGCCCACGCAGGTGATGGCTGCCACGCTGCCGCTGCTCGACGGCCACTGCGACCTCGTCACCTTCATGTCCTACGGCCTCGACCCCTACCTGATGTCGTGGAGCCCCTTCCACGGCGCCGCCTGGAATATCGTCAACAGCGTGGCTAAGATTGCCGCCGCCGGTGGCGACGCCAGCCGTGTGCGTCTCACCTTCCAGGAATACTTCAAGAAGCTGGGCAACGACCCCTACCGCTGGGGTGAGCCCTTCGCCGCCCTCCTCGGCGCCTACAACGCCCAGATGGGCCTCAAGCTGCCCGCCATCGGCGGCAAGGACTCCATGTCCGGCACCTTCAACGACATCGACGTGCCGCCGACGCTCTGCTCCTTCGCCGTGGGTACCGGCGACGTGCACCATGTGGTCAGCACCGAACTCAAGAAGGCCGGCAACAAGCTGCTGCTCCTCGACGTCAAGGAAGACCAGTACGACATGCCCGTCTACGACGACGTGCAGGCCCAGTATGCAGCCCTGCGCAAGGCCATCTTCGACGGCAAGGTCAAGAGCTCCTTCGTCGTCGGCTACGGCGGAATCATCGAGGCTGTCAGCAAGATGGCCTTCGGCAACAAACTCGGCGTCCGTTTGAATGAGGAATTAGGAATTAGGAATGAGGAATTGATAGCCCGTCACTATGGCAACATCGTTGTCGAGGTGGAGAACGCCGAGGGTATGCCCTTCCGCTGCAAGGAGATTGGCTGCGTCATCGACGAGCCCGCCTTCTATGTCGGCACCGAGAAGATCGACCTCGAAGAGGCCCTCGCCGCCTGGCAGGGAACCCTCGAAGGTGTCTTCCCGACCCGCACCGCCGGCGCCAGCGACCTTAAGGACCTTAAAGACGCTAAAGACCTTAAGGACTTTAAGGATATCCACCTCTGCTCCCACAAGGTGGCGAAGCCGCATGTCTTCATTCCCGCCTTCCCCGGCACCAACTGCGAGTACGACTCCGCCCGCGCCTTCAACCGCGCCGGTGCCGAGAGCGAGATTATCGTCTTCCGCAACCAGAACGGTCAGCAGATTCGCGAGAGCGTCGACGCCTACGTCCGCGCCATCAATAACAGCCAGATCGTGATGATTCCTGGCGGCTTCAGCGCCGGCGACGAACCCGAAGGCTCGGCCAAGTTCATCACCAGCGTCTTCCGCAACCCGCGCATCGCCGAGGCCGTAATGGAGATGCTCAACAAGCGCGACGGCCTGATGCTCGGCATCTGCAACGGCTTCCAGGCTTTGGTGAAACTGGGTCTTGTGCCTTATGGCGAGATTCGTCCGCAGGCCGAGGATGCTCCCACCCTGACCTTCAACACCATCGGCCGTCACCAGAGCAAGATCGCCTACACGCGCGTTAGCAGCAACCTCAGCCCCTGGCTGCGCCAGGCCGAGCTGGGTGGCGTCTACGCCATCCCCATCTCGCACGGCGAAGGCCGCTTCGTGGCTCCGCAGGAGTGGCTCGACCGCCTTTTTGCGAACGGTCAGGTGGCCACCCAGTACTGCAACCTCCAGGGTGTGCCCACCATGGACGAGGAGTACAATATGAACGGCTCCTACTGCGCTATCGAGGGCATCACCAGCCCCGACGGCCGCGTCTTCGGTAAGATGGGCCACAGCGAGCGCCGCACCGAGTGGAGCGCACAAAACATCGACTTCCGCGACGATCAGAAGATCTTCGAGTCCGGCGTCGAGTACTTTAAATAAAAAAAAGTGGGTAGTGAATAGTGGGTAGTGGGTAGCACTTGACCGCAATGCTACACACTATCCACTACACACTACCCACTAATTATATCCACTACTTACTGAAAAAAAACTATGAAGCGGATACTATTTGCATTGGTGATATTGCTGGCGGTGGGCGTGAATGCCAAAGGTCAGACAGTAGAAAAACTTTTTAGCCCCGATGGGCGGTTGGAGCTGCGGTTTGAATTGCGCGACAGCGTGCCTTATTACAGCCTCTACCGCGACGGCAAGGCCGTGGTGCTGCCGTCGAAGATGGGTTTCGAACTGGAATGGCGTGATGACTTGGCGCATGGATTTGTGAAATGGGAGGTTCTCAGAAGCTCCACCCATGACGAAACCTGGCAACCCGTCTGGGGCGAGGAAGCCAACATTCGCAACCACTACAACGAACTTGAAGTGTGTCTTATACAGCCTGAAGGCACAGTGGAAAGCATGGACAAGTCGACCGATACGCGTCCTACTATAATGACGATACGCTTCCGCCTTTACGACGATGGACTTGGTTTCCGTTATGAATTTCCCATGTTGTTGTCTCCAGTGTTGGATGACCCTTCTCTTAGAGTCTACAACGCATTGGTCTGCTTCTGGTTCAAAGAGGAGCTGACCGAGTTCGTGATGGCTGGCGACCATACGGCGTGGTGGATTCCCGGCGACTACGACACGCAGGAGTACAACTACACCGAGAGCCGTCTCTCGCAGATTGACAGCCTCTGGGAGAAAAGTCACGAGCACGGTGGCTGGCCGTGGACAGGTTTTTCGCGCAAGGGGATTCAGACGGCCTTACAGATGAAGACCGACGACGGCCTCTATATCAACATCCACGAGGCAGCCACGTTAGACTTCCCGACGATGCATCTGGAGCTGAAACAGATCCTGGATGAGGTGGTGATGACTATAGGAACTCGCCCAGACAGGAGTAAACATTATGAAGTAGAAAACAAGGGTGTATGCAGTGCCACGTTGCAGGTTCACCTTTGTCCCGACGCGGCAGGATACAAAGGCCGCATGCAGGCCCCGTGCCACACTCCGTGGCGCACCGTCATGGTGTGCGACAAAGCCACTGACGTGCTGCGGTCGCGCCTCATCCTCAACCTCAACGAGCCCTGCGCGCTGGAGGATGTCAGTTGGATTCACCCCGTGAAATACATGGGCGTCTGGTGGGAGATGATTAGCGGCAAGAGCACTTGGAACTACACCAACGAATTCCCCTCCGTGAAACTCGGTGAGACCGATTTCGAGCATGCCATTCCCAACGGCACCCATGGTGCCAACAACGCCAATGTGCGCCGCTACATCGACTTCGCCGCCAAGCACGGCTTCGACGCACTCCTCATCGAGGGATGGAACGTCGGCTGGGAGGACTGGTACGGCAAGCAGAAAGACTTCGTCTTCGACTTCCTTACGCCCTATCCCGACTTCGACCTGCCGGCACTCAACAAGTACGCCCATGAGAAGGGCATCCGCCTCATCATGCATCACGAGAGCAGCGCCTCGACCATCAACTACGAGCGCTGGATGGAGAAGGCTTACAACCTGATGAACCAGTACGGCTACGATGCCGTCAAGAGCGGCTACGTCGGCACCATCATCCCCTTCGCCGAAGGGCACTACTCCCAGCCCATCAACAACCACTACCACTACGCCATCGTCGAGGCCGCCAAGCACCACATCATGGTTAACGCCCACGAGGCCGTGCGTCCCACAGGCCTCTGCCGCACGTGGCCCAATATGATTGGCAACGAGAGCGCCATGGGCACCGAGTTCCGCGAGCGCATCCATCCCGGCCACACCACCATCCTGCCCTTCACGCGCCTCCAGGGCGGCCCGATGGACTACACCCCCGGCATCTTCGAACCCGACATGGGCAAGATCGTCCCTTGGGGCGGCAAGATGAGTCACACCATTTGCAACCAGCTGGGCCTCTACGTCACCTTCTACTCGCCGCTGCAGATGGCCGCCGACTTCCCCGAGCACTACGAGCAGCATCTGGATGCTTTCCAGTTCATTAAGGATGTCGCCGTCGACTGGGACACCAGCATCTACCTCTACGCCGAGCCCGGCGACTATATCGTCACCGCCCGCAAACCCAAGGTGTCGTCCCTCAACAAGGCCGCCGAAAGCCTCTCCTCCCTGCCCGACGGTAAGAAGGGCGTCATCTCCAGCGCCGCGCAGTTTGTATACAACTGTCAGAATAATCAGAATAATCAGAATAATCAGAATAATCTGACCAACCTACACGAAGTTTGGTACATCGGCGGCATCACCGACGAGAACCCTCGCGAGTTCTCCGTCAAGCTCGACTTCCTCACCCCCGGCAAGACCTACGAGGCCATCATCTATGCCGACGGCAAAGACGCCTGCGGCCTCCCCGACGATTCATCACTCATCACTCAACACTCATCACTAAAATATAACCCCTACTCCTATACCATCACCAAGAAGAAAGTCACCAGCAAGACCACCCTCAAGTTGAAGATGGCCCCCTGCGGTGGCTTTGCCGTTAGTATTAGAGAGCTGTAATCCACCTTATTTTCACATTACTTTGACGTTCGTTTAACGATGCTTAAACGTTAAACGAACGTTAAACGAACGTTAAACTGACGTTTAAAATATTAAGGCTGAGGCAGGTATACCTCTCGAGGAATGTTGCAATATTTCCCGCTTTTCCACGTTATGAATCTGCGAATAAAATAAAACCATGAAACACATTTACAGAGCATTGTTATGCACCGTGCTGCTGTTTTCCTGGCAAGGTGTGGCGGCACAAGATTTGAAGATTATTTCGTTTAACATCCGCTACAATTCGTGGGAGAATATCGACGGCGAGAACGGCTGGCCGTACCGCAAGGCTGCGGTGGTGAGGATGATTCTCCAGGAACGTCCGGCGGCCATCGGCTTGCAGGAAGCCTTGATTGACCAGCTGCAGTACCTCGACAGCAACCTGCCCGGCTACCAGCGCATCGGCGTGGGACGCGACGACGGCAAGGAGGCTGGCGAGTTCATGGCCATCTACTATGACACCGCGCAGTTGAGATTAGACAATTCCCAGACGATATGGCTCAGCGAGACTCCAAAGGTGCCGTCGAAAGGATGGGATGCCGCCTGCTACCGTACCGCCACGGTGGCCAACTTCTTCGACCGACGGACGGCCCGCAATTTCTATTACGTCAACACCCACCTCGACCATGTGGGCATGACGGCCCGTGCCAAGAGCGCGAAGTTACTTGCCTCGTTCTTCACGCCCTCCATGAGCGCTTTGGTAGTCCCCGCAATCGTGGGCGGTGACATGAATTCCTCCATTCTCGACACGGCTCTTCTGGCTTTTGATTATGTCCACCTGACGCCCGCTTGCGACCAGGTGTCGACAAAACTCTGTCATGCCATTACCTACAACGCTTTCGGAAAAGGCCCCGGTGCCAGTATTGACCACTTCTTTGTCCGTGGGGACATTGAAGTAAAGCAATATCGTATTCTCGACGGCGACTACGGCGTGCCGTATATCTCCGACCACTACCCGATAGAGATGGTCATTCGATTGTAGACAGCTCTTTTTTCGACACAAATTCCCCTCAGGGAGCCATCAGGCTATGATTTTATTAAGAAATGAAAGATAACGGCACTATACTAAAACACATGCTACGGCATACACTTTGTGCAATCCTGGTTTTCCATCTTTCTTTTTCAGCACAGGCGCAGCAGTTCATCGGCTGCCGCACCGAATCATCGTCAACCCGGACACCGGGCGGATGGGCGGAGACGCCTATGCTGCGGAAGACATTCACCGTGTCGGCTGACGACTTGAAACATTACAAATTCGATAGCCTCAAGTTTACCGTCGACGTCACCTCGCTGGGTTACCACGAGGTGTATGTCAACGGGACGAAAGTGGGGGATGACGTCCTGCAACCCGCCGTGTCGCAGCTCGACAAGCGGGCCCTCACGGTACGTTACGACATCATGCCGTATATTCATGAAGGGGAGAACGAGATAATGCTCTGGCTGGGGCAGGGATGGGGACGTGTCTATGGTACTCCGGCAGTGGCCAAGGCCGAGGTTGTGCGATGTGTCTCCGACGAGGAATGCGGACTGTTGTACATACTCGCCCAGACCGACAGTACCTGGAAGGCCTCACCCAGCGGATACAGCTATACCGACAACTGGCAGCCCATGCACTTCGGCGGCGAGAGGCTCGACGCCAGGGTAGAGCCCGACTGGCGTCCCGCGTCGGTCTACGATGCTAAAGATATCACCATCTCTCGTCAGGAGTTTGAAGGCAACCGTATCGTAAATGTTCTTGAACCAAAGACAATCCAACTGCTGGCCGACGGCTCTATACTCCTCGACTTCGGACGCGTGGTTACAGGCTGGTTCGATGCCATCTTCCACCCCGTCACACCTAAAGGACAGGAGATAACGATGGAATACCGTGACCACTTAGAAGCCAAACCGCCCTTCACAGAAAAAGACATCTACATTGCGAATGGCGGAGCCTACCACCACTTCTGCAACCGATTTCATACCCACACTTTCCGCTATGTCCATATTACAGGGGCAGGCCGTTTTGAAAGTCACTACAAGGCCCTCCAAATCTCTGCCGTCGACCCTAAGGAGGGTGCCACCTTCGAGTGCTCCGACCCGCGCCTAAACGCCATCCACGACATGGTGAAGTACACACTCAGCTGCCTTACCTTCAGCGGCTACATGGTCGACTGCCCCCATATCGAGCGCATGGGCTATGGCGGCGACGGCAACTCCTCCACCATGACGCTGCAGACGATATGGGATGTGCGCGACACCTATAGCAACTGGCTGACGGCCTGGGCCGACGCCATGGATTCCACCGGAGACCTGCCATACGTCGCTCCTGCTTTCCGCACCGGCGGCGGCCCCTACTGGAGCGGCTTTATCATCAAGGCTCCTTGGCACACTTACTTGAATTACGATGACCACAGGATAATCTATGAATATTACGACGAGATGTGCCGTTGGCTCGACTTTGTTGAACGTCATTGCGAGGATGGAATATTGAAACCGTGGCCCGACACCGAACGTCGTTCGTGGTTTCTTGGCGACTGGGCTGTTCCTGAACTGTGGTCGGCGACCTTGTGGAGCCAAGGTGTGGATAAAGGCGGCGAAAGCGTATTGCATGTCAGCAACTGCTTCCTTGCCGAATGCCTCGCTGACATGGAGGAGATGGCCTATGTGATGGAACGCAGCAACGACGCTGAGCGCTTTGCTGCCTGGCGCGAAAGGCTGGTGAAGGATATCCACCGCCATTTCTACCATCCCGAGACGCACACCTATGCCAATGGCACGGTGCTCGACCAATGCTATGCCCTGCTGCAGGGCGTCCCGCCCGACAGCGCCACTGCTGCCGCCGTCAAACAACAGTTATTAAAAGACATCCACGGGAAGTACCGCGACCATATCGCCGTTGGCCTCGTCGGCGTCCCCATCTTCACCGAGTGGTGCATAAAGGAGCGGCAGGCCGACCTTTTGGCCACGATTCTCCGGCAAGAGGATTATCCGGGATACCTCAACATGATGGATAAAGAGTGCGTTAATGCGTTAATGCGTCAATGCGTTAGTGCTGACGCGGAAGCCACTAATACATTAACACAATCCCACAATAACGCATTAAAAAACGCATTCACAACATGGGAGTCGTGGGACTGCGGCCGTCCCGGCAAGGAGGACCGTAGCCGTGTCCACAACTGCTACAATGGCATCGGCATCTGGTTCTACCAAGCCGTTGCCGGCATCCGTCCCGACCCCTATCAGCCTGGCTATAAGCATTTCTTCATCGACCCCCAGCCTGTCTCAGGCGTCGACTGGGTGAGGTGCACCAAGCCCACCACCTACGGCACCATCCTTGTGGAGATAACAGGCAAGACCCTGAAGGTTGCGGTGCCTAAAGGTACCACCGCCACACTCTTCCCCGGCACCCCGCAGGAACGCACTGTCGAGGCCGGCGAGTGGGAGATCGAAATTCAATGATAAAGAGGACTATTCAACTTTGACCTCCTGCTGACGGCCGTCGATGCCGAACTGGAGGGTGGCGCCGTCGTTGCGGACGTCGAGGGTCACCGGAGCTCCCATCACCAGCGGCAGGTTCACCGCGTCGTGTCCCGCCGGGAAGCCGCAGAGCAGAGGGATGCCCAGCGGCAGCAGGTACTGGCGCAGCATGGCCTCGATACTTTCGAAGGTGAACTCGTTGCCGCAGTCCGTGAAGTCGCCCAGCACCACTCCTTTACAGCGTCCTTTGGCACCGAAGACGCCGTTGAGGGCCAGCATGTAGAACTGTCGGTCGACGTTGTGCATCGACTCTTCCACCTCCTCGATGAAGAGGATGAAGTCCTCGCCCTGCAAGGCGTCGGCCTGTGTGCCGAGGTTGGGGGCGAAGGTGCAGAGGTTGCCGCCCACGAGGACGCCGGTGGCGTGGCCTTCGATGTTCTGTGGGTGCGGCGCCACCTCGTAGCGCGGCACGGTGCCCAGGAGTAGGTCGCGCATCAGCGTGCTGCTGCTGTCGGTGCCGCCTTTGGCAAGGAACAGGCCCATGGTACCGTGGATGCTCATCACGCCGGCACGCGTCAGCAGCCCGTGCAGCGTGGTGATGTCGCTGAAGCCCACGAGCCATTTGGGATGCGCTCCCCATTCCTCGAGAGAGATGGCGTTGATGTAGTGTATCGTCCCGTAGCCGCCACGGTTGCAGATGATGGCCTTGATGGTGGTGTCGTTCAGTGCCCAGCGCAGGTCGGCGACACGTTCGGCGATGGTGCCGGCATATTTGCCGGCGAAGACCTTGTTCACGTTGGGGCCGATGACGGGCACCAGCCCCCAGTCGCGCAGCACGTTGGCAGTCGAGTCCACCTCGCCCAGGCTGCTGGCATAGGAGGGCGAGAGGAGCGCCACACGGTCGCCCGCCTTCAGGAAGGGCGGCTGGGTGGTCGACAGGGTGAGTGGCTGAGAATTCAAGCAGGGGAGCGATGCAAGCATCAGCATCGCAATGAATAATTTTTTCATCTTTCTAACGATAACGTTTATACATCTTAATGCGACTGCAAAGATACACAAAAAATGGGAAATAAGGAAAAAAAAGTTCGTGGTGTGAGGAAAAAGTTGTATCTTTGCATCCTATTTTAAAGTAATAGCCGTGACGATGAAACAACAGATACTTGCGCTCGCTCTCGCTACCGCCCTGCTGGCGGCGTGTGGCGGCGAAAAAGCCAAGACGGAGAATGACTCCCTGCCGATAGTCGCCGACTCGGTCGATGAGGCTGCCACGACGAAGGAGTTCAAGACCTTTACGGTGAAGGACCAGCTGTGCTTTGTCGTCCATGACGAGGAACTCGGCCCGGAGTACGAGACCTATTATGTGAGGGAACGCTTCTCTGTGGTGTGGCCCGAGGAGGGAATGATGACAGAGAAGGCCATGAAGGAGCTCATGTCTTTCTATTTCAATGTCGAGCCCACTACCGACATTAAGAAAGGTGTCGCGGAATGGCGCGATAATGTCATCCACAAGGTCCCCGGCGAGATGGTGAAGAATATCGACGAGGACAAGCCCTACAGCTATTCCGAGATGAACAGCTCCTGCAGCCAGTCGGGCAATATCGCCACCTTTTTCATCGGCTACGGCAACTACGATATTGGTGCCATCCATGGCTTGTATGGCGAGCAGTACCTTACCGTGGATGTCGAAAGCGGCGAGATTGTCAATCTGGACGACCTCATCGACACCTCGCGCCTCTGCCGCGTGGTGGCCCGCGCTATCCATGAACTCGACGACAACAGCGACATCCAGGGATGCCTCTTCGACGAATATATCAATGCCAAGGAAATGCCGATGACGATGAACTTCTTCATTGACAGCGCACATACCAGCATCAATGTCGTCTACGACCTCTACCACATCACTCCCTACTGCTGCGGTATCCAGCACGTGGCGCTGCCTGTCAAATGGCTCTCGAAGCAGGTCACGTTTACTCCCTACGGCCGGCGCCTCTTGGGAATGCGTTAATGTTTGAATGAAAGGGAATGCGTTAATGAAAGAAGAGAAAGGAATGACCTTTTGGCGCAGTGCCGCTATCGGAGTGAAGGTGCTTGTTACAATGCTGCTTGCCGCGATGTGTGTAACCACGGGCAACGCTGAGATGGAGTTCTTCTTTGCCATCACGATTCTCCTCTGGATACCCTTGTTGCTGCTGGCGTTTGTTATCACCATTTGCAATGTCCGCATGCACGATACCTACCAGCGCGTGGTCTTCCTGTGGGGTGTGGGCAATCTGCTTCTTTTCGGCCTCACATGGTGGCTCGAAAGCCGCCAGGCGGACGAGGTGGAGGTCGACGGTCTCGTTGCCCACTATTGCGAGCACGAGCGCGAACTGTGGACACTGGCGGACTATACCCGCTCGGCGATGGACAGCGGCGCCTATCTTGACTTGCAGTTTGACGGGGACAAGGTGCAGCATTTTCACACCCGCGTCGCCGGAGGAGAGTTTGTTTACCGCTGGAAAACCGCTGGCCCCATCGACGCTATCGAGGTGGGCGCCACCATCGGCCTCACTGCAGACGAGATTGAGGGCATCCGGCAGCGGCTGAAGGATTTGGACTGCTTCTGCATTGCGCTGAGCGACTACAATGGCCTGGCCGACGACAGTGTGACGGTCTACGGGAGGCGCCGGGCTGTGCGTGACGTCGACATTGTCACCATTGGCCGCAAGCGCCATGGCATGAGCGCATATTACTACAACCTCTACCGACAGCCGATGAGCGACAGCACCTGGAACGAACTCCTTGTCGACGACTGCACCCGCATCCCCGTCAACGACACCTTGGCCCTCGAATACGGCAGTCCGGCTTTCGGCGACATCTGCTACCCCTGCAAGGCCGACATTGTCCGTCGCATGAACCTGAATGAAAAATAATTTTCGCCATGTGCGTAAAAATATGTATTTTTGCAGTTCCGAATTAAATAAAAACTAGATACCCATGAAGAAACAAGATGTATTAAAAGGACTCAAACCGGAGCGCGTGTGGCACTGGTTTGGTGAGATCATGCAGATTCCGCGTCCCTCCAAGCACGAGGAGCGCATCAGCGCCTACCTCGTGAACTGGGGCAAGGAACACGGCCTCGAGACCAAGAGCGACAAACTCGGCAACGTGCTCATCCGCAAGCCCGCCAGCAAGGGCTATGAGAAGAGTGCCGGCGTCTGCCTCCAGGCCCACATGGACATGGTCTGCGAGAAGAACAGCAGCAAGAAGTTCGACTTCATGAAAGACCCCATCCAGCCTGTGCTCGACGGTGAGTGGCTCACCGCCGACGGCACCACCCTGGGTGCCGACGACGGCATCGGCGTCGCCGCTATCCTCGCCATCCTCGAGGACAAGAAGATCGCCCATCCCGCCCTCGAGGCCCTCATCACCGTCGACGAGGAGACCGGCCTCACTGGTGCCAACGGCCTCAGCAAGAGCTGGCTCAAGAGCGAGATACTCCTCAACTTCGACGACGAGGATGAGGGCGAGTACTGCATCGGCTGCGCCGGCGGTATCGACACCACCGCCGAGATGGACTATAAGCTGGTGCCTGCCGTCAAGGGTCACAAGGCTTTCCGCGTCAAGGTGAGCGGACTGGTGGGCGGTCACAGCGGCGACGACATCAACCGCGGCCGCGCCTGCGCCAACAAGCTGCTGAACCGTATCCTCTGGGAGGGTACCTATAAATATGGCATGCGCCTCGCCACCATCGACGGCGGCAACCTGCGCAACGCCATCGCCCGCGAGGCCGAGGCCCTCGTCACCGTGCCCGAAGACAAGGTGCGCGCCTTCAAGGCTATGGTCACCAAGATGGGCAAGGCCATGGTGTTTGAGTTCCGCAGCACGGAACCCGATATGGAGTTCGAGATCCGCGACGTCAAGGAGATGCCCAAGAAACTCATCGACAAGGATGCTCAGGAGCGTTTGGTGAACCTCCTCTACGCCTGCGCCCACGGCGTGCTGGCGATGAGCCGCGAGATCGAGAACTTCGTGGAGACCTCCACCAACCTGGCCTCTATTAAGATGTCTGGCACTAACGCAATCAAGCAATCAAGCAATCAAACAATCATCATCGCCACCTCGCAGCGCAGCTCTGTGGAGAGCGCCAAGATGGCCGCCGCCGCCAAGATGGAGAGCACCTTCCGCCTGGCGGGCTGCCGCGTGAAGCACAGCGACGGCTACCCCGGCTGGACACCCAACCCCGACAGCCGCGTGCTGAAGGTCAGCGTCGACGTCTACAAGAAGATGTACGGCAAGGAGCCTGTCGTCCGCGCCATCCATGCCGGCCTCGAGTGTGGCCTCATCGGAAAGAAATATCCCAACATGGACATGATCTCCTACGGCCCCACGCTGCGCGGCGTCCACAGCCCCGACGAGCGCATCGAGATCAAGACCGTCGAGATGTTCTGGAACCAGACGCTGGAGATCCTCAAGAAACTGAAATAGTCAGCGCTGCTGGCCATAAAAAAGCCTCCCTTCGATAGCTTATCGAAGGGAGGCTTTCCTTATTTGAAGAAGTTGAAGAAGAAAAAGAGGGCGGCATGTGTAATGAACCCCGAAAGTTTTTTGTCCAACTTTCGGGGTTCATTACAAAAAAGTCGCCCTTTTTGTATGCTTTTCTCTAGCTGTATTATTACCTTGTAATCATTTTGGCTTTTAGGATTCTGTCTATTACCACGACGTCACCTTCGATATGAAAGACATAGGCCCATTTCTTGTTGTGCGAGACCATACGACGCGCATGAGGATGCACCAATCTCAACCTTCTTGTAGACCTGCATAGTGCTCGTCGAGTTTTTTCAAAACTTTTCCGAAATACACATCTACGGACATCCTCCGTTCAGTATTGGCTGTTGATTTGGTCTTCTCCGCTGAGGTGTGTGTGGCGACTCTTCTTGATTGAAGCGTGTTGCATGCAGTGTTTCCCATTGCTTCTGTTGTGTATGATTCAATTTGCAAAGTTACGAATAAAAATCGGAACTGCCCAAAAAATGTTTTTTGTCGGATAAGAGGGGACACCCCGTTGGGGTGATATAAGGGTGGGGAAGGGGAAGGATTGCTCGCTGCGCTCGCGATCCGTTGAGGGAGGGTTTTACCTAAATCAAAAGTGAGCACCGCTTCGCGGTTCTTGCTTTTTTATACATATACCACCGCTTGAAAGCAAGCTTTCGCTGTGGTATATGCATAAAAAAAGCAGGACTTGCGTCCTGCTCACTTTTGATTTAGGTAGGCTCAACCGTTATCTTTTCGCACCAATTTCTTGATGATTTGGAGAAGATATGGGCTATGCGTGAATGGATACCAGACCCAACAAAGCCAATACGTCCATCTGATTGGAAGAGATAAGCAATTTGCGTGACAATTTGCTTTTTTTCAAATTAAACCTATATTTATATACAGGCTGGGAGATGGCTACTTTATACGTTTCAAGTCATCTCCCCTCGCCTTTCCTAAAAGGCAAATTGAAACGTATGGGATAAAAATTTAAAACAATCAAAAATGAAACGTAACAATGAGAAACGTTATGCTATCAACATCGACAGGCTCGAGATTACCTATCTCGCCAGCGACGAATTAAAAGAGTATCTTTCAAACAAAGAATGCAATGAATACTATTTCGATAGTATTACACTCCGTAGGTGCGAATGCAGGAACTACGAGAATGAATTTGCAATCATATCAACTGACCTTGATAAGGAGCAAGAAACTTATGAACGATGCATCGGGCATCTCCACTTCGGGAGTCCAAATCCAAACCGTCAAAATGTTTATGTATTGTATGAGAACGATGTCCTTTACAGCAAAATGTGGTTGGCTGTACGCTTCTATATTGATGAAGCACTCGGATTAGAGTTCAAGCAAATCAGCAAACTTGACATTGCCACCGACTTCAACTTCAACATCAGCCGTCGATTTTATCAAGTTTATAAGGATGGGAACCTCGACTTGATAATCAATGGGAAGAAAATACACGGTTTGGACATCATGGTTAGGGATGTAGTACATATTACAGGAAACACCACCCGAAAGAGACCATTTGCCAATCCGACTCCCGTGGTCAAAAATGCCGACGGTTCATTGAAACTAAAAGTGTACAACAAAGGCAATGAGATTAACGAAACGAGCGGTAAAGAGTATGTGAAAGATGCCACTGGTTTTACTCGGTTGTGGCGGCTTGAAGTAAGTTGTGGAAACCACAAGACACTTAAATCTGTACTTGACAGGTTGGGTATGACCGATGAAGACCTCTACGCGGATTTAGGTATCGAGAGAGTGAAAATTTGCATTTTTAAGGCTTTGATGGACAAGTTAATCCGTGTACAGCGTAATCGTCATAGTTATTCATTGATAGATGTTATGTTAGATGATTTAGAATGAGCTATTTGGTTCTTGAAAAGTTGCACTGACAGGCTATTGGTTAATAGGCGTGGCAGTGCATTCTTTTTGTGCCACATATCGCGGATTTGTCTCACGTCAGACTTTTTTGATACAAAATGCTTGCTGGACAATGAAAATCAGCGTGTTGGTTGTAATAAATATCAAAAAACTACGTTATAAGGCTGTAACAGAAAATGTCAAACAACTAAGTAGCTCAAATAAATCAAAAAAATCTGCTCACAAAGTAAGCCAAGTATCAAAACTGAACATCAAAGAAGTCAAAGAATATTATGAGCCACACAGAGAACAACACAGCAGCCATTTACGCGAGAGTTTCAAGCACCAACGACCGACAGAACACCGAGCGACAGGTAATCGACCTGAAAGCGTACGCCGACCGCAGCAGGCTACACATCGTTAAGGTGTATGAAGAACATATCAGCGGAGCAAAGAAAAACACCGAAAGACCTGTGCTGATGGATTGCCTCGAATATTGCAAGGAAAACCATGTCGGCACATTACTCGTGTCGGAGCTGTCGCGACTTGGCAGAAACACATTTGAAGTTCTTTCCACCGTCCGCGACCTTGTGGACTGCCGTATCAATGTTTTCTTTCAGAAAGAGCAGATGCACTTACTTGATTCCAACAGCAAGCCGAGCCTGTTTACTCCGATACTTATAGCTACATTAAGCACCTGTGCCGAAATGGAACGCGAGAACATCCAATATAGACTGAATAGCGGACGCAGGGTTTATATTGAGAAAGGTGGCAAACTTGGAAGAAGAAAAGGCAGCACCAAGAGCCGTGAGAAGAAGGAAGAGGAATACAAGGATGTGCTGGCATACTTGCGGAAGAACTACAAGATTGCAGATGTAGCCAAATTGACGGGAACCAGCACAAGTACGGTTCAGCGACTGAAGAACGAGTTCAAAATAAGGTAGTTTTATGTCGTAGATATGTTTTGTCGGTACTCCGCACCGGCAAAACATGTTTTGCCCATAATCAAGTCATTTATAAAGAGGCAACGGTACTTTCAGTAGTTTTTCTGTTGCATGATTTTTTATCATAAACGATTATTTTACTTGAAGTAAGAAAGATGTGCGTATCTTCATCGAAGAAGCATGCTGAAAGTGTCATAGTGTTCCATAGGGCGAGATTTACACATAAAAAGGTGGCTGATACAGCCACCCCAAACAATATTATAAAGAATAAGAATAGTCAAATGATAACCTGTGAAAGGCTCAACACAATGATAACTTCGTTACCCATATCTCGGAGAATGTCGATAGTTTCTTGCACGATTGTACCTTGATAGATTGAGTCAGTCAATAGTATAATGTTGGCCGTGTCATTTTCCTCCGTGCGGAACACGTCTTGGTTAAAGCGTCCGTCAGGCAACCCATATCCTTCTTGCCACTTGCCGCCCTCGTACTCTCGGTAGTGATGCTGGAAAGCACCGATACAGTTCCTTGCCCCTGTTCTGCGTTCAACACTTTCCATTACCTCCGACCATACTCCATAGTATGATGCCTCGTCAGCACAGGTTGGAACTGGAAAGACACAAAGGTTCGGAATGTTGCCAAGGCTATTGCCGAACACCCTCAACAGTGTGTATGAAAAGTAGTCCTTGGCTGCATCAAACGCCTCGCGTTTGTCGAGGTTGAGTACGCTTTTCTGACCTTTGAAATTCTGAATATAATGATAGATTGCACTATGGTTGTGGTCTCTTTCCCGATTTAAGGGGTAATGCTCGAACTGGTATTTCACGGATACGCCTCGCAATAGATAGTCGGCGTGTCTTTTCGCTTTTTCAGTGGCGAGAGTGACACGGATGCAATCATCCACAATGCTCTTGACGGTTCTCATGTCTTTCTTATTCATATCATATTATGTTTGATAATAAATAGATGCATTTTTGAAATTTGAAAAAAATCTGTGCAAAATTTTTTCAATTCACATTTCGCTCCAAGTGCAGAGTTACAAGAGGAAAGCCGAAAAAATGGTAGCACGGGATACTTGCCGAGGGGGAGGAAGAGAGGGGTCTTGACGCTGCGGTCTATGGGTGTTTTTTTTCTGCATTGTTGCAAAATATTTTGTCAGTCCGAAAAATATACGTATCTTTGCAATTGCAAACGGGGAGAAATCCGTTTGCCGAAAAGAGTGCATTTCTCTTTATCCGTCAGTGTGGAACTTGGACACTTTCACAATACAATCAAGTCGGATAATGGTAAATGAATACTCACTTGGATTGTAATGTCTCATTCGACATACACCAAGTGGAGTTTATTCAAAAATCCATATCTACTTGATTGTAAAAATAGGGAGTCCAAGCCCTCACACTGAAGATAAGGACAGATGGATGGCTCCACTTTTTTCGCATAGGTTATTATAACGTCAAACCGCCAGCGAGCTTGAAGCACAGAAGTTGCACCCGTCACGTATTAGGGTTGATAAAATGTACTGTTCAAATTGTGGTTCACAGCTAAACGATGAGGCTGAAAAATGTCCCAACTGTGGGGTCGTAATTGCCAAGCATACGCCACCCAAAACAACCGAAAACGAGAAAATCAAGAAGAAAAAGTTTTGGATTATTGGAGGTATATTTGCTGCCGTTTTAGCAGTCGTCATTTTCCTTCTGGGAAATCCTGCTTTGTTCATGTCTGGCGAAGATTGTTTTCAGAAAGCCAAATCATGCCCTGATGATGAGGAAATGTTTTGGTATTTGAAAAAGGCTGCGGAAAAAGGACATCCAGAGGCGATGTTTGTTTTGGGAGGAAGTACCATTGACGAGAATTTTTCACGAGAAAGACAAATTGAGGGTGTTGAGTGGGTTCACAAATCTGCCGAAGCTGGATACCCCCCTGCCCAAGCTTTTTATGGCATAAACTTGATTAACGGTAGCATTATCCCAAAGAATGTTTCAGAAGGATATAAATGGCTGGAAACCTCAGCAAACAATGGTTGGGGAGAGGCACAAAAAACGTTGGGGGCAGCGTATTTCCAAGGTGATGCAGGATTGCCTCGTGATGTTGAAAAAGCAAAATATTGGTTGGGAAAGGCTGCGGAACAGGGTGTGGCTGGTGCTGCCGATATGCTGGACTACATTAATTATATGACATCTCCGAGAAGGTATCGTTATAACATTGGTGCAGAAACACTAAAGGGCAATGTGAGAAATTTAGGACATATGGCATTGCAAAACCAATTAGGTTATTGAGTATAAACAAAATATTTAAAAGTTGTGCCCGTCACGAATTAGGGTATTTTAATTATGAAAAAAAATGACTTTTTGAAATTCTCAGTAATGAATGGATTGGGAATTGTTTTACTTGCTTTGGTAATGACAAGCTGCGTGCAGACGCAGGAGAAGAATGTATGTGATACAAAAGAAGAATTGGTTTTAGATACAGTGGAAGAATGGGAGCCAGAGCCTGTAGTAGAAGAAATAGATGTATCAGCAGACCATGGCTCCATGGACTATTCCGCACAACATACACAGTCGTCTATGTCATCATTTGAAAATCGAATTAAAGGAACAACCTGGGTGTCACGTAATGGATGCCAAAAATTCGAAATATACAACGGATACGTAAAAGCCTACATTAATACGGGAGGATATTGGCAGGAGATAAAAAGCGTGTCCTCGCAATATTCACTATCAGAGGATGAAAATGCAATTTACATGAAATTTGGAAACAGCGATAATAGAACGACCATTGTGTTTTACAAACAAACAAACACTGTAATTTACAGAGATGGTGATAATGGGACAATACAAGGCCAACTTGAGCAAGAATATATATAAGTGTGATTAAAAGGAAACCAGTAATCCGTTCAAAGCAACAATAAAGCCTCCGTGCCGGAGGCTTTATTGCTATGTGACCAAAGTAAACATTCCGAGTGTGGAATGTTTTTTTATATCTTTCAAAAAAAATAGAATTACCTTTCAAAAATTCCGAAAATGTTGTATATTTGAACTTGAAGCTAAATCATAACGAATGAGTCCATAAAAAATTGTGTAAAGGTTGGTCTAAGTTATCCATTGTCGCCAGTAATAGACTCACATTAGGTACGTTATACTAATATGAGAGACAAAAAAGCGAATAACCGCAGCATGCGGAGATTAGCACTGAAGGTGCTATGGTTAGTATAAAAACTGCAAAGAAAATTTTAAACAAAGGAAAACGAGCCTACGACGATGAACAGGTCAAAGAGATTTTGAAAACATTGGAGATTATGGCAGAACAACAGATTATAACAGAAAAATACAAGGAGGAAAAGTATCATGGAAAAAAAGACTAACGTGATTTTATACTGCCGAGTGAGCAGCGACGAACAAAAAGACAACAACTCTCTGAATGTACAAGAGGAGTGTTTGAGGAACCATTGCAACTATCATAAATATAACGTGGTGGGTGTGTATCGGGAAGACTATTCCGCCAAACATCCAGACTTAAGAAGACCGCAAATGAAGGCCATCTATGAATATTGTAAGAAAAACAAAGGTGAAGTTGACAAATTGCTGTTCTTACGTTGGGATAGATTCTCTCGCAATGGTGAGTTTGCATACACTTATAAACGCAAGTTTTATGACGAACTGGGTGTTGAGATTAACGCCATCGAATCACCCATTGATTTTGAAGGGTCGGAATGGAGTACGAGCCTCGGCATATATTGCGGTATCGCACACACTGAAGATACTCACATATCAAAGCGAACAAGGGAAGGGGTCAGAAAAGCCCTCAAAGAGGGGCGTTGGTGCAGCCATGCCCCCAAGGGCTACCGACATCACCGCATCGGCACATACAAAGACCATAATACGCACATGGTTATTGACGAAAAGACAGCACCACTTGTAAGGCGAATCTTTAAGGAGGTTGGCAAAGGTGTAGAAAGTGCCGACGCAATACGCAAACACTTGTGTCCCGATATGGCACGGTCATCATATATGCAAATGCTCCATAACATCTTATACATAGGAAAGATTCGTGTGCCAGCACGGGGAGATGAGATAGAGCGTATTGTGGACGGCGAACATCAGCCGTTAGTTGACGAAGAGACTTTCTATCGGGTTCAAGACTTGATAGAAGGTCGTAATCGTCGTAAACACACCTTGGTGAAAGGGAAGAAACCCCATCCTGATTTTTATCTTCGTGGTTACGTCGTATGCCCGATGTGTGGCAGACCTATTACGGCTTCTTTCAGCAAAGGGAACGGAGGGAAATACCCATACTACCATTGTATGTGCAGCCCACGACATTACAGTGTCCGTGCTGAAAAGGTAAATAGCGAGTTTGTCCGCTATGTTAGCGGAATGAAACCACGTGAAGAAGTGTTGAACTTATACAATGAAGTGCTGCGGTCGATACGTGAGGATGATTGTGCCAGTTTGAAAAATTACCAAAACGAACTAGAGGAAAAATTATCGGTGTTGGAGAAAAGAAAGAAAAAGTTATCGGTTGACTATATGGATGAAAAGATAGATGCACAGATGTATACCGAACTTAATCAAGGTGTCGAAGATGATATGCGTCAGGTGAGAAATCAGATAGAAAAAGCCCGAACAGCCATTCGAACCAATATCCAGCCCAAATTAGATTACTCAATCTCGCTGATAGACAATATAGAACACTATTTTGAAGATGCTCCGATTGAGGTCAAGCAACGACTGTTAGGTTTGATATTCCCTGAAAAAGTGGTGTTTGACGGAAAATCATTTCGAACCACAAAAACCAATGCCGTTCTTGAACTAATCGACAACGAAACCAAGCAGTTAAGGGCAACAAAAAAGGACTTGCCAACTGACAAGTCCGTCTCGGTAGCGGGGGAAGGATTCGAACCGACGACCTCCGGGTTATGAGCCCGACGAGCTACCACTGCTCTACCCCGCACTCTCTTAAATTGAAAATTGAGAATTGAAAATTGATATTTTTCAGACTTCTCTCTCTTCAAAATCGGGTGCAAAAGTACGAACATTTTCCCAATCTACCAAATTTTTCTGTCAATTATTTTGCTATAACTTGATAATACGTCTCTTATAAATGCCTTCGGGCGTCGAGACGAGTATCAAATAGCTGCCCGCAGGGAGCTCTCTGACGGAAATTTGACCCCTCTCGCCACACACGTTCTGCTGTATCATGACACGTCCCAGCGCGTCGATGACGCTGACCTGATAGCCGTCGGCACCGGACAGCAGGAGGGTGACCTGGTTGTTCGTCATCGTGGGCCACACGATGAGTTCGGAGCCGACAATCTGTGGGTCGACGCCGAGGTGGCTGTTGTCAATCCAGAGGGCGTAGAAAGTGGGGTTGTCGTAGAAGAAGGCTGTCTCCCCAGGATGGTAGATCACGTTGTCGCCCGTCTTGTTGCGGCACCATCCGAAGAAGGTGTAGCCTTCCTTGGTGAAGCTGCATTCGGGGAATGTATAGCCGTGGGCGGGGCAATAGGTGACTATCTGGCGTTCGCTGGTGCCGTTGTTCGCCGACAGCATCAGCTGCTTGGTGGGGATGGAGGTCAGGTAGTAGTGGAAGACGGTGTCGAGGTGGTGCAGCAGCGTGTCGTTGCCGCTGTTGGCGAAGTTGACGGCGAGGATGTCATAGTTGTGGAAATGGGCATGGCTCTCGTTGTTGCAGATGGTGTCGTAGTAGTCTACGGTGTCGAAGACCTCTTCCTGACCAGGACGGATGCCGAAGACGGCGCCCTGGCTCTGGTTGAAGGTATAGGTGGCGTTGCCGCCGATGCCGCCGGGGGCGGGCGCCAGGTTGGAGATGGGGTAGTAGCCGTCGCAGGAGCCGCCCCAGCCCCAGTTGATGTGGTAGAGCCCCGTGGTGTCCACGCCATCGAAGATGAAGGCATGTCCGCCGGTGGAGTCGCTGCCCGTGTAGTAGATGGGCTGGCGGGCATAGAGGTTGGAGTCTACGAGGGCAAGCCAGAGGGATTCAGAGGCCTCGTGGCGACGGAGTTGGTAGAGGTCGGGGTCGTATTTGAAGTTGTCGATGAAGGCGTTGACGACGCAGGCGGAGTTCCTGTCGCTGCAGTAGGAATAGGCGCCGCTGCCGCCGGTGGAGGAGGGACCATACCACATGTCCACGGCGATGCCGCAGTGGTACGAGATGAGGGCTGCCGCATTACGGCAGGTCTGGGTGCTGAAGCTGGCGGAGTTGGGCATGATATGCCAGAGGTAGGTGGCGCTCCCGAAGTCGGCGCTGAGCTCCCCGTAGTTGGGGTGCCAGTAGCTGTGGCTGCCCTCGCCGCGGTAGGGATAGTTCCAGTATTTCATGATCTGCGCCATGGCGGTGGCAACACAGCCCACCACGGTGCGGGCATGGTGCGTCGAGTCGTAGGGGCAGTAGGTGTTGTAGGGATCGCCCTGGTCCCATTTGGTTTTGACCAGGGGGAGGACAACTCTATGGCTGGCGGTGCTGTCGGGGTCGCCTGCCGTGGTGTCGCTCTTGGCGGCATCGGCAATCTGGCCGTTGTAGCCATACAGCCAGTAGGCGGTCTCGGGGTTGAGCTCGGAGGAGAAGGTGTTCTCGAACGAGTAGGCGAGGATGGACCTCACGTTGTCGTCGGCGGCAACGATGACGAAGCCGGTGCCGTTGATGTCGAAGATGTGCATCTGGTCGAGGCCGGCGAAGGTCATCGGCTTCACGCTTTCTGCCGGCGCCACGCCGGCGGGGCGGTTTGCATTCCAGAAGGTCTGGGCTTTCTTCATGGCCTTGTCGACATCCACGGGACGGGCTTCGGCGACAGAAAGTCGGACACAGAAGAGGGTGAGTATGGCTGCGATAAATAGGGTCTTTTTCATGGTTTATTTCTTAAAATTGTTCTTTCCTTCGTTGAGCCAGTCGATGAATTTTTGCACATCGCGGTCGTATTTGTAGTTTTCCTTGGTGAGCACCTTGCCGTCGGCGTCGATGATGACGTAGTAGGGCTGGGCGTTCATATTGAAGGCTGTCTTCTGGTAGTTGAGGTTCTTCTGGCCGAGCGACTTGATGGTGCGGCCGCTTTCTGTGGTGACCCAGTCGCTTTCCGGCAACTCGATGGTGTTGGCGTCGCAGTAGAGCGATACCATGACGAAGTCTTCGTTGAGGAGGCGCTTCACTTCGGTGTCGGGCCACACGTAGTGCTCCATCTCGCGGCAGTTGGCGCAGGTCTTACCGGTGAAGTCGATGAAGACGGGCTTGCCTTGCTGGCGGGCGTAGGCTTTGGCTTCTTCGAGGTCGAAGAAGGTCTCAAAGCCCAGCGGGGTATGCTCAGCGAGTTCGACATATTTGCGGTTCTTCGGCAGGCCGTTCTCGCTGTTGCCGCTGAATTCGCTCACCACTTTCTGGATGGAGAAGCTCTGGCTGGACATCGGAGGCAGGAATCCCGAGAGGCCTTTGAGTTCGGCGCCCCAGAGGCCGGGAATCATGTAGACCACGAAGGCGAGGTCGACGATGGCCACCATGAGACGGCCGGTGCCGATGTGCTCCACGGGGTCGTCGCCCTTGAAGCGGAGCTTGCCCAGCAGGTAGAAGCCCAGCATGGCAAAGATGACAATCCAGAGTGCCAGGTAGATGTCGCGCGGCAGCAGACCCCAGTCGCAGTAGAGGTCGGCCTGCTGGAGGAATTTGAGGCCGAAGGCCAACTCGAGGAAGGCGAAGACCACCTTGACGGTGTTGAGCCAGGAGCCGCTCTTCATGTTCTGCAGGAACTGGGGGAACATGGCGAGGAGGGTGAAGGGGGCTGCGAAACCGATGCCGAAGCCCAACATGGTGATCAGGGAGGCCCAGCGGTCGGTGGTGCTGGTGGTGATACCCACCAGTGCAGCACCGAGGATGGGACCGGTGCAGCTGAAGGAGACCAGCACGGTGGTCAGCGCGATGAAGAAGGGAGCCATGAGACCGCCTTTGTCGGCCTGCTCGTCGCTGGAGTTGACCCACTTCTCGGGCATCTTAATCTCGAAGAGACCGAAGAAGCTCAGGGCGAAGATGAAGAAGATGACGAAGAAGATGAGGTTGGGAATCCAGTGGGTGCCCATGACATAGAGCGACTCGGGACCGAGGATGATGGCCAGGATGACGCCTATGACGGCGAAGAGAAGGACGATGCTCAGACCGAAGAACCAGGCCTGACGGCGGGCTTTGCGTTTGTTGTCGGCACCGCGTAGGAAGAAGTTCACCGTCATCGGTATCATGGGGAACACGCAAGGGGTGAACATCGTGAGGATGCCGCCACCCAGGGCGATGAGGAAGACCATCAAGAGGCTCTGGGATTCTTCGGAGTTCTCTTGGGATGCCGTATTCTCCGGAGTTTCCGGAGTTTCCAGAGTTTCCGAATTGTTCATAGTATCCGGGTTTTCCGGAGATTCCGGGTTCTCCGCGACAGCCACGGGCTCTTCGGCGGCCGCTTCACCGGTAGCACCCTTCACTTTGAAGGTGATGTCGTGATCCTCGGGAGGGATGCAGCTGCCGTTGTTGCAGAGCTGGTAGCTGATGACGCCTTTTACGGTGAAGTCTGTCTGCGACAGACGCTTGATTTTCTGACGGAACATCACGGTGCCTTCGAACGACTTCACCACACAGCCAAACAGGGGGTCGTTCTCCTCGTGGGGCTTGGGCTCGCTGACCTTGCCCACCAGGGCGTAGTCCTTGCTCTTGGTGAACTCGAACGAGGTGGCGATGGGACCGTTCTCGTCGGTGTGCTGCGAATACATGTGCCAGCCGGCGTCGAGCTTGACGGTGATGACCAGCTCAGCCTCTGTGGCCGAGGTCTCCTTGACGCTGCACGACACCTTGGCAGGGTCTAGCATCTGCGCCTGGCAAATGGAAAAATGAAAACTGAAAATGGAAACAATTGCTGCCAGTAAAAAAAACTTTTTCATCGTCACTGGTTATTTCAGATTGAACTTGATTTTCTTCTCTCCGCGCACGGTCTTCACGCCCACGATGTACATGCCTTTGGGCATGCGGTGTATCTTGATTTTCTGGTTGTTCTTGTAGTCCTCCACGGTCTTTACGACCTTGCCGTCCTTGTTGGTGAAGGTGACGGTGGCCGAAGGGCTCTCGAGGGAGATGGTGATGTATCCGTCGGCGAGGTGGGGATTGATGCGCACGTTCTCGTCGCTGGCTTCTTGTTCGCCACTCTTGTTGCTAGGCTTCCCGCTGCTTGCGGGCATTGTGAAGCCGCTGAGGCGCGACAGACCGCGGTTGTCGTTGCCGAACCAGTGGTTGCCCTGTGGGTCGTGGGTCACCTTGTAGATGTTGCCCGAGGGTATCTTGCAGTTCTTCGGGGTGAAGGCCACCCAGTTGCTCTCGCCGTCGAACACCGCGGCGCCCTTGTCGGTGCCCACCCACAGCAGGCCGTCGCCGTCGATGGCGATGTCGTTCACCTGGTTGCCGGGCAGGGGGCTGTTCTTGGTGTTCCACACACGCCAGCGCTTGCCGTCGAAGCTCGCCAGGCCGCTCAGCGTGCCGAACCACTTTACGTTGTCCTTGTCGATGGCTATGGCCGGCACGATATTGTCGGGCAGGTTCGAGTTGCTGGTGGTGTAGTTCACCCAGCGCGTGCCGTCATAGACGCTCACGCCGCCGTTCGAGGTGATCCATTTCTTGTTGTCGCGGTCCACGGCGATGTCGAGGATGAAGTCGCTCAGCAGCTCGCAGTCGGCAGGGGTGTATTTCTCCCAGCTGCTGCCGTCGTAGCTCACCACGCCGCCCAGCGTCACGCCAATCCACACCACGCCGTCGTGGTCGATGACGATCTCCTTGACGAACTTCATCTTCAGCCGGCGCGTCTCCTCGCTGTATTCGGTCCAGTGGGTGCCGTCCCACTCGATGACGCCGTAGTCGTCGGTGCCTATCCACAGCACGCCGCGCTGGTCCACCATCAGGCAGTTCACCGACTGATTCTTCAGCTTCTCGTTGAACATGGCGTAGTCGGTCCAGGTCGACCGCTTCATGCGGCAGAGACCTTGGTAGGTGCCGGCCCACAGGCCGTTCTCGTCGGCCGCAATGGCCGAGATGTTGTTGCTGCAGATGTCACTCGACCGGGTGTCGAAGACCGTCCACGTACCGTTCTGCGCCTGCACCTGTGATGTGAGAGGTGAAAGGAGTAAAAACAATAGGGGAGTGAAGGAGAGTGAAAGGAAGTGAAAAGGAGTGAAAGGACGAATGTTCTTTGCTCTCATGTTGTTGATATTTATGTTTTTGTTTTTCATTGTCTTTTTTTTGCTTTGAATTACGTGGTATGCTGACTATTGTCCTCTCACTCCCTTTTGACTTTTCGTCTCTTCGACTTTTTGACTTCTTATCACGTTTTGTGTTTCTCTTTCTTTGCTGCGGGGAAGAGTATGTTGTTTAGTATCAGTCGGTATCCTGGCGAGTTGGGGTAGAGCGAGAGGTCCGTCGGCGGGTCGCCGATAAAGTGGCGGTAGTCCTCGGGGTCGTGGCCGCCGAGGAAGGTCCAGGTGCCCTTGCCGTATTCGCCATGCAGGTAGCGCACCTCGCCGAGCTCTTTGTTGTCGCCCAGTATCACGCAGCTCGTCTTCACCTGCTCGCGGCGGAAGGCCGTGGTCTGGCCCATGAAGCCGTGCACCAGCCGCGTGTGGTTCTGCGTCAGCATGGTGGGTATCCAGTCCCATTTGGCCGAGAAGTCGAAGAGCACGAAGAAGTCGTTCTTCTCGTTCACCTGGCGTTGACGTGCGCGGTCGTCGATGTCGATGGACGAAATCTCGTATTCCGACGGGTTGGTGCTGATGCGGAAATCTTTGAAGGCAAAGCATTTGCTGTAGTCTAGCGCGCCTTGTGCGTTGGGTTGCATGGGGTCGCCGTCGAACATGGCGTCGCAGATGTCCACCCCTTCGGCTGCCAGCGCCACGTCGTAGCTGTCGGGTGCCGAGCACATGGCGAAGAGGAATCCGCCGCCCATCACGAAGTCGCGTATTTTCTTGGCCACCGCCAGCTTGAGTTGGCTGACCTTGCTGAATCCCAGCTTGTGGGCTGTGGCCTCCTGCAGCCGCACATCCTCGATGTACCACTGCTGGTTGCGGTAGTTGGCCCAGAACTTGCCGTACTGGCCCGTGAAGTCCTCGTGGTGCAGGTGCAGCCAGTCGTAGGTGGGCAGCACGCCCGACATCACCTCTTCGTCGTACACCACGTCGTAGGGTATCTCGGCGTAGGTAAGCACCAGTGTCACGGCGTCGTCCCACGGCAGCTTGTTCTTGGGCGAGTAGACGGCAATCTTGGGGGCTTTCTGCAACTTCACGGCGTCCATGTTCACGCCGGGGTCGGCGATATAGCTGAGGATGGCCGAGCTCTGTCCGTCGGCGATGACCTCGCAGGTCACGCCGCGCAGCTTGCACTCACGCTCGATGCCGTCGGCATATTTCATCATGAAGGTGCCGCCGCGGTAGTTGAGCAGCCAGGTCACCTCCACCTCGCGCTGCAGACTCCAGTAGGCCACGCCGTAGGCTTTCAAGTGGTTTTTCTGTGTCTCGTCCATCGGCAGTATTATATAACTCGCCTGCGCGTGCGCGAAAAACAAAAGGAAAAATGAAAAAGGAAAAATGAAAAAAGAGCAACGAAATCGTTGCCACGCACGCCGCGTCACCTGTTTTTCAGTTTTCATTTTTCAGTTTTCAATTTTTGTGCGGATAGGGGGACTCGAACCCCCACTCCTCTCGGAACCAGATCCTAAGTCTGGCGCGGCTACCGATTACGCCATATCCGCTTTCTTTCTTTTTTGGCTCCTCCCCTAAGCTAGGGGAGGGGGACCGCCGCTCTGCAGTGGTGGAGGAGTGTGTCTCCACACCACAAAAACGGGTGCAAAGATACGCACTTTTTTCCAATTGACAAGGAAATTTTCAATTTTCAATTTTCAATTTTCAACTTTCCGGTTGGCTCTTCGTGCCATTTCAAACAGAGCCTCAGGGATATGGCAGTATCCGTCGGGATTCTTTGCGAGGTAGTCCTGATGGTAGTCCGAGGCGGGCTGGAAGACCCGCAGCGGCTCCACCTCCACCGCCAGCGGCGAGGAATAGCCGTGTCCCACCGCGCGGTACACCTCGTCAATCACCAGACGGTCCTCGGGGTCAATGTAATAGATGCCTGTGCGGTAGCGCGTTCCCTCGTCGTCGCCCTGCCGGTTCACCGACGTGGGCTCGATGCATAGGAAGTAGAGCTCCAGCAGTTTCTTCAGCGGCAACACCTCGTCGTCGTAGACCACACGCACTGTCTCGGCGAAGCCCGTGGTGTCGGTGTACACCTCCTCGTAGGTCGGACCGTTGCCCTCGGCCACGCGCTGTGCATATTCTTCGTCGCCGTTGGCGAAACCCGCCTGGGTCTCGGTGATGCCGTTGATCTGCTTCAGATAGTGCTGGATGCCCCAGAAGCATCCTCCCGCTAGAAATATTGTCTTTGTCATGTCCCTTATAACGCAGACTGTCGTCATTTATTGTATACGATCCTCCGCCGGGAATCACCGTCGCGCCGGCACGGTCTACGCCAATATTTGCTGATTTTGAGAAAAATATTTTGCCAGTTCAGAAAATATTCGTAAATTTGCGTCGTCAAACACCCAAAACGTTGTTAGGGAATAGGTTGAGGAATATTTTGATATTCAATAGTTTGTGTATTCTTTTGACCAGGTGAAGGGTGGGCGATAGGATATTGAAAAGGAAACGTTGAGCGAAACGTTTTATCTGCGGCTAACCGAATCTCGCAATTTCGAAACTGTCTGCAAGATAAAGCAATTGCCTCCGTTCGTGGTATGGTACAACACTTTTTTGTGCTGCGCCTACAGTGCGGGCTTCGGGCATTGCTTATTCTCAGACAGTAGGCAATGCGAGAGCCTGGTTAGCGGGATAAGCGATGAACTGCGATACCCGCGCTTCTTTTTACTTTATTCCTCAACCCAACAACAGAATCCGGCACGGTATCTGCCACAACAATGAAATGATGTTCATGGTGGACAGAAGCTACAAAAAGTGCAAATTGTTGAGGACAGTATTGATTGCTGCAACACTCGTCTTTACAAGTCAGTCGGCTTTTTCACAGAACATTCCAAATGACCGCCAAACAGATGGCCTATATGGGAGAGTTCATATCGTGGAAGAGTCAAACATCGGCAGTAGATTACAACCCGACACTATTCACGTAAAAAAAGACACCTTGGTTAATGTGCAAGATACTCATCGTGTATTTTTATTTTTCAAAAAAGTGGTAACAAGAAAGGTAAAGAGAAATACCATGGTAGTGGAACATGTTACCAGACAAGTACCCGACACAATCTATTACTGCCGGACAGAGTACGCTCCCGAAGGTTACATTAAAAGTCGATTCTTGGTTAAAGACCATGGAAGATTGCACGAGCAGACAACGACAACCTATCTTAACAACATCAAACTGGAGATGCGCACCTGTTGCCAAGAAACAGGAATCACCACCCAATGGCACTATTACTATTCCGACTATGGCAAAGATCCCAAATTGGAACAAGCAATTGTGACAAAACACCCGAACCTTGATGCTGGAGAAATGGAAGAAAGAATTGAATACGAATATGAAGACGATGCTGAGACCTGCCGTGAACGTCATTATACAGCCTCTGGGGAGAAAACAAAAGCTCTTAAATATGAAGCGGGTATACTAACCGACATGTCATGTGGAACTGATACAAATATGCACTACTTATATGACAACGAGGGTAGGTTGATTAAGGTTGAAGTTTACAACGCAGATTTCGATTTGGTGCGTAGTGATACATACAGATATGACCACACAGGCTTTCGACTAACACGCACACCTGCAACAAAAAGATATGGACGGCAGTCACAACCGACAGTCGTAACATATAAAGAAGAATATGATGGTGCCGGAAACTGGACGCTACGTATTATTGACGGGAAAGAGACAAGAAAACGAGAAATAAAATATTACAACAGATAACAACATTAATACTATAATAATATGGAAAAGAACGGATTCATGAAAATTTTTTCAATGGTCGCTTTTGCGGCATTGATGGTAATTAGTTGTTGGGCGACCACAGCATCATTGCACTTGCTTTTGCCCGATTGGCCTGTGATAATCTTCTGGGTTGTTACCATTGTGTTCTTTGTGCTTTCATCGCTTGGAACTAAACTGATAGTCGATAGTTGCAACAAGTATGTAGACACCGAGCATCCAGGTCGAAACATCGCCGGTGGTATTGTGATCCTGCTCCTCTTCTGGGTTATCTTCAGCATTCCCACCAATACACATACTTTTTTCTATAAATCCACCATTAAGGATGTTTTGATACAGGATTTGGCAAACACAAAATCCCGCCTTCAAGACCTAGCAGACGACCAGACGGCCAAACGCATTATTGATGCCGACAAAGCAGCTTTCAGCAACAAAATAGACAATCTCTGGAAAAATGTCGCCCTGGAAGTGAATAATCCAGGCAATCTGGGTTGGGCTGATGCTGCGGAGCAGGCAATGCTGCAACTCGAAGCTGAATTGGGAACAAAAATACAGCGTGTAAAGTTACGTAACAACACTCATCAAGGCCGACAAGAATTGATAGAGATTCTTGGTGGCCGTGTCGAAGAAGCGAAGCAGTCTCGCATGAAAGAAATCTACGATGCTCGCCTCGCTGCTATTGCATCTCATAAGAGCAAAAAGGATATTAATGATAATATCAAAGCCATCACGACCATCGAAAAAAAGATAAAAGAACATCCGGAAAAGAACGACGAACCAACTGTCGCCACCGACCATGTTCTTACTCGTTCATACACTCTCATTGGTGAATACATGGATTATCTACAAAATGAATTTGGTTCCACGCATAAAGAAGAATTGATACCAGTACAGGAAAATGTACGCCTGTATAAAACTAACGTTACACAAACCTCTAAAATGCGTAGTGTTATTGACGTATGGAAAGGTCTTTTCGCTGGTGACCCCATATACAAAGGTCGTGGCCTGTGGTTCTGGGTTATCTTGGCCATCATGGTTGACGTGGCCGGATTCATCTTCTTTGACATTGCTTTCCGTAAACGCGAATATTAATCACCTAAAATTCAACAAATATGAGTACACTTGATTTAAGTGACACCGTTGGTGCAGGCGGTCAGCCTCCCATTAGTGACAACCCCGATTTTCTGGAAGGTACCCAAACCTATTCAGAACAGGAATTGAATGACCCCAATTCAATTATCACCGCCATTACCGACCAACAGACACCTCTGGTGATTATGTTTGGGGCACGTACAATAGGTAAGACCATGGCATTGATACGCCTTACACGTTATCTTGAGAGCAAAAGCTACAACGTAATGCCCGATCCCATTTTCCGACCGGCATATGACACACGCTATCAAGCATTGTGCAAAAACTTTCATGATGTGGTATATTCGCCGACAACTGGTGGCGGAACTGGCGTGGTTAACTTCATGCTTGTCAAGGTATCAGACAGTCGGCGTTCTATTTGTCAAATAGTTGAGGCCCCTGGTGAACACTATTTTGACACAAAAGATGTCACCAAGGGATTCCCCCTGTATCTTAACAATATTTTCAGTTGCCCTAACCGCAAAGTTTGGGTGTTCTTCCTCGCAAAGAATTGGGGCGATGACCAAGTGATGCGAGCTCATTTGGCTGAACGTATCAGAGGAATGAGAAATGGAGTAGGCGCCCCCATGGTAACTCCAAAGGACAAAGTTATATTTGTCTGTACTCGAGTAGATAGGCCCGAGTGTGGTGTACCTTTCTTGGGGAATGGACGGCCAAATATCAACCAGCTTCACAGCGAAATACGCCAACAATTCTCAGAGCGCAATATCAACATTTTTGAACCTTACGAGAACCATCATCCAATATCTCGCTTATGGAGACCTCACAACTATACATTTGTTCCTTTCTCTGCAGGTACATTTAATGCTGCGCAGAACGGAGGCGAGTATTATACTGCAGGGGTAGATTATTACCCCGCAATGCTTTGGAATGCCATACGCAAATAGATAATTATTTCCTTAGAAGAGATTAAGCAATAATGAATAACCCTCAGTTCTATATATTCGGAGTACCCGACGGGTTCGACATGTACAATGCAACCCCGGAAAGGATAAACCTGTTCCAACTCTTGTATGATAGCGATTGCAGAGATAGAAGGAAAATGGCCATTTATCGCAATGCTGACAATAGCGAGGTTTCGTATATATACTTGCGGTACAATATGCAGTCAGTCAAAGGGCGTCCTAATTCATTTCTGGGCATGGCACTCACTTTTTCCGAACGATATTACTGTACCGATATTCCCAAATTGCTTAATCTCTTCGAAGAAATTTATTCTGCTCTGTCAAAGGATGTTATTCTTACAACGCGAATTATCCCGTCTGCAGGACAAGCCCGTTACAGAATTGGTCGTTTCGCTGAAGGAACAGCTGCGATAATCAAGATAGAAGAATTTGTTGAGGAGCAAACGCGTGGATGGTTTGGCGATTGTGTTGTACCAATGGACGAGACGTTCCGTCTTAACACGCAGTCGGTAAGTTTAAAGCAGGGCCTTTATCTTGATACAAAGTCGGAACATATTATCGCCAACCTGAAGACGGCCTCCTGGGTGTATCTGTCAGAAAGGACCGTTGAACCGGTACAAAACACTACTCCACCATCTCAAATAGTTGCACAGCCAAATCCTCCCGTTGCTTCTTCATCGCAACCATCGGTACCCATCCAGAAATTTTCCACTTCACCCAAGGACTCCCCAAAACCACCTACGGTAGTTCAGCCAAAAGTTGACCCAATTGTTGACCCGATTGTCACCTCCGAGCAGGAACGACAGAAAAAGATATTGAGAGACCTGGCTGGAGAGTTTAGTATTCTTCACAAGTCCATATCAGATAAGCGGCGTGCGAATGTCCTAATAGAAAAAAGGGAAAAACTAAAGATAATACAACAACGGTTAAATAACCTGAAATACGTTGTAGGAACAAAAGAAGGAAATAGTCTTGTCATCCAGATTAGTTCCGACATTAACCGAATAGACGAAATATTACGGAAAAAAGGAAATAAAAAGAAAATACTATTTGCTACTGCATGTGTCCTCGCTGTGATTACTCTGCTGATAGTTTTCTGGCCCAAAGGCACACTGCCGGGAAAATCTGATTTTGACAAAACATCTTTTGCGGATTTTCGTGACAAGACAGATTCAACACTTTCGGAAATTCAAAATGGATTAGACACTATTGATAGTTCATTTAAAACATCTTATAACTATGGAAAAGTTGCTCAACTAATTGACGATATTCAGGGATATACAAAAAATATAAACGATCTTTTGTGTAAAGATAGTGTAAGCGATAGCGACATTGAGACCCTAAAAAATGATACAATTAATGCTGCTAGTAAATTACGCGATTTAAATAGTAATTACTCGACTCTGCTTAATCTTAATGGTGAGAAAGCAAGTGGTGCCACTAATTCAGATTCTGGCGCTTCGTCCAGCACTACCCGAAGTGGTTCTGCAGAGAGCCAAAGTGGTTCTGTCGTAAAGAAAGATGGTGAAACAAAAAACACCCCCCAAGTTACACCTACAGAAGGCAATGTTGCATTAAAAATAGATGGCAAATCTATAAATCTAACCAAAAAGTCTGGAAATACATATGAATATGAGTATAGGACAAAAAAAGATAATATTGTTTTTGAATTACAAAATGGGCATACTGCAAAGTGGGAACAGATTGGACAGGGGCTTACCGCAGCGAAAAACACTTCTACTTTGTATAAGATTGGTATTCAGGAAAAATCAAATGGAAAAGTTACAGCCACTATTAATACGTTTGGTATAAATGGTATAAAATTGGAGATTAAAGTTATAAGAGAATAGTCACCATGAACTACGACTTGCATATCATAGGTTCTCGCAATGGATATGAAAAATATCCGCACGACGGTTTAGATGATGAGTTGAAACAATGTTCGGCTTTGCATCGAGGGGACGAGACACTTGTAATCTCGCATGCTCCAGAGATTATACACTATGTGTACTTTCATCACATTGGACAAAAAGGCACCCATGAGTTTGTAGGACTAAGCCTTTCGTTCAACGGCGTGTATTTCCGCAACGTGAAGAAGGCTTTCGAAGTAATGGAGCGTATATTCGAAACTGCCGTATATGGAAGCTTGATGATTCATGTGGTCGACAATGGGCAAGTGGAGTTCAACCCACAATCGTTCTATGACCAAAATGCGCAATATAACCAACTAAAAAAAGACACCCAACGCATTATCGACTCCTTGCCAAGAAACAGTATTGTCACCTTGCCCCGTTCCTTCCGGATTGGGCAAGGTAATGCAACCGTGAATCTGGACGAAGGTGAGATTGTTGTTGCCGACAAGGTGGCGCAGTACGACCGTGTGGCAGTAACCAGAGATGCCGGGCATTCTGGATTAAGTGACATCCAAGAACGCCTGGCGCGGTTGCATGAACAGAATTTTGAATGGGAAAAGAAATACGACAAGGAGCGGAAAAAGAAGAAACAATATTCTCTGGTTGTTATCCTGTTGTTGATATTGCTTTTAGGTGGAGCGGCGGCGGCATATATTATTCGAGGTAATATTTTCACCATAGGCTCATTAGAAGAAACCGTTTCGCAGCGGGATATGGAATTGGCAGAAAAACAAGAGACCATACATCAACACCAAATGCATATAGCCAAACTGCAAGATACCGTAATCCGTCAAACAAGAGAAATATCGCAATTATCCGATTCCATTAGAAATAAAGAATGGCAATTGTCCCGATATGCTTCATTGCGCTATGCGGTAGGGCTGCCGACAGTAAACAACGATTCCTTTGATGAAGGATATGCCATGTGGTTATATGCGGATGCCCCTGTGGTTATTGATGCCTTGAGCATTCGTGCGAAATCATCAGGCTATGTGCAAATAGTATTACGTGATTCTGACGGAGATTACATTTCTTCTGAAACAGTTTATGCTAGCACATCTTTTTCTGAAAAGAGCGTAAACTTGAAAATACCATCTTCCGGGTATTATAGTTTGACCGCAGAAAGCAGCGGTATACGGCTACAATACAATTCTACTGATAATAATGTTTATCGTACTATGGGATCAGGGCCGTTAAGAATAAAAGGATGTTGCGGTAGAGGGAAAAGTTATAGTTCTGCCCAACAGAACTATTACCAGTATTTCTATAATATAAAGTATCATGTAGAGCTATGAGCTACTACACACCTGAGGAGCGCCGATTTCGTATTATTGCGGTAATACTGGCTATTGCTGCAATAATCATTGCACTTGTTGCAATTAATCAGTGTTCGGGAAGTACAACTGGCGAAGAGCCTGGATCCGGGTTATATTCTGTATATGATGATGAACCTGATCCTGGAGTAGAACCAGATAATGATGATGATATGTCATTGCGTACACGCAAGTCTGTACGAGATGCCACAAACCGAATAACACAAACGCCAATTTGTGTGCCAGTACAGGCAGGGGAAAGATATGAAGATTGCTTCATTAGGCAATATCCCGAACTTGGAAGGCTAAAAGACAAAGGTATGGGTGGTGCAAAACTATTGGGTGAAACCTGTGCAGATGCCAATGGTGATAATAAATCAACAAGTGACGATGATGAAATAATTAATGGCCCGGAATTGGACAGGATTGGTATTGGTGTAGATGATTCAGATGACGGTCTACCAAACCAAATAAATAATGGCGATGTGGCGGTAAAGACCTCTCCGATTGACACCAGAGGTGGCATAAGTGGATGGTACAACACATTCAGCCTATATATCGAAATCGAAAATCTGACAAGTCGAGATATTAACGTGGTAATACGTCGCGGGTTGTTGCTGGAAACAATCGGTGATAACGTGCAAAATCTAGTGATTAGAAAAACCATTTCTGTTCAGTTGAAAGCTTATGAAAGGCAAACCGTTCGTGTGTTCGCATACTGTGCCTCTCACCATAGATCATCACCTGAGGGTTACCATGTCCGAGTAACACCATTTTACCTAATGGCGGAAGAAAGTGCATACTACTCTCAAACATCAATTTGGGAATGGCAAGAAAAAACGTATGCTTCTTGGTGGAAACGCAAAACAGAAAAGGATACCATAGTTAATTGGTAATAGGAATCAAGCCATTTGATAAAAAAATATTTTGCCAGTTCAGAAAATGTTTGTATCTTTGCAGCACGAAATTAATAAACGAATTATAAACAATCGTCTAACAATTAACGGGTTAGACGGCAAAAAGTAAAGAAATGAAAAAAGAAATTCATCCCGAAAACTATCGCCTCGTGGTGTTCAAAGACATGTCCAACGACCACATGATCCTCACCAAGAGCTGTGCCAACACCAAAGAGACCGTCACCTATACCGATGGTAATGAGTATCCCGTTGTGAAGCTCGAAATCTCGAACACTTCGCACCCCTTCTTCACCGGTAAGCTGAAACTCGTTGACACCGCTGGTCGCGTCGACAAGTTCATGAACAAGTACAAAAAGTACGCCAAGAAGGCTGAATAATCAGCCTGAATGAAGTTCTCTTCATACAGAAGGCTGAATAAGAGAGAAAAAGGTAATTTGTTTTAGATTTTTGATCTAGATACCCCGCCGACATCCCGGCGGGGTTTTCTTTTTCCTCGCACTTTTTTTGCTGGAAATCAAAAAAAACACTTATCTTTGTTGTCGGCAAGTGCACTGAGCGGGGACTTGTGAATGCCTGAAAATTATTAGTTTAACAATTTAATATTTTTTGAACCATGGAAGAAAAAGATCAAAAACTCATGCAGGAAGTCACCAACTATGTCGAGAGCACGGGCAAATGGTACCGCTTTTTCGGCGTGATGGCAGTCATCGGAGCGGCCTTGATGGTCCTCGCCGGCGTTATCGTCCTTATCTCGAGTTCGTTTGTTGACTACGCGTACAACTACGACCTGTATAGCTACGGCAGCATGCCCGCCAATACCGAGATTAACTCCACAGTTCTGATCATTACGGGTATCCTCTACATCCTCTTGTCCGGTCTGATGGTCCCGGTAGCCGTCTTCATGTTCCGTGGCGCCAACGCCGCCAGGGACGCCGTCAACAACAGAGACAACGAAAAGGCGGTCCTCTTCCTGAAGAACACCAAGAGCTACTGGAAATTCTACGGCATTCTCACCATCGTCATTATCTCCATCTGCCTGCTGGTGTTCTTCCTCGGCATGCTCTCCGCCGCCTCGATGGCCCACTAAACGGATTCTTTCTTAAAAACAGAGAGGAGATAGAGACCGTCGGGTGGTGTGCAGTGCGCTAAACCATAGTGCTTTGTGAAAAATATTTGGTCATGTCGCCGAAAAGTAGTACTTTTGCACTTCCTTACGGAGAGATGGCAGAGTGGTCGATTGCGGCGGTCTTGAAAACCGTTGACCTGCGAGGGTCCGGGGGTTCGAATCCCTCTCTCTCCGCGAAATAGAAATAACTTTAACCTTAAAAAAAACGAGTTAATATGAAAAAAATGAAACTTTTGGCCGCAATGTTTTGCGCAGTCGCAACGTTTGCTTTCACCAGCTGCTCCAAAGATTATGAGAAGGACATCATCGGCACCTGGGAAGTGACCTCCACGACCATCACCGAGACCTACCAGGGTCAGAGCAATACCGAGACTGAGCCCGGCGACGGTAGCAAGGTTACCTTTAACGAGGACCACACTTATGTCGCTGTCTCTTACGATGATGGCGAGGAAGAGATTACCCACGGCACCTACAGCATCGATGACGACCAGCTGACCATAAAGGATGCTGAGGATAATTCAGTCACCAAAGCCACCATCGACATCGATGGCAACAAGATGACGATGACCGTCAACGTCAGCGTCATGGGCTACAGCGTCAAGTCTGTCTTCAAGCTGAAAAAGATTTGAGTGAAATAAAATGATTCTCAGGCCAGCGCTGACTCCAGCGCTGGCTTTCTTTTTTAGGGCTTTTTTTTATTCCTATATATAATAAATGCCATGACGGCGCGTTATCTCTAAACTTAATAATCATAAAAGATGCTACAGTTACAGTATATCAAAGATCATACCGACGAGATTATTGCACGACTGAAAATCAAGAATGTGCAGAATGTGGAGGAGCGTATCGCCGAGATTCTTGAGCTCGACAGCCAGCGTCGCGCCCTGCAGGTGAAGGCCGACGGCGTAAAGGCCGAGTCGAACCGTATCGCCAAGGAGATTGGCGCCCTGATGAAACAGGGTAAGAAGGACGAGGCCGAAGCCGCCAAGCTGCGCACCGCCGAACTCAAGGGCGAGGAGAAAGCCCTTGGCGAGGAGCAGGCCTCTGTGGAGAAGACCCTCAATGAGAAGCTTATCGCGCTGCCCAACGCGCCGCATATCACGGTGCCCGTGGGCAAGAGCGAGGCCGACAACGTCGTCGTGGCCGAGTTCGGCGTGAAACCCGAGCTGCCCGCCGACGCGCTGCCCCACTGGGAACTCTGCGCCAAGTACGACATCGTGGACTTCGAGCTGGGCAACAAGGTGACCGGCGCTGGATTCCCCTTCTACAAGGGCAAGGGTGCCCGCCTGCAGCGCGCCCTCATCAACTTCTTCCTCAACGAGGCCGCCAATTCAGGCTTCGTGGAGATCCAGCCGCCGCTGATGGTCAACGAGGCCAGCGGCCTCGGCACCGGCCAGCTGCCCGACAAGGAGGGGCAGATGTACTCTATCCCGCTCGACGGATTCTATATGATCCCCACCGCCGAGGTGCCCATCACCAATATCTTCCGTGGCGAGGTGGTCGACGCCAAACGCTTCCCCATCAAGCATGTGGGCTATAGCGAGTGCTTCCGCCGTGAGGCCGGCAGCTACGGCAAGGACGTCCGCGGACTGAACCGCCTGCACGAGTTCTCGAAGGTGGAGATTGTGGTCATCGAACATCCCGACCGCAGCTATGACCAGCTCGAGGAGATGAAGAAGCATGTCGGAGGCCTGCTCGACAAGCTGGGCCTGCCGTACCATATCCTGAAACTCTGTGGCGGCGACATCAGCTTCACCTCCGCCATGACCTTCGACTTCGAGGTGTGGAGCGCCGCACAGAAGCGCTGGCTCGAGGTGAGCTCGGTCTCCAACTTCGAGACCTTCCAGGCCAACCGCATGAAGCTGCGCTTCAAAGACGAGAACGGCAAGATGCAACTCTGCCACACCCTCAACGGCTCGGCTCTGGCCCTGCCGCGCATCGTGGCCGCCCTGCTGGAGAACAACCAGACCCCCGACGGCATCGTCATGCCCGAGTGCCTGAGACCCTATCTTGGCTTCGACAAGATAAATTAAAAATTAAAAATTAAAAATTAAAAATTAACCACTACCTACTACCCACTACTTACTACCCACTGAACGCTAAACACTAAAAAGGCTGGCGTGTCAACGACACGCCAGTCTTTTTTTGTCTGTTATATAAGGGTCGTTTTTGGCTACTAATACAAAAGGCTAGTGCATTGCTGCACCAGCCTTGAGGGGGAAGAAAAAAGAAATCCTTAATTCTTAATTTTTAATTTTAATTCCCTAGAAGTGGAATCCCACGCGGAGCATGAGGCTGCCGACGGTGCGCTGCTGACGGCCCATGCCGGCGGCGGTGTTGGTCTGCACCTGCGTTCTGGCGGAGATGTTGTCATCCAGGGTGCCCGAGGTGTAGTCGACGGTATGCTTGCCCATGCCGTAGTAGTAGAGGCCGGCACTGACATATTTGCCGAAGTAGACACCGGCGCCCACCATCCACGAGAAGGCGAAGGTGGACTTGTAGCCGAAATAGAAGCTATCGTCATCGGAATTTCCTTCGGGAGTCATCCAGAAGAAGTCGGTGCCGACGCCGAACTCACCGAAGGGGGTGATGTTGTCCCACACCTCTTCGTAGGTGTAGTTGATGCCGGCGAGGAGGGGCACGTTGAAGTAGGTGGGGCAGGTGAAGTAGGCGTCGCTATAGAGGTCGGCCCATTTGCCGTCGATGGTGTTCCAGAGGATGTCGATACCGGCGAAGGGTGCCACTGTGCCGAGGCCGATGGGGAAGGCATAGCTGACGCGGTAGCCGAGGCCGAAGCCGAGGGAGGCGTCTTTACCGATTTGCTCGTAGGTCAAGGGCACGCCGCTGTTGTAGGCGGTGATGAGGGTGGGGCCGGCGCTGGCGTCGCTGGCAAAGTCACCGGTGGGGATGTTGCCATTGAGGTAGATGGAGTGGCGGAGACCGCTCTCCTGGGTCTGTGCGGCGGCGCTGTAGCCGAGGAACAGGGCTGCGAGGCAGAGGGTATAAACAATTTTCTTCATGATTCTATTTGTTTTTTCGTTATTTCTCGTTTTTCTTCTTGCGGCCGCGTTTCTTGGGCTCCGGCTTCACGGCCTCCTCGTCGGGGATGGTGGCGTCGAGGGGAGGGTTCTCGGCGTCGAAGTATTCCTCTTCGATGCCGCGGAGGTCTTCGTCGGTGGGCTCGAAGTCGTCATCGGGTTCGTCGTCGTCTTCGCCGATCTTCTCGTAGCTGTCGAGTTCTTCGACATCGTCGTCGTCGCCGAAGGCGGCCTTGATCTCCTCCTTGTTGATGCCGAGGGAGAGTTTCTTCTTGCGCTTCTCGTCCTCCTCGAGGTTGGTCTCGAAGTCGCCGTGGCGTAGCACGCGCTCCTTGTGGGAGGTGTTGTCCTCTTCTTTCTCAAGGGCCTCGCTGATGGGGGCGAACTCGTCTTCCTTGCCGCTGTCGTCGTCATCGTCGAAGAGGGCCTTGTCGAGGTCTTCGCCGAGGGTGTCGATGACCACCTCGAACTTGACCATGTAGCAGGTGTCGTCAGTCTCGAAGGGCACAACGAAAATTGTCTCGCCGTTGGGTTTCTCGAAACGTTGCAGGAAGTTGCTATAACCGTCAGGATAGGCCGATTTGAACAATTCCTTCAGGTCGTCGGACAGGTTTTTATAACTGACTATCAGATTCTTTTTGCGTTTTTTGGTAGTTGTCATAGTAGTGAGAATTTGATGCAATATTAGTAAATAAATATAATATGGCCAAATTTTTTTATGCCACCACTATCGATTCGTCGTCTTCGACGCGGAGGTTGCTCATGATGAACTCGCGGCGCTCGAGGGTGTTCTCACCCATGTAGAAGGAGAGGACGCCCTTGGTGTCGAAGTCCTTGTGCAGCAGCACGGGGTCGAGGCGCATGTCCTTGCCGATGAAGTTCTTGAACTCCTCGGGTGAGATCTCGCCGAGACCTTTGAATCGTGTGATTTCGGCCTTGGGGGTGTCGTGGATGGCGGCGATGCGCTCCTCGTCGGTATAGCAGTAGGTGGTCTTCTGCTTGTTGCGCACGCGGAAGAGGGGCGTCTGGAGGATGTAGACGTGGCCGGTCTGGATGAGTTCGGGGTAGAAGCGGAGGAAGAAGGTGAGCAACAGCAGGCGAATGTGCATGCCGTCGACATCGGCATCGGTGGCGATGACGACGTTGTTGTAGCGCAGGTTGTCGATGCCGTCGTCGATGTCGAGGGCGTTGTGGAGGAGGTTGAGCTCCTCGTTCTTGTAGACGTCGACTTTCGAGATGGAGTAGGTGTTCTTGGGCTTTCCGCGGAGGGAGAAGACGGCCTGGGTGTCGACGTCGCGGCTCTTGGTGATGGAGCCCGAGGCGGAGTCACCCTCGGTGATGAAGATGGTGCTCTCGAGGCGGCGGGCATGGTTGGTGTTGTAGTGCACGTGGCAGTCGCGCAGCTTGCGGTTGTTGAGGCTGGCTTTCTTGCCGGCTTCGCGGGCGACTTTCTTGATGCCCGCTATCTCTTTGCGCTCTTTCTCGTTGGCGTTAATCTTGGTGAGCAGGGCGTCGGCAGTCTCGGCATGCATGTGAAGGTAGTTGTCGAGGTTGCGCTTGAGGATGTCGAGGACGTAGGTCTTGAGGAGCGGCGAGTCATTGGTGCCGTCGACCTTGTTGGGCTCCAGGTGTGTGGAGCCGAGTTTGGTCTTGGTCTGTGCCTCGAAGACGGGTTCCTGGATGCGGACGCAGAGGGCGCAGACGAGGCCCTGGCGGATGACCTCGGGGGAGTAGTCTTTCTTGATGAACTCCTTGACGACGCGGGCATAGGCCTCGCGGAAGGCACTCTGGTGGGTGCCGCCCTCGGTGGTATGCTGGCCGTTAACGAAGGAGTAGTAGTAGTCGTTGCTTTGGCCGTTGATGTGGGTGAAGGCGGCCTCGAAGTCACCCTCCTTGATGTGGATGATGGGGTAGAGGGGGTCGCTCTGGAGGTTGTTCTCCAGCAGGTCGAGGAGGCCGTTCTTCGAGTAGTAGCGCTTGTCGTTGTAGTACATCGTCAGGCCACGGTTGAGGTAGCAGTAGTTCCAGATGCGCTTCTCCACGTACTCGCCGATGAAGTGGTAGTTGCCGAAGAGCTTGCTGTCGGGGATGAATTCGACCAGCGTGCCGGTGTCGACGGCCGAACCGTCGACCGCTATGATGCCGGTATCGTTGGTGAGCTTGCCTTCGGCGAATTCGGCGATGCGGGTCTTGCCGTCGCGGATGGACTGGACTTTGAACCAGCTGCTGAGGGCGTTGACGGCCTTGGTACCCACGCCGTTGAGGCCGACGGACTTCTGGAAGACCTTGCTGTCGTATTTGGCGCCGGTGTTGAGCTTGCTGACGGCCTCGACAAGCTTGCCGAGGGGAATGCCGCGGCCGTAGTCGCGGATGCTGACACGGCGCTCGCCGAAGTTGATCTTCACCTCTATCTTCTTGCCGAAGCCCGAGGTGAACTCGTCGATGGCGTTGTCGATGACCTCCTTGATGAGGACGTAGATGCCGTCGTCATGGGAGGAGCCGTCACCCAGCTTGCCGATGTACATGCCGGGACGGAGACGTATGTGCTCCATGTCCTCAAGGTGGACAATGGAGTCGTCATTATAGTCAATGGGAGTGAGTATGTCGGTTTGTTCCATAATCAGTGGTTAGTGATGAATGATGAGTGATGAATGATGAATGATGAATGATGAATGATGAGTGATGAGTGATGAGTGATGAATGATGAATGATGAGTAGTTTTTAGTTTTTACTTTTTAGTTTTTAGTTTTTAGTTTTTAGTTTTTACCTTTTACTTTTTGCCTTTTACTTTTTACCTTTTACTTTTTACTTTACTCTTCGAGTTTTATTTCCGAGGTGATGGCGTAGCCTGTGCGGTCGCCGTCGCTCACGGGCTGGCCTGTGGTGACGGTGATCTGGCGCTCGCTGACGCCCTGCTCGAGGAGGTAGCGGCGCACGATGCCGTTGCGGAACTCATAGCGGTGGGCCGCGGAGTCGTCGGCGGGGGCGGGCATCTGCAGCTCGAGGGTGAGGTGGACGAGGGAGTCGGACTTGGCCACGGTTGCCAGCTCGCCGAGGATGTGGTACTGCTCGGAGGTGAGGCCGCGCTGCTGCGGCTCTATCTCGATGAACTCGAGGTCGTCATTGCCGAAGCCGAAGGCGTTGCCCAGGGCACGGATGGGCGACGTGGCCACCTTGACGAGCAGGTTGCCCAGCGTCTGCCACACCAGCTTCATGTAGCTGAACTCGGGGTTGTCGATGTTGCCGGTGACAGGCACGTCGAAGAGTATCTTGTTGTCTTTGTCTTTCAGGATATAGAGGGCGGTCTTGAGGGGCAGCTTCTGCTGGGGCTCTACGTCTTTGCGGCGGCTGCCGACCTTGGCCTTGTAGATGTCGAGCTTGTTCTTGCCGTTGATGTTGCTGTTCTTGATGGTGTTGCGCGAGGTGAAGGAGAAGACGCCGTCCTCGATGGGGTTGCCGGTGAAGTAGACGGTCCAGGGGCTGAGCTGCTTCATGTCGAGGCCCTTGACGGAGATGAAGAGGTCCTGGTGGCGTTTCCAGTGGTCGATGTCGCCCTCCCATTTCACCATGAGGTGTCCGCCGCCGGGGAGCATGGCACGCAGCTTAGCGTTGTTGCCGCCGGCGAGGGTGAGGTCGGTGGCTTCGATATTGAGCTTGGTGACGGGGAAGGAGAAGGGGTCGGGGAGGGTATGGTCGACATACGTCAGACTGCCGTCGGTGACGGCGAGCTCATGGAGCGTGAGCGCCAGCGGCTTGGCAGCAGCAACCGTATCGTCGGTTTCTCCGGCCTCTCCGGATTCTCCGGAATTTCCGGATTGTCCGGAATTTCCGGAAGGTTTCATCAAGTCGTCGATATTCGAGTGGTCGGCCCACTGCTCATATTGTGCGGTGAGGCCGTCGAGCTTGAGGCTCTGGATGTCGAAGGCGTTGTCGTCGAGGTTGACGTTGTTGATGACGATGTCGAGGCTCTTGAAGCCTGCCACCTGGGCGCCCTTGTTCTGCAGGTCGAGGTTGCGCAGCGCCACGGTGCCGCCGATGCGGCTCTTGGTGATCTCGCCGATGTCGCCTGCGGCGTTGAGGCGCAGGTCGAGGCTGCCGCCCAGCCGGTCGAACTGCAGGAAGTCGGCCGCCAGGGTCTCGATATTCTTCAGCTTGAAGCCCGTGAGGCTGGCGGCGAAGTCGTAGGTGCCCTGCTGCTCGTGGTAGTGGCCTTCGAGGTTGAGGTCGCCGCCTTCGGCGAAGGCTATGTGCAGGCCGCCCTCACTCTGCTCGTCGCCGCCCAGCACGAAGCCGGGGACCCGGAGGTTGATGTCGGGCAGGTGCCAGTGCTTGTTGTCGACGACGTCGTTATAGTGTATCTGGGCGTGGCTGATGCGTATGTTGTGGATGCGGATGACCCAGTCGCTGGGCGTGGTGTCCTGCACGGTCTCCGTGCTGTCGGAGGCGAAGTGGTCGAGCATGCTCTGGAAGTTGAATGTGTCGCCGTCCTTGATCATGTTGACGTCGAGGCCGGCGAGGGTGACGTGGTTGAGCTGTACGGTGCTGCCGAGGAGCTTGAGGAGGCTGGCGTCGACGTCGAGGGTGTCGAAGCGGGCGAAGACATCGGTGCCGTTGTCTTCGTAGAGCGTGAAGCCCGTGATGGCCAGGTGGCCGGAGTAGACGTTGATGGTGACGTCGTCGACATGCACCTTGCGGCCGACGAGTTCCTCGCCGTGGCTGTTGATGTAGCTCTCGGCGATGGGCGACACCAGCAGGGTGGCCAATACGAAGAGGAACAGCAGTGAGCCGAAGACCCATGCCGTGATTTTAAGACCTTTCTTTACTCCTTTTTTCATTCGTAGAAATGCATTTCGGTTAAATAGTTGTACACCGGCTCGGTGAGCAGGTAGCGCACATTGCGTCCCGCGGCGATCTGCTGGCGGATATAGCTCGACGAGATGTCTATCATCGGCACGTCGACGAGGGTGACGTTGGGATGGCTGGCGAACTTGCAGTGCTCGCTCCCCGGGCGGGGGTAGACGAGGAGGTGGTAGTTGTCGAGGATGTATTGGTAGTTGCGCCAGCGGTCGAAGGTGGCGAGGTTGTCGCTGCCCATGACGAGGCAGAACTCGCGGTCGGGGTATTTGTCCTGCAGCGCCGCCAGGGTGACGACGGTGTAGCTGGGGATGGGCAGGTGCATCTCGATGTCGCAGACACGCAGGCGGTAGTTGTCGTCGACGGCACGCTGCACCATCTGCAGGCGGTGGTGGTCGGCGAGGAGCGTGGCGCGCTCCTTCAGCGGGTTCTGCGGCGACACCACGAGCCACACCTCGTCAACGCCCCCCTGCTGTAACATGGTGTTAGCGATGATGAGATGCCCCACATGTATCGGATTGAAAGAGCCGAAAAAAAGTGCAGTGCACTTTTTTTTAGTGGGTGGCATAGGACACTCCTCGTTCTTCATTTTCTTGTTCTCCTGCCTGCGGCGAGATCTCGTAGATCTTGTAGATTTTGCCGCTTGCGCGGGGGTCGGTCTCGGTTAATTCATCACTCATCACTCATCATTCATCATTCTCTTTGTTCTCCTGCTCGCGCTCCGCGCTCACGAAATCTATAAATCTAGTAAATTAACGCCTTACTCATACTCTGCCCGGAAGTCCACTGGACTTCCTCTTGCCTGCGGCGGTGACCTGTCTCGGTTAATTCCTAATTCCTAATTCCTCACTCCTCACTCATCACTCCCCACTCATCACTCATAATTCATAAATCATAAATCATAATTCATCACTCATCACTCATCACTCCTCACTCATCACTAACCACTAACCACTAAACACTAAACACTAACCACTAAACACTCCCCACTCCCCACTAGTAGTACTTATACGACGTCTCGATCTTGATGTGGCGGAGCTTGGTGCCTTTGAAGGTGTATATCTCGGCGACCTCGTTGGCGCCGGAGACCACCTTGAGGACGGAGACCTCGGCGGTGTACGACTTGGGGTATTTCTTGAAGAAGACCTTGAAGACGTCGTCTTTCGACATGCCCGGGTGGATGCCGTTGATCAGCGTCACCTCGCGGTCGGCGATATAGCCGCCGAGGAGTTCGATCTTGCGGGTCCAGATGGAGTAGAAGAGGTCGAGGTAGCTGTCGTCGAGGCGGCGCAGGCGGTTCACCGACACCTCGCTGGAGTCGAAGGCCTGGCGGTAGCCGCTCTCACGGTACCAGTGCAGCTTGTTGTTGGTCATGAAATACTCGATGGAGTCCCACTCGCCGAAGGGGTAGATGACTTGGTTCGCCAGCGAGTATACCGTCATGGTGTCGGTATAGACCTTGATGTCCTTAATCTGGTATTCGGGACGGCTGAAGTTCATCATGCGCATCGCCTTGGCGCGGGAAGAGACGTTCCCGATGACTGCGTTTTGCTGAGAGAAAGCGATGCTTGCTACAAGCATCAGTGCACTGATTGTCAGTATTCGTTTCATTATTATAGTACTATAAATATTTGAAGTGATAACGCGGGATGCAATGATTTATTGCATCCCGCGCTATATTTTTATAATAAATCTTATTTAAGCGGTGCTCTCATTACTTCACCACGCTGAGGCGCTGGGTGGCGGTACCCTGCTCGGTGGTGACGTTGAGGAAGTAGATGCCGCTGTTGAGCTCGCTGACATTCAGCTCATATCGGTCGCTGTTGACGTTCTGGGTGCGGAAGACCACCTGGCCGAGGGTGTTGACGACCTCGAGGCTGCGGATGACGCTGCCGGCGCTGATGGTGGCGCTGTGGCTGGCGGGGTTGGGCCAGGTGTTGACGCTGACGCTCTCGACGCCGTCGATGCCCACACGGCTATGGCTGCCGTCGCCAGTGCTGGTCACGTTCAGGAAGAAGTCCTTGGTGGTGAACTCTTCGCCGTTGGTGTAGCCCTGGGGGAAGGCCAGGAACTCGCCATCGTTGTTGCGCAACCACAGACCGGAGACAACGTTGTCGTTGGTCATGTACCAGCCGTCGCCGTAGCCGTCGTTCAGACGCAGGACATAGAGGCCGGCGGTGGTGGGGTTGAAGGTGATTTCAAAATGACGGGCATTGGGGAGTTGGGAGATGTACTGGATGGTTTGCGGGTTGAAGCCGGCGATATCGGTCCAGGGACCTTCCGTCCAGACGGCCTCGCAGTTGCTCTGGTTGAGCAGGGAGACGCTGGCTTCCGAGCCGTAGGCGTCAATGCCGATGCGGGCAACGAAGGGGCCGGCCTGAGTGTAGATATGGAAGTCGGCGAAGGTGACGCTCTTGGCAGCAGTGGTGACGGTGTGGTCGTCGCCGCCGGTGGTGGAGAAGCCCGTGAGGCTCACGGTCTTGGTGGTGACGCAGTTCTGGTCGGGCTCACCGCTGACGGTGATGGTATAGATAGGCATGTGGATGGTGTCGCTCTGGAGGCTGGGGATGGTTTTGTGGACGGTATAGGGAGCGCCGTCATATTCGAAGGTGCAGCTGGCGATGTCGTTCGCGGTGCTGTTGGTGATGCTGACATAGGGCTGGAACTCGAGGCTGCAGCCGGTGCTCTCGACCTTGAAGGTGTTGACGGTAGGCTCCTCGGTGATGATCATGGCCTTGGTGCCAGAGAGGATGTTCTTGTGGTTGGGGGCGGTGACAAAGACGATGAACTCAATGTCGTTCACATCGCTGATGGCGAGGCCGTCGATGCTGGCAGGTATGGTGTAGGTGATGGTGGTGTCGATGAAGGTGCCCTGGGTGGCAGGAATCTCGACGCCCCATTGGCCGGTGAGGAGGGTGCGGAACATGTGCATGTGGCGGTACATGCCGTTGGGCTCCATATAGTCAGGGTTCTTGTTGGCACCGGTCTGCGGACCAATGACATTGTTCTGCAGCACGGCGACATTCAGCAGGTTGGTGGCGTTGGAAGCATTGCTGGTATAGTACAGCTCGATATGGAGGGTGACGGTGCGGCTGGCGGCGTCGAGGTTACCCACGGCGGCGACATTGACAGGAGAGTTCTCCTCGCGAACAGCGTTGGCTTGGCTTACCCAAGCGGAACGGTTGCTGGAGGCAGAGGAACCACGGTTGACGACACCGTTGGGCCATGAAGAGATGTTGTACAGGCCGGCAATATTGTCGCCATAGGTGGTGGTGTAGCCCGAGCCATTGGCGAAGTAGCCTTGGTGGATGTTGATGGACCAGGCATGACCGGCATGCTGCTCAGCAATCTCGTTGCAGACACGGTGGCCGTCGGGGCACCAGGTGCAATGATAACCGGTGAACTCCTCAATGATGACATTGCGTTTCTCGACCTGGGGCGACACGATGGTCGGAGTCTGAGCCATCATGACTCCGCTGGTCAGCAGCGCTGCTGCAAATAATAAAGCTTTCTTCATAATGATTGGGTATTAATTAATTGTTTGTTTTATTTCGGATTATTTCAATCTGTTCCTTTGTCCAGACTCATATCAATCTGACAGATTCGTTCATTACATTGTCGTAAAACAAGGAGAAACTCTGCTTTTCCCACTCATCTTCGGTCTGTACCACCGTTCCGACATCTCGGTCTCTTTTCCAAAAAAGGGTATTGATATCGTAGCCTAGACCCATGTTGTCTTCGGGTAAACTTTTCCCTTTTCTTTTTAGCAACACCAGTATGTCGAAGTCGGAATCGGGACGCTCGTCGCCGCGGGCACGCGAGCCGAAAAGCAGCACTTTGGCCCCTTTGGGCGCAATGCGCAGCAACTCGGGTCGTATCTCGTCCAGTATCTTTTTGGTCTCGGCGGTCATGGCGACGTTTTTTTCATATATTGTTTCAAAGTGCAAAAATACATATATTTTTCAATACGGCAAGAATTTTTTTTATTTATCCTCTTTTTTTTGTGTACCTTTGCAGCCTGAACCGAGGGTTACGAACACCTATAAATAATTTAACTACAGTGAGTAATTACGCTACCTATATCGCCAATGCATTGAATCTCAACCAACGTCAGGTGGAGAAGACCATAGAGCTCCTCGAGCAGGGGGCCACGGTGCCTTTCATCGCGCGCTACCGCAAGGAGGTGACGGGGTCGCTCAACGAGGTGCAGATCGCCGCCATCCGCGACCTGCTGCTGCGCCTCAAAGAGCTCGACAAGCGCCGCGAGGCCATCCTCGCCTCCATCGAGGAGCAGGGCAAGCTCAGCCCCGAGCTGCGCCGCCAGATAGAGTCCGCCGAGACGCTCACCGACCTCGAAGACCTCTACCTGCCCTACCGTCCCAAACGCCGCACCCGCGCCACCATAGCCATCGAGAAAGGCCTCGAGCCCCTGGCCGACAATATTATGCGAGCGGCGAAGGATACCTCTTTCACCTTTCACCTTTCACCTTTCACCTCCGAGGACCTGCAAGGTGCCCGCGACATCATCGCCGAGCGTGTCAGCGAGGATGCCGCCGTGCGCAACCGCGTGCGTAACATCTTCCGCCGCAAGGCCTTCCTCACCGCCGCGCTGGCGCGCGGCGTCGACAAGGACGACGAGCGTGTGGCTAAGTTCGAGAACTGGATCGACTGGAAGGAGCCTATCCACCGCGCCCCGTCACATCGCATCCTCGCCCTCTTCCGCGGCGAAGATGCCGGCGTCCTCAAAGTCCACGTGCGCCCCGAAAGCGACGACGACTGCATAGAGGCCTGCTTCCCCGGAAAACCCGGAAAGTCCGGAATGTCCGGAAAATCCGGTGCCTCCGGCCAGATGGCTCTCGCCGTGGCCGACAGCTACAAGCGCTTGATAGAGCCCTCCATCGAGACGGAGTTCCGCAACCTCCTGAAGGAGCGTGCCGACCGCGAGGCCATTCGCGTCTTCGCCGAGAACCTGCGGCAGCTGCTCCTCGCCGCCCCGCTGGGACAGAAGCGCACCCTCGCCATCGACCCGGGCTTCCGCACGGGCTGCAAGGTGGTGTGCCTCGACGCACAAGGGCAGCTGCTCCACAACGAGACCATCTACCCCTTCACCTCGGTACGTGAGGAGCGTGCCGCCATCAACAAGCTCGAAGCCCTCGTCGAGGCCTTCCAGATCGAGGCCATCGCCATCGGCAACGGCACCGCCGGCCGCGAGACAGAAGAAGTGGTGCAGCGCTGCCGTTTCAACCGCAAGGTCATCGCCGTCTCCGTCAGCGAGGCCGGCGCCTCCGTCTATAGCGCCAGCGACGTGGCACGGCGCGAATTCCCCGACTACGACATCACCGTGCGTGGCGCCGTGAGCATCGGCCGCCGCCTCATGGACCCCCTCTCCGAGCTCGTCAAGATAGACCCCAAGAGCATCGGCGTGGGACAGTACCAGCATGATGTCGACCAGAAGATGCTCGCCGAGAGCCTCGGCGACACCGTGGTCTCCTGCGTCAACAGCGTGGGCGTGGAACTCAACACCGCCAGCCGCGAGCTGCTCTCCTATGTCAGCGGCATCGGCCCCGCACTGGCCGACAAGATTGTGGCACACCGTAACAAGAATGGCGCCTTCGCCGACCGCCAGGCGCTGCACGCCGTCAAGGGTCTCGGCGACAAGGCCTTCGAGCAGTGCGCAGGATTCCTGCGCGTGCGCGAGAGCGAGAACCCGCTGGACCGCAGCGCCGTGCACCCCGAGCGCTACGCCCTGGTGCAGCGCATGGCCCACAGTGTCGGCGCCGACGTGGAGAGCCTGATGAAAGACAAGGAGCTGCGCTCGAAGATCGTCCTCAAGGACTTCGTCAGCGACGACTGCGGACTCCCCACGCTGCAGGACATCATGAAGGAGCTCGAGAAACCCGGCCTGGACCCCCGCGCCAAGTTCGAGGTCTTCGAGTTCGATAAGAACGTCACCCGCATCGAGGACCTGCATGAGGGCATGGTGCTGCCGGGCATCGTGACCAATATCACCGCCTTCGGCGCCTTCGTCGACATTGGAGTGCACCAGGACGGCCTCGTCCATGTCAGCCAGATGGCCAACCGCCGCGTCAACGACCCCAACGAGGTGGTACACCTCCACCAGCACCTGAAAGTCAAAGTCCTCGACGTCGACCTCCGCCGCCGCAGAATCAGCCTCTCGCTTAAGAATTAAAAATTAAAAATTAAGAATTAAGAATGAGGAATGAGGAGTGTTTAGTGGTTAGTGTTTAGTGAGGAGTGAGGAGTGAGGAATGATGAGTGATGAATGAGGAGTGTATCCTATAGCTCCCGGAGGGAGCACTCTATTAATCTGCCTGCCCCTTGGGGCACGGCTTGCGACCAACGTGGAGCAAACCCCAGACGGCAGTCTGGGGATCCACAAGACTCCCCATACCACCTCTCAGCGTCCCGGAGGGACGCGCTCTCAGTCTGCCTGCCCCTTGGGGCACGGCTTGCGACCAACGTGGAGCAAACCCCAGACGGCAGTCTGGGGACCCACCACAGCCCCCTCCCTCCTCTCAGCGTCCCGGAGGGACGCTCTCTCAAACGACATCAGAGACAACGGGAATTATGATTTATGAATTATGAGTGATGAATTATGAATTATGATTTATGAGTGAGGAGTGGGGAGTGATGAATTATGATTTATGATTTATGAGTGGGGAGTGAGGAATTAAAAATTAAGAATTAAGAATTAAGAATTAGGAATTAACCGAGACAGGTCACCGCCGCAGGCAAGAGGAAGTCCCGTGAACTTTCGGGCAGAGCATGAGTAAGGCGCTAATTTACTAGATTTATAGATTTATTCGCTACATTAAATTAAATTCAGCGGTGCTCATCACCCCTTCGGGGGTCGTGAGGCCGGAGGCCAAGCAGGAGAAAAGAAAAAAAAGATTAACTGAGACCCGCCCCCCGCGCAAGCGGCAATTCTACCAGATCTACGAGATTTATTCGCTACATTTGATTTAATTCAGCGGAGCTCATCACCCCTTCGGGGGTCGCGAAGCGAAGCGAACAGGAGAACAAAGAAAATTGATTTTTGGGTACATATACAATAAATCACAGGAGTCCACGTTATTGATACAAAACACGATGCCGTTATGAGTGAGCAAATGCTACAGACCATCCGCGACTATTTCGCCACCCAGCCGGTGCGGCGAGCTTGGCTATTCGGCTCCTACGCTCGTGGCGAGGAACACGCAGGCAGCGATGTGGATATCCTCGTGGATTTCGATCAGGAGAATGCTTCGGTGGGATTGCTGCAGTTCTGTCACATTATGAATGAGCTGTCTGACCGTGTGGGACGTCCTGTCGACCTCGTAGCCAACGGCACCCTGCTCCCTTTCGCCGAGAAAACGGCCAACCAAGACAAAAAGCTGATATATGAGAGAGTTAGTTAGAGATCCCGGGAGATTGGAGCACATGCTTACAGCCATCGATAATGTGGCGCAATTTCTTGAGGGTAAAATGCTGGATGACATGAAGAACGACAAGATGCTGTTCTTCGCCGTGGTGAAGAATATCGAGATTGTCGGCGAGGCCGCCAATTTCGTCTCCAAAGAGTTGCAGGCACAACATCCTGAGGTGGCTTGGCGCGATGTCATCAGTATGCGCCATGTACTGGTTCATGGCTACTATCAGATTGACGCTCTGATTGCTTGGAAGACGGCGACAGAAAATCTTCCGCCACTTCGGGCACAAATCGATACAATCCTGAAATCGATAACAATAGAATAATCACTATTTTTTAGATAGTCACCTTTTGCCGACCCACAATGGGTCGGCATTTTTTTTTAAGACAACAAGCTTATTTTTAAAGACAACAGAAACAACTAAAACAACAAGCTCAGTGCAACACGCACTGAGCAAGAGCCCCGCATGTTGCGGGGCGCAAGTTGTCCGCGTTGTCTATGTTGTCGTTAGAAAAGAAAATACACACACAACTTATATCAAGTCAATCTTTTCAACCCTCGTTTAACGTTCGTTTAACGTTCGTTTAACGTTTTACAATCGAAAAACGAGCGTTAAACAAGGGTTATACAATGGTTGCTACCCACTACCCACTCATCACTCATCACTCATCACTCCTCATTCATCACTCATCACTCATCATTCATCACTCATCACTCCTCACTCCTCACTCCCCGCTTTTCTATCTCAATCAGTGGTATGCCTGCGAATACCTATTAAATCAATCAAATGTAATGAGCAACTATCAGAACTTATTTCTCCGACAGATTTAAAAAGATTTTAAAAGAATTCCTAATTCATCACTAAACACTAAACACTTAACACTAACCATTCCTCATTCCTCACTCCTCACTAACAACTAAACACTAAACACTAAACACTAAACACTAACCACGCCTCACTCATCACTCCTCCTTGCTATCTTCTCTACCTCTTCTCTACCTCTTCTCTACCTTTTCTCTACCCTTTCTCTACATTTTTTGTAGAGTTAATGTAGCGATGAGGTAAAGAAAAACTACGGGAATATGGAAGTATATCCCTATTATTATTCTCCTGCTTCGCGAGATCTTGTTGATCTGGTAGATTTGCCGCTTGCGCGGGGTCAGTCTACCCTCTTTCTTATCTCAATCAATGGTATGCCTGCGAATACCTATTAAATCAATCAAATGTAATGAGCAACTAAAAAACTATCAAAACTAACCACTCAGTCACTCATAAATCATAATTCATAAATCATAATTCTCGTTGTTTTTGTTGTCTTTGTTGTCTTTAAAACAAAAAAGGGTTGTCTCAAAAAAAACAACACAGACAACTTAGACAACATACTGTCAAGCATGTTGTTTTTGTTGTTTATGTTGTCTTTAAGAAAAGAGCGTCCCTCCGGGACGCTGAGAGAT
>Ga0310694_10000043_pt1 | contig 183467 bp, 165 predicted proteins | sample 174DNAGHGhighgp2_FD_203884 | JGI IMG/M metagenome (GOLD analysis project Ga0310694, IMG submission 203884) | Sheep rumen microbial communities from Palmerston North, Manawatu-Wanganui, New Zealand - 1742 DNA GHGhigh gp2 (v2) (version 2) | ecosystem: Host-associated > Mammals > Digestive...
TTGTCCTTCAATTTCATTCCATAAATGGATGTGCAATATTCATTTCGACATATTTATTTATGATTTCATCAAAAGTATTTTCAGGCATTAGTTCGATTTGATGCAATGTATTGTCCAAAAATTCAGCAGTAGCAAATCTAAAACCTCACTTTGAAATATTTTTCTGTCTAATCTTTCATGCAAAATCATACAATCATCAAAACAAATAAGCATGGATCTGTTTCAACGATTTTATAGTTCAAATATCTTCGTCTTGGATTAAATTATTTTCAAATAATGCATAAGCTTTTTTCCTACTCTGTCCATCAATACTATTTTCACTATACAAAAACCAATCCAAAAAATCTTTGGCTTTATTATTTGGAAAATTCTTGGCTAATAAGATAATTCAGTCTCCATCCATCACATCAGTCAAACGGAATTTTCCATCAGGAGCCATCATTTTCAAACCGTGACAATTTGTCACGCTTTCATTTCATTCATCCTTTAATCTCTGTTTTAATTTTCTCCAATATACCGTTGGATTCTTACTTTCAGATAATATTCAAACAATATCGATTACAGAAAACCACCATTTGGAATTTTCTTCATCCCAAATAGCTCTCACTTCTTTATCTTTATAAAATCTGATTGAATATTTTACAGTCATTATGTATTGTTTATATAATAAAACTATTCTATGGTTTTATGACTATTTTTCAAATAAAAATCAAATTGCTTTTCCATTTTTTTTAAGTATGAGAAGAATTGACTGATAAATTATTTTCTAAATAACAAAAATGAGAAAACATCGAATCGATAATTTAAGATGTGTGACCGTACTATCAGTACTACTCTACCATGTCATTTATTTTTTCAATAATAAATGAGTTTTCGGTGGTATAGGATGATTCGGTGATTTCCCACAAGTACAACAATATCAAGATGCCATAATGTACATTCTGTATCCACGATTTATGCCACTACTTTTTTTATTAGCTGGAATCAGTGCCAGGTACTCGTTACAAAAATATTCTGGTAAAGAATGGTTTAAATCTCGTACTCGCAAATTACTGGTACCTGCTACGATTGGACTGTTTGTATTCCAATGGATGACTGGTTATTTCAATACTCAAGTATCATCAGTTGCACAAGGTATAGATTTGACTGCTGGAGTGCCATGAATTGCCAAATATATCATGTGGGCTATCAGTGGAATTTGACCATTGTGGTTTATCCAACTTTTGTGGGTATTGTGCTTAGTACTATTAATAATCAAAAAAATTGATGCCAAAGATAAATTCTGGAATTGGTGCTGAAAAGCAAATATTGTAGTGATAATTTTATTAGGAATACTATTCCGACTTGGTGAAAAAACACTCATTATGGACTTAAGTAGTCCACTTGCAGGATTAATAAATCTGTACAAGCCAATTTTCTACTGAATAATTTTCTTGCTTGGATACTTTGTATTCTCGCATGATGAAGTACAAGAAAAGGTCAAAAAAGCTTGGATTCCACTTTTGGCTTGCGCTGTGATTTCGTGAACTGTACTAGTATTCACTACTTGGGGACAGAACAATTCAGGGCCTCAATATCTCAGTAGTTGGTTATGTTGTCTTTATGGTTGGTTGTCATGCCTTGCTTTGATAGGATGGTTTAATGCTCGTTTCGACAAGATGAATAAATTCGCTGATTATATGACCCGTTCAAGTTTCGGGATCTATATCGTACATTATCTAGTCGTGGCAAGTCTTGGATATATGATGAAAATGTACACTCACTTGACTCCAGTCGCTATATATGTAATATTGACCATAGCAGTCTTCACATTATCGCCACTACTCTATGAAATTTTGCATCGTATTCCATTTATTAGGTGGTGTGTGCTTGGAGAAAAGAAAAAATAATTTTATTGGATAATTATGGTAAATGAAAAAAATCTGAATTTTAAGCCTATTGTGAATCTGTTTACTTTTTACAGGTTGCTTTGAAAAGAATTTACCATTGGAAGAAAAATGTACTTTATGAGAAACTTGTGAAATAGCAAAATCTATGACAGAAGAAGTTGAACCAGATTCGATTGTAATTTATTGATGAACATGAGATCACGAAATTATTGGTGATAGAACAATTTATTACAATGATAAATATGGGATTACATTGAGAGTTTGAGAAGATTTTAGTTGATGAATAATACAGGAGTGGGATACAAATGAAAACTATAATTGAGATTATTATGATGCACATTATATTCAAATCCAGATAAGAAATGATGATGTACCTGAAATGTATAAAAAAGATTGAAAATGATACTCCCCAAATTTTTTAATAGTTGTATATGAGAATGAACAATTCGAGAAACGAGACCTTTATTCTAGATTTTGAGACCCAGAATATTATAAAATAATGTGACAAAACGATAAATATATATTTGTTCAAACTCCAAAAAATGTGAAATATACAGATTTACGCATATTTAATGTCGATAATATTGAGAAAAATTGGGAAGATGACTGTATATATGGTGTAAATGATTGGTTAAAAAATATGGAACCTAATTGAGTTTTTTCGGAAATAATACGAAATAATGATAATTGGGAATATTCTTTCAAAATAGATTGAATGAATATGAAAACAAAAAGCTGAACACTATATTATACAAATAATAATACAAAACGAAAATTGGATTTTCAATGTTGGGCTGAAGTAGAAGCTGCTAGAACTTCCACATCTTTTTGAAGTGTAGAATTTGTGGAATAAATAATCATTCTATTCATTTTAATATGTAATTATTTGTAATGAAAAAAATCTGAATTTTAAGTCTATTATGAATCTGTTTACTTTTCACAGGTTGCTTTAATAACAGACAAGATTTACCAAAGAATCCGATAGTTTTCAATGAAACAGAAATAGATTGAAATTGGGCGATTGAGAATGATTGAAAGTATTATTTAGCATACAGTACAATCAAGCCCAAATGAGTAATTTGAGATTTTAATTATGCTTTTTGAGAGTGTCTATGATATGTGGGAGATGATAAAAACGATAGGATTTATGAATTGAATGGTGAATCTGCTGATGAATGGTTGATTAAATATTATGTAAATGGAGAAATGGAAATGCCAATGGTTTTGAGAGAAATTTCTATAAATAATGAAAGTTATATCCCAGAAAGTGTTGAAGAACCTGAAGAAGATATTCCAGAATGATGATGAGAACGAATTACTGTAGTTACTGATATGTGTGAAGAAGAATGATGAGAACTTGATTATTGGAATTGAGCTGAGATTTGTGTTTTCTGAGAAGATAATCGATGTTATTTTGATGACTTAGCTTATTGAAGCTGTAAAAATGGAAATGTCCAGGAAGAAGACTGAACGATTTTAATTCCAGCAGACTGAATGACTTATAGAAACGATGAATATTGATTTCAGTTAACACTATGAAAAGAATGGGCTAATTGAAAAATATATAATTCAGTCATTGCATTTCACAAAGATAATAAAGATTTTTTTGATTATGGTGGTTGAGTTAAAAATCCAGTGATATTATTTACTGTACCATCTCCACGAAGAACATGAAAATTTGAAGATATAGCAGATATTATTGTATATACTTATGATGGATATGAACAGGAAAGAAAAAATCAAAAGAATCCAGAATGTGTGATGTGTTCACTTGAAGAATTTGATAATGCGATAATTTGAAAAAATAATAAATATTATTTCTTACTTGGAAAAGGTAATCGTGCACATGATGAATTAATAGAAATGTTTCCATCTTTGGAATGTAGGGAAGAAACGGCTTATGGTCTAGATCCAACTTATTGAATGTCGTACAAATATATTTTATGTGATTGAATAGAATATATTAATTGAGAACCAAAAAAAACTTGAAAAGATTGGGTTGAACAATTATTTCCCGTTGAATCGTTTGGTTTCTTTGATGTAGAATAATAGTTAATACATAACAATCTGAAAAGTGGGGCGATAATGCTCCATTTTTTTATTGAAAATAATAACTACAATTATATTATGTTGAAATGATTATTTATTATTTGTTTTTTAGATTATGGAACAAAAAATTTGTCAGAGTTGCTGAATGCCATTGGAAAATCCTGAACAATTTGGGACTAATGCAGACTGAAGTATGAACCAAGATTACTGTATTTATTGCTACAAAGATGGAAAGTTTATTGATGATGTCAGCATGGAAGAATATATAGATATGTGCTCTCAGTACTGAGCACAAGCAGGGATGACAAACGAACAAATGAAAGAATATTGCACAAAGCTCTTCCCAACCTTGAAAAGATGGAAGAAACTTTAGGCAACCCCTCACCTCGATTTCATCGAGGAGCTCCCCTATCACGGAGCAAATATCTCCCCTGTTAGGGGGAGTGTCACGAAGTGACGAGGGGGTTGCTAAACACATCTACATACTAACTAACAAACCATGATAGAAAAAATCTTAGAAATATTAAATAGATACGAAAACATTTTGATTCTCGGTTTTGGTAGAGAATGAAAAACAAGTTATAATTTCATTAGAAAGCACCTACCAAATAAGCACCTGACAATTTTAGATGAAAATCAAATTTGAGAAATCGATGATGAGAATACAGATATTTTGATTGAAAAAATAAGTGTTGGGAGATTGAAGCAATTTGATTTGATAGTAAAGACTCCTTGAATTTCATTCAAATGAATGGACACAGAGTGATTGAATATCACATCACAATTGGAATTACTTTTGGAAGTAGATGGGCAAAATGTGATAGCAATCACGGGGACAAAAGGGAAAAGTACGACCACTACTCTACTTTATGAAGTAATAAAAAATCAAAAAGAAAATACATTTTTGCTCTGAAATATCTGAGTACCTATTTTTGAACAAATTGAAAATTTTGATGAAGACAGTACTCTCGTGATAGAATGTTCTTCTCATCAATTGCAGTATATCAAAACTTCTCCACATATTGCGATTTTATTAAATTTATATCCTGAACATTTGGATCACTATAATAGTTTGCAGGAGTACTACGATTCAAAATTAAATATTTTCAAATACCAAACTGAATGAGATTTCGCAATTTTCGATGAGCAAGTCGAATCTGTTTGTAAGCAACCCCTCACCCCTTCGGGGAGTCCCGATGAATCGGGACAAATTTCTCCCCTGTCAGGGGGAGATGGCCGAAGGCCAGAGGGGGTTGCTAAACCAATAGAGATTTGAAAAGACGTTTACATTCAATGAGATTTTGTAGTATTGAATTGAAAAGATGTTTACAATGTAAATGAAAAAAGGAATCTTTTGTGAGAGCATAATTTGAGGAATATTATGAATATTTTCGTTGTGTGTGATATTTTGTGACTAGATTTTGAAAAAGCAAAGAAAGTGATTTCAGAATTCAAACCATTGGAGCATAGGATGGAATTAGTTTGAACATTTGATTGAGTGACTTATTACAATGATTCTATCGCTACAATCCCTGAATCAACGATTAATAGTTTGAAAAGTATTCCAAATGTGAATACTCTGATTTTGTGATGAATGGACAGATGAATCGACTATGCTAAACTCATTGATTTCGTGAATAGTAGCAATGTAGAAAATGTGATTTGCCTACCAAAGACAGGACATGATTTACTACCAAGTTTAACTAAGAAAACATACAAAGTAGATAATTTACCAGAGGCTGTAAAGACAGCCAAAGAAGTGACAAAGAAATGAACTCTCTGCCTACTCTCTCCCGCTGCATCCAGCTATACTTTTTTCAAAAATTTTGAAGAAAGAGGTAGAATGTTTAAGGAGTTAGTGAAATGATAAAAAGTCAAAAACAATATTGTTTTTTTCATTTCTTTTATTATATAATTTTTCAGATTTATTTTTTGGGAATTAAACTATTATGAAGTTAAAAAAGCTGATTTTATCAATTATACTATGAACATTTTTTCTTTTGAGCTGAGTTTTTGCTATGGAATTAAATTTTGGAGATTTTTTAACTATATATTTTGAATGAGTCAGCCAATGAACAGAAAATTTTTGAACTGAGTGGAAAAATATTGATGTAAAATATACTAATGTAAAAAATAGTTCTAAACTATATAAAGCTCTGCAAAAATGAATATATTTAAACTATTTTCCAAATACTGCTATAGATTTACCTTTGGATAAAGTTTTAGATCAGAAAGCCGTAGTTAATCTATTGGAGGCAAAAATTTGAAAGAATTTTAATTTTACGGATAGGGAAAAAGTTTCTATAGAGCGGACAAATCAGATAATAAAAGAGACTTTACAAGAATTGGATATAGGTGAACAAATAAAAGACAATGTAATTGATCAACTTAAAGATTCATATTTATATTGAGATCAGGTTGATTGGAGTAAATGCAACGACATATCTGAATGTATCAATTTGTTAGATGATAATTATACAGAATATATTAATTCAGGTGATGCTGTTGAATTTATCGAACAATTGGAATGAAATTTTGAATGAATTTGAGCATATATACAAGCTGTTCATACTTGAATTTTTATAATATCAGAGGTAATCACATGATGACCGGCAGAAAAATGATGATTAAAATCTGGGGATATCTTTTTGAAAGTCGATAATCATACTGTCTCTACAAAAACGACATTGTCTGATTTGGTCTCTTATATCAGGGGGAAATCATGAACTACTGTCAAAATTCAAGTTAGAAGATGAAATGAAAACTTATCATTCAATATAAAAAGATGAAATATCGTATTAAAAAATGTAAGTTATAGGAAACTTGATTGAGGTGTTTGTTATATGAAAATTGAACAATTTAATCAAGATACTATAAAACAATTTGAAAATTGATTGCAATTTTTTGATGATAACAAATGTAGCACGTATATTTTTGATGTCAGAGATAATCCGGGATGACAACTCGATGTGGTAGTAAATATGCTAAACCATTTTGTGGCTGATTGAGAGACTATTGTAGAATTAAGATATAATTGATTTATCCAAGATATCATCGCAGATAATGAAACAAAAATACATAATCAAGATACACTTGTAATTGTAAATAATATTACAGCTTCAGCTAGTGAAATCTTCGCTTGAGTATTAGCCGATTATATACCAAATCTTAAAGTGATTTGAAGCAAAACTTATGGAAAATGATCAGCACAAAATGTTGTTGAATATGTAGATTGATCTATATTGAAATACACCGTTGCAAAACGATATACTTGAAAGACAAAGACAAATATTGATGGAAAATGATTTGAACCAAATATACAAATGTCAGATGAAAAAATCGAATCGTTTTTGAAGAAACTAGGTATGAATTAAATATTTATATTTGACTTTCCAAATAATTTTTATATAAAATATTTGATAGCAAATAAATAATAACAACATAAAATCGGGGACAGGATTTTCTGAACATGTTTACAATGATTAACAAAAATATTACTGAAGAAAATTTGGCTGAATTAATGCTAGATTTTGAAAATGATGGATATCGTCATAATGGCCTGGTATTTAATAATTGGCTACAGAGACATAAGCTCTCTGGAATATCAATCCGAGATGTTTCATATTTATTAAAAAGGGAGGATTGCTTATGAATGAACCATTAAATGTTTTGATTGCGACACCAAATGATGAACTCTTTGAAGCTTTTAAGAAAAGTTTTTCGAGATTTGATGTCATATTAACCCAAGTTAGATCCTACTGCGATGCTGTTGAGACTCTTCAAAATGGACTTTATGATTTATTGATTACAGATTATTTCCTTGAAGCTGGTCTGCAATTAGAAGAAGCCTTTAACGTACGTAGTTGGGAAGTAGATACAATTGAACATGATTTAAAGATTATGGGATCATACAGATCTGCACTAGTATGGTTACGCAATCTAATCTGCAAAATGGATAAAGAAAAGCTCTTCCCACTCGGCAGAAGACTCTCAATTGAAGCTGATTTATTGCCGATTAAGACGATTTTCTTGATTCCATATGACAAAATGTATGATGAAGAATCTATTGGCGCTGCAAAGTATTTTAGAGTATATAGAGATAGACTATATCTTTGTAATGACAATGAACAAAGTATCGCCGATGATGTCATCAAACGTATCATCGAAAATGAAGTTGTTGATTTAAAATTAGTTTATTAACCTGCAATATTGCAGGTTTTTTTAACTTAAGATTTAATAATCTTTCTTATTGTATTAAAAAAAACATACGACACACAGATTGTGTTGACTTTTTGTGAAAAACATATATAATTAGGTATTAAACAAACATAAAATCTTAACATCATGAAAATTAAGCTTATTGGACTCACCTTTGTAGAAAAGGTGACGGTACCTGCATCCGAAAACAGCACGGAATACACATACAAATTATTTCAGGCTCCCGATGGCTCACGTGGCAGCAAAACCAAGTTCTATCGCGATGCTGAGCGTGGGAATCTTCACGGCCTAACGGCTACATGCCGTTAAAGCTAAAGTTGGATAAAAAGTATAAAATGCCACTCTCACAGTGGCTTTTTTCGTAAATAAAAAATCGCTAAAAAAAGTTATTGTATTATCAAAAAAAAATCTTATAGTGATGTATAAGTTCTTTTTATCTATTTAATTTCAAAAAAATCATGAGAGATGAACATTCTTATTGAATCATAGCATTTTGTGAAAATTCAAATTGAGAACATGAATTCTTATTAATAAACCAAAAATCTGATAATTGATCTTTTCGATGATATCCAAAATGACACCCTGAAGAATGAGAAAATTGATTACAAGCTGCAAAAAGAGAATTTCGAGAAGAAGTTGGAATAAAAGATGTACAAATTATTTGAGAAAAAACTTTTGATACAAATTATATTGTTCATAGACCATGAAGAGATGATTTTTGAAAAACTGTGACTTTTTGGGTAGGGAAAGTGGAAAACAAGGCTGTAAAAATACAAGAAGAAGAATTAAATGGCTATAAATGGGCTAATTTCGAATCTGCTATAAATTTATTATCACATAAAAATTACAAGGATTTACTTGTAAACGTAGTTAAATACATGGATACTGTAAAATAAAATATATTTTGTTGAAAAAAACTTGAGAAAAAATAAAGTAATGTCGTTCTGAATTTGTGCCTTTAATGGTATGATGTGGAGAATAACGCCTCAGAATGACAACGCATTTATCTAAAATCTTTGATTGGATGTTGATTGATATCGTAGAATGATATGATAAGGAGAAAAAAGAGTTTTTGCGCTGAATTTGGGAGCAAGCTGTTTTAAATTTAGCTACCCAATGCGATACAAAAAAGATTTTTGCGTTTTTAAAAAATGTATGAATCGTAAATATTGATGAACATGAGCAAAAAGTTTATGTTTGAGTCTCAAATGAAATTGCTATGGCTCAAATCAAAAAATTTTTGGGAAAACAGATAAAAGAGTCTATTAAGACAGTTTACAATCCACAATTTGACGTAGATTTTGCGATATATACACCATTTTTGAATTGATGAGAATTGGTGCCAGATTTAAAAAAATTATTAAATCTAAAAGAAGATAAAAAAGCTAAAACTATTGAACCAAAAATAAAAAATAAATTATCTGAATTCTTTGGAATATTGTTTGAACCAAAATTTACTTTTGACACTTTTGTCGCTGGAGCAAATAATAATTTTGCATTTTCAGCTTCTAAAGCTGTAGCAGATCATCCATGAACAGCTTACAATCCTCTATTTTTGTACTGAAATGTAGGGCTAGGAAAAACACACTTGATGCAAGCTATTGGAAATAAAATAATGGCTGACGATCCAAATAAAGTAGTTGTTTATCTCCCAACAAGTAAGCTCATTGATGAAATTGTGGAAGCCTTGAAAAAGAATAATTTGAATACATTACTATCAAAATTTGATAATGTTGATGCATTATTACTTGATGATGTACAGTTTCTGTCCGGGAAAGACAAAACTCAAGAAGTATTTCATAATATATTCAACGATTTTGAGTCAAAACAAAAACAGATAATTTTGAGTTGAGACCGTCCTCCAAAAGAGTTGATAAATATTGAACCAAGATTAAAAAGTAGATTTGGAAAATGAATCGTAGTAGATCTAAAAGCACCAGATTTTGAGACTAGAATTGCCATATTGCAGTCAAAGTTGGAAGCAAAATGAGAATATATAGATTATGATTTATTAGAAATTATAGCAAAACACATTACGAACAATGTAAGGGAATTGGAATGAGCATTAAATACACTTTTGACTAGAAAGAATTTGATGTGAACAGAATTAAAAGAAGATGATGTCATGGATTGTTTAAAAACCCTAGGTTATATCGCTGCGAAAAATGAAATAGAAGATAGTAAAATTGCAGAGATGAATACTAAGTCTGCTCAGAATTTTTGAAAAATTGTTGAAATGGCTGCCGAATATTACTGACTTTCCGTCAATGATTTAAAATCTGATAGCAGAAGACAAGAAATTACAGTAGCAAGACAATTATTGATGCTTATTGCGAAAAAGTACTATGGTTGGACATTAGAGAAAGTTTGAAATTATTTTGGATGAAAGAATCATGCTAGTGTAATTTATGCTATTAATAATATTGAAAAAAAATTGAAATCAGATAAAGAATTAGCACATGACTACAATGTCTTTGTAGAATGGGTACAGGAATAACCTCACCCCTCCGACAAGTCGGAGACCATCTCCTGACAGAGAGGGTTATTTAAAAAAAAAAGGCCCCTTCTCCTTCCCTCCCTTGACAAGGGGAGGTGAGCCGATAAATCGGCTCGGAGGGGTTTGAGAAGGGGTTGGAGTTGAGGTTATTTTTCTTATTTTTTCTTTTTAATCAATTTCTTCATTTGATTTATATTTGTGGTAGTTTTATATCAATCTGGGAAAATTTCACTTAGTTTATTTATCCTATAATGTCATCTAATATCTCAATTTATAATTCGGATATCTCTTTCAAGTACTTGAGAAAATAATGTAATATATTGTAAACATGCTCAGCATGTTGGAGTGAATTTAGAATCTACAGTACAAACAGCGATAATATCATATTCTCAATTTGCAATACAATTGTCCAATGCACATCTTTCTGCACAAGTTCAAAGTCCACTGATGACACTTTCTACATTACATCATCAAATTACTGTTCAATCAGACATTAATACACTAGCTCAAACTTTGTGTAATGAACGGATTGGAAATGCATTTTTCCTAGTTTGCTTGGCAACTCTTATCATCTTTTTTATCAGTTTTTCTGATATTGGTGCAGTATTTTCCATATTGTTTTTATGTTATTAAATTTTACAATAAAAATCAAACCTTCTCGTAAACTTGTTTAATCTTTTTTTCTGATATTTCACTAACTATGTTTCTACTTTTTGCCAACATATCTGAAATTTCTTGATCTGAAATCTCTTTATATTTTTCTTGAATTGGTGTTAAAAATGCCATCATTTTTTCATATAGATAATCCTTTGACTCTTTGTAGCTAAGTCCTCAAGCTAAATATCTAGCTCTCAATGCGCTATCTTCTTCTTCAGTTAAGAATAATTTACATAAATTGTATATATTACATTCATCAGGATTTTTTGACTCCTCTACTGTCTGAGAACCTGTTGGAATCTTTTTTACTTTTTTTAAGACTGTATCTGCGTTATCAATCAATCATATTGCATTATTGTATGATTTTGACATTTTTCTACCATCAAGTCACATTATCAAGGCATTATTTGAATCCATTATTGGTTCTGGAACTGTGAATGTTTCACCGAATTTATTATTAAATTTTTCAGCAATATCTCTCGCAAATTCTACATGTTGCTTTTGGTCTTTTCCACAAGGCACAAAATCCGCATCATAAAGCAAAATATCTGCTGCCATCAAAATTGGATAGCAGAATGTTCAAACCATTATCTCTTTTGAATTTCATTTATCTACTGCCTCTTTGTATGAGTGCATTCTCTCCATAAATCACATATGAGTAATACAAGAAAGTACCCGATTTAATTGTGCATGTCATGGGATATCCGCTGGATTATAAATTACGAATCTTTTTGGATCTGCTCCACAAGCCAAATATGTTTTTAAAATAGTATATGAATTTGTTTTCATAGCCTCTGGATCATGGACTTGTGTAAATCCATGCATATTTGCCAAAAACAAAAAGAAATCAGAATCTGGATTTTCTTTTGCAAGTCTCAGCATATATTGTATTGATCCGAAATAATTTCAAAGGTGCAAAGAATATCAAGTTGGTTTCAATCAAGTCAAAAATCTCATTTTTTATTTTTTTGATATAAACTACTTTCTGTATACTGATTTACATATCAATTTTCAAGTAAAATTAATCGCTTAATAATTAAAAAAATCTTACTTTCGTAAGATTTTATTTATTATCTAATATTGCTTATTCTATATTATTAAATATTTTATGCATTATTCAATTTATCAATTTTGGAGATCATTCATCATCGTACCTTTTTGCTAATTCAACTAATTCGTTTAGAAGTATTTCTTTAGGCGTATCGAGGACTTTCCACTCTACATATCATAATATAAATAACGCTTGATTCATCGTATTCATCTCTTGAAATGTGAAACTTTGTGTGTGTTTATTTATTGAATCGATTGCTTCTTGTAAATATTGTTCGTATGCTCATCATACTTTCATGACATAATCCATATCGATTTCTTCTACATCTCGTTTATCAAAAAATATTTTCACAAAATACTCGAAATTCTCATCGTTTGATACTCATAATTGATCTTGGATTTTTTGCTTGATTATCTCTTTATTTTTATCGAATTCTTCAGTATTTGATTGAAAAATATTTTCTACAGACAAAATATCAGATATAAATTTATCTTGTTTTCATAAATTATGAAAAAAGCAGCGTTGATAGAAATAACTCAACACCACTTTTCTCGCATTTATCCTATTTCAGACCTTCATAAACTAATCAAATTAATTGATAAAGACTAAGCTTCAACAACCTTATCCTTTGACTTTGTTTTGATAGTAATTACTTGTTTTCCTTTGTAGTATCCACAACTTGGACATACTCTATGAGACAACTTTGCCTTTCCACAATTTGAACATTTTGTCACATTGTATTTTGTAGACAAATCTTTCAATGTTAATCTCTCCCATGTAGAATGTCTTTGATTACTCTTGTGTACAGATATTTTTTTTCTTGGTCCTATTCCTGCCATTTTAAATTATTCTAAGTGATAAATATATTAAACTATTTTTTTGCAACCTTTTTTGCAGCTGGTTTTTTTGCTGCTGGAGCCTTTTTAGCTGGTGCCTCTTTGTCTGCAGCTGGTTTTTTTGCTGCTGGTGCTTTTTTCTCAACTTTTTCTACAGCTTTTGCTACTGGTTTTTCAACTTTTGCAGCAACTTCTTTCTTTGCCTTTGGAGCTTTTGCTTTTGGTGTGATATCACAAGGATCAACATTTACAACAGTTTTCAAATACTTTCTTCAGTCAAATCTAACTTTGTTTGTCTTTGAAAATCTAACAACACCATCAACATTAGCATGGATTGAAAAATCATTTGAAACGTAAACATTTTTTCATGCTTCATATTTATTTCCGCATTGTCTTACGATGATATTTCAAGCCTTTGCTATTTGTCATCCAAATATTTTGACACCTCTAAATTTTGGTTGTGAATCTCTTAGGTTTTTTGCTGATCATGCAGCCTTCTTATGAGCCATAATAAATACATTAATTAATAAATTTTTAACAGTTGTTTGTTATATAGATTTGCTACTTATTGTCAAGGAGAATTGATTTTTTTCAATTTCTACTCATATCAATGCTCTTTCTTGTAAACTTCTCAAACAGGTAGCAATCTTCAGATAATAACGTTTGATTTCAAATCAGATAGTGTATCAACAGCTCATTTCAATGAAGCTCCAACCATTACTCTAATTGTTTCTTGGAATGATGCAGCTGATAGCCAAGAATCTGTCTCTTTTGCTATACTTGTCAATCATAGTGCTAATCTTCTTCATTCTGCTGGAAGTTTTCATTCAGCTTCTAATTCTTTGTTTATTCTTACGAAATCTTCGTATTTTACGTATGTTCATGGTATAAATCCAGATTCACCTGGTTTCTCGATAAATACCTTTGAGAATAATTGTTTTACCACTACTTCAATGTGTCTGTCGTTCAATCCTTGTCACTGATCTGAATATACTTTCTTTACTTCTTTGATGATATATTTTTGAGCTTCAAGATCTCATACGATATCTTTGTACTCAGCAATATCCAATGCTCAGTTTGTTAAGATTTGTCCTTTATAAACATAGGTTCATTCTTCAATTCATTTCAACAAGTTCAATCATTTGTATGATTTCTTTGAAGTCATCTTTATTCAAAGAACTATTCCATCTTTCTTCACTTCCAATACTGTTCACTCTTCTTGAACCTTTTGCTTACTATTTCATTTTGAAGCAAATTCTGCTCATTTCTTCAATAAGTCTCACTTCTTTACTGTAATTTCATAATCGTCTTTTAATATATATGGTTTCTTTTGGAAGTCAGATACTACATTTAAGTATTTATCTGCTCATTTTTCTGAGAATGTTACAGTTCCATCAAATGGAGCTACTACTGCAGATTTCTTTGGAGCTCTAATCTCAAATAATTGCTTAATTCTATCAATACCTTGAGACATATCCTCTCATCCAGCAACTCATCCATGGTGGAATGTCTGCATCGTAAGTTGTGTAGCTGGTTCTCAAATTGATTGAGCAGCGATAATTCATACAGGAACTCATACATCTACCAAACGTCTTGTTGCCAAATCCATTCCATAACATTTCTGACAAACTCAACTTGGAGTCATACAAGTCAATGGAGATCTGAAGTATACTCCATCTCATTCTACTTCTCATTTGAACATTAATTCTTTTAATGTTCCAATATTTCATTTATCAATCATCTCTCATTTGTTGATGAACATTTCAACTCCGTCTACTGTTCATCTTACATCTTTTGCAAGAACTCTTCATGTCAATCTATCTGCAAATTCATGTTCTCATATCAATTCAGCTTCACTCTTGCTAAGATATATTGATTTATCTGTTCCACAATCATCTGTCCTTACTACTACTTCTTGACTAGAATCACAAAGCTTTCTCGTCAAATATCATGACTCAGCTGTCCTCAAAGCCGTATCTGCTTTTCATTTTCTTCATGAGTGAGCTGAAATAAAGTATTCTGTTGGTTTCAATCATTCTACGAAACTTCATTTAATTGGAAGTTCGATAATTTCTCATTTTGGATCTACTACCAATCACTTCATACCTGATATCTGAGTCATGTGCGTCTGTGATCATCTAGCTCATGAATCTACCATACTATACAAATCGTTTCCTGGTCTGATAATTCATTTCAAGTTATCCTCAACGTCTTTCTTTACTTTTGTCCAAACATCGATTACTAATCTGTGCTTCTCCGAATCAGAGAAGAATCATTTGAAATAGTATTTGTAAATTTCATTTGCAGCGTCTTCTCATAGTTTGATAATTCATTCTTTTTCAGCTGGGATCTTCATGTCTGTAATATTGATTGAATTAGCTGCCCATGTAGAATATTTGAATCAAAGATCTTTGATATCATCAGCGATCTTTACTGTAGTTGCCATATCATATTTATCAAATATTACACTCAATAATTGTTTTAATTCTTTCTTTCATTGTTTTACTCTTGTTCATTTGTATTCTCAAATGCTTCCACAGAATTGTAAATCTTCTGGCAAAATTGAATTAAAGATTACTCTACCAACTGTAGTTTTCAAAGATTCTCATTTGAACTTCAAAACTATCTTATCTTTTTCTGTCAAATCTCAATTTCCGAATGCTTTAAGAACATCCTCTATTGATTCAAAGTATCAAACGATAGGTGTCTTTTCAGCCCATTCAGTCTCTGAATCAAAATCTGGATATCTCTTATCAAAGCAATCTGTAAGGTAATATAATCATAGAACCATATCCTGAGAATGTGTAATTGTAGGCTCTCAAGATCCTGGTCTCAAAATATTTTTGTCTGAAGCAATGATTTCTCTAGCTTCTTTTTGAGCTTCATCTGACAATGGAAGATGTACAGCCATCTGATCTCAGTCAAAATCGGCGTTGAAAGCTGGACAAACCAATGGATGAAGTCTGATTGTCTTTCATGGCATCAATTTGATTTTGAATGCTTCGATTGACAATCTGTGCAATGTAGGAGCACGATTTAATAATACATATTTGTCTTTAATTACTTCTTCCAAGAATTTCAATGCTATTGGAGCTTCTTCTTTGATTAATTTTTCTGCTTGTTTTGGAGTATAAACTATCTTTTTGTCGATAAGTTTTCCGATGATGAATGGTGTGAACATCTTTACAGCGATGTAGATTGGTAATCCACATTCATCCAATCTCAAGCTTGGTCAAACTGTAATAATAGACCTTCATGAGTAATCAACTCTCTTTCAAAGCAAGTTTTTCCTAAAGATTCACTCTTTTCATGAAAGCATATCTGACAATGATTTGAACACTTTGATTCAAGCTCATCATTTTGCAGCTCCTCATCTTTCTCAAACTAACAAATTATTTACTGATTCTTGTAATAATCTGATCTCATTTTTCTTTACTACATCAGGCATTCATACTTGTATCATTTTTCTAAGTCTTATATTTCTCATCAGTACTCTCCTGTAATACAAGTTTACATCTGATGAAGCAAATTTTCATCAATCAAGTTGAACGACTGGTCTTACATCAGGTGGGATAACTGGTAATTTTCTAATTACCATATTTTCTGGTTTTACACCTGATACATACAAATTGATCAATAATTTAATCAATCACATCAATTTTTTCTTCTGTTCTGCTGATCTCAAATGACCATACTCTTCTAATCTCTCTTTTATTTCCTTCTTTACATCAATACTCTTTAACATCTCCAAAATTCATTCTGGACCAGAGACAAATTTTACAATATTTGAATACTTGTAAAATACATTTCTATAATCACTTTCAAGAATTGTAGAAGCAAAATGCAAATCTGATACAATTGATTTCAATCTATTAAATTCTGTTTCTAATTTAGCTTTATTTTCTTCATACAATTTTTCTACTTCTTTTAATTTCTTTGAATTATCTTTTGCTTCATCTTTCTCTGATTTATATAATTCATCTAATTCTCAAAGTCTTTCTTGCAATGTTTTCTCTAATTCTTCAATCAATTGTTTCTTTTGTTCCTCTGTTACATTTTCTGCTATTGCATATTTTACAAATGTCAAAATCCTATCTATTTCATTTGATGACAATTGTAATAATTGATGGATTCATCATGATGGTGAGTTTTTATACCAAGCATGTACTACTGGTGAAGCCAAATCAATATGTCACATTCTTGCTCTCCTAACCCTTGAACTTGTAACTTCTACTCCACATCTTTCACACACAATTCATTTATATCTTACTCATTTATATTTTCCACAACTACATTCATAGTTTTTTACAGGTCAGAAAATTGTTTCACAGAACAATCAGTGTTGTTTTGGTCTTCATGTCCTATAGTTAACTGTATCTGGATTGTCAACAGCTCAGTGAGATCGCTTTGAAATATCATCCACTGATGCAAGTGTAACAACTATTCAATCAAATTTAGATTTTTGCATGAGAAATAATTTTATTTGAAAATAAATATATGTTTGTCATTATTCATCTAATTCTCCACTATCTACCATATCTTCTAGCACTTTATCAATGATATCTTCTTTTTCTTCTTGTGTTGTATCTGCATCTTCTTCTCACATATTATCATCATCTGATAATACAGATTCTTTCATCAAGTTATGTAATCACAATTCTTTTATCTTCTCAATTCTTTCTTGTAATATCTCATCCAATTCTTCTTGAGTAACTGTTTGGATATTTTGAGATAATCATTTGAACAAGTATGTAAGCAAATTAAATGACTCTGGTAATCATCAAATTGATAATTTCTGTCATTTAATGATTGATTCATACATCTTATTTCTTCAAACGACATCATCTGATTTTACTGTAAGCATTTCTTGTAATGTATATACTGCAGAATATGCTTCCAAAGCCCAAACTTCCATCTCTCAGAATCTCTGTCATCATTGTCTTGATTTTCCTCATAAAGGCTGCTGAGTAATCAATGAGTATGGTCAAACAGATCTTGCATGGATTTTGTCTTCTACCATATGTACTAATTTCAACAAGTGCATGTATCATACTGTAGATTTACTTTCAAATGGTTCACCTGTCTGTCCATCATAAAGTTGAACATGGATTTCATCTTCCAATCATAATTCTTTAATTAATGCTGTGAAGTCATCCAATCAGAATCATGAGAAAGCTCATACTCAGAATTTAATTCCGTATTTTTTAGCAATGTATCACATTTGAACTTCAAATAACTGTCACAAGTTCATACGTGAAATTACTCATAATGGATTTAATACTACATCAATTGGATCTCATTCCTTTGAGAATGGCATATCCTCTTCTGGAACTACAATTGATACAATACCTTTATTTCAGTGTTTTCAAGCTAATTTATCTCAAACTTCAATTTTTCTTGTAGTAGCTACATATACTTTTACTTTTTTCCTTACTCAAGCCATCAAATTGTCTCATTTTTTAGCATCAAGTATTACTACTTCGATTACTTTTCATTCACTTCATGATGGCATATATAATGATGTATCTTTTACGTTCTTTGATTTATCTCCAAAAATTGCTTGAATCAATTTCTCCTCTGGAGTCAATTCTCATTCAGATTTTGGAGTAATCTTTCAAACTAAGATATCTCATCATTTTACTATTGATCATATCCTGATAATTCCATCTTCATCCAAATTTTTCAATTTAGACATTGATACTCATGGGATATCGTTTGTAGTTTCTTCAGGTCATAGCTTTGTATCAGACACCTCGATTTCCTTCTCTTCGATGTGAACCGATGTTAAAGCGTCATTTTTTACTAATCTCTGTGAAAGTACGATAGCATCCTCATAGTTATATCATTTCCATGGCATGAATGCTACTTTCAAGTTCTTTCACATAGCTAATTCTCCATTTTCTGCGTTTGGTCATTCAGCTAATACGTCTCATTTTGTTACTTTTTGTCACAATGAAACTCTAGCTTTTTGATGAATACAAGATTTAGCATTTGATCTCTTATAAACTGTCAATGTGTATTCTTTGATTCAAGATTTATATTTTACTTTAATTCTCTTTCAATCTACATAAACTACTTCTCCATCATCTTCTGCTAAAATAACAGCGTGTGTTTGCTTAATCATGCTCTCCAATCCTGTACCAACTAATGGAGCATCATTTTGAAGCAATGGTAATCACTGTCTGTGTTGGTTGGTTCCCATTGATGCACGTACAGCATCGTTATGATCCAAGAAAGGAATCAAAGATGTGTTTGGAGAGAATATTTGTGATGGATTTACATCGACATGTGTAATATCTTTTACATGAAGTGTAATCATCTCATCAAAATGTCTTGCAGCAACACGTTTTGATGTAATATTTCCAAATTCATCTGTAGATACTGTAGCATCTGCTATATAATATTTTTCATCCAATTCTGGAGAAATGTATTCAACTTCTGTAGTAACGAAAGGTTTTACTTTTATAGTGCTGTTTGTCTTTCCATACATTTTTTCGATTGTTGCAGCTGCTTTCTCATCTATCATATTATCTTCAGCAACTATAACTTTCTTTGTTTCTTTTCCTTTTGCATCCAATTCTACTATATCACGATCAGCTATCCTATTTACCAATAATTCTTTTTTAGCTTGTACTTCTTTTCATACTTTAAATGCTGGAGTTTCAAGGAATCATTCTTCATTTATACGTGAATACAATGATTGGTATGTAACCAATCAAATGTTTTGTCACTCTGGTGTCTCAATAGGACAAATTCTTCCATAGTGAGATGCATGTACGTCACGCACTTCAAATTTAGCTGTTTCTCTCTTTAGTCATCCAGGTCAAAGAGCTGTAATCCTTCTTTTGTGCTCTAATTCAGACAAAGGATTAATTTGGTCTAAGAACTGAGACAATTGAGATGTAGCAAAGAAACTCTTTATTGAGTTGTCTATGATTTTGAAGTTTACAATATCTGTAATTTTTAATTGATTATCCATATTCAAAACTGACAATTTTCATTTTACAGATTTTGTAAATTTCCTCATTACAGGTCATAAGTGAGCATACAAGATTTCTCACATTGTCCTAACTCTCTTATTTGATAAGTGATCAGAATCATCTACATAATATCACTTTTTCAAATTTGATAAATTTAACAAATATTTGATTGCAGCTACCAAATCTTCTCAATCGAACAAATTTGATTCAGTTGCATCCAATGGCTTATTCAATGATAGCTTAGCATTTATTTTTCTCCTTGCTATCCTTCAAATGTGTATTCTTTCCAAATTTAAGAATTGATTTTTGATATAATCCAAAGCACTGTAATTATCTATCAATTCTCCTGGTCTTAATTTATTGTATATATATTCAGCAGCAGACAAAGCATCTGTTGTTGGATCCTTCTTCAAAGTAATTCAGATAAAATCTGTATCTTCTTCATCCAAACAATCAGCAAATAATTCTTTGATACTTTCGTCTGTCTCTGCTCCAAATATTCTGAGCAATGTAGTAATTGGGAATTTTCTTGATTTATTTACTCTGACTACGATAACTCATGATTTTTCTACTTTTGTCTCTATCCATGGTCATCTTTCAGGAATAATTTTGAAACCATATCAGAAATCTTTCTTGTTGTAGAAGATTCAGTATGATCTAATTATTTGAGAAATTATAACTCTCTCTACTCAGTTGATTATGTATGAAGCAGATGGAGTCATCAATGGTAAAGTACCGATATTTGCACGTTTTGTAAACAAAACCTTTTCTGCTGGTTTCTTTCATTCTTCTTCTACTCTTTCTACTAATTTTACTTTTCAAGAGATTACTCAACCATAAGTCAATTCTTTCTTTTTACATTCATCGATAGAATTTTGTGGTTCAGAAACTTTTACTTCAGAAATTGTGACATACATTTTTTCTCAAGCAATATCCCAAATAGGATTAATATCTTCAAATAATTGATTCAAATAAGTATCTATAAAACTCTGAAATCACTTTTTCTGTAAATCCAAAAGATCTGGATATCATTCAAAATTTTTTGGTTTATTCAAATAGTATCTACCATCTTTGTAGTAGAATTTTTGGAAAACTGCTGGCAATTCTTTTTGTGATACTGTAGCAGAAACTTGTGTGTTTTTTGTTGTTTTTTTTGTAGGCATGTTGTTTGAAATAATTTAGGGAAAGTAAACGAAACTGTTAGATTTTTCTTTTTATAAAACGCAAAAAGCACCAGAACGTGCTTTTGGTTTATTTTCTAGACTAATCTCTTTGTGGTGTTAATTGTTTTCTTCCTTTTCTTCTCCTATTTGCAAGGACTCTCCTACCTGTCCATGTCCTCATTCTCTCTCTGAATCAGTGAGTTTTTAACCTTTTACTCCATTTATATTTTCTGATCCTTTTTAACTTACTTGCCATTTTAGTCTAATTTATAGATAAAAATACTGTATATTTTATTTGCAAAAATAGAATTTTTTGTATCAAAACTATTTCTTTATGAATTCAAGTAATCCAAAATTTCTAGCTCTGATTATCTCTTGTCTCAATTTCTTTTGTGTACTTACACAGTTCTTTGTATATCTTCTTGGTTTGATGTTTCCAAATCTTGTTAAGTATTTTTTCAAGATTGCTACTGCTTTCCAATTGATATACTTATCATTTTCTGGCAAAGACAAGAATGTTACTCTATTTCCAAATCTCTTGTCATCTCGTGAATCCATAATCTTTTCAAGTTCTTTTTGTAATTTCTCATATTCAAACATTTCTTGATTTTGTCCCATTCTCAAGATATCATATCTTACTAGAGCATTTGTATACAAAAGGCTTTTTCTCAATTCTTGTAATTTTTCATTATCTAAGTTTAGATAATAAGAAACGTAGTAAACTGAATTATTACCTTTTTGTCCTTTAATGTCGTAAGATGTCTCATGTATTCCCATCTCATCTTTTAATAAGATATTGTCTTTGAAATCTTTTTCGATTTTAGACAACAACTCATTTCTCTCAGATTCTTGAATTTGAGATTTTAACATTAAAACTAATTCGTACTTTTGCATTATAAAAACTTAATAAATAAACTTTTAATTATTTTATAGCTAATCTTATGTAAGAATTAACTTTGAATCATGCTGGCAAAATATCTTTAATTTTCTTTGCTCCGTCTCTGATGTACTCTTGTTCCAATAATACATCTTCAGCTAAAGCTTTGTTCAATTTTCACTTTAATATTTGGTCAATCATATTTGCTGGTTTTCCAGAATCTAATAATTCTTGGCGGAATTTTTCTTCCATAGAACTTATTAAATCACTTGGTATAGAATCGAAATCCAAGTATGTAGGATTCATAGCAGCAACTTGTAAAGCTACTTCTTTTGCTACATCTTCATCATCTCATTCGTAGAATACTATAGATGCTACTTTATTTCCTGGATGATTGTAAACAAAACCTTTTTGATCTGTGTAAAGCATATCTTTTAGTTGCATGTTTTCTCATAATGATCATACAGCCTCTTTTACTAATTTATCTAATTCTTCAACTAAAGCAGCTGGTGCTTCTTCTTTTGAATTAAATAATTCGTTTTGTGCCATTATTTTGTCTAATAATGTATCACACAAAGCTTGAAATCATTCATTCTTTGCAACAAAATCTGTCTCACACAAAAGTTTGATTCCACAGATTTTTCCATCTTTACTTACTATTTTTACTATTCATTCTTTTGTCTCTCTATCTGCTTTTTTTCATGCTTTCAAAATTCATTTTTCTTTTAAAATATCTTGTGCCTTATCAAAATCTCAATTTGCTTCTACTAAAGCATCTTTACAATCTTTCATAGGTGCAAATGTAGCTTCTCTAAGCTGTTTTAATAGGTTCATATCTATACCCATGTTTGTATTTTTTGATTATAAAACAATACTTGCCAAATACTAGGCCATATTTGATTCCTCAACATCTTCTTCTAAACTTGTCTCTTTTGTCTGTTGTTCTTGTATTATAACCTCGCTTGAGTTATCAGCTATATCTTTTTCTAGCTCTGAAGATTGACTTGAAACTGGTTTTTCACCATCTACTCAAGTAGACTTGATTCATAGTTCAAATAAATCAAGGAACCATCCTCAAATACCAGCTGGCAATGTTAACGCAACATTTTTTGAATCATCAAAATACTTTCAATTAAATGCATTAGCAAAGCTCCAACAGAGTATAGCAAGTAATATAACAAGAACCAAAATAGAAATCCATTTCAATACTGGTACAAAAGAAATCAAAACCATAGGTAATAAAAGAATCCATAATCCTATAGCTTGCTTCAAATGGTAGAATTCAAATGGATTAAATTCTTTTTTAGAAAGAGATACTAAGATACCAAAAAACAGATACATCATACTAGCCCTTTTTTTCTCTGAGCTACCTGGGATATACTTATTTTCATTTTCTGTTTTTTGTTCATTCTCTCAAGAAGCGATGTCTTTTAATTTCATATAGACCTAGAATTAAGATAATATATAATTCATTACAAAATCTAAGCTCTTATAACTCAACATATTTGCAATAATATCATTTTCTCACAAATATTTGTTGTAATTTGTAGATGCTATAACGATACTATCTACATCTGTTTGTAATTCTACTTCTCTGATGAAACTCTTCATCATAGATCCATCTACAACTATAACTAGACCTGGTTTTTGAGTAAGTCATTTAACTCATTCATAAACTTTCTTTGCTCTAGTTAAATTTCTTTTGTAAATAGATTGCTCTTTTTTTGTAAGAGATTCAAATTCTTCAGATTCCAAAAACGAACTCATCTTGTTCATAGAGTTGATTCTAGCTTTGAATGTATCAAAATTAGTCAAAAATCCTCCAGGAGCTTTGTAGTTTAAGTAAGCTACTCCGTATTTTTCTCCTAAATTCTTTACTTCTTCTGAGTACATTTTCTTTTCACAAACAATCAATATATCTTTTCATGATTTTTTAACATCTTGAACTTTTTTCTTTGCATTATTCAATTGTTCCAAAATCATTTCTGGATTTAATACAACAATATTGTTTACTATATCCAATCGATACTTGTTTGTTTTTGGATGAGCTTCACTTTTTAGTGTACCGATATGTACTTGTGCATCTACTATATCTTTTACAGTAACACTCATTATCAATTTTCTAAATAAAAATAAATAAGCCTAAGTCTGAATAGCAAATTTCAAAAAAAATTTGCTAAAGCTAAAACTATTTTATAGTTACTGTAGCTCCAGCTTCTGCTAATTTTGCTTTGAAAGCCTCGATTTCATCATCTTTTGCATTTTCTTTGATAATACAAGGAGCTTTTTCAACTAAGTCTTTTGCTTCTTTTAATCAAAGTCCTAACAATTCTTTTACAACTTTGATTACAGCAATCTTTTGTCCTCATACCTCTGTAAGTTCGATGTTTGAAGCTGAATCTCATCCAGCAGCTCAAGCGTCTCAAGCAGCAGGTGCTCATGCAGCAACAACTGTAGCAGCAGCGCTAACTCCAAATTCTTCTTCCATAGCTTTTACAAGTTGATTTAATTCAACAGCACTCATCTCTTTTACTAAATCCATAACTTTTTGTGCATTGTTTGACAATTCCATTCTCAATAATATTAATAAGTAAATAAATATACATATATAGTGTCGTAAACGACATTATTTCTTTTGTGCGATTTGATCCAATGTAGCAACAAAATGTTGTACAGGATAATTCAACAACCATACCAATTTTGATAAAGACTCTTCTTTTGTCGGTGTATTTGCCAATTCTGTAACATAAACACTATCTTTCCATTCTTTATCAAACCATCAACCCAAGAACTCAAATTCAGCTTTTCATTCTTTATTCTTTTTGAATTCTTTTATATATTTACTGATAGTCTTCATAGGACCAAATTCATCTCATTTTGCATAAACAGCTACAGCTGCTCATGGCATTTGATCTAAACTTATTTCTGGATATCCAGCTTCTTTCAAAGCTCTCAAAAATAGTTTTTTTCTAACTACATTAAATTTTCACTCCTGTCATCTAATTTCTTTTCTAACATTTGTAGATGTAGATACAGGTAAAGCAGATTCTTTTATCAAGATTAAATTTTTTGCTTCTTGCAAATCTTGAACATACTGTTTAATCAAATCTTGTTTCTTTTCTTTGGTAATAGCCATTTTAAATATTCAATTCCTATTTAAAAAAAGACCACTCAGAGATTGGCCATAACAAAAATCATGTTTTTGATATAACCTAGGTGGGAACTTACGTCTTTGTTAAATTGACTGCCCACTGTCTCTGGTAATTCGACAATTTTATATGAATTTTAGTAAAAAAATCAAGAGATTTTTTTTATTTCAGCTTTTTTATTTCTTCTTTTTTTTCTAATTCTCACTCCAGCTCCCGTAATTTTCAATCATCTAATAATAAAATAAATAATCACAGCACTATACAAATCAAATTACCAACCAATGGATTGTCTGGGAAAAAATATAAATCAAGTAAATTTGCTATTCCACGCCAAATCATAACTATAGCCGCAAATATCAAAAAAATATTTAAATTTGATTTGTTATTTCTCCTAAATTTTTTTATTGTTTTTAATATTTTATGTATTCTTTTTAACATTTTCATACTTACATTATAAAAATATACCTTATATATATAGTATATTCAAAATTTTTGAAAACGCAAAAAATTGATAAGATTTTTTCCTCTGTTACGTAATGAGATAATATAAACACTATCATTGCATAAGAGAGATGGACCACGAAGTGGTGTAGAGATTGCTGCAACAAAAAAAAGCAACCTTTCGGTCACTTCTTTTCTATTTGTATATTTCATGAGTTCAAATATCTATTAATCTTATTTCATTTTCTTTAACTATTATTTTTGTTATAAACCTATAACTATTATTAATACTACTTGATGTATATTCAGATAATTTTCATTTCAATTTATGTGTTTTTAGTGCTGGATCATATTAATCTGCTAAAAATTTTAAAAAGTTTACTTTAAACTTTTCTTGTATATGAGATGGTAAACTCTTGTAATTCTTTTTAAATTGGTTGGTTCTTTTAATTGTCCAAGTCATCGAAAAAATCTTTTACATTTGTAAAGCTTTCCATTTCTCAGTTTTTTTCTTGATTTGTAGCTATTAATAGACTAACCTGTTCATAGATATTTCTAATTTTATTTAATTCATCGGACATATCATTTAATAGTTTCATCGGTATAGTTACCTGATCTTTTGTTGCTGTAGCTGTTTGTGTAGCCATAATATTTTAATTTAATATTATTAATTATTAGTCTTAATTTTAACGATTTAACCAATATTTTCAAGGAAAAAGGTAATCTAACTCTCAATAATATTTAGGCTCTCTATGTAACAGACTACCTATCTTACTTCTTAGTACAACTTTAGACAAACTAAAGTGGGATTAAATTTTAAAAATCAATTTCGTATGAACACGATTTATCCAGTCCTATTAATATCAATAATGAAATTTTCGATTCAAAAATCCTCTGCCACTTTGTAGTTCTCCCCCTTTAAAAAGGGGGCAATATTGTTAACTCGATAACTCCTCTATCATGGGAAATTTCCCTCTCTGATAGGAGAGGGTTTGGGGAGATTTGTACACACCAAGGAGACCTTCCCGTCCCCTTACCAATGATGGTATTTCCATGAAAAACATCAAAAGTCAACCTTAAATAAAAAAAAGTTCTCTAAAATTTGACAAAAAAATTTTTCTGATTACAATTAAGTATAAAAGTTTTTTATTTATAAATTAAACAAAAATGAAAAAAAATTTAATTAAAGCTTTTTTATCTTTATGAGTACTCACTCTTGTTGCAGTGTCTGGAATGACATTAGCACAAAATCCATATGTCATTAATATTGGAAATATGGATAGTTATTGAGTATTAAATTTAGGTAGATTAATTATGAGAAACACTGGTTGAATAACGTGAATCGTCCTTGACTGAGGATTTAGCTCAATTGATGATTATGTAATTAAAATTTGAGAATATGCTTGACGTGACGATCTTTCCAAACTCCGAGTTTCTAATATCTGTGATAGAAAGTGAGACAACTGTAAAAGAATTGCAGACCTCAGCACTTGAATCAAAATAAATGGAACTACAAATGGTAGAATCTGTGTAAAAGTAAGCGACCAAGTGATTAATTGTGATGGAACTGTAGTAAATAAAAATGAAACTTTAGCTCGAGATAGCAGTAAAGTTGTTGCTACAGTTAATGGTACTGATATTAAAGTTGGACTACCTGCCAATCCACACAAAGAAGGGATAATCACAACAAATTGAGCATTAAATCCTTCAATACAATATAAAGAGGGCTGAGATGTGAAAGGTAGCGTGCAAATCAAATGAGCAGGTGAAACAAGAGTCTCTGCAAGCAATGGAACTATTACTGTAACATCTACAGATAAAGACACTAAATGAAGAACAGTTGTTTCAACACAAAACTGAACTACTAATTCAAATACATCTAACCCTTATTTAAACTATGTTGATGATAGGAATGGTTCAGATGCTGTAGTAAATGGTATTCAAATCCATTGAGGTGGTTACACTACCGTTGAATCAAATGGTAATGTAATAACTATTTCAAGTACACCTTGACCAGGAAATGAACTACATTATACAGGTTCACTTGTACTTTCTAACAACAATAATCCACATAATGCAGCAACTTCCAATAACAACACGAGATTGTATTATGTTGAAAACGAACAGGTACTCAATGGTGTACAGATAAAATGAAACAATTGAATTGATGTCTCTGCTAATGCTGGTGTTCTTAGTATTAAACCTTTATTAAAAAGCGAAACTAAAGCAACAAACTCTTCAAACACAATAACAAATACAGCCAGCAGACAATACGCTGTCGTTCAAGACAAAGATGGTTACCTTTCCGTTAACGTGCCTCGACAAGGTACTACTTACTCTGCTAACAATGGTATATTGTTGGATGGTACTACTTTTAAAGCAAATTTGAAATCTACAACTAAAGCAACAAACTCTTCAAACACAATAACAAATACAGCCAGCAGACAATACGCTGTCGTTCAAGACAAAGATGGTTACCTTTCCGTTAACGTGCCTCGACAAGGTACTACTTACTCTGCTAACAATGGTATATTGTTGGATGGTACTACTTTTAAAGCAAATTTGAAATCATATACAACATCTCCAAATGCTGCCATTGATTGATGAACAAATGCTAATAGGCAATATGCCGTAAGTTTGGACAAAAATGGAAAACTATCTGTTAATGTTCCTCGAACGGATGCTGGATGAAATAATATTTGGGAAATCGGTAATATAACAAGGAATAATCAAACCCTATCCAATGCAATAAGACCTGCAAGCACATACATTTCAAAAGACCTTTATCTCCCTGAACGCGACATTTACCACGACGGAAATGTATTGATAAAAACACTGTGAAGCAATGCAACTTACAGGACAAACGACATCCGTATAACTGATTACGGAGTTTCAATCGGAGAGATGGCAAACAGAACCGCTTGACTATGAGTTCACTGACCAATAACTGTCGGTAAATATTCACAAGATCCATGAAGACCATGATATTGTCCACAAGCAACGCAACGAAATACCATCTCGATCTATGCATCTTGAGCTGCAGGATCTGATAATTTTGAAATAATTTGAAATCCAAGAGTACTTATATGAGCTAAAGATGCTTGATACATATACTTTACAGCAGGATGAGATGCATATAAAGGAAATATTTGAGTTAATACAACCAATCCTCACGCAAAATTGGACATTAAAGGTAGTATCAGAGTAGGATATTGCTCTCAAGATAAATATTGTGATGCAGATAGTGCTTGAGAGATAAAATATTATGAAAAAAATAATGTATGATATTTTGTGTGATGTAGAAAGACATCATCATCTAGTTGGGAACGAGTAGTACTTTCAGATTGAACACAGACCAAGACAGATAATGACGTTTCATATAATTGCTCAACATCTCCTAGTGTTCCGTATAATACAAGCGTATATAGTACACAGTTAGCACAACCAGGGCCTGATTGTCAATAGATTATATTTTAACTTGACAAAGCAAACAAAATCAATAAAATTGTCATTGAGATAATTAAGTTAATAAACAAAACAATAACAAACAAAAACTAACTACAATGAAAAAGTTACAGATTATGATTGCAGTGCTGTTTTGCGCGCTGTTTGTTCAGTTTGTCCAAGCACAAAACTATGCCATTGTGCATGTGGAAAGTGACGAAAGCGGGTTGTTCAACTATTGCTCTGACGAGTATGACGGCGTGATCTTTTATGCACAGCCAGGTTGTACGTATTTTGATTGGTATGTTGATGGTATCAATTACCACAATGTTGACCATGTAATTATTGACAACCAAGGCTATCACAGTGTTTCGTACGGTGGATGTGGCTTACAAAGGTCTTATGACATTGAAAACCATTCTTCCATCATTACTAACCCATTCACAGAATCCATCATCTGGAAAAGTCCAAGCGACACTATTAGATTGAGTATCCCAGAAGATTATGATTTCGACCTCGAATGGGTATGGTCCAATGGCTCTAATGATTACGGAATCGATGTCGTTAATGATAGCATTTACAGTATCACATTCACGAGTATCTACGGCTGTGAGCTTGAACAAAGCACATTCTCCGTCGAAGTCCGCAACAACGTGGAGATTTACCGCGCCGGCGTAGATCCTGCCACCAACAAGAACCGAGTTCTTTGGCAGACTACTCCAGAACAGGCTCAGTATGTCAGCTCCGTAAAGGTAGAGCGTGACGGCATGGTCGTGGGAACAGTGCCCTATTTGGACGGCCAGTTCCTCGACAACATCGGCAGTGAGAACGCTGCCCGTATTTACCGCATCACAGCGATTGCGAGTGACGGCACTGAATGTCCTTTACCAAGCTATCAGTTCGGTACGTTTAACACCATCATTTCGCCCGACATCGCCAACCCGAACCTCATGAACTTCTCTTGGGAAGACCCGTTCATCGAAGAAGGTTCGCCCTATTCGGTGGTGGCCTACCGTATCGGAAGATTCAACGAGAACACGGGCGAGTTCGTCGCCATCGACCAGCTCAGTGCTAATGTCCACCTTGGCAAGTACAACATGGACTTGTTCGACGGAGACTATGGCATCGTAGCAGCCGTATTCAATGATGCGAAGAGAGACAATGAAGAACTGGCCTTCTCCAACCGCTCCGACAATGAGATTGTCGGGGTCGGCGAGAACGAAGCGTCTTCGTTCAGTGTCTACCCCAACCCAAGTAACGGCATATTTACCGTTGAGGGTGCTTCGACCCTTACCATCTACAACATGATGGGACAGGTTATCGCCACAAGTTTCGATGAGAACGGTGTCCACACCATATCCATCAAGACTCCTGGCGTCTACTTCATCAAGAGTGACGATGAAGGTACTAAGAAAAGAGTTGTGATTGAGTAATCAATCCAATCTACGTCAAAGCGATCAGTCTTCTGATTCGCTATTAAACTTCAAATTTTGAGCGCGCCCCGCAGTATTGCGGGGCTTTTTTTGTATTCAAAATCACCCCCTAACCCCCTCCTTGAAAAGGAGGGGGAAAACATACTGGGAAAGTCCCCTCTTTATCGAAGAGGGGATTTAGGGGTGATTTATTCAACAGAAAAAGAGAAATATAAGACACCCAAAGGGGTCTTCCCCACAAAAAGCTGCCAGTCTTTCTGACATGCTATTATCCTTCAAATTTTGAGCCCCCGCAGAAATGCGGGGCTTTTTTTGTATTTCCTTATTTGTCCCCCTTCATCGGAAGTGGTTGACCGATCTGAAATTGGGTTATCATACTGAATCCACAATCGCGCGGGGTTAAAACCCCACGCTATACAGGGTATCGTCCCTTCGGGACTTTCATTCCATGTCCGTAGGACATATCCCTGTTTAGGGTAGGACTTCAGTCCTGCCCGATCTGATTTGAAATTGTCATAACGGATTATCAATTAAAAAAAAGACCTGCTCTCCGCGAACAAGTCTTTTTCAGAAATCGATATTTTTGATTTTAGTATAACAAGATGTATCTAAGTTCTCAGTCAAGGTTATATTGACATTTTCACTCATGTATTCAACATTTACTTGTATCTTCCACTTTTTCCATAGATGTACATAATTTTACTTGTCAAAGATCTTGTCCAACAGAAATCTTTCATCCACTGAGACTATTTGCACCACTACACACAACTCGGTTTGATCATCATTCAACCTCTGTTTTCGCCATTAGGATGAAACCAGCATTATCAGTACCATTTCTTTTACTTACCATGTAACCATATTCTCCACCTGTATAGGTATGACTTCACAATCATGTGACTATATTTGATCCTAATGGATCTCTTGGTACTGAATTCATACCTGCAGTTTCTAATTGTGATTTGATAGATACAATATCCATTCCACTTTTAGCATCTCATTCACTTGCACCAGACATTCATGGCCATCTTCATTTGTCTTGTTGAGATGTTACGATAGCTGATTGTAATTGTGCTAGGTCGTTCTTTCTAGCTACATCTCTTGCTCTTCACTGTGCAGCACTCATTCTTGGAACTAAAGCTCAGATCAAAATACCGATAATAACGATTACGATTAGTATCTCTACCAATGTGAATCATTTTAGTAGTTTTTTTCTCATCGATTATTAATTTAATAAATAAAATTATGCCATACATATATTTTTCATTTTCAAGAATTCAAGCAATGTTTCATTTTTCTACTTGACATTGTTTGTCTATTTTTTTCAAAATATTTGTCTTTTTCTCTTTTATATGTAAAGATATTTGAAAAATTTTTATAGTTAGGGCTTTTTAAAATGGATTAACTGCGATTATACAATATTTCCATCTAATTTTTTATTGATTTTCTGATATATAAGTATATGCTGCTAGAGTTATTTTAATATTAAATAGTAAAAAAATGAAACAGACATTAACAAATTTGGCAAAGGCTTTTGTTTGAGAATCTCAAGCAAGAAATCGCTATACAGTATATGCTAGTGTAGCAAAAAAAGCATGATATCTACAAATTGCAAATGTATTTTTAGAAACTGCCGAACAAGAAAAAGAACATGCAGAACGATTTTTCAAGATGATGCAAGAATTTGTAGCTAAAGAATGATGAGAAATACCTAGTATCGATGTAGAAACTACTACTATGATAAAATTCTGAGATACTTTGATGAATTTAGAGACTTCAATAAATGGTGAAAACGAAGAATGGACCACAATGTATCCAGAATTTGCAAAAATAGCTGAAGAAGAGTGATATCCTCAATTCGCAGCAAGAATCAGAGCAATTATGGTTGCAGAAAAACATCATGAAGAAAGGTACAAGAAATTGTATGATTTAGTAAAAAATGACAAAGTATTCAATAGAGACGAAGAGATATATCGAGTTTGTACAAAATGTTGATATGTTTGGAAATGAAAGCAACCTCCAATGGCTTGTCCATCTTGCTGACATGAAAAAGAATATTATGTAAAAATGAATGAAGATTTCTAAATTAACTAATATCTAAAAAAGAGCCGATTGGCTCTTTTTTTTATTTTACTATAATTTTGTATCCAGAATATTTTTTTTCAAGCATTTTTCTCATTGGTCCTTTATATTTATCTGGGACTGATCAATACGATTCGCTATATCAATATAATTCAATTGTATTTTTACTTTCATCCATCTTTATACGGCCTCATCAAAGACATTTTCAATCTTTAATATATTTACTATGAATGTTATAATGATAATCTAAATCTTCCGATAGAAATTGTAATGTAGACTTTATATTATCTACTGATAAAACAAATTTTTGGTCAGGTCTAGTATAGATACATATAACATCTCATTTTTCTCGATTATTAATTAGTTCTTCTTCAAATCTTTTCTTTTCTGCTTCTTGTCTTTTTAATTCTTCTTTCATCTTTTCTCTTGATTGTTGAGCATCTTTATTCATCTGATCATAATATTTTATTAATTTTACTATATCAGCAGTATCAATTTCTATGCTTGGTCAGACTTCCGGTAAATCTTCATTTCAAGTTTTAATTATTCAAGATTGTATAAATTTTTTGTATAAATTTCATGGAATTTTTTTCCTACGGTTTATATATTCAATTTCTTTTTCGGTATAATTTCATCCACGGAAGAAATCATCGATAATTTGACATATTCAACGACCACTTCTAGATAAATAATTTTCATAAAATTTATTAAATTCTTCTTGATTAGATATCTCGGCTATTATTTTTTTAACAGCAATAGTGTGCTCTTCATCTGAAATAGCTCCAGAAAAGTCATATAAAGAATATCATAGGTTCATCAATAATTCATGATTATGTGTGGCATAAATAGCCTGAATAATTTCACTTCAATACGTTTTTAAGAAATCTTTGGCATAACGACTATTCTCAAATAGCTCAGTATAAAATCTTTCAGGTATGTTTCAAATCTCTTTTAATATTGGATAGCACCATTCAAACGCAGGTACACATTTTGTCCTATTAAACCCTCGGAATTTTTGTAATAAAACATCAGGAGATGTAGATAAAAGATTTGTATGTTTCTTAACTAAATCTATTACATAGTTATAAGTATCAACTTTTTCGATATCTTTATAAAAATCAGATTTTATAATTTGTATATCAAACTTTTCCGACTGAATTGATGTATGTTCTAGAAGATATATCCATCAATCGCCTTTTAGAAATGGATCTAATTCTTTTATATGAGTATTAATAAATGCTGGTGTTTTATATTTATCATCTAAAAGATCTCGAACTTTTTCCTTTCATAACAGCCCAATTAATAATTCTAAATCTTTTCATCATTTATTGATTACTGTATCAATAAATTTTTCTCAAAAAACACTTTTCATAGAATCATATACATTTCCATTTCAACTTGCTTCATATTTTTTTCTACCATATTGTCTAGCTGATAATTCATCTAAAGAAATTTTTATTCACAACTTATCTAATAGAATAATAATATACTTTGTATCGGATGTATATGATTCTAATGCATGTTTCAACCTTTGTGGATCAGATAAAATAGATATGCAATTTTCCGGTATGTCTGATATTGATAGGTATCACCATCTTTGAAAAAATGCTAATGCATCTAAAATAAATGTTTCATTATTACTATTTTTTAGTGTTTTTATAATCATAGGATTAAGATTCTTACCTGCAGTATATACTGTGTAGTATGCCATTCTATCTGGATTATATGGAACCGTAAAGATTCCACCTCTCTCCTCCCAAGAGTCTATCTTTTCATATAAACCTTTTCAAAATGGATTTTTTCTTTCAAATTGTTCTGTTCTTAAACAATAATTCTTCATAGCAAACATAAGTAATTCCTCTTTATCTTCTTGACTAAATTGCTTAAAATTTTGTATCAATAAACTTAATGCATATTCACGATCATATTCCGAACTTCAATCATATAACTTCAACATTCCCTTTTTAAGACCTTGTTTTTGTTGGTTTGACAATTCAATATTCTCTTTTTTCATTAATTCAATAGTCTCATAAACTTCACCGCTAATAAACCACCAACTCAATAAAGAATCTAATCTTTTTGATAATTGCTTTTTTGTTAATCAATTCTTTGCATTTATATATTCATCAGATTCTTGTTCTTTACTTAATAAGACTTTAGCAATCTCCCTTCATTGATCTCATGATGCCCTCAACATATGAAGTTTTTCAGCAAGTTTCTTCCTATACTCCTTCTGTTCTGGCGTTCTAATTGTTTCTTTTGGCATTTTAATATTTGGTAATAATTTAAATATTCTTATAGTTCAACTTTTGCGATTATATATTATATATTGACATTGTGAAAAATATTGAAAAAATTGTGAAAAAATTTTCATCACATTGAAATTACAATCGGAAAATTTTATTTGTTAAATTTTGAGGGATTTTTCCTCTCGGTGCTATCTATTATAAAAAAATGAAAAAAATAAATTATTTTAATTCAATTTGCAAAGCTTAATAAAAACTATAAAATGGTTTGATGTTCCACTATAATACATTTACTAACTAAAATAAGCATCATGGAAATAATAAGGAAAACTATTGAGAATGATGAAGAGTATTTAAGACAAATATCTAGTGATGTTTCATTTGATGATAGGTCATATTTGGACGAAATAAAATTATTGGAAAAATTTTGTAATGAAACAGAATGTTTTGCTTTGGCAGCAGTCCAAATAGGTATTCCCAAAAGGATAGTCTATTTGAAGAATACAAAATTAGATGTTCCTTTAGATGATATAAATTACAATGAATCAAGGGTTTTAATTAATCCTGTAGTTATTTCAAGAAAATGAAAAACTAAATATTGGGAGGCTTGTTTAAGCTGCTGAAACAATATGGGATTAGTAATTAGGCCATATGAAATTGTATTAAAATATTATGATGTAGATGGTTTAGCGCATAAAGAAAAATTTGAAGGATTTGAAACAACCGTACTATCTCATGAACTAGACCATTTAGATGGAATATTACATATGGATGTAGCTGAACAAGTGTTACAAATGGATAGAGAACAAAGAAAAGAATTTAGAAAATGACACCCATATGAAATAATATCTAAAACTTGTGAATATGAAATGTAATAAATTCTATAAATAAGACCAAAGAGCTCTGCAATGTTGCAGGGCTTTTTGTTTATATTTTATAAATTTTTCATCTCTTGCAACTATGATAAAATTTTGTATAAGGATTTTATGTTTAAATACATAAATTTAAATCCATGTGAAATCGAATAAAGAATATATTCAAACCTAGAGTTGAACCAATGAATAAGATTTATATTCGTGCAAAAAATATTTTGCATAATTATGATTATTTATGGAGTTTGCATCCATGAGCAGCATTATTCCCTGTCTTAAAATCAAATGCTTATGGACATTGATTGGAACTTGTGACAAAAATTTTGAATAAAACGGATGCACCATATTTGGTTGTTGATAGTTTCCCTGAATATCAGATTGTGAAAAAATATTCAAACAAAAATATACTGCTCTTGTGAGAAACTTTGAAAAGAAATTATAAAAAATTTAATTATTCTAGGACAACTTTTTGTGTATACAATATCGAGACAATAAGTTATTTAGCTAAAAAAAATAAACATATAAAAATTCACCTATTCGTAGATACTGGTATGCACAGAGAATGATTAACCGAAGATGACTTAGTAAATGTCTTGGAATTTTTAAAAGATTATCCAAAAATTGAAATTGAATGAGTTTTGTCTCATTTCTATGATGCTGATAATGCTAAAAACAATATGGAACAGCAAATCGAACAGTTTAAAAAGATGTATCATGCTATCGTAGATTATTGATATACACCAAAACGGAAGCATATATGAAGCAGTGCATGACTTGTAAAAATGAATGATCCATTTTTCAATGCATACAGACCATGATTGTATTTATACTGATATACAAATTTAGCTCACGATGATGAAGCATTTGAGCTAACAAGGAAACTAAGGCCAGCATTGACTGTAAATTCTAGGATAATTTCACTTCGTGAAATACAAGAATGAGACGGAGTAAGTTACAATAAGACTTGGAAAACAGATAGTAATGCTTTGATAGCTACAATACCATTTGGATATTTTGAATGATTACCAAGATCTGCAAGTAATAAAATAGTATTTAATTACAAAAAACAATATGTGCGACAAGTCGGAAATGTATGTATGAACCTTTGCTGTGCAAAAATTGATAAATGAGAATTATTTGACCAAATAGAAATTATTTGATTATGATGACAAAATAGTATCATGGAACTAGCAAAAGCATCATGAAAATCACCATATGAGATATTGGTTTGATTTGATAGAAACATCAGGAGAGAGGTGATATAATTAATAATGAAGGATGAATAATTAATAAATTCCTTTCAAATATAAAAAAAATCATAAATTATTAATTTTTAATTTTTAATTCTTAATTAACATGAAACAATATCTATGACTTTTACAAGCCATCTTGGATAATTGAGTTGCTACTTGAGATCGTACTGGTACAGGTACATTTACTTTGCCATGATACAACTATCAATGCATTTTGGAAAAAGATAACGAAGGAATTATTCATAATTTTCCACTTCTTACTACCAAAAGAATGAGTCTAAAATCTGTTTGGCAAGAATTGACATGGAAACTTCATTGAGATACAAATATCCGCCGACTTATTGAGCAAAAAAATCATATCTGGACTGAACGACCTTTCAAAAAATATTTGGAAGAGACATGACAAAAAAATCTTTTGGACAATATGTGGAAAGATACTAAAAAATCTGATTATACTGATGAATGGAAGACTACGAAAGCTGACTTTGAAAATAAGATAATGACCGATGATGAATTTTGTGCTAAATGGTGAGAATTAGGTCGTACATACTGACATCATTTCCGCAATTTCTGAGAAGTCACCGTGAGTGATTTAGATGAATGAGCAAAAAATATTTTGTTGAATAATGGTCATAAGCCAAATGATGTAATCATGAAATGATTTGATCAACTCATGGAAGCAATAAATTTGATAAATCATAATCCAGAAAATCGCCGTATAATAATAAGTTTGTGGAATGCTCAAGATGTAAGCAAGACTCTTTTGCCTCCATGCCCTTGTTTTTATCAATTCTTTGCAAATGAAGAATGATATCTTCATTTGAATATGTACCAGAGAAGTTGCGACACTTTTCTTGGCGTGCCATACAATACTGCTCAAGACTCATTATTTTTGTGTATGATGGCTCATGTAACTGGTCGTAAACCAGGTCGTTTCAACCATTTCTTTGGTGATGCACATATTTACAAAAATCATGTAGAACAAGTAAAAGAGCAATTGACTCGTACTCCTCATGAATTACCATCAATTCGTTTAAATCCAGATGTAAAAAATATTTTAGATTTTACACGGGAAGATATCGAATTAATTTGATATGAACACGAAGATTCATTGAGAGGTGCTGTATCAATTTAAATTATATTTACAGTTAAGAAATAAAGTAATGAAAATTTCAATCATAGTTGCTATAGATGAAAAGAATTGAATTTGAGCAAAGAACCAACTACTCTGCCACTTAGGTGATGATTTAAAATATTTCAAAAAAGTGACAGATTGACACACAGTGATAATGTGAAGAAATACTTATTTATCACTACCAAATGGAGCCTTGCCAAATCGTAAAAATATAGTTTTGAGTCAATCAAATGACCAATTTGAAAATTGTATAAATTGTAGTTCTATCGATGATTGTCTGAATCTACAAGAATTAAAAAATTGAGAAGAAGTATTTGTTATTTGATGAGCGTCTATATACAGAGCCTTTTTTGATATTGCGGACAAACTATACATTACACTCATTCATCATAAATTTGAGGATGCTGATGTCTTTTTCCCTGAGATTAAAGAAGAAATGTGGAAATTAATTTCTGAATGAGATAGACATGAAGCAGATGAAAAAAATGAATATCCATTTACATTCAAAGTTTATGAGAGAAAAAAATAAATAAATTTTAATATAAAGAAAAAATCTGGCTTATTCGCCAGATTCTTTTGTTAGGCTTTCTTCTTGCTTAACCTTTTCAACGGATAGATGTCTTTGGGGAGAGTGACATCTCCTCCAAGCTCAAGACGAAGGATAATACCTTTGCTGTCGTGACCATGTTCATCAATATGTTGAGGTTCCTCATCATGGAGCAAGTAAAACTCCCCAACTTCAAGATATGCACAGGCTTCTGGATCGTCTTTCTCGCATATAATGAAGTCCAGCGGCTTTTGACTATTCGGCTTAAAGACATGGCCGAATGCGAATATCTCAACAATGATTGATACTTGCTGGCGATCTCCGCTAATAAACAATACATTTTTTTCTTCCACTTTTTATCCTTTCTTTTTTATGTTTGACATATGCTATATATATTAATATTTAACAAAATTTCAACACAAAATCTTGACTTTTATAGTTATTACAATAAACTTATCGTACTAAAACAAAAAAAACAATTAAAAGAAACTATCATGAATAGATTTAGAAAGTATGGACTTTTCGCCTGGTATTCCATCATAGGTACCGGTGTTGATTGGGTATGCTTGAAATTCTTATCAACACTTTTTAGGGGTATAATATTTATCATCATGATTGTAACATTCAGTTATGATGGCGATACATTTAATACCCTAATCAAGCATAGTTGTGCTGTCTCAAATGTATTATCTTATGCTATCGGTGTTGCTGTAACGTTTGTTTTAAGTGTTAAGTATGCATTTAAAATAAAAGACAACATGCCTGATAGGATAACAAATACTGTACTAATCCACTTTTTAGGCCTTTTGGTCCAGGGTGGCTTATTTGCGGTTTTAATACACAATGGTTTCGATGAAAATCCTGCTAAAATCATCACAATATGTGAAAATGCAGTGCTCATGGGAGCTGGAAATATCTTCATTGTCTTTAGGAATTACAAAAAGGACAATAGTACGAAAAAACAAAAAAAAGTATCCGAAACTTGAGTTTTCTCAAGTTTAATCTACGGATACTTTTTTCCTTATATTGAAAGGTCTTTTTTCATTTGTTTGATTCCATCTTCTAGGAATCATGTAACTTTACCTATGTAATCTGTTTTTGTCTCATAAACTCATCATTTGGGATGCTCAATTTTATTTGATTTTTTTTCTTTTTTAGGATAATCATCCTCTTTAAAGGGCCATCATGATATCATAAACTTTAATAACAATGTTGTGAATCTCATAAAACATATATCTAGTAAAAATCAATCACGGGTATATTGATATGGAACCATGATAAAAATGCAAGTATTTATTCGGATTTTGAGATGACATTTGTGTGTTTTTTGGAAATTTGTCGCATTTTATCAAGTGATTTACAAATAGTATCCAATTCATTTATAATATTTTCATCTCATCATGTATTAAAATATTCAAGTTTGATTTTTTGAAATATATCTTGTAAACTTTCATAATCCAAATCACATATATTTTTTACTAGTTCTTTTAAAGATGGATTTATATTATCAATTCATTGTAATGCTACATGAATATTTTTGCAAGATTCTGAACAAATTTCTCAATAATTTCGTAAATTTTCTCTTCATCTTTCATTATCTTTTAAAGCATCTCTATGAAATTTTTGGCTAAATAGCTCGAATATCTCTTTTTCATTTGGAATTATCTGTGTTTTTACCAACAAAGACCAATCTCTATTGAATCATTCGATATAATTTTTGTGGTTTGATTTTTCCATTTTAAAAATTTCTTGAAATAAATTGCAATGTTGTTATAGTTATTATGAATAGATATTCAAATAAAATAATGCAAAAAGTCAAAATTATTATAGTTTTGTTTTTAGTTTTGTTTGTGATAAATTTAGTTCACGCCTATGATTTCAAAGCAAATTGCGAAGAAAGAATTTTTGTAGTAACTGCATATTATTCTCCAAAATCATGACAGGCTTTTTACTACAAGGATACTTTTGAAGCAGAAAAAGCTTTAAATTGAGAATGATTGCATTGAGCTAGTGGAAAACCTGTATTCAATTGAATGCTTGCTGCTCCAAGTTCATATGATTTTGGATGACTACTCTACTTTCCAAGTCTTGAATGAATTGGAGAAATTGCAGATAGATGATGAGCTATAGTTCAAGCTTGAGAAAAATGACAAAGCTACGATCGTATTGATGTATGGATGTGAGAATGAGAACTATGACTTGTAAAAGCGTTAGTTTTTTGAAAACAGACTATTACTTGATATTATTGTGATGCTGCAACAGTAAAAAGCAAATGAATAAAAGTAAAATTATGATTTAATTTAGATGCTATACCTATTCAAAAACACTTTTTTGATTCAACATTATTCTTGCAAGAATTAAAATATGATAGGACTGATGTCTGGGTTTATAAATTACAAGAATATTTGATAAAATTTGGTTATATGAACAAAAAAACTTGATATTTTGGATCCGAAACAAAAAATGCTTTATGTAGATATCAAGTTGCAAGAGGTCTTTCATCATGGAAATATTGTGGGACTTTTTGAAGTAAAACGAGATATTTTATGAAAAATGAAGCAAAATTCAGGTGATTTCTACCTGATTTTAGTGAAACAACCACAATTGAAGATTTGATTTATTATTCGAAAAACTATAGTTTTAAACAAAGTGTCACCGTGAATGAAAACAGCACTGTGTCATCCTGAGCGATAAGCGAAGGATCTTATAAAGATTCTTCGGCTACGCCTCAGAATGACACACAACCAAAAATAATTAACTATTTCACCGAACCATACAATAATTGAACTCAAAATGGCAAAATCTGAGATTTACAGGATATGCTAAGACACTATGGTTTTTATGAATGAGAACTAACTAATACTTATGACAAGAAGACAGTAAATGCAGTACACAATTTTCAGGTTGCTATGTGAATTTTGAATAAAAATGATACAAAAAGTGCAGCCAGGTGATGGATGTGACCAAGTACAAGAAATAAGTTGAATGAAAAACGAACCGAATTCCAAGAATTCAAAAATAATGAAGAATTAAAAATGAAGAATGAATAATTTGTATGTCATTCTGAGGGAGTTTACGACCGAAGAATCTAAAATATTTATATTAAATTAGATTCTTCATTTCGCTTCGCTACATTCAGAATGACAATGCATTATTAATTTTTAATTATTAATTGTTAATGACAAATGAACGAATTTATGCAAGAAGCTATCAATTTATCTAAAAAAAACATCGATGAACAATGTGGTTGACCATTTTGAGCTGTAATTGTTAAAAATGGAGAAATAGTAGGTAGATGATACAATCATGTTGTAAAAAATAATGATCCTACAGCACACTGAGAAGTGATGGCAATACGTGATGCTTGTATGAATCTTTGAACATTTGATTTATCTGGATGTGAAATTTATACTTCATGCGAACCTTGTCCTATGTGCTTAGGTGCTATATATTGGGCTAGAATATGAAAAATATATTATTGAAATACTCAAAAAGAAGCTGATGAAATTGGATTTGATGATGGAAATTTCTATAAAGAATTAGCATTACCTATTTGAAAAAGATCCGTCCCAGAAGAACAGATCATGTTTGATGAAGCTAAAAAAGTGTTCGATGAACGGAAAGAAAAAGTGAAAAACATCAAATATTAATTTTTCCTATATTTTCGAATTAAGAATACCATTGTAAGAGATAACAATGTGCTTATTGTGTTGAAGATCTGCATTTGTCGTGAATGCATATACATTCATCCATAAATTATCCAACAAAATCATCAAGATGCTCGTATGAGATACATTATTGTGGAAAGTCAATTCACATTTTTTGTCCTAATTGTTTGGATAATTTGTGGTATAGTAGGTACTGCCACAAGAATTCAAGCTAAAATTCATATTATTTCAAATACATTCATTATATATTTATCATAAAATAAACTATTTTATATCTTTTCAGTAGTGTGTAGTCAACCACACATATGTTCCATTTGTAGAGACTCATAATCAAATTTGGTCGTATATACTACTAACTACTGCTGAATAATGATTTCTATCTAGAAATGTCCTATTAAAACATTTTTTTAAAGCATCTATCATTTCTTGTGTACAATCAGACTTTTTACAATTGTAATAGCCATAAGCATTACTCTCTGAAAAGTATAAAGCGTTTATTCATAAATTGCTGAATCGTTCTCTAATACTATCTGTATTTCGATATCAGTCCCCTAATTTTCTTGCGTGAGTGCTTCATGTTTTTCTCTGTTCTTTAGCTATCTGTTGTGCTCGTATTAATGATGTATAATTTAAATTTTCATTATATGTATATGTAGATAATCATTTTTTTTCTCTTTCCGCATTGTGTCGGGATAATCGCTCTCTTTGTACCTTATCTCGATCTACATTTGAAATTATTTGATCTTGAGTTTTAACTTGTGTTTTTAAATAATCAACTTTTTTTTGAAAACATTCAACTAAGTACATTATCATTTCCTTTTGGTCATCATCTTTGAATCTTGCTTTTGAAAATGCATTTATAAACTTTTCGTATTTTGCAATTTGATTTACAATCGTTTCTTTTCACCAATCCCTTTCTACTACACTCATAACACTGTCTACTCTCGCCTTATTTGCATCACTTACATTGACAGCATAAGAAGTTCATAGTAATAAAGGTAAGCATAGTAAAACAACCAATAAACATTTACACTTTTTCATCACAAAAATTATAAAGAATAAATTTCTTTTTTTCATGATAAGGAAAAGCATATTTTTTGCAAGAATATTAATTTTCCTAGCTATTAGAGCCTATTCTGATGCTTAGAAAAATTTAGGCTATAATTTCAATATTATTTGCAAAATCTACCCAAGCTGAATCTACTATTTTTATAACGAAATGTTTATCTCATACATGCTTGTAGATTAAAGTATTATCAGAATCATCGAATGAATTTTTTACTGTACACTCATAAATAATAACGCTTGGCTGTGTCTCTACTAATTCCTTGTCTGGATATTTTACTACGTTCATTGCAGAAAAGCAATTTACTCAAACTTGTCCAAAGTCTTCTCCAGCAGAAACTCACTGATAAGCTATATTACTACTTGGAAAAACAAATGAATGTCCTCTACTAGATGTAAATGTAAGTTTTTTCTCCAAATTTATTGGGAATTGCTCTACACTTGGATCCCAAATCTTAGCTGATTCCTCATTTTCCTTATCAGTATTTTCGTCCTTATTCTCTGGTTCTTCTTGTTTATCTTCACCTACTACTCACTCTTGTTTATCGGTTATCTCAATGTTTGTTACTTGAGCACTATTTGATAAACTTGGATTGATTTTTAGCTCACATGTAACTATATTTTCATTTACATCGGTTCATGTCACATAATACCATAATTCACCATTTTTGTATGAAATATTTGAATCTGTAATTTTTTGGATAGATGTGTGTCATAAAGAACAAAGTTTAGATATATTGCTTCATACATTCTTTTCTACATATTTTTTGTTTACTACTGTCATCAAAGTTGATAAATCTCTCATAAATGATTCGTCTTCATTATTGATTTTATATCCAAACACAGAATCATTTGAAAAAAATCGTGAACTAGATTCAGCATCTTTGTAATAAGATACTCCGTATTTATCTACTAAACTTGAATTTGATGTTGTTGAATAAAAATCTCTCAAATATTCACAATTTTCGCTTGATTGTGGTTTCGTATCACACTTGAAGTAATTTATAGAATGAATTATATTTGTTTCCAAATCTTTTATTTTTAAAAGTGATCAATCTCATTCATTAACTAACGAATATTTTTGAAAGAATTCCTCACTAAAATACAATCCTAAATTTGGTAAATATTTATCTAATGGTTCTATATTTTCTCATGTCTGTGTATCATTTCAAGTATTCTCTACATCATCAAACTCCATGCTATAAATCGTTGTAACTAGTACTATTGGCATTTCACGATAAATTTTTTCTACTACTCATTCAAAATAAACATTATCTGAATAATCATTTAATGTTACACTTTTACTTTTTAATCAGATAATTCAATATTCACTAGATACATAGCTATGAGTATAATTTTCCATATCTCAATCTGCCCTTATTGATCACGAAAACTCAACTTCATCTCATACAGAAAGTTGATGAGACTCCTCTGTATTCTCTATCTCTTGTTCTATTCAAAAGAATCACATTATATCGTCCCATTTTAGAAAAACAATAATCACTAAAGCAGCGACCATTATCAATGAAATGATAAATGTAGGTATTGATACACTCCTTTTTTTTGGTTTGTTAACTTTTATCTGATGTATACCATGATCCTCAGAAAAATAGGAATTTTCCATTTTGTTTATTAAAATAATAAAAAACTTGAGTGTTTATTTTAATGAAAAATTTTTGTTTTACAAGACAAGCTAGTATTCCATATACCCTTTTCAAAAAAAGTAAACATAAAACACACTACTTTTTATGTATTTTTTGACATATTATGGCGCACTGAGTATAATATACCATGTATAATATTTTATTATCATAAAAAAAATAAAATGGAATGAGAAAATTTATCAACAGGTCAAACTATAACAATTGATAGTTGGACAAGCAATATAACAGACAATGCAATATTGTCATATTGATTGAAAATAGGAGCATGAATCTTGGTATTCATCCTTTTGGCTGTTGTTTCAAAAATTATTACAAAAATCATAAAAAAGAATATCAGAAAGCATTTGGAAGAAACAAACCCAACTGGTGCTGCAAAAATTGCTAAATTACTTTGAAGCATATTATTCCGGATCTTAATGTTATTTGCATTATTTATCAGTTTTGAAATTATGTGAGTAAACATCTGACTTTTGGTATCTTGAGTTTCATTGTGAGTGTGATTAGCATTCAAAGAAGTATTAGGAAATATGTTTGCTTGAATTATGATTTTGTACACAAAGGAATTTAAGATGTGAGATATCGTTGAAATACAGACATGAGAGTGATATTTCTGAAGAATTGAAGAGATTACGATTAGATATACAGTCATTAGAACATTGGATTTGAGGCAAGTAATCATACCAAATATGACCATGATTTCTGAACCAATCAAAACATTTAGTAGTGAAGATTTAGTAAAATTAAATACTGTGGTTTGAATATCATATAAATCAGATGTAACAAAAGCTATTGAAGTTTTAAAAGATACGATAAATAGTTTCGATTTTGTTAAATCAAAAGAAAATACTACAGCTTTTGTATTAGATTTTGGAGAAAGTACAATTGATATTAAATGTCTTTTCTGTTTTGATCCAAATTGTGGAATTATTTGAGAGGTTGCTGTGTGACAAATTAATGAGAGAATACCAAAAGCATTTAAGGAAAATTGAATTCATTTCTCTTATCCGCATGTTATAGTAAATTTTGAAAATAAACCAGATAATTGAAAATATGAAGAATTTATTGCAAATGAAAAAGAAAGTCAAAATTTTATAAATAATTAATAAATTAGTGATATGAAAGAAATATTTAGTTTTATAGTAAAGTATATATCAGAGAATTGGTGGACGATAACTAAAAAAGCATTGTTAGCTGTCTGAATTTTTATATTAATTTATATTGTTTCAAATTTTGTGATTAAGAAAATTCAACAAAAAATTGAACAGAATAACATACAAACAGACGATAAATATTCAAAAAAATTATCTGCATTGATATGAAAAATTTTATCATTGATTGCTTTGATAATAAATATTTTGATTGTGTTTGAGGTAGTATGAATTGATGTCTCTTTGATTATGGCATGAATTTCGTTATGAATCTGATTTGCGATAGAGACTATGATTTGAAATATCGTTGCATGATTTTTTATCATATTAAATAAAAAGTTTAAAATTTGAGATTCTGTAGAGCTTTTGGGTAGATTTAATACAAAATGAGTAATTGAAGAAATAAATCTGAAACATACTATAATTAGGTTGATTGACAAAAGAAGGTTATTGATTCCAAATAAGATTATGTCAGATACCGCAATCAAGACTTTTAAATCTGAAAAAGTTATCAGGTGAGATTTCTCTGTGAGTGTGCCTCGTCATGTAAATATTGAACAAGTAAAAAATATAATAAAAGATACTGTAAATAGTAATGAAAATGTACTAGATAAAGATTATACTACAACTTATATCAAATGATTTGATGATAAATGATATAATTTCAATACTATATTTTTTGTTGATCCACATCAAATTTCACCTTTCATTGCATGAACAAAAATTAGAAAATCTCTATTTGATACATTCAAAAAATATGGAATAAAATTCACATATGATCATATGACATTGGATTTCGAATAATTGATAATTTGAAATAATCTATTTTTTCAAATATAGTTTTACTGCCTCTCAATTATTATTTAGATTTTTAATTTTAAAATCATATCAAATCATTTTGTCAGCATTTTCGTATGATGTGATAAAACAACCAAGATTTCATTTGTACAAATTTATTAAATTTTCATACAATCAATCTAAGTTGTAATTCTTTAATCTTTTTCCATATGGTGGATTTGTTACTATAAAACCATTTCGTTGCTTAGTCTTGAATAAATCTTTGCACTCAAATTTTACAGTATCAGCAACTCATGCTGATTTTGCATTCATCTCAGCGATTTCAATCATTTTTGGATCAATATCTTGTCATACAATTTCATAATTTCATTGAAACATTTTTGATTTCAATTCTTTTTTCATATTTTCAAATTCATCATTGTTGAAGTCTGCAAAAGACTCGAAAGCAAAATGTCTTTTTAGTCATGGAGCAATATTTCTTGCGATCATAGCTGATTCGATACAAATCGTTCCGCTTCCACACATTGGATCTAACAATGGAGTTTTGTAGTGCCGGTTACAGAGTCTAAGTAGGCTTGCTGCCAAGTTTTCCTTCAATGGTGCATCTCAGGTCTGGACCCTATATCCCCTATTGTGCAACGAATCTCCAGATGTGTTTACAAAAATTGAACAATTATTTTCTATAATTTGGGCTAGAATGTTTACTGGTCTAAACTTTGGATCTGAAAATCTTTGTTTATCATCTCAAACTAGTTTCTTTAATATTGCTTTATTCACAATACTCTGAGTAGATTTTTTACTATCGATTGTTGAATTAAAAATATTTGCATCGACTTCTATTTTATATCATTTTGCTATATATTTTTCCCAGTTTATACCATATACAAAATCAAAAAGTTGATCAAAATTATTTACAGTTAGTTTATCTACTTCACAAAAAATTTTGTTTGCAATTCTGGAATTTAGATTTAATTTTCGAATATCCTCTTCATTTCATTCTACATACATTCCAGTAGAAAAATTATCAAACGGCTTATATCCCAGAATTTTTAATTCGTTTGCTAATATTTGGGCGGTTCATTCAAAACATGTAATTAAAAGTTTCATTAAATCATGAATTATCGATAAAATTTATACTTATTTTTTATTGTTGTGTCACAAAAACAATTCTTTAATTATTATGAGGGCGGCTCATGTACAGATGAATGTATCGGCTAGATTAAATACAGGGAATCGTTTGAAAACTAAAATGAAATCTCTGACTCATCACAAAAAAATTCTATCGATTAAATTTCCCAATGTTCATCAAATCAAAAATATTGTGGCTCGTTTTCAGATGTAATTTTTTTTGTATCATATCAGTATCAATGCGGAAATTATTATTGAAAGAATTATTACTAATATCAAATTTACCGGTAATGATCGAGATATTCCGGTATTGAAAGACGGTTCAATAAATGGTAAATTTTCTAAAAAAGCATTATCATAGAAAAAATATTTAGATACTTGATCTAACAGAGCAAAAATTACAATGAGTATTATTAATGAAATTCGTTTTTTCATGGTGTTTCTTATATTTAATTGTTTGTATAAAATCAAGAGAGAAAAAATTTATGTTTTATCAGGTTGTGTTATGTTAAAGTATTAAAAAAAGCCAGAATGAATTATTTATCCTGGCTTGTGATGCTCAATAACTTAATAACTTGGATAAATATCTATAATTAAAAAAGGATATACGTATTTTACGTTAAAACTTATGCATATGTCATACAAATTTCCTTCATCATTGAAAGACTAATGGAACAATATTACTAAAAATTGTGAAATTATTTTGAAATGATGATATATATATCTTTATAATCATTATGAATTTTTTATTTCCTTAGTTATGACAGTGAGAATATTTCATTCTGCATAATCACCGTTTCCATCATTCATATTATCATTACATTTTATGTCAATTACTTCTTTATTTTGTGATTTAAATTCTGTAGCGATTATGTTTTTTAGATCTTCTTTAGAAATACTACAACCATCTCCTCCCCATATAACACCATTTCAATTTTTGATTATAAGCAGATCATCTTTGGAAAGGCCACAATCATCTCCTAACAATACAGGATGAGATCAAGGTCTATGAAATTTTGCGAAATGAATAAAAGTACTATCCGTACATTTAAGATCCCTTCTATCGTCATTGCTATTCCTAAGAATCTTAACTTCCAAATATTTAGACGCTCATTTTAAATAATATTTTTCAATAAGCTCCGCTAGTTTATCACAATCAATTTCAATTTTTTCAGTATCTTGTGATAAAACCTCAACTAAAGGATCTTCTGAAGTATTGTGTTCTATATCTGCACAATTTTCATTTTTTTTATAATCATCTAATGCCATAGTAATTTTATATTAAAAAATAAAAACTCATACGTTATATATTATATATAAAAAACAAAAAAAGTCAATAGATTTTTTGTATTTTGTTAGAAATACTATTTATAATAATATTCAAATTGTCTCGATATGGTGAGTGTGGGGGAACATATCTACTGGTTGTAGAGATTTTAGTTTAAATCCAAGTTGGTCAAATAATTCAATATCTCTTGCCATTGTAGTAGGGTTACATGAAATGTAGAGGAACTTGAAATTGTTTGTTTGTTTTAAATTTGCAATTCGATTGATGACATTTGTATGTAGTCATTCTCTTGGAGGATCGACTATGACAAGTCAGATATCCGTTAAAAAATCCCCCCTACCCCCCTTTATCAAGGGGGAATCAGTGTCTGGAAGGAGAATTTTTTCAGCAGCTGATGCTATGAATTGGCATTTATCTTTGACTCAATTTATTTCAGCATTGTACCAAGCATCTTGGATCGCTTCTGGTACTATTTCAATTCCTAATAATTCATTTCCAATTCCTAATTTCAAAAAACTGATTCCTATACTTCCAGCACCGCAGTATAAATCTAATATTTTTCATTTAATTTCTCATATACTTTGTGCTGCTGTACCAAAAAGTTTTTCTGCTCCGTGTGTGTTTGTTTGGAAGAATGAAAATGGAGATATTCTGAATTTTGAAGAAATTATTTCCTTTGATTCTTCTTTTTGAAAATTAAATTCTTCATAAATGTATCATTCTCATCGTAAAGTTTCGGTAGTAATATCTTGTCATCTTACGATGTCTGCAAGTCCGCTATTGTATGTGACTACAAATGTTGATATGTTTTTTTGTATAAATTCATCTGATTTTAACTGATTTTTCAAATCTTCTCGTTTTTGTTTTCATTCTGTATCATCATCTAAGAGTGGGAAAACATTTAAATTTATCAATAATTGATTTGTGTTTTGTCACTCTCTGATGACTAAATGTCTGAAAAATCATCTGTGGAATTTTTGGTCAAAGGTTGGTAATCATGATTCAAAACATAGTTTTTTCAGATATTCAAAAACTTGATTCATCTTCTGGGAGATAAGTCCACAGCTATCGATATCAATTATTTTGCTAAATTCTCATTGCTTATGGAATCAAAGATTTCGTCTGTCGTCTCTTCATTCTTTTGCTGAAATGTATACTCAAAAACTGAATTCGATTTTATTTCTGTATCATTTTTCTTTTGGAGATCAGATGATTGGTAAAAATGTTGGTTTGTTTTCCAATTTTCTGAAACAGTCTTGGACAATTCATTCTTTTAATTCAAGCTGTTTATCGTAGCTAATCATTTGTCGTTTACAACCACCACAACCAATCTTATTTCTTTTGTCATTTTGAGCGATAAGCGAAGAATCTTGTCAGTGTTGTCATTGTGAACGAAGTGAAGAATCTAATTTGTTATTTGTAGATTCTTCGTCGTTTCACTCCTCAGAATGACATGGAATATTTGTAAAAAAGTGTGGGCAAAATATTTCATTATCTAAAAAACTTTTATCATATTCATGAATTTTTACAATATGTCATTCGAGGTAATCTGAATGCTTTTTAGTGATATTCACATCGACGATACTTCATGGTAAAGCTCATCATTTTATCAAAAGTTTTTTTCCATCTTCAAGTTTTGCTATTCAAACTCATCCGTATCAGATTCTTTCTATTTTGATATTTTGTAGATTTTTCATGTATTTATCTTGTAAAATTAAACGGTTTGTATTGTAAGGAATTTTGTTTTTGTTTCAATTGGATTTGATTACACTTGAAAAAAAATATTCAAAATATACAATTTTTCATTGTTTATATTATCAGATTTTCAATGTTATTATTTTGAGATTTACATATAAATTCTCGTATTTGTGATAGAGTAATCGAAACAATGAAAGATCGGATTTCACAAAATTCTGATGAACAAAATTTGATTTTTTTGTGAGATTATGTTTATCATTTTTCTTATGATAGAGAGGCACTTTTGAAATTGTATAGCTTTTTTCTGGAATTGTATCAAGAGTGAAAAAATGTGTATATTTTGGCGTGAAATCATGATTGGTTAGGAAATACTTTTGTATTTGAAGAAGCTAAAAGAACATACGATATTATAAAAAACGTTTTTCATGGGGAGGAAAATGGTGGTAAAATAAAATTCATTACTCAGCCAAAAGTAGAACAGATTGAATGAGAAAATATTTTGTTTTTGCCGTATTGTTTGGAAATAGATTCTTCGCTATATTTGTGACAACAAAATTGATGAACAGAATTTATAGAAATCGAAAATACGATAAACACACTTTCAAAATCACAGAATAAGAATGAAAAATTTAGTGCTGAATTGAATAAACTATTGTTAGAATATTACCAAAAATATGGAAAATTAACCGTTATTCATCATTATTACACAGAATGAGTGAATTTCCCATGACAAAGGTGAAGATTCTATTTCAATGATATAGCTTTGTCGCATTTGTTCTGTGAATTAGAGTGATTAAAGTTGATTTCTGGGCATTTACATCAGTGATTTGCATACAAAAATTATTTCTGTACATGAAGTGTGCGAAATACATCCCCATTGGAAGTGAATCAAGCGAAGATATTGTTCAAATATTCAGATTGAAAAATGTTTGGAAAGATGTTTTTTATAAATCCATATTTCCAAGTAAAAAATATTGCTGAATGAGTGAAAGTGGATGATAATTTTTTGGAAAAATTCAAAAAAGAAGTGATTTGAGAAAATATTAGAAATTATGAAAATCAATGACGAGATGTGGAAATAAGTCCAGACTATGATATGAAAAATAAAGATGTCTCAGTCTCATTATCTGTTTGAAATATGAACTATGAAGATATGTATTCATATATAGATGAAGATTTATTCAAGCAACTAAGAGATGTGAAATTGAAAAAAGTTTATGAGCAGACGGATGATCTTTTTGAGAAAATGGATATAGAATGAAAAAATCTAACTTCATGATTCGCTGATTGGAAGTGACTTTTGAAGGATTATTTGAAAGTAAAATATCCAAATGAGTACGAAAAGTATTTAGATTTTTTGAAAAAAGAAAATATTTTGAAATAAAAAATTTATAATAATATGTCATTCTGAACGAAGTGAAGAATCTTAAAAAATCCTCCGCCCTTTGGGCACCTCCTTTAAATAAAGGAGGACAAGATTCTTCGATCGCTTCGCTCTCTCAGAATGACTTATTTTTTATTAATAAAAATGTTATAAAATGGTATAATTCTATATTAAAAATACAAAAAGCAAAGTAAAAATGCTTTATTTTTGGTGATTTTTTGACAATGAAAAAGATTTTGATTATACTATTTGTGTATCAATTTTATTTTGTTTTTTGAAAATCATGGAAATAAATTCTGTAGAAAATTTTAAATTAGATGCTGATAAATACATCCAAAGTACTAGGGATGAGATTTTAGCTAGACTTGAAAAGTTTGGTAGATTGTATTTGGAGATAGAAGGTGAGACAGTGAAAAATGTAGAAGCATCAGAATTGATTCCTGGTTTTCCTGTTGATGCAAACAAAATGATTTTCCAAGAATTGAAAGACAAAATTGAAATACTTTTTTGTATAAATGCTGATGATATCATCAAAGATACAGATTTTGCTATGAAAGATGTTTCTTTTGCAGAATATTTGGAGACGAGATTAATGGTGATAGAAAGGACATTTTGAGCAAAACCAGTATTGGTGATAAATAATATTGATATAGCAAATATGTTTGATTTGGTTTTGAATTTTGAGCGTAGATTCCAGAAAAAACAGTATAGAGTTTTTGAAAGATATAAAATTCTGGGATATCCATACAATATGAAAAGTATGTTGTCTGAAAATGGATTTGAAGAAGATGACCATATTCCACTTTTCAAAAATTTAGTTTTGGTTATCTGACCAAATTGAAATTGTGGAAAATTTTCAACATGTCTAGGACAGATGTATCTAGATAGTAATATTTGAATTAAATCATGATATGCAAAATTTTCAGTTTTGCCTGTAGCAAATTTGCCAATTGATCATCCTATTAATGTGGCATATCAAGAAAAAATTAAAGATTCTAGCCGCGAGCTACAATTGGATGAGAATTACAAACAAAAAACATGAAAAGATTTTGTGATTACAAATAAAGATCAAGAAAGTTTTGAAATATTAAAGTCTTTGGAAAAAGAGACCGAAATTTCTTTGGGTTACGATTACGCCAGTGAATTTGTGGTTAATTAATTACTTCAAAAATACAAATCCACCAATTTCTATCAATACGATTTTTCCATCATCATGTTTAAATCATTCCGCATAGGTGAACACATAAGTTCTGTCTCAGATTTCAAACACCATTGGGTGCTCTGTATCATTATTCTCTGTTGCAAAACTATAAATCATATCGCCATATGGTGATAAATCCAAATGAACAACTTCATTTTCAATTGTAATATCAAATACATTATCATCTGAAGAATAAACCGTATTGTAATATCATCATCCTATTGGATACATTTTTTTGTATTCAGATATATCCATTGATGGTTTATACCATCATTTGTCATATATTCATCGTACGAATCTATTATCATTGTATTCATAACTTTGATCATATCATAGATATCAATTAGTTAGATCATAGCTATTAAAATTCATTCATTCTTCATCGATTATTCCACTTTTCCAGTCATTACCGTCATAATCCAATGAAATTTCTTCTAATGAACGAGCAATATTATCTACTCAAGTTGTGTTTAATCAAAGTAATGCATCTTTTTTCAAAGGCAATTGTAAATTTTCTGTCTGCAAAAGTTCCTTTAGTCACTTTAATTGAGATCTCAAAGAAACTTGTTTAGCTCAAATTGGTCATCAGTATATAGATATCAAAGCTATTCCAGCCAACACAGCGAAAAAGCTTATAAATCTCTTGTTTTTGAAAGTCAAAGCGAGAATAGATATAGCAATTATTGCACAGATTCCAGCACAGACAAGATATCTATTTATTGTAAATCAGTATTGATGGACTCTCATATATATTGCACAAATCATGAGGATCGCAATCAAAAGGAAACTTCAAAATATAATTTTGTGTAGTAATTTGAATTTTTTGTCTTCTTGAAGATAAGTCAAAAAGATAGCAATTATTCCAAGTGCAAAGTATCCAAATCCAAGTCAAACTATTACTCACTTTGGCCAAACTCCAGTAATCAATATTTTTAATCCATACAAGACAAATATTGCTAAATACAATAGTGTCAAAGGTAGGAAAATATATGTTCAAAATACTTTGTTTATCCAAGTTGGTTTTACCTCTTCGTTTGCACTTCTAACCAAATAATAATTTAATCCAAACGAAGTAGCAAGCAGAATTAGTGATAGGCATCAAACATATCAATGTATTTTTTGCATATCTCGTGCTGGATTATAAATTAATTCTTTGAAAGATCGAATTGCTCCAGAAACTCCACCTCGGACGATGAGTCACACCAATCAACCTACAACCACTCACCAAAAAATATTCATATAAGACTTTATAGCGAGTCTCTCATCATCTTTGTACCTGATAGCGATAAGCAAAAATAATAGGAGAAAAGCGAGTATTACAGGTCATAAATAAGTCAAAGAAGCAGAAACACTCATTCTATCCAAATCTACATTATGGATACACAAATAATAAAATATTCAGATTATAATCGCGAATATTTGAGATGGCAAATTGAATCTTTTTTCTTTTTTTGTATCCGTGCTTTTTTCAAATCGTAATGGTCAAAATAAACTAAGCACAAAAGACAAAATTCCTACTATGTACAATCTTTCAGTTTCCAAAGTAAATACATTTCTTTTGTGGACTCATCGACAAGCGATAATAGTGACAAAAAACACAATCAAATGTGATACTGGAAACTTTTTTATAGCATTAACCCAATTTGAAAAGATGGAAGATAGTTTTGTTTTCATGCAAAATCTTACATTAATAAATATATTCATATATAACCAAGAAAATTATTTATTCAATATAAATTAAATCACTTGTTTTTTTATATTAAATCAGTAGTTTGAAGGCGAAATATTTATATTTTATCTTTTCTAATGACAAAAAATTTAAAGATTTTTAGTTTAATCGCACTTTTTAGTTGATTGCTATTCCTAAATGGTTGTGAATTTTGATGAACTCCAACCACCTCAAATCTTCCAGAAAATGAAGTCACTTCAATTATGAAGTCTTTTGCGAAACAACTGAAATTAAAAGAAGATAGTATCAAAGAAGAGACATACTATCGATACAATTATACAGATATGGATAATGTAAACAATGAGATACAATGATACAGTATCCAAAAATCTGGAATTAAACCAGATGATCTACCAGATACAACAGAATTTTTTGATGGTTGGCGTGTAGAATACATTTGAGATGAAATTTGATGATCTTTGGTTGATTATTACAAAGATAATATTGTTTGTTCTAGGTGACTTTTCTATGATCAAGAAATTCCATATGAACTAATGGTTTGGGAATGAGATGATGAAGACTATGATGAAGAGTCATATAATAATGCTCGAGATGAATTTTCAAAGACTATCACTTATAATATAGACTTAAATTGTTGATTTATACCAGAATGAGTAATCACATCAAAAGACTTCTATTTTGATGCAGAGGGACAAGAACCATTTTGGAGTCTTTCAATTAGAGGGACACAAATGACTCGATTTGATCCAGAGAATGTAAAAGATTACTATGTATCAACTTTGACTAAAGATGGAAATAATATTCACTTTGATTGATATAACATTGAGTGAAATCTAACAAAAGAAGATTGTATAGATGGTGGTAAGTGAGACACTCATGAGTACAAAATTCAAATAGTTAGAGAATGAGATATGGTATATGAGTGATGTGCAGATAAGTATGATACAGATTTCGTAATTGGAGAAGAATGAACATTGTGAAATTTTGTAAAAAAAACAAATTATCAATACAAATGAAATAGTAAACGAGATGATGTATTTTACAATGTATATGGTATGACAAACAACTATATGGCCGTTTGATTATACCAAAATGTAGAAGAATACTACGATCCAATACAATTACTCATGGAAAAAACAGATAATTGACGAAAAGTTTTGTATGAATGAAGTTATGATGTCGATTATGACAAATGTGAAGAATTATTGCAATACGATAATAATCTAATGGAAATGTTCTTCTTAGTTAATTGTCCAAGAGGATAGAAATAATTAAGAATTAATAATTATAAATATCTCTGAGTTTCTTTAAATTCTCAGTTATTCATTATTAATTCTTAAATTTTTATGATTTTCTCTTGCTATTCCATAAATTTTTCTTATCTTCAAGTTAGATTCAAAATGTGGATGGATTTGACCGCTTGCAACCACGTAAAAAAATTGCTAAAGACAATATAATTTACGCCGAAGCTTTGCTTCACAAATCCAAAATACATTTAAGAGTCCATTATTGCAAAATGTATTTTATTTTTTATTTTAGAAAATGACTTATTTATTCACTTCAGAATCAGTTTCTGCCTGACATCCAGACAAAGTGGCAGATCAAATTTCAGATGCAATTTTAGATGCATATTTAGCACAAGATCCAAATTCTAAAGTAGCTTGTGAGACTTTGGTGACTACAAACAAAGTAGTGATAGCATGAGAAGTAAAATCAAAAGGCTCTGTAAATGCAGAGCAAATTGCTCGTGATGTGATTCGCAAAATTGGTTATACCAAAAAAGAGTACTGATTTGATGCTGATAGCTGTGATGTAGAAGTATTTTTACACGCGCAATCTCCAGACATAAATCGTGGTGTAGACCGTGAAAATATTAAGGATCAATGAGCGTGAGATCAAGGAATGATGTTTGGTTATGCTTGTAACGAGACAGAGAATTACATGCCATTGTCTTTGGATTTAGCACACAAAATCTTGATTGAACTAAACGGAATTCGCAAAGAATGAAAAGATATGCCATATTTGAGGCCAGATGCAAAATCGCAAGTAACAGTAGAATATTCAGATAAATGAAAACCAATTCGTATCAATACTATTGTAGTTTCGACTCAACATGATGAATTTCTTACACCAGAAAATTGAGAATCTCAATTAGAAACAGATAAAAAAATGTTAGATCAAATTTACGATGATGTGAAAAATATAGTTTTACCTCGTGTAAAAACAAAATTGTCAGAGAATCTACAAAAGCTATTTGATGAAAACTTGATTCTTTATGTAAATCCAACTGGAAAGTTTGTTATTTGATGACCAAATGGAGATACAGGACTTACTTGAAGGAAAATTATTGTGGATACATACGGATGAAAGTGAGCACATTGAGGATGAGCATTTTCTGGAAAAGACCCAAGTAAAGTAGATCGTTCAGCAGCTTACGCAGCTCGTCACATAGCCAAAAATTTAGTAGCAGCAGGTATCTCAGATGAGATTTTGGTCCAAGTAGCTTATGCTATTTGAGTCGCAAAACCAGTAAGTCTGTACATAAACACATACTGAAAATCAAAGGTGGACTTTTCAGATTCTGAAATTGCAAAAAAAGTTGAAAATATCTTTGATATGAGACCAAATGCTATAGAAAATAGACTAAAACTTCGTAACCCAATATATTTCCAAACAGCATCTTATGGACATATGTGACATGAGTCAAGAAATGAGTCAGGATTAGAATTATTCACTCGAGAAAAGCTTGATTATGTGGATAAGATTAGAAAAGAATTTTCATTGTAAAAAATCTTTATTAACAAAAACTGCTCCTGCCGAAAACGGCAAGAGCAGGGTATTTATTACTGATATTTGGACATCTTTAGTTAACCCGAAGATTATCAAAAGACACTATAGAGATTTGCTTACCTTTGCCTTCATTAAAACTAACAAAGACAGAATCTGCAATATGTGTCCATTTTAATTCAGTAGATATACTGCTAAGACACATAAATTCTTTACCTTGGTATTCCTCACCTTCAAAGTGGAAGTAGTATTTCTTGTTTTCTTGAGCAATCTCTTTAATGACAACCAATCTCTGGTCGTTTTTAACCTTGCCCTCTAATGCTCCTCCACTGAGATTATTAGCGGTTATTGCGTCACTATAGGCCTCATAAGCACTTTCTATGGAAACTCCGAGGCCACAAACATTACGATCTTTTACAGATACTAAAGCATACCCTATCAACATGCCAGTATTGTTTTTACACGTGCCAACATACGTAGGTACGTTTTCAATGTTATACATTAGTAATCTTGAAACGTGGATCTCTGTAGGATTTTCTTCAATTTTACAGTTATTTATATTGACCCTGGTAGCTTCCTCGTTTACTCCAGAAATCAAGTAATACTTAGACTTACCAGTGCGGGTATCAGTGAGCATGAAGCCAGACGTGGCATCATCCTTACCGATAGACTGGATGCCGGTGTACCAGAAGCAAGATCCATTTGTGTAAACCTGTTCAATGCCAGGAGTTTGCTCCTGCATCTCAAGCTGATTGAACTGTGCATTCCACCATCCAAGCTTATACTTACCCCACCATTTAATGCGTTTTTCGATTAAACGACTTGGAAACACTCTATCGACCCATTGGGGTAGATTATCTAAAGTGTAATCTTTCACATCACCATTTTGTACATCCATGATTATGACTTTTGTGATGTCTTTACAAGTGTAACCACTAGTATTTTCCACCACAGGTACAACCATGTATGGGCGACCATGATTATCCAGCTCAATATTGGGGTCTTCAAAGCGTACATTCATGTATCCGCATTTTCTAAGATGTCTATCCCAGGAATACCTAAAATATCCTGTTTTCATGTAACGAAGTTACAAAGGTTTCCCCTCGACCTCCGTCACAAAATAAACTACGTTCTGTTTTTGTGCTGAGACCAGGATATAGCCAGGAGTTCTCCTTTTTATTCTCCATTTGAAAAAGTCACGATACTCCAATGGAGCGACATACACTTGTTCATTATGGAAAGTTAAAGTTTTCTTTTGTCCGTTGGCTAATTTTACGTCGAATGTGCCATCGATATTCTGGATTGACATATCTCTGATTTCATAGATTGATCCTGTAGCAGGGTCCTGTTCTAATGTAGCTTCGGCATATTTCATAGCGAGTTCATTATCAACCAAGATCATTGACTCAGGCTTAATCTCTGCCATATCACGTATGTATGCCAAAGAATCGGACATTTGTTGCACATCCAACATTTTTTGCATACTTTTGTGGTGAAATGCTGGAACAGTGAGGAAAATACTGACAAAAAGCCCCAATCCTATAATCACTAGTGGAATGGACGTTTTAAAATTAAATTCTTCAAGTATTCCATTGGAGGCTAGTGAGAAAATTGCTGGTATAATAAGGATAGCCATCCATGTTCCATAGCGAAAGCTTATCACAGGGTTACAACCCCATAGAGCAAGCCATTCCATGGCAAAGCATGCAATAGCTACCCACATTGCAGGCTTCCATGTTTTCTTGAATTTTTTGTTTTTGAATGTCACCGAAAGGAGAAATGTGACCATGCCCATAAAGAGCGAAATGATTAAGTAATACATAATAATTAAAGTTTTTGTTGGTTGTTGTGATTTTTTATTTGTTTAACTTTTCTACCCGTATTTTTAACGAGTATGTTATATATTATACAATATTCATACAAAAAGTCAAGCAAAACTCTTTCCAATGATTTTTCTCTCTTGTTTTTTTAATTAAGTTTAATATTTTATGTTGATAGAAAACAAATAGTTTAAACATAAACAAAACTAACTCTTATGGAAAATATATCTTACTCCGTAAAGACAATTAGACTACTTCCGTCGTATATGCGGAATCCTCTAATTAAGGGACAGTTTTGCGAAAACGAGCAGTTTCCATTTGATAGACTCTATCTAGAAATCAAAGAAACGAACAAATGTCCATTTTGTGGTAAGGAGACAGTGATGTATCGCTGTGATTGCGAAAAATTTACGGTTCAACTTACAAAAATGCAAGACTTTGTCCTTGACAAAAAACATGAGACCATGGTCCATGTTTACCCGTATGAAAATCTCTGTGGCCAAACCAGCAACATTAATGTTAGCGTAGAGCAATTGACCGCACACGAGATTGATAAACTTGGTCCCGATTTTTGGGACGATGCACAGAAGGTTATTGATAATGAAAAAAATCGTTCTTACTTTGTGGCTCAGTTAACCTACGAGGAAGAATGTCTTGATTTCATTTACAAAGACCTTCAATCTAAATCTATTTACCGTTGTTCCATGAAAGGCTACAGCTATAAGAAGCACAAATTCTACATCGGATCTTTACACAGAAAAACCGTTTCTCATGGTGATAAGACACTTGGAAATTATCATTTTGAGGAAGTCTGGGAAGATCTAGCTGAATTTGCTGACTGGAACGACTTTTGCGAAAAAATTCAATCAATTTAAAAGCAAAAAAAGCACTCGTTTTGAGTGCCTTTTTTAATATACTTATTTTTCAATTTTTTCATATCACTCATAAACAGCAGATTTCGATCGTTTAAGATATCAATAAACACAATTTGCACATCGAAATATAAATTGTGCAACCATTACCCAAGATCATGCTCTAAATGCTAATATTACACTAAATACATCCAATATAAGCCAGAACAATCGTTGTTCACGGAATCATAGAACCATTAAAATTTGACCTATGTATGCTGGTACTGATGTAATTGAATCCATAAATGGCTGGCTATCCATTTGACCAAACATAGGAACATTGTCTAAGAATAATCGGTATCATATTGTTCATAGAACGAATGATGCAATAGTTACTATCCATCATCTTCTTTTTAACTTTCTAGCTTTAATTTCAATTGACTCTGTATTTTTATCTTTTCTATAATTCTTGAACCAAATATACATTCAATAAATCATGGTAACAAAATACATAGCATTTTCAATAGTCTCACCATGTAATCTATTTGGTATAGCAAAGAAAAACACATAAGTTAACAATTGAATATATCCAAATAGATAAAAAGAAAATTTTCATTGACTACACAAAACTACCGAAATGACTCATGTCAATCCCGAAATAATAAGCCGAATACTATCAGGTTGCCCTGTCACGAATCAAACAATAATTGCAATAATTTGCAATAAAAGTCATACTCACAAAAATAGCCAATCTATTCTTTTCCTTCCGCTGATAAACTCATTTTTTAATAATTCTTTTAGTTTCATTGTCGTATAATTAATAATTTAAAAGTCATTTAATATAATCTTTTACCCTACAAAAATTTTCATAATAAGATCATCATTTCAAAAACTCAACTTTATCCATAAGATTAAATTCCTCCAAAAGTTCACAAAGTATTTTTTCATTTATCTTTCTCTCCTCCATCGAAGCTTGTAGCATATATCTTACGCCGTCATCTACAAAATCATTATTTGGGGTTAGAAAAAATATTTTGTCCCACTTCGTTCACTTTTGTAAAGTTTTTGCCAATGGCTCTAAAACTGTTTCATATTCTAATTTAGTTAATGGAAATACATTATTTGGATCTGAATCAACGTCCTTGATCGTTGTGTATCTTTTGGCATACATCAAAGTAACAAGGTTGTCTGTATCTGAAATAAAAATTCATGTATTAGCTTCACTATCAATTTTTGAACGATTTAGTAAATACTGTCCATTTAAAAAGTCTACAAAATCTTTACATGTTAAATCTCAATCAGATTTTAAATTCTTTTCCATAGCCAATCTTCAATATTCTTCACTATACACTAATCAAAAATATTTTGCTATATCCTGAACTAATGTCGTTTTTCATTCACTTGCTGTTCACAGTATGAGGATATTATGACTAAAATTACCACGGAATATTTTTGCTATTTTATTCCAATTTTTTAATGGATTTTTTCTACATTCTGTTCATGATATTGAATTCTCTGAACGATCCATCAAAACTACAGGGTTATTTACTATTCAATTTACTTTTCATAATTTTTCCATAGCTATATCTAACGATTTCTTGTAAGATGCCTCAGAAACATATCGTGTTATTTCTCAAAAATTTTTGCTTTCTTGTAATTGCTTGTAAATATCAAAAAGCCATATACTCCAATTTTCATCGCTCCAACTATCATCCAATCACAAAGATGTCTCATTGTTGCAAATAACAGTAATTGAATTATCCCCTTCAAAAAACTTTTTCACTAAACGATACCTTTTACGTAATGGCAATCAACAAGTACATCAACGGTCATTATTCTCTCCACAAACAAAAACCAGACATTTATCATTCTCTTTCTTTGCTCTCATTATTACATCTAAATGTCATTGATGTAATGGCGCATAGGTTCAAAAACAAATTCAAATTTTCATGGCTATTTATTAATAAATAAATACTGTAATATATACAATAACAAATTTTCAAAAAAAATCTTAATCCTCTCTTTTCGTTCAAACTAACCATTTTTGTTTTTCTCCAAGCGTATCCATAGCCCTAATTAATGTTCCACTTATTGGATATTTTTTCCTTTTTGCATCTATAATGTGATGTTCCGCTTCTGGATATGCATGAGAAAAATAATCTGAATAAGACTCTTCACTCGAATATACATACGTCATCCTGGGAATGTATTGTCTAACCAATGGTGTTTCTGCATCCCAATCCTCTGTTCAATCAGGATTCTTACAATTTCTTACATCAATTATGATTGGTTTCACATTATCATATACACTGCACACTCTTTTCAAGCATTTAAATCTATTCTCTAGTGACATCATTTCATCATCTCAATGAATTTTCATAATATTTTCTTCATCACTTCAATTAGCAAACAATATCACATACAATAAATCACATTCTTTAGATGCGACATCTATACAATACAAGTGTCATTTGTGTAGAGGCATAAATTTTCATCAAAACATTCATATTTTTTTCATGACAACAACTAGATAAAAAGATAAAAGTAGTTAAAATATTTTATATTTGAATCATTTACAGCATACCTCTTATTGTAATCAATATAACATTTTCCATCATCATCAACTACTAGCTCCGCTCATATTACATAATCTGTCAAATCTTCCACCCCCTTTAAAACATAAGTTTCAAAACCAGTATTTTTATCTGTTATAATTTTTGTTGTTAAACCATTAAGCACATTTACATCATCAACTTCAAATTTGGTATCAATTATATCATCAATAAATTTATCATTAGCACAGAAATTTGAACGCATCCTAATATCTTTAAATCCTAAATCAATTGCCCATGACATAAAGTTATTATAAAATTCTTTAAAATTTTCGATATTTTGGTATAAAACAGCCACAGCTGTACATGTAATATTATCATCTTTAAGAGATTTTATAATACTTTTTAAATCATTATTGTCTGGAATTAATGATGTTCAAAATATTTGTTTTCTAGTTTCATAATCATAATGATGCACAGAGATGTTTACAATATCTACCACATTCTTCATATATTGTAAACATGTTTTTAATTTAAATCAATTTGTCGTTAGCACTACTTTTTGTGCCCTAGATTTATAATTAGAAATCACATCCATTAATTTAGAAAACACTTCTACATCAAAAGTTGGTTCATTTCCGGTAATATCCAATGAAATAGGTCTATTATCGATATTATTAAAGATTAAATCCAAAGAATCAGATAAATTACTAAAAAACTCTTCATAATTATGCTTTTGTGTACATATTGTCAAATTATTAAAACAAAATATACAGTGAGCCTGACAATAACATGGAAGTACGATCTTTACAGATAAACCACTTCCGTGTCATTTTTTATGATCCTGTGGATTTATGGTTACATACTTTTGGTTAACTCAAATTAATTCTTTTACGATATTTTTTTCTGTCATTTTGATATATAAAATTTAAAGAGACAGAGCTTTAAAAATCATCTCCTTATGATCTGGAAATGCAAAATCCAAACTTCCAATTTCTGATGGATCTACAATCATAAGAGATTTTGCATCATCGGCAGCCTTTGGCTCTCAATCAATTATTTTGCCTTTGAATGCATTAGTGATATTATGTGCACGAGGATCTCTATCTGGGTCATCCCAGTATCACAAGTAATCTGACTTTTGAATATCTACAGGAACTGAAATTTCTTCCATAGTCTCCCTTTTTGCTGCATCAATCAAGGTCTCTCATACATCGACAAATCCTCATGGTAAAGCTACTCAATATGGTGGATTATTTCTCTTAATTAGGACAATTTGATTATTTTTAGTAAAAGCAACAATATCAACTGTTAATCCAGGAGACTTCATTTCATTTTGGAAATATTTCTTTAATCTCTCTGGTGCTCAAATTTTATTCAAATAATCGACTGCCTCCTGTGAAATAAAATCGTTTAATTTTCACATTTGATTACGTGCAATTAGTTCTCTAATTGTCGTTCATCTTACATTTTCTCTTGTTTCAAATGATGCAACTTTTTTTCATGCTTTTTCCATTAATTCCACTACCCAAGGATTTCATGCAATAATATAATCAAAATCTGGTAAATTTTGTAAAATGTAATTCATCCATTTCTCTCAATCTCCGAAATCAGGGATTAAAAACACTTCATCTCATACTATTTCTTTTATCTCTCAAGCAGTTTTTTGTATCAAAACTTTCCTTTCATCACTAGTAAATGGATTTTCACTTGTTTGCTCTTTATTTGAAGATCCTATTCAAATTATAACTTTTGATAATCACTCATTATCAATTGCTTGCCTAATAGCATCTAAATGCCCTTTATGTAATCATGGCTGTGCACGTGTAATAAACAATCATACTTCTCATTGATTTTTCATCTTTATAAATGCATAAAATATAAAAGTATTTTTTAATCATTTATTTCAAAGGATGATCTGAAATTTTTACAATTGGAGGAATCTGTGCAACTTTAAACTTTGACCTTTCAATCCTATCTTTTAGAGATTGAACATAATTCTCATCTAAACCGTATTTTTTTGCTACAGATTGTACGTCTTTTCAAAAAGCTAATTCATCAACTGGATCACAATCTCTATCATAGTCAAATGGATCAACCTGTCATTCGCTCAATTCTGCGGAAGCTTTTCTGTCTATAATTCATTGTGGAATTACTTCTTTATCTTTATTAATGTGTCTTGCTAAATCATAAACTTCCGTTTTTTTCAAATCTCATATCAAAGAAAGACCTCAAATCAAATCTCAATACAAAGTTCAATATCAAAGTTCCAATTCTGTTTTGTTTGAATTATTTAACACCAATCAATTGTGATCATTAGCTAAATTCATCAAGATAACTCACCTAATCCTAGCTTGAACATTTTCATGACTAACTCATTGTAAAATCTCTCATAGATGCTTTTGTGAAAAATTCTCAAAAGATTTAAGTATATCTTGGATTGGTCAAACTTTCAAGTCTATTCATAGATTATTTGCCAATTGCTGAGATAATTCATAAGATTCGTTTGAATTAAACTGTGTTGGCATGTAAATAGCATGAATATGTTCTGGAGATAGAACTTGAGATGCGATACTTAAATCTACTGCCGAATCAATTCATCATGAGACTCAGATCACAACATCTTTAATACCAGCCTTTTTTAAGAAATTAATTAACTCCATCTTGATAGTAGAAAGAATTTCTTCATACTTATAATACTTTTCTTGTTCTTGTAATAAGGTTGAATTTATAGCATTTTTCATTTTTAATAAATTAATATATAAAACTAAATTTGAGATTTTAAATTTTTTCTAACCTGTTCATGCATTTGGTGTGTTAAATTGCTTTCTTTTGTTTCATAATTAGCCCACTTTTTTGATCTCAATACTTGTTGTCTAGCTTTTTCAATCTCTTGTAAATCATTGTCTCAATAATAAATTCTTCCATTATCATACACTGTATTAAACAATCTCTCTCATTGTACTGGTTCTGATTCTTGAACCAAATATCTAGTTCAGTCTCTAATTTCTATATCCAGAACTCAAGGAATTGTCTCTTTTGCTCTATCATTTGATAATTTTCATGTTGGACCATTTTCTGTGTTTGTTAATTTATATGCTGCAGATAAAGCGTCTCTTGTTTTGTTATTTGCGATCAATCATCCTCAAATTCAAAATGCCAAATACTTTTCTGGATCAAATCCCGCATCTCTAATAGCATCGCAAACTTTATTAAATTTCTCTATTGTAGATACACCATCTGATATACAAATCTTATCTTTTTTTGGATCCATCATTCCTAATTCTTTTTGTTTTTGAAGTGCATAAATTGCTAATTCTGCTATATTTCCACTATCTAGTCTCAACATGACATTTTTTCATTCTGCTTGTTTTTTTTGTTTTATCTCTAATGCCTTATTTATTCAACTTACTGTATCTATTAAATCTGTTAGGATAACCATGTTGTCTATTTTAGCTGCCTCCTCCATTGCTTCTTTTTCAGTATCATATGATGCATAAAATCTATGAGCTGTAGTACCAGATGTTTTTAAGTTGTACGCCAATGCTGCTGCATCATTTGAAGTTTTATCTAATCCACCTCAAACCATCAATGATGATACACCATCCATATGTGTCTCTTCACTAGCTCCTGCTCTCTTTCATTGTTCACAAATTGGAGATAAGTTTCATCAAATAGCATCAGCATATACATTACCTGTTGTTGCTATTGCACTTTTAAAGAATGGTCTGATTATCATTGGTTCAAATACTGCCGCTAATTCTGAAGGTCAAGTAACTGTTATTACAGGTTCTCCAGGATGTACTATTGTTCAGTCTGGGACAGCTCTAATAGTCAATGGCATATATCATCAATTATCTACGACCTTTTGTCGCATATCTGCATCAAAATATCCTACTCATCATTTTTTTCACTGGTCTGCATAGAAATCTTTTGCAAAGTCTAATTCTTTTTGTGTAATTGGATAAGCAAATAATGATTTTATCATTTTCCTAATTCAATCTACTACAATATAGCTGCTTCATTCTGGAGCCCTTCTCATCATAAATGTAAATGTTTCTATCAAATTTGATCTAGTATCTCATTTGATAAAATTCATTGTTCTATTGTATGTATCAGTTTGCAGTATTTTATTTCTTTTTGCTATATCTTGTCTGACCTGCTCATCTGTTATTTGCTGATATTCATCATATGTAATATCAGGAAACTCATTTAGTTGTGCTTTGTATTGTTGTATGTTAAAGTCTGTCATTTTGATAGTTTAATATATAAATGTATTTTTTACAATAAGTAGAGGCTAAAAAAATTCTAATGATATACAAATTTTTATGCCTGTTTCCTTTTTATAATAGTATTTTTGTTAATTGTTATCTGACGTTAATAAATCAATCAATTTCTCTTTTGTTATAATTTGTATTCATAAATCTGACAATTTATTGAGCATGTTTTCTGTTGTCTCTGGTGCTACTCCCCTAATTGCATCGGATATCAATACTGGATTATATCAAAGATTTTTAGCATCCAATGCTGATTGTCATACACAATAATCAGTAGCAACTCACGTTAAAAGTAAATTACTAATCCCTTTTGATTTTAATAATTCATCTAGCTCCGTGTTATCAAATGCACTATATCATGAATTTACTACTTTTTCTCATTTTGGTACATGTACATCAAAATCAGAATTACTCAACGGAGACGTCAACGAAGCTCATTGTGTTCACTGTATGCAATGATCTGGCCATAAAACTTCAGATCAAACTTTTCAAAGATAATCTTTTAACTCTGACAATGAAAAGCCAGCTCTTTCTCATATTCAATTATCTTGCTCAGTCCAATTACTTACTTCATCAAAGCTAATTAAATCATATGGTTTTTTATCTTTATAATTAGCAGCGAACAAAACATGTCAGTAAGGATGATTATCAAAAACATTTATTATTTGTATTCAAAACTTTTTACAAATATCAACTATTTCTTTTGTAGCTATTGCTGCCATCTCTCACTCACGGACATACAACTCATTCAAATTTTTGTTTTCGAATCATTGTGTATTATCAATACTCAGCAATGCAACCTCCTCATGAGGTATCTTTAATGTGATTTCTTTGTTGTTCATGGCTATATATAATAAATGTAAATAATACAATAAGTGTTGTGCAAAAAAAAATTCAAAACCTTTATAAACTTTACAAGCCGATTTTTTTCAATCTCTTCAACTCGACTAATTGTAGATTATACAATTACGTAAAAAAATCAAGAGATTTTTTAAATTTTAGTTTTACGAGTGATAACGGAATAAATTCTATTATTTGTGATCATAATTTTTTGAAAAAAATTTTTATTGAAAATAAAAAATAAAAAATTAATAATATCTTATTATTTATAAAAATAACTAACCTACTTATGAGCACTATAAAACAAGATATTTTAATCACTGTTGATAATGTAATTTTTACTATTATAAATGACAAATTACAAGTACTATTGGTGTCCAGACCGATTGAACCATTTAAAGATATATGGGCATTACCTGGATGATTTGTTAAAAAAAATGAAACTTTAGAAGAAGCAGCATACAAAAAATTGGAAGAAAAAACTAGTGTAAAAAATATATATTTGGAACAATTATATACATTTTCTGATGTGGATAGAGACCCAAGATGAAGAATAATCTCAACTGCATATATGGCTCTAGTTACAAAAGAGAATTTATTATTAAAATCAGGAAGTCGCGACTGAATGATAAGATGTTTTCCTGTAAATTCTCTACCAAAATTATGATTTGATCATAAAAAGATAATAGAATACGCTATAAAAAGACTTAAATGGAAATTAGAATATACAAATCTCGCTCAATACATATTACCAGAAAAGTTCACATTTACGCAGTTACAAAATGTTTATGAAATTGTCTTAAATCAAAAGTTTGATGTAAGAAATTTCAGAAAAAAAATCAATAGCCTATGAATTATTGAGGAAACATGAGAAAAAGAAATCTGAAATAAATATAGACCTGCTAGATTATTTAAATTTTCAAACAAAAACATGGAAATAGTTGATGTCCTCTAGTTTATCAATTCAATTTCTGATTCAAAAAATTGTTCTTGAAAAGCTGTCTGCTTTCTAATCTCCTCTACTGAAAATTTCATTCATTTTGGTGCAGCCACTCGCTTGTCTTCTACATCATTTTTACGATGAATCACAGCAATCACATCTCATTCAAAAGTTTCCAAAGGTTCATTTACTCACATTACATAAACATCTTGTTCTTCTCAATCTCATCACATCACACCTTCTACGTACCCGTAATTTAATGTATAAAAAATGTTTTTGTGTGTAGGATGATAGGTTCACAGAGGCCTATCAATGATTACCTTAACATGTTTTGAAGTCATGAAATATTTTTTATAGATAAAATCATGATCAATTAAGCTTGGAAAGCTATTTTTTTAAATTAGATAAAAAAGTATTATTAACTTAAAAAACTAACAAATCAAAAAGGCAAACAAAATGTTACACAACACTCAAAAAATTAATTCATAAATTTAATATTTTTGTATATTTAATTAACTTCTAATATTTTTATATTTTTTCTATCGTTTCAAAGTCTCATTTTTACATTATCTCATGCTTTGTGTCATTTAATTGCTGATCAAACTGGAGAATCTAAAGAAATTAATAAATCATCTTTTGATCAATCATTTATTTTTACTTCTCATGTACCAACTATTGTAACTGTATACTTATCTTTGTCTCATTCGATCTCTAACAATACTTTTGAACCATATCATACTGTTCATTTTCAAGTTGTAGTAGTTTCTTCCTCTATAATCTCAGCATTTGCTAATAGTTTTTCTAATTCTGCTATTTTTGAATTAACAAAATCCTTATCTTCCATAGCAGATTTATACTCAAAGTTTTCAGACAAGTCTCACTGTGCTTTAGCTTCTGCTAATTTTTCTAAAATATCTGGAAGCTTTACTTCACGTAATTCTTTTAATTCTGCTACTAATTTATTGTATCACTCTCTTGTAATATAATTTTTTTTAGAATCTTTCATTTTTACAAGTAATTAATTATTGTATAAAACTATTTAGATAAAATTCATGATTTAAAATTATCGAATGCATGATTTACCAAATCTGATAATCTTTTGAAATCTTTACGAGAATAATCAACTGATTTTCCATCATATTCAAATTTAAAGTCTCCATCATATCATTTTGCTACTTTTGATACCGTAATTCTGATTGTAACCTCTACATTTTCTCACTTTGCATAAATCTTTTTTAATGTTGAAGACATTTTTTGATTCAAATTCTTCTCAACTTTCTCTTTCAAATCTGCTGTCATTACATCAGTTAAACCGTTTAAATTATAGATTACTTTTGGTTCTTGCATGATAAAATTTTTATGTTATAAAATGTATAATGCACTCATTTTTAGGATAAAGAAAATAATGGAAAAATCAATACAAATAATTTACAATAAATCCATAAAATCTTTTTTTACATCATTCTTTTTCTTTTTCTCATGTAATGTATTAAATCATTTCCTATATATTTCTCTAAGGTCTGTATAATATATCAAATTTAGGATCTCTGAAATAGTCGCTCGTTTATATACTCACAAATATCACTCAACTGGCTTAATGTCTACCATATCTTGAGATCAATCATACTTCATGAGAAAATATGTAACCTCTTTATCGAATTTTCAGTTTTTATCTTCCAATCACAAAATTCTTGCTGTTCAAAGATTTTGAACTACACTCAAAAGATTAATTGGGATTCATGTTTCTTCTGATACTTCTCTCAAAGCGGCCCTTTCATAATTTTCTCCATCCTGTAATTTTCATTTTGGCGCTACTCGTTCTACTTTTCCAGACACTGCATGTCTTTTTATTACCAAGAATCTTGGCTCTCAGTCTTCATCATAATAGTAAATAATTCATCAAGCACTTTTTACTAATTTTGTCATAAATAAATCTTATTAAGTAAACTTATTTTTCTGTTTTCATGATGTGTCTTACGACATTTAAAAACCACTTTGCTACTAAATTCGGTTCCTTTTCAAAATTTTCTATTTCGTTCTTTATTTTTGTGGCTGATTTCGCAATTTGTGTAACAATTTCTGGTGAACGTTTTCCAAATTTTTTGCTTTTGAACAATCTCTCTCTAAGCTCCGCTTCTCATGGTTGCTCTATATCATTCTTTAATTCTTGTTTTCATGCTTCAAAAAACTGATTTAACTCTTCTTTTGTTTTATCATCTGAATCCTTTAATTCCAATCCTTCTTGCATATCTAAATTCAAATTATCAAGTGTAGAATCTATGGCTGAATCTTTCAAGTTTTCAGCCTTTCTGCTTGTTTCTTCTTCTACTTGTATTTTATCAATATCTTTTTTTCATTCCAAAAAATTTTTTATTGATTCTCGTTTTTCTCTGAACCAATTACTATTTTTCTTTTCAATATTATTTCATTGATTCTCTTTGTTCTCAATATGATTATTCATTCTTACTTATTAATTCTTAATTATTTTAGTTTCCTATCATTTCAACCACCTTGTTTAATATTGCTACATTTCTCTTGTAATCTACTCTAGTATGTCATACAATACAAACCAATCATTCATACTCCTCTACTACAATTTTTGCGTAAAGACAAGAAACTACAATATTTTTGTCTTCGATAAATGTATAATAAACTTTATTTTTTTTGAGCATTTTTGCGTCCAAGTGCTTTACTATATTTTTTGATTCAATAAGATCTACGATATATCTTGTGGTATCATATTCAGATACTAAATCTGCTCTCAAAACGTTATTCATACCCAAATAATAATATTCATCATTTCTCAAAAATCCTACTACTACTCCATCGGCTACAGCTCACAAATTTTCGACCAAATACTTTAGCCCTTTCCTAGCATTTTCCAAATCAATATCTTGCTGCTCTAATTCTGATTCCATACAATTTTCTATATATGCAGAAAGTCCAGAAACAGTAGGTACCCTACCAGAGCTATTATATGGCTGATAAACAAATCATGATTTTTCAAGTAAATTCAAATATTTTCTCAATGTAGAAGGTGCGTATTCTACATTTTCTAGAGAATTTAAAGATTTGGATCCTACAGGGTCTCAACTAGAAATATATTGATCGACCACTATATCCAAAAGTGACAATAATTTATCGTCTTTTTTCATCCAAATTGACTGAAAAATAAATGAAACTCGGTAATATTACTTTTAATATATTGATTATTCCAAAAAAAACAAGTGAGAAAAATAAAATTTAATAAAAAAATGGAAGGGATCACACTCTTCCATGTTTTTTTCGAAACTTTACTGTGAGATAGATGGAACTTAATGTTTCCACCGTTTGATCGATGAGGTCTGGAACAAAGATCTGGTTCGTTGTCGGATCGTATTTGACAGCAATACCTTCAATTTTTTCCTCTAAAACGGGTCGCTTACATTTGATTGAGTCATAAAGCACCCATTCATAATAATGGAAAGTGTCCTCACTAGAGACATTATTCCAAACCTCAATATCACGTAATCTTGTTTTGCTAAACCGTAATAACGGAAGCATTGAATTCAGGTACCGATCCATTGTATGTTTTTTTTGTGTTATCAGAATGTGTTCTATTATTATAATTATTTTACCATCAATGTCAATTATTTCTGAATATGTTTGTTTTATGATGCTTTTTTGATATATCATTGTTCAATAAAGCTAGATTCTACTGCCTTCAAAAATTCATGAACTTGGCTATTAGCTTGATACTTTAAAGATGTCTCATCTAACGCTGTAAAGAAATCTTGCATATTTGTTCAATGAATCATATCACAAGCTAATTTTACAGTTTTCAAAGATCGCTCCTTGCCATCAGAATTTTTAGGGTTTACATTTAAAATTGCAAAAAATGTTTTATGAATATCTTTCCATGGCATATCTTTTACTCTCCTGTCACGAACTGTCCTATCGTCACAGCATAAAGAAAAGTCTCTCATAAATTGTAAAGCATCTTTCATACTATTAATTTGATCTCAAAGTACATCACTAATGTACCTCCTATATCCCAAAGCTTGTTCTTGATATCATGGCAACGCCTTTTTTTCTTCTTCTGCTGTTTTATGTGCTAAATCAAGTGCATCTTGGTAGGTAAATTTAGTTTTCCCTGTCATTTTTATTTGTATTAAAGTGTAAAAAGTCACAAAATTTTAACTGCGACAAATATATTATACATAATATTTTTTATTTGTCAAATTTTGGAGGACTTTTTATTATAAATTCTTATGCAAAAATATCCTGTTTAAAACAGGCTTTTCATTTTTATACATAATAATTATATTTATTTATTGACTCTAACAAGTTCTTTATTCCACATTATTTGGTCAATAGACAACCTAACTGGTGTCGCATTACAGAATTCATCTATTGTGAGTAAAAGGAATCATTTTATTCATTGCATAATACTCATGAAACTATAATTATTTTCTACTATTGTATGTTTTAGTTTTTGCTCTCATACTATATCTAATCATTTATTTGATACATAATATTTCAAATCATGGGCTCAAATATCAATATCTTCAATTGATTCACAGTATAAATTATCAATTTGATTTGTGTTTTTTTGGTCTAAAAAAGATAAATAATCATCCAAAACTTCTATATTTTTCAAAATATTATTTAATTTATAATAATGGAAATATTCTAAAGATTTTTCAATCTCTTCTTTTAGATATCAAGCAATATCTAATGAATTAATATTTTCAAGTATTTGGAATTTGATTATTTCTTTTTTTCACATGATGTATCGTAATTAAAGTTTAAATAAATTGATGTTTGTGTTTTTTTTGAGGTAATTCATAAGATGTATATCGTGTGTAAATAACAATACTGTCTTTCATTCTTTATTTAATCTTAGCAATACATCAGCAACTTTTTGTGTATTATCTCGATCTAAATTTCCTGTAGGTTCATCAGCAATAATCAATTCTGGATCGTGAATTATTGCTCTGGCAATATTTACAAATTGTTTCTCACCTCCACTCAATTTTTTTACTGGTCTGTCCTCGAATGGAATGATATTTAATTCTTTTCTAATTCTATTGTATTTAGCTTCTATAGTGGCTTCTCACATTCCGTATATTTTCAATGGATATATAACATTTTCTTTTACTGTCATATAATCAATAAGTTTGTAATCTTGAAAAACCAATCATAATTTTCTCCTATATAATTGAACTTCATCATCTGTATAGGTCGAGATATCTTTCATCTTGTAATAAATTGTATCCTTTGCAGATTTGATTTTACGAGTCAAAAATTTTGAAAATACTGTTTTTCAAGATCATGATTTTCACATCAAAATTGTAAAATCTCATTTATACAAAGCAAATGAAAATTTATTGAAAAGTAGTTCTGGAGTATCTCAAAACCCCCAAGTTAATTCATCTACATGTATCAATAAATTATGCTCTTTTTTTGTCATTTATAGATGATTACAAAATAAATACACAAAATAATAATATCCAAAAATAAAAAATAATGCAAAAAAAAACAAAAATGAACACATTTTATATTTGACATATTGTAAAAAAAATATGTGATTTTTATGTACGAAATGTAATAAATTTTTATTATTTGAGATAATACAGAAAATATTGCTCTAATTTTTTGCTGTTATAACATAATTTTAATAATCTAATACATAATTCAATGGTCAGTCATTGACGGCAGAAACTATCATATCTGCTCCAAATTCTCATGTCTGAATTTTCCGACCATTATTTTTTGCTTCTTGAATGAAATAATTATATATTTTTTCAGCTTCTTTGTACGGTGCTGAATGTACGAAATCTAATTTAGTTCACTTCATACTTCTTCCGTACAAAGTGAAATTTGAAACAAGCAAAACTTCTCAATCGATCTCTTGAAGTGAAGTATTGATATTTCAATCCAGTCATGTTAGGCATTTCAAAAGTGGAATTTTTTTCATGATTCTAGAAATTTTGTCTTGATAGGTATCCAAGTCTTCATTGTGAATTCATAGGTAGATTATAATTCCTCTACCAATTTCTCTATGGATATTATCTGCCTCAATATCTAATTTTGCTGATTTTACTTGTTGAATCAAAAGTCTCATGTGAAATCTATGGTAATAAAAATACAGAAACTATTTTAACAATTCAGAGCTATAATTCAACAAAAATTATTTTTTCAATTTTATGGTTTTTTTAAAATAACTTTTCAAACAAGAAAAAATTTTTCATAAAGCCTTTGCATTAATTTTTCAACTCTTCAAAATTTTATCATATGTATTTCGAACAACACTAAAAAAAAGTTGTATTTCAGAATTTAAAGTTGGTTTCATTTTCGAAATTCAGTTTTTATAATCAGATCTTAAATCCAAAAAATCATCCAAAATGCTAGAAATAGCAACAGCATTCGAAAGAAGTTTTTCCAATTCACGAGAAAAATCTCAACTATTTTCATCTTGCTTCAAAAAAAGTTCAACTAACTTTGCTGTCATATATCATTCATAGTACTTATATTTTATAAATTCTTTAATATCTTCAGACTCACAAGCTAGATGATTTCGATGAAACAATTTGTCAGCACAAAGAAGGAAATCATCAGTAAGTCATCTTTTATCTAAAATATCATATAATTCATTAGCTGTATCGTTCATCTCTCATACATCAACATTTTTATCGCGAAATTTTTCGAAATACATTTCCTTGAATTCTTGCTGTTCTACAGACTTCTTCTTGTCGTACATATGATCAACATATCACATCATTCTCAACAAAATAACCAAATCTTTTTTAGTATTTTCTGTCATATGAAATCACAAATCACACAAAACAGAATCAAAGAGAGGAAGTGTCTTTTCATAAGTACGTTTATTATCTGGAATCTCTATTTTTTTAATCAATGACATAAAATAGATTTTGATTTAAAATCATCCATTTTTATAAATATTTATCTTAAAATGTCAATATTTTTTAGAAAACCTCCACCTCACCAAACATAGAACAAGGTCCAGGAGCACATCAATCAGTGAATCCAAGCTTATAATATTTCGTTTTATCTGGTGATTCAAAAAACCAAATTATTGGTCGAGTATCATCTAATATATCATCAAAACAATTATTTGATATATACGGATCTCAATTATCTAGGATTTCATATATTTGAGTTTTTGGATTTGAAGATGTGATTTTTGTTTGATCTTCATAAGAGATTATTTCTTTATTTATGGAACATCAATTCTTTAATTGTTTCTTGATTATATTTCCAAGGGATTCGTTTTCTGATTTTTCAAATACTTCAATAAATTCCGCTCAATGAGATATTCTATTTCATTCTCTTATAAAGATTGGAGATTCGGATTTTACATAAAAAGTATCATATCATGCAGGTGTTGTAATTCTGAGTCATAAATCCGGATAAACAGATGTATAAATATATCAAGTTATATAAGCTGATCAATAATACATTGGTCAGCAAGATACAGTAATTTGAGTTTGTGGATCTCAAGGCATCCATTCAGGTGGATATTTGTCAAGAGTATGCATACAAGATTCCATATTACAAAATCAATTTTTAACTTTTTCTTCCATAATGTCTGCATATGGAAATACTTCGTGATCTATGGGATAAAAAACTGGTTGACAATCTTCTTCATCTGGCTGATATTGATAGTAATCTTCAGGTACATCTTCGTCAGACATTTTGATTCATTCAATTCAATCTCAACATCATTCGTAATAATAATCTCTGATTTTTGCTACTCAAACGGTGTAGTAATGCATATCTCATTTTCATCCATCAATACAATCTTTTAGGATAAATTCTCATTCTAGGTCTTCTCATGAGAAATAGTAATTTTCTCATTCCTGTCGGATAGTTATTGGCTCAACGACATCAGTTTCATACATTGGAGAAGAAAAAGTTGCTATTCATCATGAGATTTCTATATCCCAAAATGGCTCAGTCCCATAGGCTGTGAGGTAAGTGTTTTGCAAATTATCAATCGTTGTATTGTCCGTACAATCTTCTGGGAAAATACAATCATCGATGACTTCTACATTATTATTGAAGCATCAAGCAAGGAATAAAGTCAAAAATCAAGGAATAAGAAATAATAATTTTTTCATATGTGACACAAATAAAGTAAAATATTGTTTTATGAAATTACTAATATATGTACAATTTTCAATAATTGTTTTAAATTTTATGTTTTAATACATAATTTGATACAGCTAAAAAATTTTCATCGTAAGGGTATCTTTGTTGTCAGAATTTTATTCGCATTTCAGACCAAGATAAGCCTGTTTTTAATAATTCTTGTACTTGTGGATCTTTGAAGCTTGTATTGGTATCTTGTTTATTTAAATCCACACAACCTTCTTCATCATACAATTTACATTGCAAATCACATTCTAATTTGTCACATTGATATGCAAATAAAGATTCTTTGGTTTTATGTTCATCAAATTCCAAAAATAAATTTTCAATTTTTTCTCAATCAATCAAATTTTTCAAAATATTGTGCACTGCTTCATGTTCGATTTTTTCTTTTTCTTCTTTTGAAATTTGAAATTGAGTTAAATCACCTATAATTGTTTCTCAAAGCTCATGAATAGCTATCATGAGTATCACTTTCATTATGTCAATGTCATACTGATATTCAGATTTCATAGCTATTGCTAGCATTTGTACTCAAAATATATGCTCAGCTACACTTTCAAGTCTTTCTTTTTGTACATTTCGGTCTTTCCAACCAGTTCTGATTACATTTTTTAGTTTATTACACAGAACATAATAATTTATAACTCTTTTTTCTTTCTCCATATTTTATTATTTAATCTTTAAAACAACGGATTGAAAATCAAGCTCCACGAGATAAATCATTCTCTGAATGTGAAGAATACAATGCCTGACTATGTGCGAAATTTCAGTTACGGCTTGGAGTAGCAGACCGTAATCATCGATGCTCTCATTGTCACCAAGATCATCAAAACTCAAAATCACGAGAACCTGCATAAGGGATTAGTACTTCATTTTCAAAACTATGGTTGTTAGGATCGTCTCAAATTCATCGATAATAGTAGTAAAATGCCCAAAGCATTCCGTTTAATTCATCATAGGTTGGTACATGAAATCATTCTGGACATGGTCATCTTCTAAAATCTGATTCTTTGTGGATTAACTTTCATTCATTTAATGCTCATCACCATAAATCATCATTATGTTCATCATTTAGCCAATAGTCTCTAGATGTTTTTATTTCTCTAGTTTGAGGAGTGATAAAAACTGGATTATTTAGATGTTTATCTGGTCAATAAATTTCAGGATTTTCTAATCTTTTTGATGATTTTTCTACTTCTCAACTTCGTGGGAAACAATGATCGTTTCACCATTGAAAGAGACATCAATATGAATCCTCCCCTGTTCATGCTACTTCTGCTCATAAATTTTTATCCATAAATGTATATGAATGGAACCCATCTGAAACTGTAAAAGTCCCCTCCTCTACATTATGAAATATTCAGGATTCTAGCATTACATCTCTTTTTTTCTGTCATAAATCCATTGATAATAAATTAGTTGGCTTTCATAACCAAGTTACCATACAATTAAAATTTTCATTAACTGGCTCAATCGCTCAATATATTGTATCTAATGGTCTTCAAGCATGATTATCTGCGATAGATTCCTTACATTTATCGGTTAGTTCATCGTAGTTTTTTACTTTTCTAATCCAAAAACTTCAAGGAAAAACTGAAAGTTTAAATCAGAATGGTTCAGAATTAAATGGTTCTGCATCATAATTTCACATATCGATTCAACATGATTCATCAAATCATGGTAATTTTCATTGAAGGAATAGATATTTTCGATTATTCTTTTCACTACTTTGGCAGTACAGTGTTAAATCTGGTCAAATCGAAATCAGATGATAATCTTTTCAAAATGCATCCACAAAATCTCAGTTAGATGTCTTTAGTTCTAGTAATCAATGCTTTCAATCTAAATCTTCATTAACTTCTATATTTATATCAGAGTTTGATAATAATTTTTCTGAAAAAATTGAAAAAGTAAGTGGATAATAAATGTGTTCATCCTCAAATATTGTGGTTTCATATTTATAAATATATCATGAATCTACTTTTTCATAAGTTATGAATTGCTCTCAAGAATCTATTTCTATAGGATTTTCGGGTGTAGTACATCCAGTAAGAAGTAATCCACAAACTAATAAAGTAGTTAAAAATCAGAATTTTTTCATAGTTTTATCTTAATTAATTTATAAAGTCTCTACTTTACCAAATATCGTACATGGTCATGGAGCACAACCATCTAATAATCTTAATTTATAATATCTGCTTTTGTCATTAGCTGGTTCAAAATATCATACATTAAGCACTCATCGTTTTATATTATCGTCTTCATCATCACTATAGCATCTTGTAGGTTCTTCAGAAGACCATCCATTTGGTGCAGTAACAAAGTATCATGTTCATTCTATATTGTTGAAAGCAATTGGTATTCATGAATTCAATTCACATCAAGGATTTAAATGTCTTTCTTTTATTATTTCTTCTAATGATTGATTTGGATCTTTAGTATAAGTAGTAAGATATTCATAAAACCAGTCAGCAGATCATTTATTTGTACTTAAAATTGTTGATCAACTTCTAAATAAAACACCATCAGATTTATCATATTCGTGTACTGTATCCCAACATTCAGGAGTAGTAATTCTGATTCATAAATCTGGATATGTATATTCGTATATAGTTTCATTAAAAGATTCATCATATAAACGACATACTCATTTTCTTATTTTTATAATTGGTTCCTCAATATTTTCTGTTTGTAATTTATATTGAGAATTATCCCTTGGAATAAATAATTCATCTTTTAAAGATCAAATTATTTCTGTTTTATATGGTTTAGATGCTCTTCTTGGAGTATGAAAATCTGTAAATTTTTCTAACTCTTCATAATCTCGTCAGTAATATACTTTTACTATATCTCAATTATTAAAACCCGTAATAGGCATATTCAAAACCATTCATGTCCTAAGAGGAGTATTTCATGGATCACTTATTGAAAAGCTTGTACTTATAGGGTCACTTGCAGGAGTCTCTGCTATAAAATAATATCATGTAAATTCGGGTTCTACTGTTATAATAGAGTTTTCTTCAATAGACTTATTACATCCTGTAAGCAATAATCCACTAAATAATAAGCTAATTACAAATCAAAGTTTTTTCATTCTATTTCAAATTATTTATTTAAAACTCTAACACTTTCCAAAGCTCTCAAAAAGAAAGTGAAATTATGAGCCATCCACTGAATACCATTTCATTCATATAAATTATATTCTTGTGTAAAAATAGTTAATGGGTCAAAATGTTCTCGTTTTTCGCAAGTTCATGGCCTATCATTATATCAGAATAATATTGGATATCTAGGGAATAATACATATCAATATTTTCCACACTGTCACACAGGAATTCGTTTTCAATTTTCCATCATTCGGATTATGAAATGGAATTCTCATGACCCAGCTCCATCTCAGAGGATTTGATAAATAAAGTCTCTACCATATTGGTCTTTTATGTGCAATAATATTGGTCAATCCATTGGAGATGTTCAATACATGATATCATCATTGTATATTGGGAAAGTATATCAATATTCGGATTTAACCCATTCTAACATTTGTCAGTTGATAACTATTCATGAAGCTATACTCGTGATAACATCTTTTGTTTCTTCAATTCAGTCTATCATAATATTTCCTGCTCAATATGTATAAAATCCTGTTCAATATTTTTCATCAAGTTCACTTCATTTTTCTTCATCATTTCAATATTCTCAGTTCTCAAATTGAGTAATAGGTCAAATATTTGGATATTCTGGTAATGGTCCATAATCTCAGAGTCAGTCTATAATTTCTGTATATAAATCTACAAAATAACGAACAAATGGATGATCTCAATTTAAATCATTATAATATGATAACAAAACTGGATCGTCTCATAAATACACAGCTCTTGGGTTGTTAAGTTCAGCTTTAAGTTTTCCATACAAATTTGAAATATAATTATCCACACAAACATTTCTTTCATACATTGTTCATGTCATAGTTTCATAACCTGTTCAATATTGTTCGCATGATTTCAATAAATCATCATGAATTACATCTATAAATTTATTTACAGCCGCAGACGTATCTGTTTGATATTTCAAAATCATATTTCTATCATCTTGCAATGCTTCATATTCGGATTTATCTTCTTCATTTACCAAATCTAAATTTTTATAAATATATCATCATGTTTTCATCATATTACTATTTGCAATATTGTTTGGTGTAAATACTCTTCAATTTCAATACACTGCTTTTAAATTTCATTTATTATCAAAATGACATTCTACGGACTCATCGGATGTAAATTCTCATGGTTTATTTACTGAATATCTCATTCAATAAAGAATAGTTTCATCTCATGATTGAACGAATCAATCTCGTATAAAATTTGACTCGCAATTTAAATTTTTAGATTTTTCTTCACACAAAGAATAAAAATCATTTCATTGTTTTGAGTTATTACATCCTGTAAGCAATAATCCACTAATTAATAAAGTAGTTAAAAGTCATATTTTTTTCATGGTTATATATTTTTAATCTTTAAAACAGCGAACTGGAAATGTCGCAGCACGATAGCTTTCTGTAGATTCTGCAATCATATAACTATGGAAATACAAAAATCTTCATGGACTAGACATCCAATAATATCATATTTGTCCTTGATCATGAGGTGTTCCATTTCCATCAAAACGGATTCATCATGCCATTGGTAATAGTAAATCATTACTAAATTCTCTTGCAAATTGAAGTCCACCACCTCAAATAGCCATCCATCTAATCTGTTCTTGTTTTCATGTATCATCTGGATATCTGATATCTATCCAAAGTTTCAAAAGTTTATGGACTTCACCAAGACTTGGTACATGAAATCATTCTGGACATGGTCATTGTCTTTCTACCCTAGGATTACCTGTATCTCACATAAACATATCTATGACATATTCTCCAATGTGTTTCACAATTTCACTATCTCCACTTCATCACCACAGATTATCGTTTACGGCAGCTAAAAAGTAATTACCTTTATTTATATTACTATTTACCTCTTCATAATTATCCATAACTACAAATTGCACATCGCTATCATACCAATTATTTGGTCAATACTGTAATGCTACATCTCTAGTGACCAAATCTTTTCATGTTTTTATCTCAGAATTTAATGAAAATCAGTGATTATTTCACCATTGGAAATAATATCCGTATGATTCCTCTCATGTTCAAGCAATCTCTGCTCATAAATTTCTGTCCATGATAGTAATTGATTCTTCTCAATTATTCAAAGTTATCGTTCACTCTTGGGTATTGTGGATTATTTTTTCGTTATTAAGTGTATCTTCTGATTGCTTTGTGTTGTCATTATAATTCAAAAGTTCAATTTTTCAGAAAACTGTCCTTCATCATACTGGACTTGTTTTTTGCAAAATTTTGTAATATCTTGTTTTATCTTCAGATTCTATATAAAATATATAAATCATCTCAGAATTTATCAAATATTCGTAAATTAATGTATCATCAGCTTCTTCGTTCATTATGATATCATATCACCAATAATCACAAGCTTCTTTATTGTGAGTTGTGAAATACTGTATTCATTCAGAGACTCAGGAAATCCATTTTTCTGGGTCATCAACTTGATAATATCCATATCATCACAAATAATTTGTATAGATACATCCATCATTTATGTAATTGTTTTTTATAATATCTTCCAACGATTCTTCTGGATTTTTTGTGTACATCGTGATAAATTCTCACACAGGTATATCTTCATTTTTACAATCTATAGCAAAAATGGTATTTCCACTTTGAAAGAAAACTTTTTTAGAATTATCGGTACATTCAAAGATATCCAAATATTTTGGTGTAGTAATTCTTAATCATAGTTCAGGATTTGTATATTGTACTAAATCTCTTTCATAATAAGTTTCACTATCACATCATCATTGAAAACAAGCATATCCTGTCCGCTCTAAAATTTCATAAGTTGGTGCTTCAACTATAGGTTCATCTATATCAACTGCACATGAATCTTCTCAATCTACTGTAAGACAATCATCAATAATTTCATGATTTTGTACTGTTTTTCAGCACCCTGCAAATAGCAAAGTAGTAGCCAACAATGTAGTCAAAAGTCAGATTTTTTTCATAATCTATTTTATACTATTAAAATTTATTCATCAATATTTACCAATTCATATTCTGTACTTCCAAGTCCGAGACTTTCTGCATATTCTGTGATATGTCTTCATTTCCTTGAATCAATCCTTTCTTGGATATCTTTAGTTCAATTTTCGTGTGTCGCCCATATTGCATCCAAAAATGCTTGATCATTTGCTACTGGATCTAGACTTGCGAAAATTCCGATATCAGCAATTACAGGATCTCATTGGTGAGCATCACAGTCACAGTCCAGACTGATTGCATTTGCTACAGTGATATACAAGATTGGCTTATTTTGTTCTTTGAAATAATCAGCTACAGCTGTAGCAGCTTCAGCCATTGATTCAATGAAGTCTTGCTGTTCGTATTTCATAGTCCAACATTTATCAGGATCTGCAGTCTGTCCACAACTATGGATATAAGCTTTTCCATTGCGAGAAGCCACTCAAATTGATTGATTTTTCAAATTAGCTCCAAATCCTCACATCATGTGTCATTTTCAATGAGCGAGATTTAATATACAGTCGTAATTTTTCAAGTGCTCTCAGACAATATCATATTTTAAATGCTTTCCATTTTTTACTGGAATTTGGAATTCTCATTCAGCATCCATAATATCTACATCAGCAAAAGATGTGAATCCATGTTCTTGGGCTACTTTCATGTGCTCTTGAGTATCTGTTCTGGCTCATGGATAAGCAGTATTACATTCAATTATCGTTCCGTTTAATTTTTGTACCAATGGTGCTATTAAATCAGCTTTTAAGTATCATTTTGATCATCTCTCTCATGTAGAAACTTTGACTCAAACTTTTCAAGTCAATTCAACTCATAATTTTTCATAGATTTTGATTAGAGATTCTGGAGTAATCTCTTTTGTGAAATAAACTTTTGATGACATAGTATTTTGTTAATTGTAAATATTTGTATTTTATATCGTATTTTTTTTGTAAATCAAGAATAAAGATATGTCAAAAAAAAAGTTGATTTTGATGAAAAAATATTTAATTTCTGGATGTTCAAGTAAATATTTCTTAAAAAGTCTTGAATGTTTCAACACAATTTGTATATTTGTGTTGATAGTGTATTTATAACTTAGAATCCGAAATGACACAAAAAGAGAAGTTGAAACAAGAGTTTTTATTACGTCCTAGAAATTTATCTTATCAAAAAATTAAATCCTTATTATTGTCTGAATGATATGATGTCTTGGAGTGAAGATGATCTCACGCAAAAATTCAGCATTTAAATTCATGAAAAGTCTTTATAGTTCCAATTCATGATTGAGATTGTAAAGGTGTATATAAAGAAAAATTGAAGGAATTTTATTTGGGTAATTTAGAGTAATTATGAAAAAAGAACAGATATTTTATATACAAGTATGAACTAAAAAATATCCATTGATTATAACTGAAACTGGAAATTTTGATAAAGTAGATTGAGAATTAATCCATATTGTTTGCGATGTTATTCATTTAGACCAAGATTATCTAAAAACCGATTTACCAGTTCTTCTAATGGATATTTCTTGAATGATAGAAGAGGAGTTGTCTCAAAAAAGTAAAGAAAATATTCATATTAGACTTAAACCATCGGAAAAATTGCTTATTGAAAAAAATGCTCAAATGGCAGGATATGATTCTCTAAGTGATTTTGTAAAAGCAAGGTGTTTAGCATAGAAATTGGCTTGTAATCTTGTAATAATTCTGTCTACAACCTCACCCTAAATCCCTCTTACTACGATGTAGCACAAGCCTGGCAGAGAGGGACTTTTTTGATAGAAGGTCACCCCTTCTCTTTTCCTCCCTTGATAAGGGGAGGTGGCGAAGCTAGAGGGGTTGAGAAGGGGCGGGGGATGAGGTTGCTAAGCTTCATTATTTTTATCTTTACCCATAAAAGAATGGCAGGGAGATGAGATTAAAATCTTTTGTTTTTTCTCCTTGCAAACATTTAATTTTTGGATAACATGACAGTATTAAATTATTTTAATTCTTAATTTTTTAGTATGAAAAAAAGTTTGTCAGTAGCTTTGGAATGTCTTGTATGACTTGCGATATGATGTCTTTTGATGTATATATGATACAGAAATTGATTAGAAAAAAACACTATGAATAACTCACAATCTCCTTTGCCAGCTCAAGAATTGTCAGAGTGATTGAGGGGAGTTTACGGAATTGATAAAAATATCAATGAAAAGACAATAGACAATTATTTACACAGAACGGATGTGGTTTATCGCGATGTGAGGATGTTGGAGGATTCAGCAAGTTGGGAAAATAAGTGATGAACAAGAAATTTGGAATGATTTGTGGAGTGATTCGAAGTCGTTCCTTATGCCTTTTTGACTCAATTTCCTCAAGAGTATATAGACCAGAAAGCGAGTGAAAATGTTTTTGGTTTGTACACTTGAAAGACTTTGTTTAGCTTGGATGAAAACGGAAATTATATCCCAAATTATGTAGAATCTATGGAGATTTTGGAGTACTTATTTCCAAAAGATAAATATATTTTCTTGATGTGTGGAGCTGGATGATATGCTAACTTTACCAAAAAAATGCTAATTGCTTTGTGACGAGATGAAAGTAAAATATATAATGTCTGATGATATCGAAATTATGAGTGAAATCGTGGAATTTCTACTATAAACAATAATGGAGATTCTGTGACTTATGATTTTTGGAAAGTGCCTTATTACAATATAGATTTTGATTCTTTAACTGAAAAATAAATGACAATGAAAAAGATTTTTGCAATGATTTTTTTGGCATGTGCTGTGCTTATTTCTGGTTGTACGAAAAAATTTTATCTTGATCAAAAATTTTATCAAACTAATGGTGAATTTGTAAATATTACAAGTGAAGAGTTTGCTAATCTTGATTCTCAAAATTATGCTTTGTTTGTTTACAATAATTATTGTGCATTTTCTATTCCATGTGATGAAATATTTAACCAGTATATGACAGAAAACCACATAAACTTTTTGTCGATGTCTTATGAAGAATTTAAGAAAACAAATTTACACAAGACAGTTGATTTTGCACCATCTGTAATCTTAGTAAAAAATTGAAAAATTGTAGCATATTTGGATTCAGAAAAAGATGCTCATTTAGACTTGTATCAGGATGTAGAAAAGTTCGGAGAATGGTTTGAAAAGTACGTAAATTTAGTAGAATTTGATGAAGAAGATGTAGTTGTCGAGCCAGATTCAAAAGATGAGTCAGAAAATCAGTATTATATGAACAAAGAATATAGTGATGTAGATACTCCAGAACATCGTATCACAACTTGTGAAGAAACGGCAGGTTTCTTTTTGAATTTCAATGAATGAACATTTACATGGGAAGATGAAAGCGAGGCTTGAGCGAGTTATGCCAGAAACGGTCATGTGGATTATCTCAAACGATGAGAAACAGCACAAAGAGACATCTTTTGTTTTATAGATATGGTAGACAATAGTGTAATGATAGAATTTTTAGACTAAATTTTATTTTTTTAATTATTTTGACCATGGACGAGGTACTAGATTTTTTGAAAAAATGTTGAGTTTATTATCTTGCAACAGTTGAATGAGATCAGCCAAGAGTTAGACCATTTGGGACAATAAATGTTTTTGAAAATAAACTTTATATCCAGACTTGAAAATCAAAAGATGTTTCAAAGCAAATTCAAGCCAATCCAAAAGTAGAAATTAGTGGGACATGGGAATGAAGATGGATTAGAGTTTCATGAGAATTAGTCAGAGATGATCGTATCGAAGCGAAAAAAGCTATGTTGGATAATTATCCAGAATTGAGAGGAATGTATGATGAAAATGATGATAATACAGAGGTTTTGTATTTCAAAAATGCAGTCGCTACTATTTACTCTTTCACAGAGGCTCCTAAGGTTATTGAATTATAAGAATATATAAAATATGATTTTATTGCCAAATAATAAATTGATTTTAAATTGACACAGAATATTTGATAAAAATCAGCTTTTTGTATTTTTTTCGAAAAAGTTTAAATTGGAAATTAATTCAGAGTCAAAAATTGAGGAGATTTTAAAAATGTATGAGAATCTGAATATAGCAATTTGGCATTCTGATGCTTTTTTAAGTGATGAAACCAATGAAATTAAGCTCGAAATAATAGAATTACTAAAAAAACATTGAACGGTAAAACAAACTTGAAAAATAAAAAAAATATAAATTTAATTTATATTTTCAGAAATCTTATTATTGTATGTAACTAAGTGATTTGTTATTAAAATACCAAATCTGTCACTAACATAATCAGAACATTTTTTACCCTCTATTCTTCTTTTGGGTCAATATCGCAAATTTGGATTAATTTTGTACTTTTCGTAACAATAATCCAACTGTTTATACGGATTTGCGAAATCTGGCGAATTAATAAATTTCTTGTTATACTTATAGTTTAATTGACACAATCCACGGTCATTTGTCTTTGATATCCTGTTAGGATCCCATCTACCATTTTCACATTCTATAAGTTTAACAAATTCAATTCATCATAGATGATATGCATAATTTACATAATCCTGCATTTTAGCGCCATATGAATATCAATTATGCACTAAAATTTCTTTCAACATCTGCTGCTCTATGTCTTCCTGTACTATATCCTGAACATCTCCAGAAAGATCTTGTTGTACCTTTTCTTCAATTACTTGTTGGACATCTCCTGACATTACCATAGGGGTATCCACGTTAGGTACTACCGCAATAGCGGCAATAAGTCAAAACATCTTTATATTACAATAATTAAAAATAGATAGTCTATTTTTTTGGTTTATGCTATATATTTTACATATTTTTAATTAGAAGGCAAGAGAAAATTGTGTTTATTAAAAAAATCGAAATAATAAATACTTCGATTTTTAGCTTTTGTCTGGAATTTTCTTTATAAAATGGTGTTGGTTTATTGACTTAAATGTTGAAATTATTTTATTTGTTGGAATTCTATCCATTTCTCATTTAATAGCTTTCTAGTTTCAGGTCATAAATATCATTTTGCAGGATTGTTTACGTCGTCTATATCAATTAATCACATAGCAACTTGGAAATCATAAACGGCATTTATTGTAGCTTTGTTATATACTGAATTACTTTTTCAATTATAGAAACCTAAGTATCTAAGTAAATCTTGTAAATCTCCTATTTTTTTGTAAATTTGACCTTTTCTATATGGTTCAGTGAAATATTTATTAATAGGTTGACTATTTCCCTCATTGTATTCTGTTTCAGTTATATTAGAGTTTTCAACCATATTTATTCAGAAACTTCTCATAAGCATAAGCATTACATATCATCTTAGTTCTTCCATATCTGGATCTGTTATACTTATTATTCATAGTTTATTTAGTAGTTCCATATGATTTTTGTAAAATTTTGTAGTTCATACATATTCTCCATCTGATGTTCAGTATCTCATTCTAGATAAAGCTGTCACAAATTCTGCCCTGGTTACTAAATCAAATGGTCTAAATTTATTATCTGGCATATTTATTCACATTATTCACAATTGATATGCAAGTGTAACTCAATAATCATACTCAGTATTTAACTCTTCTGTTATATCACTAAAGCTTGGAATAACTTTATTTGTTGGTTTCTTTCATAGTACATTGATTGCATATTTACTCAACATCTTTGCCATCGCTATTCTTGTAAGATTTCATTCCATATCTGCTTTTTCTATTGAATCCATTGTTGTGATTTTATTTTCGTATGCAAATTCATACGCTGTTTGTAATTCATTATTTCATTCATAATTTTGTGAAGTCTGTTCGTCATTCTGAGGAACTTGTGACGAAGAATCTTGAGGTTTTGTTCCACAAGTTCAATCATGGTAGTTGTTTGAATAGTCTCCATTTGGACAATTATCTTTGCTGGTTGTAGAACCACCTCATCAGTTATTTGTTGCTTTGTATATTCGAGTTACTTTTGCTGTTTGTGTTCATGTATTTCATATTGTATCGTGGAATATGAAGGTGTGTTTTCAATTTGTTGTAAATGTATGGCTTAATTCAGTTCAAGTAATATCTTCGCTACAATTGGTCAAATTTGCGATTACATTTGATGTTGCATTTTTTGTAGTATTGTATTTAATATCACATGTTGGAGCTGTTGTATCTTCTTCTGCTATTGTGTGCATGTAATTTCATCATTTAATTACAAATTGTCATATCATAGGTTCGCTATTTGTACTTTTTGTTAGTTGATCTTCTAGTGATTTATAGGTGTTTATTTCTCCAGAGATTCATGGTGTATTTAAGTATATTCGTTTATTTATATTTTCACTTGTTGTAGTTCATACTATGTTTATTCAATTTGTTAAAAATTTTCATTCTACTTTTTTTGTATTAGAACCGATATAATTATCGTTTGCTGTTCATATTGTGATTATTTCATCTCAATCCCAAACGTAAAGTTCTGATTGAGTAGGAATTTTAGTTCAGAATGAATAAGATATTGCTTTATTGTTAAATTTTTCATTAACTCATCGATTTCATGATAGGCTTTTAGACCAATCAAGTATGTATTTAGATTCGTTTTTAGGATTTGTTATTAAGTCTCGAGAAAGTTCTCATCAGGTTAGTTGTCATTCTGGGAGAATTCAAGTTGAATTTCATTTTTCCAATACTGTAAATTCATTATTTCATCCATTTGCAAAAGAATTTAGTATTCAGTAATATTTGTTATTATTTCCTGATATAGAGGTTCAAAATAATCCATTATTGTAAATGGATACGTTTATAAAAATATTATTTTTTCCAGGCCTATCATCGCGGTTTCATATTCATTTGGCGTTGTTATAAAAAATTGAATTATTAATTATATTATTATGACTATTGTCTATTAAGAATCATGCATAGTGAGATTGTTTTCAATTATTAAAGGATTGTAAATTGTTGAATGAATTATAATTACTGTTATTGTATATTCATATACCATTTTCATTATTGTTGTATGAAATTACATTATTTATTATATTGGAATTACAATTGGTGTATAATCCTAATCAATAATAATAATTGTCATATGATTCAATATTGTTTATTTTATTATTGGAAGAATTTTGTTGCAATAATATTCAGTAGGCGTTTCAAAAAGAACTGATATTTTCTATTTTATTATAATTACACTCAGTATATAGTCTTAATCAATATGAACTATTATTGTATAACTCTATGTTATTTAATTTATTATTAGAAGAATTATTATAAAAAAATACTCAATACTTATTTCAAAAAGAATTAATATTTTCTATCTCATTATAGTTACAATTACTGTATAATCATAATCAATAATAATTATTATTATATCATTTGATGTTATTTAATTTATTATTGGAGCAATTGTCATATAATAGTACTCAATAACAATTTCAAAAGGAATTAATGTTTTCTATTTTATTGTGTTTACAATTATCATAAAAACTTAATCAATCAAAATCACAAATGGAGTTGCATCGAGAATTTAAATTTCATCAATCACTATATATATCAATATTATTGATATAATTATAACTAGAACGTTCAAAAAGAATTCAAGCATGTGATCATGATAAATGAAGATTATTTAGAGTTTTATTGTTTCAAGATCAATAGACTCAATAAAAATAAATATTATTTCATATGATGTTTAAATTATCAACTATTCAAAATTCGCTTCAAATATGGAAAGTACTATCATGGTAAGCGACAGTAGTATTTATATTAATATTTCAACTTCAAACAATTGCAGAACATTTTGAAAAATTAATTTGATTTGTGATGGTAATATCGGAAGATAGTACATATATAGTATTCCCACTTAATGTGTCTGGTAAAGTTGTGACGTATTCTACTTGCATATTTTCACAGGAGGTTGAGTCATATCCAGTTCGATTGGATGTATATATTGAATCTGTTCAATATAATGCAGATATAATTTCTCAAGTAGAAGGATCAGTGTTCCAAAATGAATTATCTAAAAATTTATCATTATCCCAAGCATAGGTATTGCTTATTAGACAAAATAAAATAGCTAACGCATAAAAAAACAATTTATTTCGTGTCGTTTTTCTAGTTCCCATGATGTGCTGATTTATTATTTAAATATTTTATTTATTTAGATAATTTTTATTTAATTTCTACACTTATTTACAAATAATATATGATTATATAGACTGAAATTTATAAAGTATTAAATATGTTATTGATTTTTTTAAAAAAATATGTATAATGTAGTGTGTATAGCAAAACATTACATATATGAAAAAGCTATTGTTGGCCATATTAGTTATGGCTATCTCTATGTCGGTAAACGCTCAAATGCTTATTCCCAATTCGGCAGAAGAGCGAGACCATTCTATCTTTAACCACAGTTCTGGAGCAACTCTGTTTGAAAAAGAAGATGCTGTAGGATTGGTGGATGAAGTTAAGAGGGGTCCAGGGGACCCGGGTGGCGAGCCAGGTGGTGGAGGTGATACTCCTATTGGAGGGGCTGTCTTGCCACTTGCCGTGTGTGCAGGCGTTTACCTGTTTGTCCGGCGTAAGCCGTGTAGATCACTATCTCTATGAGATTTCTGAACTGAAAAACTTTATGTTATTTTGTTCAACTCGGGAACTGTTGTCATAAATTATGTCAATGGTTTCCATTTTTGTTTATAGTGAAAAAATTTTTTCGTTTTCAATATAATATCTTTTACATACTCAATTATTTGAATATGGAGCATGAATAATCATAGTTTGTTCATCATACTCTAAATACGATCTTCCATTTATGGTTCAAAGTCTTGTAAATCATTCATCTCATCAAAGTTTGTAGACATTGGCTTCAAGCCAATTTTTTTTGTCTCAGATGGATACAATAATTTCTAAATCATCTCATCAATCTAAATCTTCAATGTACATTTCGACAAATAATCAATCTAATATTTCATTGTAATCATCCACTATTTCATGTGTGAAATCGTAAATAAAGTTATATCACACATCTCCATTTATTCACAAAATTTTTGTTCAGTTTGGGCTATCAGGTCAGATAGCGAAATATTCTTCAGTTCAATCTCAATTCAAATCAATACTTTTTTCTCTTGTTTCGAAGTCTCTTTTCAATGTTATATAATCGGAATAAACTCAATCATATATCCCATAAACCATTTGACTTGGAAAATCTGGAGCAATATAATTTGGATCTAATTTACATCATGTGTATATATATTCATTTACAGTGTATCCATAGAAACTTCAAGGATTTTTGCTGATATGATAAGTTAGATTACATTCATTTATTTCATAATTTTCTCATTCTTCCAAGGCATCGTCTAGGTATCTGGCTTTTACTTCAATATTTTTTTCAGATGTCTGGTTGATACTATCTATTTCAAACATTGTCATTCTTCATTTAACTCAAATCAAATCTGATCAATAGTATAGGTATGTGAAAAGCAAGTATTTATCTCAATCTAAAATCATTCATTCTTGTCTGATTTTGTTTCAATCTTTCAAAGTACTTCAGACAATATCATTCATAATTTTATCTATGTCTGATTTCTTGTATGCAACTTTCACTGTTTCATCGATTGGAAAAACACAATCGTGGACATCTCAGTCACAAGGAATAAGTGAATCTTCTAGAACAGGGTAGTATTGATCTTCTGGAGCTTCTTCTGGATTCTCGTATTTATCCATGTAATTATTATTCAAAATATTGAAAATGAATGTTCATTTTTGTTCATCAGTATTTAGTGGTTTATTCCAAGTATCTGCTTGGTCATGTTCTAAATCAATCATTCACTCTAAAAGGTATGATAATTTTGAATATTCGAGTCATGAGATTTCAAGTTCTTGTGGGTAGGTTTGTGTTGGCTTTGCCGGTGTACAAGCAGTTAGAGTAATTAATAATGAACAAGTAAGAATTAATAATGAAAGAAAATTTTTCATGAAAAATAGTTATTTGATAAACAATTCCATCATAGAAAAATTTATGTATTTTTCAATTAGTTTAATTTTTTTGATCTTTTGGATTTTCTACAAACATATTATCAAAATCAAATCAATATATTCATATTGAAAAGAATTCTTTTATATATTTAAGTGGTACATCAATTTTTTTTCAAGTATATCGTGGGTTAATTATTGTAACAAATGTCTCACCATTTTTTTTGTGCATTCATTCGATAGAATATGCATGACCAGGAACAAATCGTTCTTTTGTTCATTTAATTTTAAATGTTGTTCATAAATTTTTGGCTATTCATATAGAGACCTCTTCATCAGGTCAGGCTTGGTAAGTAACATTAAGTGGATATCATCTTTCGATGAGTGTCTTTTCGTTTGATTTTCCATCTATATCATGATTTATTACTTGTTTATTACCATAATTTGGAATATTGTTTTTTATGTAATTATTTATTTTTCCATCTGTAACTGATGCTGTTAACTTTATGATTCAGGTTTTGGTTAGTTTTATGATCCATTCTAGCTCTTCATCATTATAATCTGTTATTCAAATACTTTTTATTGTGTCTTTTCACAAAAATGAATCTCTCATCATTTTGATATTGATTCAATAAGTAATATCTTTTAAATCTTCAGGACTCATTGCTTTTAAATCTTCGTAATGTCACGAACCATCTCGAAATTTTCCCCAACCACTTGCTAATATAGGATATTTTTCTTTATTTCATACCATTTTTACTAGTATTGTCTCTATTATATTGAATCATAATGATGTGTCCGAAATTAATTCTTTATTTCAGATTTTTGAAGTTTTTAGGTAGTTAATATCTTCATCGGAAATTTCTTCGTAAAGTCATTCATTATTACAAAATGGGATTAGACATTTCCGTCAATCATTTGTTTCGTTCCTTTGTAGTGAACATCTTACCAATGTTTCAAAGAATGGTGTTTCTTTTAATTGCTTTAAAAATGTATCAAATACACAAATTCATAATTTTCATTGATTAATATCTGATTTGTTGTATTTTCCTGATATTAAATTTTTGTTATCATCGATCTGTTTATTATTTAAATTTTCATTTCAAAATAGTTTAGCAAATTGGTTTGCGTCTATGACTTGATGATTTTCTAAAAAAGCATTTCTCCTTTTTAAAAATTCACGATATTTTCCGTAATTACATAAATTTTTCAAAAGTAACATATTATCTAAAGATTGAGGTAGAATACTGTTTTTAACGATTAAACTTTTTATATTTTCACGTATTTCAGATATTTTTCATCAATTATCTTCTATAGACATTTTATCAACATCTTCCGGTGTTGTGTATGTCGGTGGTGTGAATTTCATTTTTTATTTATTAAAAATAAATTTAGTTATGATAATTATAACTAAAAATTTAGAAAAATGCAAAAATTTAGGCACGAATTTCTCCAAAAACTTTCCCTAAATTTTCATGGAATAGAATATCTGCAAATCTGTCTTGAGGAGTTGTGTCTCTATTTATGATAACAAGATTTCATCATCAGTAGTATTGTATCAAAGTATTGGCAGGGTAGACAGCGAGAGAGGTTCCTCAAATAATTAAGAGGTCTCAAAGTCTTAATACTTCCATAGATTTTTCTCGTGCTTGTGCTGGTAGTTGTTCTTCGTATAAAGTCACATCAGGTCTAAGCATTCATCAGCAATCACAAAAAGGAATATCTCATTTGAAAGTGAATAAGGTGTCTGGATTGTACTGTTTTCAGCATTTGTCACAGTAAACTCTTTGAGTGGTTCAATGTACTTCCAATACTTTTTTACTTCATGCTTTTTGATGTAGTCAATCTATATTTTGAGTTATCACAGCTGAAAGTTTTCAGGCCTTTTCAAGTTGTGCTAAGCTTTTGTGAGTGATATTTGGCTGAACATTTCTACAGTCCATCTTTTGTCTGTAATATTCAAAAAATACTTTTGGTTCATTGTACAGACATGAGTGGCTGAGTAAATATTCAGGTTGATATTTTTCAAATTGGACATCATGCTGATTATACAGTCAGTCTTTACTCCTGAAATCTGGTACTCAGCTTTCTGTAGAAACTCCAGCTCATCAGAAAAAGACGATATGATTAGATTGATCTATCAAATCTTGGAATTGTTTTATTCTATTTTGAAAATCTGAATTATTCATTTTCTAATGATTGTTTTAGAATTTTAATTGCTATTTCAATTTGAATTCTATCTTTTGCCTTTTCTTCTTCGGACAAATCTTTATATGCAACTCTTTGATTTTCAAAAGATCAGGCTATTCAATTTCTTTCTAATCGTTTTTCGTGGACAATTTTCGACAATTCTTCAATTGTTTCTGCTGTGATTTTTTCTAAATCTTTTTCATACACCAAATCTACTGCAACTTTTGCTGCTTGGATATTTTCGTATTGCCAATTCTTTGGTAAGTCTTCAAATGCTGTATTTGCTATATCTACTGTATCTGTTCAATGTTTTTCGGTTCGCTTTTCATCTTCAGATTTTTCAATCATAGGTTTGTATGTTCAGTCATCTTGAAGTCTGTTTTTTCTCCATTCTTCATGAAAAGTTGATGCAACTTTTTGTATTATTTCAGATTTTTGTTCCATGAGGGTTATGTTATTTAAAATTAGTATAATTTTATATTATACAAAAATATTAGAATTTCAACATTGTCTCCTTTTTTAAAGTGAGAGGCCTGAAGGGCAGAGGGATTTTTTAATTTGCCTCCGGCGGGTTACTTTTGTCCAGAGCTACAAAAGTAACCCAAAAGGCTCTTCAAAAAATTTTTCAGTCATACTTTCTGTTAGTTGATTTGCTTAAGAATACGGAGAATCGTTCCATCCGATTCTACTGGACAGCTTTTGCATATTAATGGACAGTAATTTCAATAAATCTGACAAATGAAAAATTTTTGGCTCTTTCGAGCCGTTTTTGTTATTTGCAATAAAGACTCTCTCTGTTAGGAGAGGGGGTGAGGTTATTAACTCAAAAAACATGTTCTTTCGTGTGCATTATTATTCCAATTGTTTGAAAATTAGCATAAATGATTATAATTTTATTTCACAGTAATGTTTATAATATGGCGGATAAATTAATCGCTTAACTATTGACATTATATAAAATATAATTATAATTATGGATGTGCTAATGAATTACATTAATAATAACTAAATCCATAAAAAAATGGAAGTAATTGAACAACAAGTGCCTATCGTTGAAAAACGTATACGTTACAAGGCAAAAGATGGTACCGTATTTGATACCCAAGAAGAATGCGAAATGCATGAAATGATTCTTGAAGGGAAGGCAAAAATTTGTCCGGATTGTAAGGGTAAGGGAGAACGGTATGAGTGTAATGAAGTGCTAGATCCTGGATGGCATCCAGGCAGAGGTGAGGCTAGGTATTTGAAAGAAGAAAAATGGGGGAAGTGCTCTACTTGCCATGGGAAAGGCTATTTGGTGAAGAAAGTTAAAGTTACATGGGATTAGCACTTAATCGCTCATGAAGCTGGCTTAATTAAGTCAGCTTCTTTTGTATTAAAAATTTTATTTACTCAAAAAGCACCCTTTTTCATGAGAATTGATTACTCAAATTGCTTGTAGATAGGAGTAGATAATTACACTTCAGACGAATTTCATTCATTTTTTTTGTAAATCTTTTGAAATATTATCAGACCGTTTATTGGTGGTTTTTCAAGTTTCTTGGATGAGCTGTCAGTTCGTGAAAGTTTTTAGATATTCGTAGAAATTTCAAAATTCGTTTACAATATTTTTGAAAGTTTTTGCATTGTTTATACTGGCTTTAATTTTAAGTCTGTTTCTGATGATTCAAGGATTTTTCATTAGTTCGCTAATCTTGTTTTCATCATAATTACAGACCTTTTCAATATCAAAATTATCATAGGCTTTTTTGAAATTTTCTCTCTTATTCAGTACACATTCTCGCGATAATCCAGCTTGAAAAGATTCCAAAATCAGCATCTCAAAAAGATATTGATCATCAAATCTTGGAATTCATCGTTCATGGTCGTGATAATCAATATAGAGTGGATTTTTTGTATTACATCGTGTACATCTTTTTATCATTTTAGTAAGTCATTTCTTCTATATCAAAGATTTGGAAATTTAAAATTTGTGTAAATTAATCATTATTCTTTTTACATTTAAAAACAATTAATGTTCATTTATTCTGATATCAAGCATTTGCATATGCTTTATTTGAATTAGGATAATTTTGATCAGTGTATAAAATTGGTATATATCATCCATCTAACAACTTTTTTGTTAGTTCATGTACTAATTTAGCAGCATATCATTTTCATCTTTCTTCATCTGGAGTATAGACAAGTCATACTTTACCTGTTCAGTTGTCATTAATCTTATAATGTGCCATACTAACAATTTTATTATTACTATTCCTAAGTACGTAAAAATTTTCATCATTAATTTCTTTTTCTGCTGATTGTAGGCATTCAGTTTTTATCTGTTCTTCTGTTTTTGAACTATAATGACTTACATGGTCATCTTGAAATTCATTGAACTTACGAATATAATCTGCGATTAAATCTTTTTCTTCCTTCTTTGCTCTATCCAACCATCAATCGTTAGGTTTCGTATCTTTTAATTCTTCACATTTCATAAATCATAATTCAAAATAACTGGCTTTATCAACCAAATCAAAATTATCATCTATTAATGCATAATATAATTCTTTTTTACAAGTAAAATCCATCTTATCGTTTATCGGATACATATTTAGATACATTTCTATCAATTCTTCAATTTCTTTTAATTTTGATTTATCGAAATTATCCTTTGTCCAAATCCAAGGATTTGTCTCAGCACTTTCATTTGTTATTATATAATTTTCTCAATCACTCATTATTTTGGCATTTTCGTTATTTATTTTTTTTTCAAAAATAAAGAACCAATATTTGTCATTTTGGTAATTTTCACATTTAAAAATTTTATCATCTTTGGTGATTGTATTATATGAAGGGTAATGGCTGTTTAGTGTCTCCATTTTATTTATCTATATACTAAAAATTTAGTAAGTCATTTCTTCTACATCAAAGATTTGCAAATCTGAAAAATGTATATTTGTATCTATACCATATCCATCAAAATAATATTCGTTATTTTCTCAAATTGCATTTGCAAGATCTGGATTGGCATTAAAGTTTTTTAGATTTGTTTTACTGACAACACTGATAGTATAAACTTCTCTAAATCAATTTATTCATGTCCTATTTTCCTCATTTTCTTCTCATTTTACCAATAATATTATTTCTGAGTGTGGGATACCATTTTCGTCTGTATCAATTTCACGGATCAATCCTCAATCAAATTCTGCTCATAGTTTGAAAGCAATTCAGCGATATGGATCGTAATATATTGTATTAGTTCAATTGATGTAATTTGTTTGCAATACATCTCATAAAATAAAAGCTCAATCAAATCAATCTCTTAATTCTGGGTATATACTGAGTAAATTTTCATCATTCATGAAATCATAAGCTTCTTCAGTTGGTTCTCAAACAATTTCTCAATTTCTAAATTCTTGTATATCAATAATATTTCATTCTTCATCATATGTCGTCCAAGTTCATTCTTTTTTTCAATCGATATAAGTTCACTTTTCTCTTATTGCTCAATTATCGTAATATGAAATGAAGTCTTCTTCATTTTTATCATTTTCTATTTTGAAGAAATCATAAACATCTCAATTTGATGTCCAAATATGAAGTTTGTTTGGGCGTAATACAAATTGTGCACCAGATAAATTAAATTCATTTTCAGCATCCATTAACATTTCTGATTTACAAGCTTTTAAGTTTTGAACCATATTTTCTACAATAAACATGTTTCCACTTAAAGAAAAATTAGTAGATGATAGTTCATTACAAAATTTAGCAGATATTCAGTTATCAGAAATTGCCATAGAAACATTTACATCATAATTTCTTACATCTTGAACATCATTAAATCATACAAGATTTCGTGTTCAATAAAGGTCTTCTTTTGTTAATTTTTCACATTCATTTTTTATTGTAGCCCACGATGTATAATCTTGTTCTATTTGTGCTCACATAATGAAACATTCATTTCTGTAGACTTTTCAATCTATTCAGCAAACTGGTGCATAACGATCACTACAATTATTTGGGTTATAAGTATCGGTTGGTATGTTTACTGGTTTTAATTTTAAATCAGCATTATCTTTTCCTGAAACCCTACAATAATAATCATAATTGATTCATTCATAACTTACTTTTCCACTATATAAATACCAGTTATGTTCACTATTTTTTCATTCATAAAAATTTGATACATTTTCGAGATATTCTCATAGTTGATTTCTAACTTCATCCATACAATAAGTAGAGTATTTTTTTATCTTGTTTTTATTTGTAACAAACACTGTTACACAAACGATTCCAGCAATTACGATTAGTGCCAAGATGCATAAAAAGATTTTTTTTCAAGTTTTCATTTTTTTGAAATATAAATTAAAATAAATTAGTCATCGGCTATTTCATCACCGTATGATGCAGAAAGACTTCAATCAACAAAATCAGCTACACATTCGACATCCATTTTCCAATTACTTCAATCTTTTGTATATTTTACTACTCAATTTCTGACGAATGAAGCTCAACCTTCGCTTTCATCTCACCATTCAGTAGTGATATTTTCTGCTCAATCAACAAAATCAGCCATCCATCATTGTACATTTTCTTCACATCCAGCTAATCTTTCTTCTTCTGTGTCGATGTCTTCGAGATTTGGGTGAAAATTACATTCAGAAGTCATCAATATATCATCTCTACAACCTATTCCACTTGGGAACATACATTCTCCGTATTTTTCATCTGGTGCTGTGACTTGAGAATAAGTTCATCAATTATCTAGACAAAATTGAGCTGATTCGTTTACTTTTTCTTCACAATTTGTGTCGCATTGTGGACAATTGCAGTCGTATTTATTATAATTACATCCACCTAATGTCAAAGTAGCTAATCAAGCAATAGCTAAAATTCATAAATTTTTCATTTGTTAAATTTTATTAAAAGTTAAAATTTGATGGTTATTTGATACTTAATTTTTGTGTTTTTACAAGCTTATTTAATTAGTTGATGTTGCTTGTTTTTTCATTATTATAAATAATGATTTATATTATTAAATTTCTAAGATGGACGGTTTGGATGATGATGGAAATTTTCTTATAGATGAGATCAAGAATAAGTTATTGGATAGGGAAGAAAATTTGTCTAAGTTTGCTACCAAAAGCAGAGATAGTATCAGATTGATGCCAGAAAAGGATGATGTAAGACCTGCATTTTTTCATGATGCTGATACAATTCTCCATAGTAGTAGTTATTCTAGATATTTGGACAAGACACAAGTTTTTTCTTTTAGTGATAATGATCATATATCTAAAAGGATGATACATGTCCAATTGGTGTCTAAGATTGGTAGGACAATTTGAAGATGTTTAAATTTAAATGAGGACCTTATAGAAGCCATAGCATTGGGTCATGATATTTGACATACTCCAATATGACATACAGGGGAAAGATTTTTAAATGAAATATCTTTGAGAGAATTAGGTATCCCATTTATGCACAATATGCAAAGTGTCAGAACTTATATGGAAATTAAAAAGAAAAATTTGTCAGTGCAAGTACTTGATGGTATGATGTGCCATAATGGAGAAAAACTAGAGGAGTGTTATTATCCCGTTGATAAAACAAAAGAATCTTTTTTGAAAGATTATGAAGAATCATGGAAGAGTAAAGAATATGAAAAGACATTGAAACCAATGACACTTGAAGGTTGTATTGTCAGAATTAGTGATGTTATTGCTTATATTGGTAGAGATTTAGAGGATGCGATTATTTTAAATATTATCAAAAGAGAAGATATTCCTAAAGAAATAACAGATGTATTGTGAAACACAAATAGAGAGATTATTAATACAGTTATCTTGGATATAGTAAAAAATAGTTATGAAAAGGGTAAAATTATTATCAGTAAAAATATTTACGATACATTAAATAAATTATTAGAGTTTAACTACAAAAATGTTTATAGTAAATCTAATACGGACGAAAAGCTTGAATATTATAGAGAAGGTATGAATAAGATATACTATAAATATCTTGATGATTTAAATAATCATAATACTGATAGTAAGATATATACCGTATTTTTGGATGAAGATAAGAAAGAATATATGGAAAAAACAGATAATAGAAGAATTGTAATTGATTTTATTGCTGGTATGACTGATGATTTTTTCTTAGATGAAATTAAAAAAATTGATGAAAATTTATAGGTTTATAATTATTTTATTAAATCATTTTTCAAACAGTATGGTACAACTTCATTTTTAAGTGTATTTGATAGCATTTCTTTTCAATCTGAAGAATCATACCATTTGAAAGATTCTATTTCTTCAGATGTGTTTAGTACTCCTGCTAATAATCATCTATATTGGAAGACGTAGAAATGAATTGGAGTCTTACCATCACTAGTCGCAATTTCATCAAATTCCATAACTAATTCTATTTTTGAACTATCAAATATTGCTTCATCACCTAATTCTTCATGACACTCTCTTATGGCTGCGTCGATGGGCTTTTCTCATTGTTCAACTCTTCCGCCTATCATTTGATAGGTTGGTCTTTTTCTTGGCTTATCTATCAATAACTTTTTGTCTTTAAAGAACATTGTACCAACTACTTCCATATTATTTTATTCACAAAAAATAAATAATTATCTTCTTATAAGATGGTATTACTTTATATTAAAAAATCAAGATTCACTGAAATAAAAAAACAGGATATTTCTATCCTGTTTTATCGTTATTCTTTACTCTTTTAGTAAACGAATTGATAATTTGTTATTTCGTTTCCATTTTCTACGTTTGCTGCTACGAAATCTAATGTTTCAGGATTGTTTATATACAATACTTCAACTTCTGTATCATCTTGTAAAGTAACTTTAGTCAAAGTATAAATCATTCCATCTTCAATTCCAGATGCGATAACTTCTCTACTTGCCATTGTTGCATGTATTGGTAGTAATAATGAATGATCTAAATTTTCTGGATATGTGTATTCTCATGTAAGACTCTCTTTTGTGTCTTCATTGTAAACAGAATATGTGTATCATTTAGGGAAATGAGTATCAATAGTTTCTTCTAATTCTTCATTAGTTAAAGAAGTTTTTGCTCATTCTGGTAAAACTACATCGATGTTTTCATCTTCTACATTTTCTTCAGGCTCATTAACTTCTACAATAGAAACAGATTTATCAACCATATCAACCACACATTGAACATTTTTTGTAATTTTTTCTTCATCTATACCGTTTCAAATATTTACACGTCAATTCAAAACAAATGATGCTCATGCCTCTTCTTCTTTATCCCAGCTAATGCTGTAATCACTGATTCCGAAATATTCTGATACACTTCTTCAACATGCAAATATGCGTTCTTGTTCATTCTCTAAATTTACAGATTTATTACATCCTGTAAGTAATAATCCAGCTACTAATAGAGTAGTTAAAAGTCAGATTTTTTTCATGTTTGAATAAAATAAAAAAATAAAAATTTTTCGCCTGTATGATTAGGCTTTTGCACAAAAAAATCAAGTTAAAAATAAAAAAAAGACCTCTTAAAAGTTGAAGGCCTTTTTTATTTTTGATATTTCATGTAATTAATATCCCCAGTCGATTACAGTCCATTCTCCACCATCAGTTCTTCCAAGAATCCAATTGTAATCTGTATATTCAGAATCTGGTTCAAAAGCCATAGCTTCTTGTGGATCTACTGGGCTATGGAAGTTTGAATACAATACTAAAGCTTGAGAATATGGTGCATCAGATCTAAGTTGTACATTTGGTAATTCTTCTTGAGATTTTTCATCTCACGCATACCAAATTTTGTGCATTTCGCATTTTACTTCCCATTTGTTGTTGAATGTGTCCATAACGGCTGCTATAGCATCAGCTATATCTTGTTGAGAATAAATTTCAGAAGTACCATAATCTATTTCATATCATGCTTGTTCAGCATTAGGCTCTGCGTTTTCATCAACTGTATTGTACATGATGTCTCCAGGTTTACACTCTCATCTTTGATAAGCCCATTCTTCACAGTAAGATCCATCTTCGAACATACATAATCATGCACCATCTTCCAATTTTAAAGTTCCACCATTTTCTTGGCAGTAAACTGATGCAGGATTTGCAATTTCGTTTTTTTCCTCTTCAGGAGTGTTTGTTGTATTATTACATCCAGCTAATGTTGCTACAGCCAATAGAGCAACGATTCATAATGTTGTTTTTTTCATGATTTTAAATGAATAAAAAATAAAATTTTCGCACGTGTTATTATTTTTTTATTTGATAAAGTCAAGTCTTACTTGAAAATTAAGGATATTTTTATTTTTGGTAAAGTTTTTGTAATAAAGAAAAACAGGATATTCATATCCTGTTTTTTTGTATGTTGATTATAATATTTTATTTTATAAACCATTTGTTAATACAATCCAATCTTTGCCAGCAATTCTTCATAAATACCAGCTCCATCATTCTATATTTTTATCTGGTTCAAATGCTCAAGCCATTTCTTGGTTTGTATTTGGTATATAAAAATCTGAAGTAAATACTACACAATCTTCAACATCAGAATAGAAATTTTTACAGTAATTAAGATTTGCTGTAGATATTTCATCTCATAGGTAACTTAACTTTTTCATATCACATTTAATTTCCCATTCATTATTAAATATGTTCATGATTGCATTTGCTGCTGATTTTAAATCTTCCTCAGAATAAAGCTCAGAAGTTCAAAGCTCGAGTTCATATCAAGTCTGTAATTCATTTTGTTCATCAACTGTATTGTACATGATGTCTCCAGGTTTACATTCTCATCTTTGATAAGCCCATTCTTCACAGTAAGATCAATCTTTAAACATGCAAAGTCAAGCACCTTCTTCCAATTTTAAAGTACCACCATTTTCCTCACAGTAAACTGATGCGGGATTCGCAATCTCTACATTTTCATTAGGATTTTCTACAGGAGTTTTATTACATCCTGCTAATGTTGCTACAGCCAATAAAGCAACGATTCATAATGTTGTTTTTTTCATCAGACAAAATAAATAAAAAAATAAAAAAATTCCGCTTGTATGATTAAAATTATCTATAAAAAAATCAAGAGGAATTATATCTTTAACAATTTTAAACTAATTTATTTTCTTCTCATTTATCTAACATTAGATTTAATTGTTTTGCTAAGCGTTTAGGATCTGGGATATAAGATAGTTCTAAATTTTTTTTTCAATGCTCTCAAACTTCAGAATCTGTGTAAATATATAAATTCCCATATTGAAATATAGCACTTTTGATTCATTCTTTTGAGTGCTGGATAATTTTGATAGCATCTCTAGAAATATTCATGGTTTTCGTTTTAAAAAATCATTCTTGTTTGTGAGATACCACTCAATCTTTTGTACAAATGTCAAAATTCATTTCGTATTCAATAATCCTATACATAACTCTATTTAGTATTATGATAAATATTAAGTCCAATACTAATGCTCAAATAGCTATCGCAACTTGTCTATGTCATTCAGCTTTTGCTATTATAAAAGGAACAATAGCATTGAATATAAAAGTCAGAATATGGACAATGAAAGTTGTAAGCGTCCTTTTCAAAAATTTTTCAAAATTTTTCTGCTTCATCTCGGCTTTCGATGTATCATCTATATATTTTTTATCTGACTTGATTTGATAAATAATACTTGAAATAATACCTACTATCACATAAACACATCGTGATATGCATGTGTATGCATAATATATAGCAAGAATTCGGAATAATATTTTATGATTATTAAAAAGATGTACGTATAGTACATAAAACATACCATTTAGCACTAGAAGTCAAACAAATACCAAAAATAATGGTCAAATTAACTTTATTCGATGTCTTTTTACTAATATTACATTTCATTCTCCATATTTCTTTGTCGCTCAAAGTAATTCTTCAGCGTCAATTTTTGTGTCAAAAGATTTCAAAATTTTCATGTCGTTTTTTATTATTCAGATAATAAAGTAGGATTTATAATACATATTTTGTATGAGTTTTCAATTGGTTTAATGTGCTAGTGCTATTATTTATGATAATTTATTATGTATAAATAACTAATTTTAACTATTGATATAACAATATTAATTAAACTTGATAATAAATTTATATTGTTTATAGTGGTGCGGCTTAGTTATTTAATATATATAGTTATGAAGATACAATTATCTGAACATTTTGATTATAAAAAGTTATTGAGATTTACGGCACCAACCATGATTATGATGCTTTTTAATTCAATTTACTGAGTAGTAGATTGAGTTTTTGTGTCTAATTTTGTTTGAAAAGATGCATTTACTGCTGTAAATCTGACATTTCCTGTTTTGATCATGATAGCATCGTTTTGATTTATGGTTGGAAATGGATGAAGTGCTTTGATTTCAAAAACTTTAGGAGAAAAAAATTTGCCATTGGCTAGAAAATATTTTTCTATGTTGGTGCTTTTCATCATTATTTGTGGACTAGTTCTTAGTGTTGTATGATATTTTTCGATTGGGCCAATCATGAGTATGCTAAAAGCTTCATGAAATGTATTAACTGACTGTATATTGTATGGAAGAATATTATTCTTTGGCTTAGTTTTTTTTATGTTGCAGCATGCATTTCAGAGCTTTTTCATAGTAAATGAAAGACCTGATCTTTGACTAAAAGTCGCTGTAATTATGTGAGTAATGAATATGGTATTGGATTTTGTTTTCTTGTACCGGTTCAAAATGTGAATTTTGTGAGCTGCATTGGCAACAGTAATTGCACAGATGCTGTGAGCGGTAATCCCATTGATATATTTCTTTACAAACAAAAATTCAAAGTTACAATTTGTAAAAACATGATTGGAGTTTAAACCAATTTTGAAAAGTTGTATCAATGGAAGTAGTGAGATGCTAACTACATTTTCTATGTCATTGCTAAATATATTATTCAATTATCAGTTAATTAAATATTTCTGAAATGATTGAGTAGTGGCGTATGGAATTATAATGTATGTTTGATTTATTTTTACTGGAGTGTTCTTATGATATTCATTCTGATCAACTCCAATTATATGATACAACTATTGAGCAAAAAATTCAGAAGAACTGAAAAATGTATTGTTTAGAAGCTTGAAATTCTTGTGATTGGCTGCCATTATACTGACATTTTTGGCTGAAATTTTTTCGTGATCGCTTGCAAAAATATTTGTGAATTATGATCCAGAATTATTGACTTTTACTACTAGAGCAATTAGACTGTACGCAATATGATATATCGTCCAATGGATAAATATTTTTTGATCAGCATTTTTCACATGATTGAACAATTGACTTGTATCAGCGTGTATATCATTTCTGAGGATGTTTGTATTTCAATTAGTGATGATTTTTGCTATCCCATATTTCTTTGGTGGTGAATGGATTTGGCTTGCTACAGCTAGTGCTGAAATTTTGTGAATAATAGTGACTATCAGTTTCTTGGTTTCAAAGAGAAAGAAGTATGGATATGCTTAAAAGTTTTAACAAAAAACTCTTGACATTGTGTGTTAAATATTTATAACTATTTCCAGTAGATGAGAGCCCGGAAATTCCGAATGCTATTAGTCGATCAAGAATTATCGTTATAGCGGAGCCTCATCGAATTTTGGGTCACTGTCAATGTACAGTAAGCTTGCCGTGAAATGAAGAGATTAATCTGGTGTTTTCCTTAGCTGAAGGTTGCAAACATGTCAGGTGGTCAATGTCTCGAAGTAGAGTAGGATGTTGTACCACGAAGATTATTGGATTGACTGAAGATTTTCGTGCTGAGCGGTGGTCCCACCACCCGTAGTACTGGACTACGGTAGAGGAGGCGTCTTCCTGGCGCCTCCCCTTTTTTGATTTGAAAATATTAGTAGATAGTTATAAATATAAAAAAACAATTATATAAAATTATTAATACTTTACTTGTTTTTTTAACTCCGAAAATTATGTTTATTTATTTTTAATATTTTTGTTCGAAATGAAAAATATTTGAAAAATAAGAGAAGCGTTTGGAAAGTCACATAGTTCTTTGAAGTTGTTTTTGACTGTGATATTTATTGTGACATTGTTGGTGAGTAATGTTATTACTGGAAGACAGGTAGAATTTTTATTTTGAAGTGTGATGACATGAGCAATGTTAATTTTCCCAATTACATACATTTTGTCTGATGTTTTCAGTGAGGTTTATTGATATAGATGGAGTAGGGTTACTTGCTATTTGTGATTTGCTTGTAATTTGTTTATGTCGCTTGTTTTTATGGCTGTGATAAATATGAAAGCTCCGGCTTATTTTGAAAATGCTGGTGCTTATTCTATAGTTTTATGAAATACTTGGAGGATACTTATATCTAGTTTGCTTGCTTATGTTCTTTGAGATTTTGTGAATGATAAGATTTTTCAAAAAATGAAATTAAAACATCCAAAGGATAATAAATGATTTGGTTGGAGAGCTATACTTTCAAGTTTTGCATGAGAGACTGTAGATAGTGGAATTTTTATTCCGCTCGCTTTTTTAGGTACTATGCCTACTAAAACTCTTTTGATGATGATAGTGTTGCAAGTAGTAGTCAAAGTTGTGTATGAGATAGTTGTCTTACCATTAACGATTTTTGTTACAAAGAAAGTTCAAAAGTATGAAGATAAATTAATTTTATAAAAAAAGATAGCAAGATTGCATCTGTTCAAAATGTGTGACTGTTTAGTCAATATGGTTGGCTTATTATGTAAGTTATGATTTCTTTTTCATATTAAAAAATACGTCATGCGACTGGTTAATGTTTTGTTTGTTGATATTATGGTAATTTTCTAATTGCATTGAAATTTGTTGTGTTATTCATTATTTAATGTCGTATTGACGATTTCCCAATCATTGAAAATATTTATGTTTAATTTGCAAGATATTTTTTGTCAGGATTTATCTGATCAATTTATGTTTAATTTTATTAAATTATCATCTAAAATTCATTTACTTATCTGTGAGATTTTTGTCATGGTTATATTTGTGTTTGAGCAACCGGATAAGATAAAATCTCTTTTGTTGTGTAATATAAAATTTGAATCAACAATATATATTGAATGTGATAAATTTAATATATCATCGTCGTTATTGGCTGTAAATATATATCATAAGTTATCATCGTTGAATGTGATCCATGAATTTTCTTTGTACCTATAAAATGTATATCATAGTGTAGATTGGAATGTCTCGGCTGGATTGATTATGAAAGATTCTTTCATTTTATTACAATTTTGTGTATCTATAATGTTGTTACAGATGAATGTATCTACATATAATATTGGCTCGTTCTGGTAATATATGATTATTCATCATAAATCTTTTTTGGAATATACATCAGTATCATTTGAAAAATCAAATGATATAAGTTTATCAGTATAAAAAAATCTATTATTTGAAATAGATAGTTTGTAAGATGGAATTTTTATTTTTGATATTAGTAAAATTGGATATTTGTTAGTAATTTCGCTGATGTTCCCTTCAATCTCTACTTTTGTATCCAAATAATTATTTAAATTTATACTACTTTCTTTGAGTCAGAAACTTTCTATGGAATTACTTATTTTGTGTGTGTTTGTAGGGTAGTTATTATCGTAGGAAATGAATCAATTTACAGAAATTTTTTCTCAAATAAAATGGTCAATATGTTGCTTTGTATCGGCCTTGTTTAGTATGATTATAATAATTAAAAATGAAAGTATTATGATACCGGTTATTATTAGCCGAATATTTTTCGATTTTTTTTCTTTTTTCTGGTATAAGAAATTTTTAATATCCATTTGAAAAATTTTCAATAAACAAATATTTTATAGAAGATGAATTTTATATAAATTAATATTAAAAGCAAGTAAAGTGAAAAGTTGCAATTATCTATTATGATTATTAAGCAAAAAATCCTAGTATAACTAGGATCTTCTGTTGATCTTGCCTTTAAAAATATTTTTCGGAAATTATTTTCCGAATACTTCTTTGAGTTTCAATGTCGGCTGGTTCTTGTACATAACCTATGCTTAAATAAGAGCATCCTAATGGTTGCACCATTATGAAGCTTTGTCCATTGCAATACACAGCTGCTTCTGTTGTGTAATAGCAATCATCCCTTTTGAATTGGAGCCTTTCAGCTGTTTTTTTGAATTCGACGGGGTGCTTGTCTGTCAAAATTCGATTTGCAATGTCTGAAGAAACTCGCACAAGTCCTTTTACTTCAATTTTTTTACTTTTTTTTGGCATATAAGAGTTATTTAATGTTTTTACCCAGCACTTTGCTGGATTTTCGGAGACTAATTATAAAGAATTGTCTTGCTATTTCAATAAATATTTAGAAAAAAGCTATCCTATAGATTCTAGGATAGCTTTGCTAGATCGGTTTCATTTCTTCTCTTTTTTTACTTTTTTGTTGCGTTTACTGTTCTTTTTTTTCAAGAATCTTTTAGTGTTCCTTTCGGCTTTTTTACGGGCGTTGCATTTTCTCATTTTTTAACACCTCCTTTCAATGCTTTTTTAGATTGTTTTATTTCTGTTTCTTTTTTATCGCTTTTTTCTGGTAAATTATTGTTATCTGTTCTTATACAGTCTACTAATAAATAGATTATTGGTAATAAACCGAATGTATTAAATATAAAAATACAAATAAATCGTCATAATTCTTTTTGTTGTCCTGCTTTGTATAGTGCGATTCATTTTCGAACCAATTCCCAAGCAACTAGAAAAGCGAGAAATGGGAATATGGTTTTTAATATAATAAATTTTGGTATTAAAAACATGTTTATTATTTAATAATTAAAAATTAGCTAAAAAGTCAGTATCAATGTTCTCAAGTTAGTATTCTACCTTGAGTTGTTTTGTCTATTTTTCACATTTTCAAAAGCAGTGGCTCTATATCTTCTTCTACTCATTTTTCAGTCATTCAAAGCTGAATTGCTATAGATTTCAGACCTAAAGGTCTATTTGCTTCTCTCAATATATTCAAATATTTTTCGTGTAGAGGTGTCATTCATCAGTCAGAGATTTTGCTGTGTTTCAAAAAATCTTTCCACATCTCTTGTGTGAATTCTTTTTTTCAGTTGTACTTAGTAACAAAGAAGTCTCTGATTTTGATGCACAAATTATGAATTTCTCTTGGTACTGAATCTACTTTTTTCTGTATTTCATCCAATAGTTCATCTTTTACAGGCACTCAATATTTTTCCAAATATTTCTTTAATATTTGCTTCTTTTCATCCACATTATAATCCATGAAATGGAAATCGTAGACGAATCTATTTTTCATAGGTTTACTCAAGGCTTCTGGTTTTGTCGTCGCTCAAATGAGAGTAAACTTATTAATAGGTATCCTAACATTTCATCATTCAGGCATAACCATATCAATTACAAAATCTTCCATAGCTATGTACAAAACTTCTTCCACATTTGGTCTGAGTCTGTGTATTTCATCGATAAACAAAATATCTCATTCATCTAAATTATTCAAGATGCTTACTATTTCAGCAGGTTTTGTGATGGCATAACCCGTTACTGCTTTCATAGAGACATGATTGTGCTTTGAAATGATATGTGCCATTGTCGTTTTTCAGAATCCACTTGGACCAGAAAATAATATGTGTCACATAGTGCTATTTCTCGTTTCAGCACTTTCCATGGCAGTGTGCAAAACTGATTTGATATGTTCTTGACCAATAAAATTTTCGAAAGTATCTGGCCTAAAACTTTCATCTTCAAGCTGTATTGTATCTATGTTTATTTTTTTAACTTCCATATACAAATCTACAAACTAAATTTATTTTTATTTGTCATTCTGAACGAAGTGAAGAATCTTATTATTTTTTTTTATTTTAGATTCTTCGGCCAAGGCCTCAGAATGACATTGTGTTTTAAATCTGAGTAATTTTATAATATGCACTTGTTCCTTCAACTCATGAAATTTCATATGTCTTGTCTGTAAATCTTAATTTTCATTCTATTACATAATTGTTCATTACCATGAAGTTTATTGTTCCAATTTTTTCATCAGTAGCTACATCAAACATATCTCCATACCATACAAATCCATTTGAATAATAAGATGTTTCTTTTGATTTTACGATTTTGTATCTATTTCACATTACTTCTATGTATCACAAATCTAATGCTCATTGTTTCAAAAGAGATGTATTGATATATATGTTTGCAACTTTTCAATTTTCCAATACTGATCCGGAAACTGTGCTAATTACCTGATCTGAAATTCTATTATTATTCAAATTGTTCAACATTTTGTATCTTACATTGAATTTATACAAGAATAATGCCACTTCATATCTACTAATTGGTGTATCAAAAGTTGTTGTATCAGCAGCTGTCACAAGTCATAATTCTTCTGCTTTTTCAAAATAATTTTTCCACCATGGAGTAGTAGTTTCATCCAAAGTTTTTCATTCAAACATCCTAATCAATGCTACGATGAATGTAGATTTATTCATATTTTCATATGGATTGAATTTTCAATTTGATCATTTGATTAATCATTTTTTACAAACATTTACTATGTGTTGTTGCGATTCTTCAAATAAAACATTTATATCTGTGAAATTACACTCGTTTGGTAAATAATTATTACTTGTTCATAGTCCAAGCATATCAGATAATTTGTCAAATATTTTTGCTCATCATTCTCTAGTGAATACATCAAATGGTTTGAAATCAGCTACTGTCTTGTATATTGTGAGTCAATTATCGTACATCCAGTAAATAGCTTCAGCTAATTCAGGATCAGTTGAAGGATCAATTCCTCAAACTAATGTTCATAAATTATCAATTACAGTTTGTGAATCGATAACTCAAGTTTTATTATTTTCAATTCATGCCATAGCATTTAGAGCTAATTGTTTCATTTGATTATTTTCCATAATCGTCCTCATCCTGTAAACCATGAGAGCTATTTCATACCTTGTCAAATCGTGATCAAATTCATTTATATTTTCTATATTAGTTAAACCTATCATTTTTCATTTATTATAATACTGTTCTCGTCGTGGAGTCTGCAATTCATAAGACATCTTTCCTTCAATCATCCTAATTAATACAGCCATAGCTTGAGCTTTTGTCAGATTTTCTCTTGGTAAATATTTTCAATTCGAACCTTGGAAAAGTCACCATTTACAAACATTAGCTATATGACTTGATAGAGTAGGATTAAATAAATTAGAATCTTCAAAAGTACAAGCAGTATTTTTTGTTACACCAGTATCTAAACCAAATACATTATATGCTTGTCATATGATTTTTGCAGCTTCTTCACGAGTCAATAAATCATACATCCTATAATCTCCAGAATTATTGTACATTGTTAGTCAATTATTATACATCCATGACAAAGCCAAAGCAAATTCTTCTTCAAAGGTTAAGTTGCTTCATGTCGCAGGAGTAAAAGTTCAGGTGTTTGTGTCTCATGTATTTATGTTTCAAGTAGCAGTATCTCAAGTACTATTTGCTCATGTGTTTGATGCTCAAGTATCTACATATCCAGATACATAAATAGTTTTCGTTCCAGTATCAATCAAAATCTGAGGCTCTTGAGTGGTATCTCAAGTATCTTTAGTTGTTGATACTGTCAGAGTGGCTCAAGTTGATTCATTATCGCCACTATCAGCAAAAATATAGTTTGGAATGAGTAAGCATAATGCGAATAAAGCAAAGATTAGTACAAAATTTCTTCTTTTCATTTTTTTTTGTAAAATATAAGTAAATATACAAAAATCTATACATTATATACCTATATAATCAAGGTGAAAGATATTTCAATATAAAATTTGATTAAAAAAAAGAGCGGCTTTGCTTTAAAGTCGCTCATAGGGTTAGTTGATTTGGATGGTTTTTGTGCCCGGATTCAAAATCTGTTCAAGAATACTTACTCTGTATTTTGAATCCTCACAATTACACCCAATCATTTTTTCGAATTCTAGGATCTTTTGCCATTTTTGCAAACAATCCTGGATTTCTTTTTTCAGTGTCCCTTCAAGTTTACCTTGAACCAAAAGTTGGTGATGCCTAAATGCTTTGTAAACGCATTCAATGAATGGGTGATATGAAATACTTCTCATCATTTTCAACCCTTTCAGTTTGTTCTCTTTTTCTTTAGAGTTTAGGAACAAATGCATACCGTCTGTGAAACTCTTTCTGGAGCAAATTTCATCCAGAATGACCTCTTTTTTATCTTCATTGCCATATTTTTCGGCAAATTTGATTAGAGATCTAACAGAGGCTTTTCTCAGATAGGTTTGAAATACTGTTTCATAGTCATTTTCGGAAACCTTTCCTTTTTGTCCAAGTAGTAGAACGAGATCTTCAACTTCTAGGTTTATGACTGTTTCTTTGGGGTCTCTACCAAATCGGTACATTAAATCAGCCATTTTTTCTGCTAGAGAGTTTTGTCTTTTTTCTTTGTGGGGACATTTTCTGCGGAATTTGTCTTTTTTGCCCATATTATTGTTTTTTGTTGGTTTCTTATATGATAAGTATATCAATCAAACAATATAAGTCAATAGAAAAATTTAACAAAATTTTGTGTTGAAAAATCATCAATCATGAGTATATAATTATTTTACCACCTAAAAAATATCAATGAAACTAATTTTCGTGACTTGATGAGTAATTTCTGGTTTAGGTAAAGGAATTACAGCGGCTTCAATTGGAAGATTGTTAAAGTCTGCTGGCTACAAAGTGACAATGGGAAAAATGGATCCTTATCTGCAAATTGATGCAGGGACAATGTCTCCATACGAACATGGAGAGACTTTTGTCACAAATGATTGATTTGAGACAGACTTGGATTTGGGACATTATGAGAGATTTATAGATGAGGAATTGACTAGATATTCTAGCGCTACAACCGGTCAGATCTACTTATCAGTAATGAAAAGAGAAAGAAGATGAGATTATCTTTGAAAAACAGTTCAAGTAATTCCGCATGTCACGAATGAAGTAAAACGCAGAATTCAAAAAATAGCGAATTGAAGTGATGTTGCAATCATTGAAATTGGTGGTACAGTCTGAGATATTGAATGACCTCATTTTATTGAGACTATGAGGCAACTCAGATATGAATTGGGAAAAGAAAATGTTCTTTTTGTCCATGTGGCTCCAATTGTCACAGTCACTACTTCTGGAGAAATGAAGACAAAAGCGATTCAGCATTCAATCATAAAACTCAGAGAACTTGGAATACAGGCAGATATATTAATTTGTAGGACAAATCGTCCATTGGAAGATTGATTAAAGAAAAAGTTATCAATGTTTTGTGATATGTCGAAAGATTCAATAATCGAAAATTTAGATCAAAATATTTATGAGCTTCCAATTTCGTTCCAAAATCAATGATTGGATGGTTTGATTATAAAAAAATTATTTAATGAGGATAAAAGATCTGATTTAACTGAATGGAAAAATCTTCTTTATAAACTTCAAAATCCACAAAAAGACATTACAATTGCTTTAGCATGAAAATATACACATTTAGATGATTCATATATCAGCGTGGTAGAGGCTTTAAAACATGCATGAGCATATTATGATGCAAAGGTAAACTTAGAACGAATCGATACTGAAAAATATGAATCCGAATGACGAGAAGATAATTTGAGAAATTTATGTAATCAAAAAAATATTGCTTGAATCGTTGTGCCAGGTGGATTCGGAGATAGGGGAGTTGAGTGAATGATAAATTTGGCTAATTTCTGTAGAGAGAAAAATATTCCATATTTGTGATTGTGTCTTTGATTACAAGTAGCAACAATTGCTTTTGCAAGATCAGTGTGCCAATTACCCAAAGCTAATAGTTGAGAATTTACTCCAGATAATGAATTTAATGTGGTAGATATAATGGAAAGCCAAAAGCAAATCACAAACAAATGATGAACAATGCGTCTGGGATCTTATGATGCTATTTTGACACCAAATACAAAAGTTTGGCATTTGTACAAAGAATTTAATCAAATTGATTTAGCTAAAAATTTAGTGAAGGAGAGGCATAGACATAGATTTGAAGTAAATCCAAAATTTCATGAAATTCTATCAGAAAATTGACTTGTATTCTCTTGAAAATCTCCAGATTGAAGTCTTGTAGAATTTATTGAATTACCTGAACACAAATATTTTGTTGCAACGCAGGCACACCCAGAATTTAAATCTAGATTAAATAGGCCACATCCATTGTTTTTGTGACTTATTAAAGCTTGTTTGGGTATTTAAATTTCGTGACTTATTGTTTATAGAAATTTAATGTAAAAGTCTTGTAAAATTTGACAAGAAAAATTTTCTGATTATAATTAGTTTATCTAATTTATATTTAATTTTGAAAAAATGAAAAATCTTATAAACAAAGTTTGTAATCATGGTAAAAAAATCACTATTCATTTAAAAAGGCATCATAGAAAGTATTTGTTTGTAGCTTTATGTAGTGGAATTTTAGCGTTGATTTTTATGTGGCATAGTACAGTTACATATTGACAGGTCTCTTTGAATATAGGAACTAAACCTGGTGCAGAATGATGAGTGTCTTGAAATATTGCTTGAGGAACAGTTGTTGTTGAATATATATCTGGAGATATTGTATATGAAGATACAAATTGATTACAATTTACAGGTATTTGAACTATAAAAATTATTAGTGGAACTACTGTTATAGCAATGTTAGACAGAAATTTATGAGCATTGAAACCATGAACATGATGCTCTTTGGATGATTCATGAGCTTGTTGATATCATTTCCAATGGGGAAATAATTATTGATTTAATATCTTTGATGATATTACTGAAAATGTGAAAAATTATGATTTAGTAAATGTTGATACTAGTAATAATTGACCAGCTAATTATTATGTGTCTTGAACTTTCATAACGGATTCTACTTGATGAAATGCTTATGATCGGTCTATTGTTAGAAATGATAACTTATGGTGATGAAGTGGTGATTTTAATAGTAATTGGCAACTTCCAATATTAAATGTGGCTGATAGACAATGACCTTGTCCTGATGGGTTTCATATACCAAGTAAGTGAGAATGGTTAAATGTTATTGAAATGATATGAAATGATGCAGATAAGTTTCGTAATACTTTATTAATGCCAACAGCATGATATCGTCAATATGATGATGGCGTGGTAAGAGAATCATCTGGTTATTATGATGAGAATCAAATTTATTGAGATCGTTTGTGGTCATCTTCGCCTAATTCTTCAGATGATAGAATGGCAAATAATTTGTTTTTTGATGGAGTACGTCGAGGGGTTAGCAATAATTGATGACGTTCAAATGGTTTTTCTATTCGTTGTTTTCAAAATACATGAGATGATATTTCACCTACTTGTAATGTTTTATATAGTACAACAGGAACAACTAGTCATGATGTTGTCGCATATTTAACTTGATGTAGTGAATTTATTACATGAACAAGTTTACAGCATGTTTTTCATGAAACATGAACATATACTTTTGAATTCCAAGATTTATTTGGTAATACGTGATCTGCTAATGCAACGGTGACTTGGATTGAAAGAGGTGATACTTATGAAAATGCGAAGTCTTTGTACAATGAATATAAAGAAATAACATGTAGTGGAAGTTATAATTCTGGTTGATTTGATTCGCAATTTTCAATATATTTAAATAGTTGAATGTTGAGTCAAAGATCTTCAAATACTTATAGTTGAAAAACAAATGTTGATTATTTGTTAGCAAAAGATGATTTAATGTGTCTTTGGTGAGATTCTTATTGAAAGTGATATTGAGTTTGTACAGATTATAATTTTAATATAGAAAGTATTATGTGAAGCATGTTCCCTATGAGTACAGGTAATGATTCTGTATCCTGTGAAATATGATTACAAGATACTGGATTATTTGTTTTTCCTGATGATATAACATTTAATATTGTTGGTCAAAATAATTTTGCTTTGTCATGAATGTTCCATAATTCTGCAAATAGTTTTTGAGTAGATTCTTTTTATATAAAAATTCCGGAAAGTTTTGATGTTTGAGAAGCGGTAGATTTTTCTGTAAGGGCAATGAAAGATGGAAAAACTTTTACATGATTTTTTGGATTGATATTCATATCCTTGAAAGATGAAGATGGAAATGATGTTAAAGAAAAATATTATACATTGTCAGATGGTGCTTATTATCAGTTTATATCAGATGATTTATGAAAAAAGACGTTTGAAGACTGATTAATTGTCAAAAAAGAATGAAAATATATTTTAAGAGTTGATAGTATATATTGATGAATGTGAGATTTTGAGATTGTTGTTGGTGAAAGAAATGATGAAGATGATAATGAAGATAATGATGATTTTGAATATGATACATTAAAATTTAATCCTTATTTTTCAGATGAAGATAATATGGCATATCAATATGCTTATCATTATTGAATTACAACGACAAGTAGTATTAAAAATGCAAATATGTATAGTGGATTAAATAGAATTGCTATGGCAAAGATGCTTTCTAATTATGCTGAAAATGTATTATGAATGGATGATTTTGATACAAGTAGAAACTGTAAGTTTGCTGATGTATCAACTTCTTTAGATGCAAGTTATGATTATTGAGTTACAAAAGCATGTCAATTGTGAATAATGTGAGTTAATGTGCCAAATAATAGATTTTATCCAAATTGACGAGTAACAAGAGCAGAATTTGCTACAGCATTATCTAGATTGTTGTATAATACGGAAGATGGAGTAGATAACTATTATACTACACATATAAATAAATTGAGAAGAGAATGAATAATAACTAATACAAATCCTCAATTATGGGAAAAAAGGTGATTTGTTATGCTTATGCTTATGAGAGCAGGAGAAATATATGACGATTAATTATTTCTGAATCCTTTGTAAAATTCATGAATAAGTTTCTGGATCTAATGGTGATGGTATTCAATCTGTTATGGTTGACATCACCATTTTTTCCAAAGTAATATTTATTCAAGTATCAATTTTTTCAATTTTTAATCATGCTGTCAATGAGATATAAGTTGGCACTGTCCTTTTATTTAAAGCATAATCGAAAATATGATCGTAATTTCATCCTGGAGTTGTTTTTCATCGTGCTTGATCAAAAATAAAATTTCAGAATGAGTAAAATATGTATTTTCAATTATAAGTTTCATATTCTCATGGTACGTGCGAGTGTCATCATAAAATTAAATCAGCTCAAGCATCGATTAGTGAATGTGCAAGTCTTTTTTGTTCTGCATTTGGAGAAATTCTGTATTCTGCTCATCGATGCAATGATAATATTTTTGCATCACATCCGGTTTCTCACATTAAAGCTAAATCTTCTTTAATTATTTTTTCATCTGTTTTGTTTCGTGATATTTTTCATGCTCAAACTTTTACATATTGTCATTCATATGAATATGCTCATATACAAATTTTAATTCAATTTTTTTCATAAACAGCAAATTTTCTACTTTCTTCTGGTGATGTTCAAGCACCTGCTCGTAAAATGTTATTTGTATCCAAAATTTCTTTTGTTTGGACGACTCAATCATAAGTTGTATTTATTGTATGATTGTTTGCTAAAGAAAGTACCATTGCATGGTCTTGTTTGAGTTGTAATAAAGTTTCTATATTTTTTGGATTTGATCTAAATGTGAATCATCATTTTTGGATGTCATTATCTTTTTCGTTGAATAAACTTTCCAAGTTAAAGAATAGTAAACAGTTGTCTCAACTACAATTTTCAAATGATGTGACTGGATTGTAATTTCATTCTTTGAAAATGCGGTCATATCATTCTTTTTTTGCAAAATATCATATATTTCTAGATAGCATAATGTCTCATCACGCTACTAAATATACTCTTTTTTTTGCTGGTTTAAAGATTGCAACAATATTTGAGTATATTTTAGAAATTTCAGAATTTCAGTTTTGTATTTTGTCAGAATCGTATCAAAATGTAGAAAATATAATTAAAAATATTGAAATAATAATCAAAATTGTGCTTATAATTGCATTTTTTTTCATATGTTATTGTTCAATTGTATATAAATATTTTTATTTTTAATAAAATTGTGTGTCTTATATTGATTGCATGAAAATTTACAACAAAATTTAATATTTTTATTTGAATTTATTTATAGTTTTGATTGAGCGTTGTGTAATAGGGGATTGTAGTAGTTGAATAGTAGTGAAATAATTTCAGGAGTTCCTAATCTTTCTGCTCAAATTCACATTGAAGCTAATCAATCTATTACAAGATTACATCTTGTATCTAACATATTTTTGTGCTTTTGAAAACTTCTATACCTTTGTACTATCTTTTCTACATCATCTTTTGCGTTTAATGTATCTAGTAATTTTGTTATTCGCGATTTTTTTATACTAGATTCGTCTTGTTCTCATTCGTAGTATGGCACAATGATGTAAAAAGATTTTTCGTAAATTAATCACTGTTTGCTGTCTATATTTTGTAAAAATGATAAATATGCATCTCATGATTCTTTTAAAATAGGATTTGTAATTTTTGAAATATTTTTTTCTATGTATGAAAGATATCTTGATAAATCTAAGTAATTATTGCGTACGATAATTTGGATAGGAAATCATAGTCCGTTTAAAAACCTTTTATATTGTTCTAATATTATTTGTATATCTTCAGAGTTTTTTAAATCTAGATTTATCCCTTCAATTTTCAAAATACATCTAAGTCATCAATCTTTTAAAATAATTGTTTCACTTTTTATTTCAGAAATTGGTAACATGGTTTCTGTATTGAACATGTTTTCAGGTTTTGTTTTTTGTATTTGTGTTTGTTCTCATAGATTAAATAATGCCATTTGTATTTATTTTTATTTAAAAGAATTATCAAATATTTAATTGAGTTTGTATAGTGTTATGGTATCATAAATCTTGTGTGTTTTCATTTTCAAATCGGAATAAGAAACTTACAACTATTCGAGATAGTCATATAACTACTAAAGCAATGACTACTCATTTTATTATTTGTGTTGCTGTCGTAATACCAGCCTCATCTTTTTTGAAGAATATCATGTAAAATGCAAATATTAATAGTATTAATGATATTAAGCTTATAAATGAAAGTAATAAATTTACAATTGTTTTTAAGTAAAATAATATTGAAGGTCATTCGCTTCACATATACATTGCTGTATTTGGCATAAATATTTTTAAGATTCGATTTAATCAGTTTTTTGAATCTGGTGTATTTAAATCGTCGTTTATGATTTCTTCTTTTATAATTGTAGATATATCTATATCTACAGGAGTATTTTCTCAAGGTACAGTTATTTCAGTATATGGAAAATTTTGTGCTGAAAATCACATTCATATAAATGAACCGAGAGTAACTAAACTAAATGTTAATTTTTTTATTGTTTTCATGTTTTTTTGTTATTTATAAAATTATGCAGTTATTGTATTTATTAGTCGTAATACAAAGCTTATTATTAACCAACTCAATCAAATTCCAGCTATGGCAATAAATGCATTTTTTACTCATTTTAATCATTTTTTCATTTTTGAGTCATCTCCAGCAGCAGTCAAGATCATAAATCCGTGGAGTATGAGATAAATTAGTGCTACAACTCATAAAAGTCATAGTAAATAGTTTACAACATTTTGTATGACTTTAAGTATTTTTCTCAAAGCATCTGAATATTCTGTTATCTCTTGATCTGTTCACACTAGTCATGAAAGTTGAGGATTACTTTCATCTTCTCAAATAATAATATGTCATATTCATACTTCAATTGGATTCATATCAATAGGTGTTCCATTGTAGTTTGTGTCCAGTACTTTTAAAATATTCCTGTTGTATATGTTTTGATTGTGTATAGAAAATCATCATTCTTGTGCTGACACAAAACATAAATTCATAATTATACTTACTGATACTATTAATGTAGTCACTATAAATTTTTTCATATTTTATTGTTTATTTGTAAATATATCTTATATATATTCTATTCAAAAAAAAATTTTTTGCAAATTTTATGCTTGAAAATAATATTTTATTCATTATAAGTGCAAAGATTGTGTTTTGCATATTGACTTTTATAAAAATTAATATTTAATTATGAAAAAAAATTTGTTTCTTTTGTTTAGTTTTTATTTTTTTGTTTTACAATCTGTGTTTGTGTGATTATTACGATGAGAAGCTAAGTTCTTTTGGTTGGCTTTAGTAAATTGTGTGTTTATTTGTTTGATAGCAATTTTTGCGAAAGATGGTAGTTCATCAGTAGAGGAAAAATCACAATGAAGATATGAAAGTGCGATGAAGAAAGAATCAGAATTTAAAATAAATCATTTTTGGATTTTCTTAATATCTTTTTTGTTTGGAATATTAGTTGTCTTTTGGTTGAAAGATGTCGCTTTATATCTGAGAGTTTGAGCTGGAATACTTTGAGCAATGATAGTGTTTTTATTTGGTGGATTGATATTTAATTATAAAGCATTTCGTGTTTGGGAATGAAAGTTTTATTTAATTCTATTGATTTTGGCTTTAATACGGTCAATTATTAGGTTATTAAATATAGATTTTTCAGTATTTAAATTTACATCAGAGGAAGAAGTTAATGGCTTATCATGAGAAGTTGTTGAAGAAAATATAATGATCCCAGAAGAGGATGTAATTGTTGATACTACTAATACTGGAGATGTTTTAACTTGAGTAGAGGAGGAAATTCCTGATGAAATATGAGGATTAGCTGAAATTTTTTGAGAAAATGTGGATTTGGATTCATCAGCAACTTTTGCTGATGTAATTAAGTATTTATTAAAGGATGAAACGTTGAGTGTAAAGACAAACATAGCATTTACTTATGTTTCAAAAACTAATGAGCTTTATCCTTATTTCAAGACAGCTCAAGAAAAATCTATGATATGAAAAGATACGGATCCAAATTGAGTACTTTCATGTGAAACGTATGTTACAATGATGTGATTGGCAGAGGAATGGAATGTCTGAAAATATACTGATATAAAACAAGCATATCGAAATTATGCAAAGAATCATTGATTATTACCTGGTTGTGATTATTGAAAATATGTGACATTCCGTGATATTATTAATTAAAGATTTAGGAAATTTATTCATTATTCATTTTTAATTATACTATATCATTTTTATAAATTTTTGGTTAAGAAAATTCGTCATTTTTGGCGAATTTTTTTGATATTAGAAAATTTGATGTATAATTAATTTTGTATTATTTTATGTGTAAGCCCTTTGGTGATGTGAAAAATAAAAAGATTAATAGAAAAAGATCCAAGAAAATTTAAAAGAACATTGCTTTTTTCGTTAATTGCACTATCTTTGTGTGCATTTCTTTTTTTGCCAAATGTAGTATGTGCGGATTGAATTAGTAGTTTGTTGGATAACGAAATGCATGCTAGAGATTTAAATCAATTGATAAAAACTATTTCTCATGTCGTATATATATTTATTTGGCCATGTTTAGCGGTAGCTGGTGCAGCATTGGATAATTCTTTGATTTATGGTTCTTTTTTACATTTGGATGCAGCGCTTTGGAATATATGGAATATTATGAAAAACTTGGCCAATTTTGCATTAGGCTTTGTATTTATTTTTACAATAGTAAAAAATCTTTTTGTATGATCTTTTGGGGGATCTAGTAATGATCCTATACAGGGTGCTAAAAAAGTAATTGAAAAAACTTTGATATCGTGAGTGCTGGTGCAGATGAGTTGGTTTATTGTAGCAGCACTTATTGATTTATCTACGATACTGATATATGCTATTTGATGAATACCATTATCAATGCTTTGATCATATGATAATGAAGTAGCAGATGTACCAATTATGAAATTAAACGTTGTAATGGATGAAGACGATTTTTCTTATTATTATAGTTATGGGTGACATAATTATTCACCATGTTTTGTCGCGAATAAGCAGGGTGATGTTGATAGTGGAAAAAATGTTTCTTTGGAGTGACTTGAATGAACAGAGTATATAGTATGAAGAGAAAGACTATATATGTCAGACTGAACAACGGAATTTGAATCATGATATTGTTCATTGTACTGATACTTATACAGGTTTAAGGAATCTGTTTGATATTCAGGATACGATGACTCGTTGTGATCAAATCAAGAATATTATGCTAAATTTAAAGACTATTTGGGTAGACTAGGATCAGGAGATGTATTAGCCCAAAGAGATAGCTGTTATTTTATAAATGCATATAATAAGGAATATAACAAAGAAACGTGTGAAGAAATTTGTCCTGAATTCTGAGAGGTAGCTTATACAGATGATATATTTACGGAATCTGAAAATGGATTTAAATTGAAAGATTTGATGGAAAAATCTAAATGATGGGTCTGACCTTTTGTAACTATGTATTCTTCAATACTTAGGTACCAGGAATTGGTTATGAATCCTGATAGTGGATCTGTAATGTGAACTTTATTTGGATTTATAATAAATACATCTTTTGCATTGATTTTGTTTATACCGGTAGCTGTATTGATGGTTTTGTTGATTATTAGGATATGATTACTATGGATTGTGGTCGCGGTATCCCCGGTATTAATTTTGGTTTATTATGGTCCGATTGATGGTAAATTGTGAGATGATATTAAAAATTTCTTTAAAAAAAGTAAATTAGGAATTAACGATATAATTAAGTTGATATTTTTACCTGTAGTTGTAGTTTTTGCGGTAAGCTTATGTATTGTATTTTTGTCTACATTATTTAACTCGAAATCAAATTATGATGATGCATCACAAACTCTGTCTGCATTTTGAATAGAGAAGGTACAATCTAATGAAGAGCCGTCAGATGTAAATAATTGAAATAATGATGAATCAAACTGTGCAACGACTGATAAGAATATGAGCAGTGAAACTTATTCTGTTTTGTGATTAGTAACAATAAAAATAAATGCACAAAATTATAATCATTGAAAAGATCTATTTGTTTGGGTTTTGACGGAATTGTTGGCAACATGAATAGTCCGGTTCTTTATGAAGTTTGCGATTTCCACGATGTCGGAAAAGTGAAAGGAATTGATGGGTACTGCAGAAAAATTCGTTACAACAATACCTCTTATTCCACTACCTGGAGTAGAATGAAAGGTTTGATTACATGCTCTTGGTATTGGTGAATGAAATGATGGTAAAATGATAAGAAATCTTGATAGTAAAGTCCGTCAGTTAACTCGTGCTGATGATCAAGATAAGGCATTGAGAAGAAGATTTGATGGATGAGATAATGATAACTGAAATGATAGAGGATCATCTACATCTTTCGTAGATGCAGTTAATTATATTAGGAATAATTCTGGCGTAACATATGATAAATTGGATCAAAAATATCAAGATGCTTTAGCAAGTATGTGATATAATTCTGATAATTTTAGCGATCTTTCTGGGGCTGTTACAGCATCTAATTATTGAAATTTACTTGCAACAGTACCATCGTGAAATTGATCGCAATGACATACTAATAGTGATGCAGTAACATATACTAGCGCGCAATTGGATGCAGCTGTAAAAACCGATGAAACATGGAGAAAACGGGCAAGTGGTATGGTTGCTTGAGCCGTACAGACAAGTGATTGAGTATTTATGGTTGACTTACTAAATTGAAAGTCAAATACAGCAAATCCATGAAATCAACAATACGAAATTATTGATAGAGATACTTATGAAAAAAGGCATTTTGGAGATAATACGAAAACTATAGATCAGATTGATGCAGCTACTTATAATAAAAATAAAAATGATATAGATGTATATTTGAGAGAATTACAAGAGGAACTAGATGAATTGAAAAGAATAACCGATAAAAATGAGAGTGCACGTTCACAAATTGAAAAAGATAAATTGGTAGCGTTAAATAATCTTAAATTTGATCAAGATTGGCTTAATGCCGTAAAGGCAAATTTAGGTATAAAATAAATAAAAAATAGATGCAAAAATTAAAACATTTCATAGAACGTATATTTACTAAAAAAAACATAAAAATATTTTTGTTGTTATTTGTTGTTGCATGATTTTTTGTTTGAACAAGTTTTGCTCAATCGGCGGATGTCGCAGCAGGTAATATGACATTAGTCCAAAAAATCAGTCACTGTATGCATGTCTTGATATCAATATTATCGTGGGTGTGGGTTATTTTTGCCACATTAGCATGAAAGTTTATGACAAACGATTTTGTGTATGGTACTTTTTTACATTTAGATAAAGCATTGTGGAATCTTTGGAATATAATGAAAAATTTTGCGAATATTGCATTATGATGTGTTTTGGTTTTTGCGATAGTTAAAAATATATTTACTGGATCGTTTTGAGATAAAAGTCCTATACAAAATATAAAGGGTACAGTAATACATACTTTAATAGCTTGAGTATTGATACAAATGAGTTGGTTCTTGATTGCAGCATTGTTTGACTTATCAACCATAGCTACGGTTGCGGTGTGATCTTTGCCATCTCAATTTATGGCAAGTAATACAGACTTTCAAAAAGATATGAGGGATTTAGTTGGTAAGTCTAATACAAAAGTAATAGTTGATTTTGGAAATCAAGGAAATATCGTAGAGACGATAAATACAAATACTGGTGTGACAGAGGATGAATTGAATAAATTTATGGATACTATTACACCAAGTTCTGAAACTGTTGTGTGACCATTATTGTTTTTGTGAGCATCTGTGTTTAATATGTATGATTTATCAGATTCTTCAAAAAATGAGAGTGGGACAGATGATCGATGAGATCTTCTTTTGTCATTGTGAATAAATTGATTTGTTATGGTGTCATTTACATTAATGTTGGCGTTGATGTTTTTGTTTAACTTGTTTAGGGTGGTTACATTGTGGATTGTAATACCATTTACACCACTTATTCTTTTATTTAGCGTTTTTCAAAAAGATTGGAAAAATTTTAAACTTTCTGGTTTTTTGTGAGAAATAGCTGATTATAAAAAAATAATAAAATTGGTGTTTAAACCAGTATATATGACTTTGGTTCTAAGTATTATTTTGATTGTAATGGTATTAGTTAGGTCGCTTATAAAAGCGAATGGAATGGAGGCAAATTTGTGAACTGACAATGTTACAGTACAAAGTAAACAAGTGTGAGAATTATATAATTCATCTTTGGAAATGGGTGGTGTCGCTAATATACAAATGAATATGAAAGAAAGTTTTGTTGATTTGTTGATATATTTTTTGTGATTAGCATTAATGGGTATGCTTATGAAATCATGTTTCACTTGAGAAGTTACATGAATTAAATTTATTGATAAAAATATTGAATGATTATCAGATTTATTGTGGGGTAAAAAGGGAGAGTTGGGATGACTTTTGTGAAATGTGTGAGTATTGCCGATTTGAAGGGATGATAATGGGCAACCTGTTAAAATATGATTGTGAAAAGCTTGGGATTATGCGAAGGGAGTACAAGAGAGATTGGATAGAAAATTTGATGATAAGAGGGTAGCACAAGATACGGCTGTCAGAAAGGCTTGGTGATTGGATAAAATCACAGGTGATTTTGATTCTTTGAACAATATACTTAATAGGGAAGAGTGGATAAAAAAAGCTATGGAGATATGAAAAGCTAAATGATATACAAGAGAGGTTCATTTTACTGGTAATGAGAGTTTTAGAAATGCTTTAAAATATTTTAATAAAAATGTAGCTGATAAGTCTGCTTGAAAAACAAGATCTATTGATGTTAGTGATATTATAACGGAGATTGAAAAGGATAATGAAAATGGTAGTGAAACATAGAATTAATTAACATAAAATTTTCCTTGAATATTTGTTTATTCTTTATATAAGTATTTATTGGTTTATTTTCCAAACCAATTTTTATTGGTAAAATAATAAAAAATGAAAAAATTTCTATTAACATTATTGGTTGTGTGATTAATGGTGCTTTCAGTTTCTTTTGCTGCATATACACCTACGAAAACGGATAAACAAAATTTGACGAGTTTGAAAACACAATTAGATTCTTTGATTGATGATAATATTGATTTGTGGAGTTTTTATAATCAGATTGTAAATTTGCAAAATGATTATTCAAATAATGAGAGATTAAACTATATGTTTGAAGATTTGAAATATCATTTATACAGTGATAAAAAAAATAAAAACTCTTTATCAAAACAAAAAGAGGGTGCAAAAGCAGCGTCAAAAGATTTAAAACAAGAATTCCTTGATGAGTATAAATCATGATTTTCTGTAGATATAGAAAATTCTTTGAAAAATTGTACTGGTCGATACAAGACATTGGATGATATAAGCTTTGCATATGATTTTCCTACAGCATTGACTATAGCTGTATGGTATAGAGAGAGTACTTGTGCATACTATTTACCAAATAACTGAGATTGACCATTCCAGATTTTAACTAAAGATTATGGAACGGGAGAAATAACTTCAAAGCAATTTATACAGACAATTGTAGATTTTATGGAATTTTCAAAAAATAAGCTAGCTCGTTATGATGGATTATTGTCTGGAGAATTGAGTTATAATAGCTTTGATATGACTGGAGTAATGAATTTTGCTGCATTGTATAATTGATGAACAAGGTCTTGAAATATAATAGTACCAAGTAATTACAAATATGCTCTTGATGGGTACTGAGAAGTTTATTCTGGAGCAAAAAAATATGGAATATTCCCTCAGATGTTAAAAGTATTGGAGTGGGAATTGGAAAATGAATATTAAAATAATTAATAATTAAAAATTAAGAATTAATAATTTTTGAGTTTAAATTTTTAATAAAGAGTTTATGGCAAAAAAGATTAATATAAATTTGGAGAATTTTCAAAATGAGATTGTCTTTGAGTGAGTAAATACAAATAATTTAAAAAATATCGATGTGACTTTACCAAAAAATAAGGTCATTGCTGTGACTTGAGTTTCTGGTAGTGGAAAGTCTTCTTTTGCTTTTGATACGATTTATAAAGAAGGGCAATTCCGTTATATTGAGTCATTATCGAGTTTTTTGAGACAATTTTTTAATTTGTGAACCAGACCTGAAATAGATCATTGTACTGGACTTTCTCCAGCGATTGCTATCGAACAAAATAAAAAGTGATGAAATAGTAGGAGTACGGTTTGAACATTGACGGAGATAGATGACTATATGAGATTGCTTTTTGCAAAGCTTGGGGATAGTTATTGTTATAAATGTGGAAAACAAATCAAACCGACATCTGTTGATCAAATCATGGATGAATTGAAAAAAAATTATATTGATAAAAAGATTTTTCTTTTGAAAGATGTATGAAATATTTCAGAGTATGATGAGTTATCAAAGTTTGTAAAAAAGAATAGAAATAAAGTAGAAAAGTGAGGTGGATTCACAAGATATTTGTTGCTATGACCTCAAAAAGAGCCAATAGAGTATTTCTATTTGGAAGATCCAAATGTACCAAAAGAGTATTTTCCACTCAGAGTTTTTTGAATTTATGATCGTGTGACAGTAGAAAAAAACAAATTAGACAGGTTGAAAGAAGATATAATTAAAATATTATCTGAGACTGAAAAGTTTGGAATTTTTGTAGACACAAATGAAAATGATAAATTAGATACAGCAGAAATTGAATCAAATGATGTTTTGTGGTTTACAGATAAAATGTATTGTCCTGATTGTAACGTGACTTATCCTGAATTTACTGCACAGCATTTTTCTCCAAATAGGCCTGAGTGAGCTTGTATGGAGTGTCATGGAATAGGGGAGGTCTTGCAGGTAGATTTCAATAAAGTTGTTGATCCTTATAGTCCTTATATGCAATGTATCTTGCCACGAAGAGATAGTACTTTTTGACAAATAGTTTTGCACAAATTAGCTGAAAAGTATTCTATGGATCCAGATAAGCTTTGGAAAGATTTGCCAGAGTGGTTTCAGCATGTAGTGCTTTATTGAGATGAAGAGTTAATTCGCGTCCAACAAGGATGAAAGTATACTAGTATGAAATATGAATGAATTTCAGAAATATTGAAAGATCAGTATGTGAAATGACTTCTTACAGTCGATTTTCAGGCAATGCTGGATATGAAAGCTTGTCCAACTTGTAATGGAAGGAGACTTAGAATTGAGAGTTTGAATGTCTTTGTTTCTTCATGAAAGAAAAAATATAATATTGCAGATTTGCAAAAATTCAAATTGGACGATTTGGTAGAGTTTTTCACAGATTACCAAAAGAGTACGAAAAAAAATAAGCTATTAGTTGAAAGGATTACAAAACCACTTTTGGATAGATTGCAAACAATACAAGATTTGTGACTTTGATACTTAGATTTGAGTAGAACCATGGATACACTTTCTGGATGAGAAATTCAGAGGTTGAGATTGGCAAAACAACTCGGAAATAAATTGACATGAATTACATATGTGCTTGACGAGCCAACTATTTGACTTAGTGATAGAGAAATTCAAAAAGCAATTGTTGCTATCAGAAATTTGCAACAGATGTGAAATACAGTAGTAGTCGTAGAGCACAATGAAGAATTCATAAAATCCGCTGATCGAGTCGTTGAAATAGGTCCTGGAGCAGGGGACTTTGGTGGAAATTTGATGTTTAATGGATCGTATGAAGATTTTTTGAAATCAGATACTTTGACTGCTCAATATATCACGTGAAAGAAAAAAGTTCATGCAGAATTTAATCATGCAAAATGAAAGAACTTTTTGAAAATCAAAAAAGCTAGTAAATATAATTTGAAGGATATTGATGTAAATATTAGACTTGGAGGATTTACAATCATTACATGACCAAGTGGAGCTGGAAAAACGACTCTCATGTACACAACTTTGTTTAGATTTTTAAATGATAAACAAAAATTTATTCAGAGTTTTATCAGACTTCAACTGCTCAAAAAATGAATGAGTTGGGATGAAATTATCTCTGCTCCAATAATTCAAAAAGATTTGTATGAGCATTATGAAAATTTAGCATTACAAGAATTCTATAAAGATTTGGCTGTAGATACGATAGAGTGATACGAAGAAGTAAAAAATACAATTTATGTGGATCAAAGTAGTATCTGAAAGACTCCAAGAAGTTGTCCATCTACATTTGTATGAACTTTTGATAAGATTAGAAATTTGTATGCAAATACGACTCAAGCAAAGTATTTAGGATTTTTTGCATCAGCTTTTAGTTTCAATTCGTGAAAAGGAGCCTGTCCAGCATGTAATGGATACGGATACAAAAAAGTAGAATTGCAATTTTTGCCAGATACTTATGTGCCTTGTGATCTTTGTAGATGAACTAGGTATAAGTCTGAAGTTTTGGATATAAAATGGAAATGAAAAAATATTGCAGAAGTTTTGGATATGTATATTTCTGATGCTTTGGAATTTTTCGCTGAAATGGATACAATCCGTGATGAATTGCAACTGATGTGTGATATAGGGTTAGGATATTTGAAAATGTGACAGCCAGCGCATACATTGTCTGGATGAGAAAGCCAGAGATTGAAACTAGTGAAACATTTGTTGAAAGAATTTAGATGACACACGGTATATTTTTTGGATGAGCCAACTGTATGACTTCATCCATCAGATATTGAGAAACTTCTCAAAGTTTTGGAGAAATTTTTGGAATGAGGAGACACGATACTCATGATTGAACATGACAAAAATATTTTGCAGTTTGCTGATGATATAATCAGACTTGATGATGGGAAATTAGTTAAGAATTAAGAATTTTGGAAATAAATCACCCCTAAATCCCCTCTTCGATAAAGAGGGGACTTTTTATTTATCAAAAAAGCACCCCTTCTTTTTCAAAGAAGGGGTCGGGGGATGATTTTTTTCAAAAAAAAGCACTTTTTCACAAAAAGGTCTGAAATACCAGTCATGACCGCGATAAAAAAAGTGTCAAAAATTTGACAATTTTTTTTTTTGTATATAATTAATTGTCTTTAGAAGATTTTATATTATTATTTTAATAACCTCAACCCCAACCCCTTCTCCTGACAGAGAAGGGGAGAAATTCCCTCTCTGTGAGCCGCGTCCGGCTTTAGCAGGAGAGAGGGTGCCCGAAGCTTGCTCAGTATGCTGAGGGCGGGTGAGGTTGCCTACACCACATTTATTCTTTAAAACAAAAAAAATGAAAAGAAAACAAATTTTAGCTTTATCTGTAGTATGAACTCTACTACTATGAGCAACAAGTGCCACAAGTGACTATATGCACTACCAAGATGGTACTATTTCTATCTGTGATCCATCAAGTAACTGAACAAGATGTATCACTATGCAAGACAAGAACCTATGAGCAAGTGAAGCATGAACATGAGTAGATTCATATTGAAAGCATTATCAACGATGAAATAATCATGGATTTTTGCCAGGAGAAAATTATAGTGCTATCTTTCCATGATGAGAGAGTACATGAGATACACAAGTAACAAACTGTGCAAATTATTGACCATCACTTGGTTGGTATGATTCAAATACATTTATATGGAAAAAGAGTGATTGGTGTAATCCAATGAATGACAACTTGCGATGATGAGCAAATGATAGTCAAAGCAATTATCAACGATTCGATGGAGAAAATAATATAGCAATAAATCCAGCAATAAATCCAGCAAACAAGAGATGACCATGTGAAGACTGATATCATGTACCAAGTATCTGAGAGCGATGAACTCTTTTGAAATATCGGGCAGCAAACTATACATGAGCATGAAATAGTTTAACTTTAAAAGGTGGAGCACCATTAAATTATTTTAGTAATTCAACAGCTGTAGGACAATTTCAGGAGGATTTCAAGATACCTTTCGCTGGTTACCGCTCCTACTACGATGCTAAGGGCGACAAGGTGGGGAATTACGCCAATCTCTGGTCGTCTTCGCCTTACGTAGGTGATGGCTACGCACGTTACTTCAGCTTGGCTCCGTATGGAGCGTACGCCAATAACTACGACAGTCGTGGAAACGCGTACTCTGTGCGTTGTTTCAAGGATTCCTACCTAAGTTTCCCATTAGTTTCCATAACTAACGATTCTACAACCACTACAATATGATGAAATGAACCAGTAACTTGATTACCAACAACAATGACAGTTACACAAAATACAATTTCTACAGCAGAATGAAAAGAAGTATTATGAGAAGTAAATGTAAACTTTTGATCTAATCAAACTGCTACATTTAGTCATCCAGTACAAGTAAATATTCCAGTAAGTGATTATGAGCAAGTATACATAAAAGTAAAGCATTGATGATCAAGTGAATATAATTTTGATTGATTGACAACAAATAGTAATGCAAGCTGTAATAACTGAAATGTAGTAGAAACAAGTAACAGATATAATTGAGATATAATCAATGTAGTAGATGGATATGCAACAATTTATTCATGTGCAGCATCAAGCTTTATAGCATTAGAAGTATCACCTACAGTAGCACAAATTAATCTTTCAGTCATTAAATGAGCACTTACTATCTGAACAGAGACATGAAATTTGAATCTATGAGAAGTAAATGTAAGTAATAATGCACAAACACTATCATGAAGTTTTGGAGCAAATAGTTTTTGGGTAGAGGATATGAAATGAGTAGAGAGTGGATACTATACTACGATATCAGTGACAGATTTAACATGAACAGTAGCAGGACATATGATATCTGCAGATAATGTATCACTCAAGACAGCATGAAATGAGCCAAGCTATATCACATGAGCTATAGTAAATGATTCAAAAGTAATATTCTGAAGTGCAATTACATCGTGGCATAGTGGATCAACACCAGTAAACTATTTCCAGAGATTAAATACAGCTTCAGAAGATGCGTGAAGAGTATGAAAATGGTGAGATGATTTACAGATAAAAGTAACAATTCCAGCGCATACACCATATGATACATATAGATGAACTATCACATATACTTTGTATGATTTGGATTCATAGTTAGTTGATAGTATTTGTCATTCTGAGCAAAGCGAAGAATCTAAAATCTGCCTTTCTTATCTTAATAAGGGGACTATTATATCCTTCGTCACTGCGTTCCTCAGGATGACATGTTGAAATAGAAAAAGCTGAGCTTATGCTCAGCTTTTTTTTGGATTATTTAGTATTTAAAATTTGATAGATATGAATTTGTGGAGTATTTTCATTCTAACATTTTTATTGTTTTTCAATCGTTTACTAATTTTTCTTGGGTATTAATGCTACCATTGAATAAGTAGAAATTATTTTCATTTGCGATAATATTTTCGAAAAATGGATCTGTTTTTTGATTATCGTAGATATTGGTTATCGCAGATAATGTATGTTTTCGGAATTTGTTATTTCAATTTATTGATTGTGAAATATATTCACTAAAAAATTTATTTGTCAGATTTGCGTTTCTGTTTCATCAATTTGGTACAACGAAAACTCGTCATTTTGTTGGATATGATTTGTTAGAATCTGTGAAATTTCAAGCATATAAAGTGTTTGTACCAGGGAAATATTTCTCTAAAATATCAAAATCTGATAAGAATCAAAATTTTATGTCAGAGTATCAATATCTTATAACACAAGTAGCAGGGAATATTTCACAGTTTTTATTTTGATTTCATAGCAATTCTACAATTTTTTTTAGATTGGTATAAGTATAATTGTTTTTCGATGTAATGTTGCTTGTGTCTAACATGTACGATAACTCTTGGTTATCTCAGATGCTTTTAATTTGTTTTATCTGTAAAACAAATAGTTCTGTGAAGTTTTCAAATGGGGTATTTCCATTTTCAAATAGTTTTATACTCATTGTATCAAATCACCAAATCATGGGCATTGCATATTTTTTTGAAACTTTTCGTAGCATTGAGTATGAAAATAAATCTTTTCGACGGTTTTGTGGTGATATATTTTGGTATAATGTGATGGCTGGATCGATAGCAAAAGGGATAAATTTATTTGTATCGCTATCCATTGTATCACTGAATAACTTATTGAAATATGGTCTTATATTTTCTCATATGCTAATATCTTTTATATAGAGCTCATCTAGTCGACTTGTTGGAATGAGTGCAATATCATAATTTTGTAAATTGTTTTTTATTTTTGTCTCATATTGATAGTATGAATCAATTTGCTCTATTGATAGTTTAATATCTTTTTCGAGTAGTTTGTCACTTAAATCATAAAATCATTCATTTTCCAAAAATCATGGTATTAATAGGGTAATACTTCATGTTGTAGGTAAATCATTTTTTGGTAATTTATCTGTAATCGTAGGAATGTATGTATCGACCATGTTATCATATTTCTCTGTTAGTTTTTCTTGTTGTTCTAGATTAGCAGCTTGTAAATTTTTTGTGTTTTTAAATTTAACGTTTCTGAACTGGTATAATCATAATCAACTTATAAAAATTGAAACAATTCATAAGATTAAAATTGTTTTGAATTCTTTATTCATGCCATATCATATTAAGGATTAAATTATTCATATCATTCATAATCAGGGAAATTAAATAGATAACTTTTTGGATTAGCAAAATTATATGTTGGTCTTTTGATAAACAATGTCTTTTTAAATTTATTTACTATTGATTCTCAAGTGATATAATAAAATTCATCGGCTACAGGTTCGCTGAATTCAATTTCATATGAGATATCTCATATTACTCAACTATTTATATTTCATTTGTTTATTTTTTGTGGCCAACTTATATAGAACATAAATCAATTATCTCATGATCAGTTTCCTAAAGCACTTATAAGATCTCAATAGAAAAACTTTTCACTTCATGTTAATCATTCTTTGAATGGTGTTTTATTTTCGTATACTTCTATTACTGCATATGTGTCGTTAAATATTTTATCCTCATCTTTTATACTTATTTTTGTAAAGAATTCTCGTTCTCAAGTATGTTGGTTGTAGTATCAAGAGTTTTCTTCTCAAGAATAAACTTCAAAAGATATTTTATATCTTCGGCTCATTTGGGTCCTTCTGTGATCTTTTCCTATACTTTCATTTGTGTCTTTTATTAACGTATAATTATATCCATCAGTAGATAGATTTCGATCTGTACATCTAGGGGTGCTGTCTGATGTATTTCGTGTTGTACAAGGAGTTCTTTCCTGGTTAAATTCTTCTTCTTTAACAATGTCTGTACATTTGAACCATCATATGTTATCTTTATATAGTGAACATTCTATGTCGCCTATACCATTTATTGGTTTCGCTGTTGATAGTCGGAATGATAGTCATCATGTATCAATTACTCCTGAGTCTATTTTTACCCAAAGTATTGATATGTCGCTTTCAGGACTATTAGATTGTCATCGTCTTGAATTTTCAATATAGATAGGATTTTTGCTTGTATATCGATATCTTGTTTCAGTGTCGTTTTGTTCTGATGGATTTTGAGAAAAATCACGTAACAATCCTGTTCATATATTTAGGTAGATTTGTTCTTCGTAGATATCGTCTGTAGTATCGTTTTTAATAGTTCATGTAATTTCTACCATTCTGTTTCGTAAATATAATCATCATTTTATCATTGCAGAAATATTTGAATCAAGTATTGTTCATCAGCTTAATCTTAAGTTTATTATTCAAGTATTTAATATATATGAATTGCTGGTATATCATGGGACATTTGGTCTTATATCTACAGCATTATTTTCTGGATCTTGAACTCGAATTCTATCTTGTTTTACTGTATGTCAATTTGTTATTATTAGTTTGTTTGTTTTAATTGATGAATTTTTTACATTTGGTAAGATTGAATCATAGAATATAAAATCAGTGATTCCTGTCGCAAATTGGTCTAAATTGTTACCAAATATTTCATTATTTCCGTTTTCTCATCAGTTCCATATAGATACATTTAGTCATTTTATTTGTCATGTTCCACAGTCTTCTATATTTTCTATACCATTGAATTCTATTATTTTACTATCAGGGATAGTGTTCCAGTATGTTGTATTGGTACCAGTATAGAATCCAGTACAACTGACATGGTACATTTTTACATATTTATTAATGTTTCATAAGTAGATAGATATAGTGCCTCAACTTGAATATTTAGAATACTCTCAACTTAAATATTTTTGATTTTCATAATTATTATTTTTTCAAGTGTTTATGTTTTCGTATATTCAATTTGAATATGTATAATTTAAATATTCAGTTCATGAATATTCTGAATATTTTGTTCATCATATGATCACAGGTTCTTCGAATAAGTGTGGCTTATGTACAGTGTTTATATTAAATATCATGTATCATGTCACTGAATTTTTTTCGTTATCGCTTATATTTATAGCACATATTATTCAAGATTGATACGTATAATAATCAGTTTCTTGTCGTGGTGATATTGTAAGAATATGTCCAGCCATATGTCATGTTAGAGCTCTGTTTTCAGTTCATAATTCAAAATCGTTTTTATAATTGAAACATTTGAATCATGTAAGGTATAAATCTTGGATTCAACAATATTCTCATTCGGTTACTCAATACAATTCTACAACATTTATTCAAGTGGATCGATTATGCTCTTCTATTCGTTCTCAGTCTAGGATATCTAAAGCTCAACTTATAGTTTTTCATGTTGTAATTGTTACTTTTACATCTGTCATTATTATATCCACAAATCCAGTAGTTTCGTTGTTGTACTTGTCTCTAGTATAAATTATTCATGTCCTGTGTAGTGCTTGTCCATTTGCATCTTTTCATGTTCTACCTACGCTTCATGAATCAATAATAATGTCGTACCATTCTTCATTCCATCAGGTACTAGTTTCTAATGTTAACCATCAAGTATTAAAGAATCCTGATATCATGAATCAACTAGCTCATATACAGTTATCATTGAGCTTTAGTCTAAGTGTGGTATCTCTACATTCAACTGCTCATGTAGCAGATATCATAATGTCTGGTCATTTCATATCTCTTGAATATGTGATTGCTCCACCATGTGATGGAAATTCAAGGATGTCTTTGATTATATTTGGGTTTATTATTCTTACAGTTGCTGAACATACATCTCATGCTGTACAAGGTATTGTAAAATCCATTTTGATAGCTCATTTTTCACTATCTATATTATCAAAATGAATTGTACCATTTGTTCTATTTCGAGTAACACTGATATTACTTTGTTTTGCTCAAGTAACATTTGCTCAAACTAATGGATGTTTTTCATAATTAAATGCAATTCATTCATTTGCATGAGTTAACCATTTTAATTTTGTACTAATTCCTTCGGTTGTTGGTGCAAGGCAGCGAAGATCTTCTGGCTCTATTTTATATTTTATATTTTCTCTACCCAAACGAGTCATCCATCTATGTGTTGCATAATATTTGTCAGAATATGTTTGTAATACGACAGGGTAGTGATTTGTATCTCAAGGCCTTAAATATAATTCTGTATATGAGCCGGCAGTCAATCATGTAAATATATTTGTATGGCTATTCCGTATTTGTTGCCAAGTTTGATTAGGCCGGCTAGACCGAGGTCATTCTGTATATGAAGTTATTGTATTTATGGTTCATGCTGGGAATCATCTTTCAGTAAATGAAATTATATCAAATTTATTACCATATGAACCATTTGTGGTTCTTCATCATATTGTATAATGAATTTTGGATAATACTTTCATTCAACTTCCGTCGCTTCGTTCGATTCCTTGTGCAGGGACATTTGATCAAATAAAATATCATCAAAAATATCACTTATGTTTTACTTTTCATCAAGCTGTTCATCAAGGTAATAATACATCTTGTTGGCGTTTTAAACCTATTCAGTAAGAGTAGTCTGTTACATTTATTACTTCTCATTTATTTCAGAAATAATAATCAGTCCAATGAATTAAGAATGGATCAGATCATCATGATAATTTAGGGTTTGTTAGACAGTTTGCCCAAGAACAGTTGATTTCACCTGTGTTAGTAAAACTTGTAAATATATGTGTTTTTGTCTCTCCACCATCGATAATTTTTTTACGAATATCGTCTCTAGGTATCCATCTTTGGATTCATCAATCATGTTCACACATTAGGTCTCAAACTCAGAAATGATTATTAGCTGTTCATGAGACAATTTTATAATTTATTTTTTCGTTTCAATAACCTGTAAGCATTATTTCTGGGTAAGATGCATTTGAGTACGTTATATTTACATTGTATGTATATGTTGTTCAATTTATTGTAATAGGTGTGGTTAGAGGTATAAGTTCTCAATATATGTTTTGTCAAGAAAATGTATAGCGATCAACATTCCGTCGTAATTCAATATTTCCTAAATATTGTATATGTGAAAAATCATCATCACCAACATTATAAGATCATTCCTCGGCTCCCATCTCATTAATTATGTTCATATCAAAGTTTGCAAAGCTTTCGTTTGATATTGAAAGAGTCCGTGTGTTGTCTCATAAGTAAGTTCAAATTGCGTTGAAGTTTTTTTTCGTTGCTACATAAGTTTCTGTAATAGATCAAGTACAATAATATTTTGTGTTTGGACCGTTGGGTGTGTTAACTCGACATACTCACTCAGTTCATCATTTACATTTATATTCGCGTTTTAAGTATTCTGTATTTCCTTTTACAATTCTATAAAAACCTGATATTCTTTCAAACTCGTTGACAGTTATGTTGTTTTCGGAACCATAAGTTAATTCAACATGGTTTCATATATTACTTAATCATTCTTGTATGAATATGTTTTCGCCATTGAAACCTCCATTATTGTCATATATGGCTATATGATCAAATGTGTTGTTATTGGATCAATTAATTACCTCTATTCATCTGTTGTTTTGGTATATTGAACTATTATATAGGATGTTGTTTGTTGATTTATTATATATTATTCATTTATTATTCCTATATATTTGACTGTTGTTTATTGCAATTTTATTTGAATTTGTATCTTGTTGTATTCATATGTTATTATTAAATGATTGAATGTTGTTTAATATTATACTATTACTACTATTTGATACACGAATTCATATGTTATTATTGTATACTTTTACTACATTTAGTGTTATATTTTTTTTATTATTATCTATTTTGATTCAATTTTGATTTTGAGAAAATCAATTTCATTTTATTGAAATATTATCCAATACTACATTATTTCCGTCAATGGTTATTGTTTTGTTTAATGTCGTATCTCTTCAATAATATGGTGTCATGATTAGAGAACCTGGTGCAATAGGTTCGACATTAGTTTTACTTATTATGGCCGAACAACTTTTAACATTTATATTGTTAGGTAAATTTACTCATGTATTTGTTAATACATATATTGTGTTTGCTGATAGAGTACTAGGAAGACTTGATACTGTTTCAACAGTTATATTTGTACATGAGTTTGAATTATAATTGCTCCATCATTTTGTATATGCTGTGTTATATCCTGCTCAATTACTTTCGTTATATAAAGTATCTTCATATCAGAATATTGCACATTTTATTTGTGATTTAGTCGGTCCACCTTTTTCTTTATTCATTATCCAAAAATCAGGAGTAATGAAGTAGTCGTTATCTCGTCAACTTAGACATGGTTCTCCACCTTCCACTCTAAAATTGATAGAGCGTGACCGGTTTCATATATTTAATGTTAATGTTCAACTAAGATGCCTATAATCATAATGTACGAACTTTATATTTTTATATCAATAGTATCAATAGGCTCATGTAAATGCAATATCATTTTCTGGTAAATGTCAGCCAGGCACAGTAATGGATGAAGCAGTTGTTGATAAACTCGTAAGATAACGTGGTGATGAAAAGATACCAGTCTGTGAATTGTTTTTTTCATATTGTCATGTTATGACTACATTTGTCGATATATTTGGTTTTGATGTTACTACGCTTATATCTATTCATGGATTTTGATAATTTTCATATGGTATAACAAAAACTCCACTTTCGTATTTTTCAGCATTGTTTATCCGTATATCTCAAATTGGTCTTGGGATTACGTATCATGTGTATAGTATGCGTTGTGTCCAGAGAGTATTCGAGTCTTCTATAAGTAAATTACTTGTTAAATTAGAATGGTAAGCTACGCTACCTATAAATTTTCATGATAATGTCTTTGATGCATATCATGTGGATGTTGAAAGGACAACTTCTAATTTTGATGTGTCGTCTCGTTTCCATACCCCAGGTGCATCCTTGTGTATTCCGGCTCGGATAGCACCAGTATTTATTCAATTTCCAGATCAATATGTCCATTCTACCCATCAATAAACTCATTTTAAATTTTGATTTATATTTATTGGTGTAGAGCCTACACCTACGCAGTCATAGTATAATCATGCTCAGTTAAATGTTGTATCAGGAGTTAATCATAATGAGTTTTTTGTTGTTGATGCAGTTTCTGGGTCAATTCAAAACATTAAAAAATTTGTAAATAACATAGTATAATATCAATTTAACTTTTTTTTACAATTAATTTGTCGGTTTCCTATCTTTAATGTTGTGTTTGTATTTATTCATGATCATATAAAGAATGCTCAATATCATATATTGTCATCTGTAAACTGTACCTCAGCCCAATTTCATGGGTTAATATTTGTATTATCAAAATAATTTGGATTAATTTCTAATTGGAAAGCGTTTGCAACTTGCAAAAGGACAAAAGAAATTACTATAGATCATAATACTTTGTTTATGAATTTCATCTATTTTTAAATATTAATAAAAAATGAAAACAATACTTAATTAGTATTGTTATTTTCAATATTTTTTCAACAAAGAGTATTTATTTTTGAGATGACATTTTTTACCAAAATTATGTAGTATTCCTGGTATGCATATATGTTTTTATTTTTTATGGTAATTCTGGTTCAACTGGTGTGAGATTATCTTCTTCATTGTCATGCAAACCAATAGTATATTCGCTATCGAGATCTCATCTTTCTGCAGGCCAAGGATTTATTTCATTACCAATAAATTCAAATTTTCAGCTGAGTGGATAATCTTTTGAATCAACTCATTCTGTTTGATCTAAGCGGAAATTATATCATAAACTTCTTACGATACGATTAGCAACGTTCATGTTAAAAAATCGGTTGAAGTCCATATTTACTTCTCTTATGTTTATTGATTGTCTTTCTCATTTACTTGGTGTTGTGTATCATGAAAATGATAATCAAGCATAAACTCATTGAGGTCTTTTACTAATATTGTTGCTAGAATATGATTCTGGATTTGCGTCATTATATTGATAAAATGAAATATTTCTAAGTGTTTTTGTATCAATATAACTTGAAATTTTTGTTGTTTTTGAATTGATATATCGCATCATAGTATTACTTCATTGACTGAGCTTTCGAAAATTTCAAGCAAATTGATTACTTTTGGATCAAATTACTTGATTTCATATGAATCATCATGATGATGTGTACGTTGGGTATTTTAGTTTTGTCATTAGGAGTCATCTTTCAATTGATGATATGGCTCCATAATAAGCTCAATAGTATGTGTTTGTATTTCCATAAGTTGTTTGTGTGGCAACTATATTGTAATACATTGATCAGAGAATAATTGCACATCAACCTAGTATTATGAATAGAATAATTAGAAACATTTTTTTTTATTTATGTAAAGTTTATTGATATTATCAAATGTTTGGAGCTCAACATATTGGACAATAATGGTATTCATTTGGGTATTCATTATCACATTCTTTGCAAGTTGTTTTTAACTTTTCTCAACATCTGATACAATTCTTATATTCTTTTGGATTTAATGTTCAACATTTTTGGCACATTGAACTATTTGTTAAAAATGAATCCCTCCATGGAGTTTTATCTCGTTTGTATCATATTGGTCTGATAGCTAAATATAGAGGTATTCCTATTATTGGTGTTAAGAGAAATACAAGTAAAACAGATACTATGTGAAAAAATGAACTATTTGTCCTAGCTGATATATCTTTAGCTGTCCATATAATTGCTATTATCCAGAAGAACGCTATGATTCAAACAATTACTATTACAAGTGTCTCTGAATTATTCTCTGGAGTTTCCATTCATAGTAAGTTTGTTAATGTTTCCATATAAATAGTTAATAATTAAAAGTTTAATATGAATGATTTTTTAAAATAACATGTTTTTGTTTTTTTTATTCAAATTCTCTGTCTATTATTTTAATACTATTTCAGAACTTTTTTATTTCATTACGAATCATTGTGCTTTGCGACGGATTATTTATTCATCGGGTGATCTTTATTATTTTTTTGTTTTCGTTCTTGTCACTTTTAATAGAAAAACTATTTATTTCAATATTAATTTTCATGAAAGTTTCCAAAAATTTTATTATATTTATTTCTTTATCTGCTAATATTGTGGTAATTACTGAATAATTTTGTGTGCTTTCTCACTCTCGGTGTGCTTCTAAAAGATTCTCAGGATGTGCTGTTTTTAGTGCTTTACATTTGATGTTATGGATCTTTATTCATGTTCTACCTGTTTTTGCAATAATTTTATGTGGATAAACTGGTTCACATTCTGGGCAAAGAGAGTAGTTTAGTAGTTTATCATCATCGATAATAATACCTCTATTTTTGTTTCAAATAATTTCAGCAATTCTTTGTTTTGTACTTTGAGATTTTATTTCTTTATATTTTTCTGGGTATGCTGCTTTGATTAATTCGCTATAAATTCATTTTATTTCGAGAGCATCCAGAAGCTTTTTTTGTAAATCTTTTTTTTCATATATATTTGATATGATGTCATTCTTTGAATTCAAAAATGGTAATCCAAATTCTTTTAATTTTTCGTTTAAATTTTTTATTGATTTTTCGATTAATTGATCTAAGTTTTCTGCTTTAAGATACTTCTGTAATTTGTTTTTTGCACTTGGAGTTTGTAAAATTGAGCTTCGGTATTTGTTTGCTGTATATCTATACCTAAATGTATTTATCTGTACTACATCTCATGTATTTGGAACGTGTGTTATTGGTACTATTTCTCCGTTTACAATTGCATTTTTAAATCTCAATCAAATATCTGTGTGAACATAAAAAGCAAAATCTAGTACAGTACTTCATTTTGGTAATTCTATAATATCTCATTTTGGTGTGTAAACAAAAGATTCTTTATTCAATAATTCGATATTCATTTGGTCTTTAAATTGATCTTTTGATTCGCTTTCTGTATAGGCATTTACAAGTTCTTGTAGTTTTCTCATCCATTCAGCTTGTTTTTGATTTACTTGATTTGGGCTGTCCATATCACTGTATGCGTAATGTGCGGCAACTCAATATTCGGCGATGGCATCCATTTCTTTTGTTCTAATTTGGATTTCTACTGGGAACTTAAACATTCATAATATAGTAGTATGAATACTTTTGTATCAATTGAATTTTGGAACAGCGATATAATCTTTGATTTTTTTAATTAGAGGAGTGTAGTATTTGTGTATAATTCCTAGTGTAGTATAACAATCTTCAATATTTCATGTAATTACCCTAAATGCTAATAAGTCAAAGATGTTTGATATTTCATTAGTTTGATATTTAAATTTCATTTTTTCTCGTATTCTGTATGGACTTTTTATCCTTCAACTTACGGAAAAATTTTCCAATCATTCTTTTTGTAGCATTCTTGTAATGCAATTTATTCATTTTTTTATATGTTTATCTGTGCTGGCAAATCACTTGATTAGATAATTGTTTATCTTGTCAAAATCTTCTGGATGAAGTACTTTGAAACAGGCATTTTCTAATTTTACTTGGAAATGATATAATCATAATCTTTTGGCAATTTGAACGTATATTTTCATAGTTTCGTTAGCAATTTTTATCCTTTTTTCCATTTCAGGATGAAAGCTTAATGTTTGCATATTATGCATGCGATCTGCTAATTTAACAAAAATAACTCTTAAATCTTTAGCCATGGCGAGAAATGTCTTCTTGATTGTCTCTAATTGTCTATCTTCTCATTTGTATCTTACTTTTGATACCTTAACTAATCATTCACATAATGAAAGTATTTCTGGTCAAAATTCTTTTTCCATTTGCTCTGCAGTGACATCGCAATCTTCTAGAACATCGTGGAGCAAACAAGTTTGTATAGAAGCTAGATCTGGTTTTAGTTCCATAAGTATTAATGTCGCTTCAACAGGGTGAATTATGTATGGCTCTCCAGACAATCTTAATTGTCATTCATGAGCTTTTTTTGTAAATTCGTATGTCCTTTGTATTTCAGATTCTACGTTATCTGCTTTTAAGTATTTTTTTGCTTTTAAAATAATTTTATCCACGATGTCTTGAGGATCTGGATTAAAATTTTTTTTGTAATCTAAGAAATTATTTAATTGTATTATATCCATAATATTCTGATATTCATTTGTTTTTTCTTTTCAAGAGAATGTGTTAATTAATTATTAACGGCAAAGATATAATTCATTAATTTGAATTTCAATGAAATGTGGTTATGTTATGATTTAGATAAAAAGATTTGTTGCTCTTTAATGAAGTTCGTCATTGTGGAGCATATTTCGATTTCTCAGTCTTGTCATCACACTCGGTAAACTCTGCTGCAGAAACGATATTCTTGGGCATAATGATCGTTCCTATAGTTGTTAATTGTAATCTTTCATCATCATTTGACGTTTATTGACATATCATATATTCAAATTCATTCTATTATTCTGAAGAATTTTCAATATCTACTTTCATCTCATCATAATTCATGTCATGATGTACATGGATTTCGCACTCAGTCATTTAAACATATTGCATATCTTGGATCATATTGATTTTCACATCATGTGTCATTACATAATATTATTGTGTTTTTTCAATTTTCATCAGTTTCTATATAATAATTTCATGTATAAAGTATTGTTTCTTCAAAGTGGTCTGGAAGAGGTTTTATACATTCATTATAATTAATACTTAATCGACATTCGTTGATTTTTTTTTTATCTTTATTGTATCTTAATAGGTTAGTATTTCTAGTTTGATAAATGATTTCTGTTCACTCTGTGGCAAGTTGATTTGCTATGATTGTTTGCATGATTCTTTGATTTACAAGTTTTGCGTGGTTAGCAGCTGTAAATATAGCAAATAATCATGTAGATATTACAATGGAGATTATAAGTATTTCAATCATTGTAAATGCTTTTATTTTTTTCATTATGTTTTGAAATTGAAAATAAATATGATATATGTATAAGTATTCCAAAGTAATTTTCAATTATTTATTTAAAATTTTTGATGACAGATAAGCTTTATATATATTGTATTCTTTGAGTAATAGCAATACTTTGTGTGTTGGCTTTTGCCTTGAAGCTTGAAAAAATGATGCAGATTATAATTTGAAATTATATACTTTGAACGTTGTTTTTTTCTTTATGATTTTGTTTTGATTTGTTGTTAAATACAAATTCTGATTCATCAATTCTATCATTTATTTCTAGTGCTAAAGTTCGAATTCTCTTGATTTTGTATGCTTTGTTTTTTTTCTTTTTTGTTTATCGTAGATCGAAGATACGTGTCGATTTTTCTAGCGATCCATTAATTTACAAGCCGTTATATTTGCTCTTTGTTCCATTGACTGTGATTAGTATGATTGTCACTATTTGATTGATCATCTTATGATGGAATGCGTTTTCTTTTTGAGTATTAAATTCTATTTCTGATTTTACCCAAAATTTTTATTTGCATAAAATTATTGTAAATTTTCCATATATAGTTTGTGCTTATTCATTTATTTCATTGTTTGCTATTACTGATTTGAAAGTGAAAGTAAATATTTCAGTAAAAAGTGAGAGTTAGTGATTAAAAAATTGTTAATTATTAATTTTTAATTATTCCTTTTTTCTGTTGAAAAAAATTTTTGTATTAATATTCTCTTGTGGAGAGTTTTACATTGAAACATTTTTTTCATGAAAGTAACTTTTCCAAAGAATATTAAAAAGTGATTTTTGTCATGATTTTCTATGCAAATTTGACCATTTTCTGTTTCTGTTTTGCAATTACTTCTGGTTGCTGCATGAGTTTGATTGGCAGTTGTGGCCTTTAATGCATGACAAAAGGCCGGTAGTAAGGCAGCATGAACTGCATTTGCTGTGATAATTTTGATATTTGTACTTTTTGTTACTTTTTTTAAGGTTTCAGAGATGAATATTTTGCAGTTACTTGCGAAAAAAATTAGAGAAAATTTTTTTGATGTGACCAGAAAGTTTCAATCAAATAATGAAAAAATTGATCCTGTAAAAATTTCTTTAAAAGAGTGAGAAGTGCAGGAAGCGAAACAACAAGTTGTAGAGCAGAAGCAAGAGCCTGAAGTGGATGAAATTATTAAGAACATTAAAGATACGGAATTGATTTAAAATAGTGAAAAGTTAATAATGAAGAATTAATAATGTGGAAAATTTCAAAATTATTAATTATTACTTTTTAATTATAAATTATTATTATGATTCTGTTTGATGAGGATAAATTGCATGAATATGTAAAAGAAAATAAGATTCAACCATTTAGAGAGAAACAAATTCTTTATGAGTTATATAAAAATCAAAATATTTCTCGAGATGAAATGACAACACTTTCAAAGGATTTGAAACAGTGATTAGCTGAGAAATTTAAAATAATAAATTTAGAATGTGAACAGACTGTTGAGACAGACGATACTACAAAATTTGCTTTTAAAACAGAGGACTGACACGTGATAGAGGCGGTTTTGATGTTTCATCGGAGTAAGCATTTTGAATGAAAATTAAATAGGATAACATTGTGTTTATCAAGCCAAATTTGATGTCCAATGTGATGTGCTTTTTGTGTTACTTGAAAATTAGGTTTAAAAAGAAATTTGGATTGGACAGAAATTATTTCTCAGATGTTGTTTGTAAATAATTACATAAAAAAAAGATTTGGTAAAAAAGAAGATTGAACATTGCGATCGGTCAGAAATGTGGTTTTTATGTGAATGGGGGAGCCTTTGTTAAATTATGACAATGTAAAAAAAGCAGTTGAGATAATGTTTAGACAAGATAGATTTTCTCTATCAAGGAGACACGTTACGATCTCGACGGTATGAGTGATTCCATGAATTGAAAAATTGATTTCAGATGGTTTGGAATGTATGCTTGCTGTTTCTCTTCATGCGCCTACACAAGAGCTTCGTGAAAAAATAATTCCAAATGCGAAGTTGACACATCTAGACAAGTTAATGTCTACATTGAAAAAATATGAAAAAGCTACATGAAATAGATTGTTTTATGAATATATAATGATTTCTGGATTGACAGATTGAGATAAAAATGCTCATGATTTAATATCGCTTTTGCGTGGTCAAAACTGTCATATAAATCTAATTCCGTATAATGAAAATCCTGTGATGGATTTTAAAGAGAGTAGTATAAAAGATATAAATAGGTTTAAAGAAATTTTGGAAAATTGAGGATTAACAGTGACTGTTCGTGATAGTTTGGGTAGAGAAGCAAAAGGTGCTTGTGGACAGTTAGGATATGAGAGGTTAATTAAGAATTAATAATTAAGAATTAAGAATGAATAATGTAGGCTTTTTTAAATATCAATTATTTTTAAATGCTCCGGGTGGTTGTCCCTACAAAAATCTTTATAAATATCGCTCCGGGTTAAAACCCGAAGCTAGACAAGCTATTGTCCCTTTGGGACTTTGTTGCTAGCCCTGAAAGGGCGATTTCTTGTGTAGCCCATGGTTTTAACTATGGGCGGTAATAAATAAATTAAAAAAAATCAAAATTGAGGGGACAACATTTATGCTGTCCTATATCTTGATTATTTGTTTTTTGTGTTTGGTAATTGAAAAATATTTAATACGGAAATGGGATAGGGCAAGCCCTATCCCTACAATATTGAAACTTTATTAAAATAATTTATCATGTTGGCCCAGGGTTGAAACCCTGGGCTGGATATGTGTCGCCCTTTCTGGGCTTAAATTAAAAAATTCAAATGTAGTCCTGGAGGGACGAGATTTTTTAGCTCAGGGTGTAAACCCTGAGCGATGTAAAGAAGGTGAAAAAATCCCGAAGGAATGGTATATATTGTGTGGTTATTTTAATTTTTTTTAAAAAGGATAGGGCAAGCCCTATCCCTACAATATTGAAATTATTTTTTATTTTACATTTCGCAAATACAAGAAATTCAATCTTTTTCGAGATATTCGATATTTTGTGTCTTTGTCACTCAAGCTAAATCGTCTTGGTATTTCTTTACCATTTCAATGTAATCTTTTGGTCATGAGATGACTATATTTTTTAATTCTGCTCACATTGAGATTTGTTTCTCTGTTTTGAATCTTCTAACTGATTCGATGATTTCACTAATTTTTTCAAATTCAGATATGATTTCTTCACTATTTGTAATATTCAAAATTTCTTCAGGGAAAGCAAATTTGTGGATTGATATTTCTGAATTGAATTGTTTGAAGTAGTTTTGGTAAATTTCTTCTGTGATGTGTGGTAAGTATGGTGCAATCATTTTGATTGTAGCAAAAAGTACATTGTACAATGTCCATTGTCCTGCTAATTTTTTTGCTTCTCAATTTTCAAATAATTCTGGTTTGTACAATCTAACTTTTACAAGTTCCAAATAATTGTCGCACAAATCATGTCGGAAGAAGTCTTCAAATGCTATTTTTGCCAATCCATATTCAAATTTATCAAGATATTCTGACATTTTTTTGATTGTATCATTTGCTTTTGCTATGATCCATTTATCAGTTTCAAGAAGAGTAGATGTATCAAAATTTGATTTTGGATCAAATCATTCGGTCAACATCTGAACGAAACTTGCTGCATTCCATAATTTTGTAACCAATTTTTGTCCGTTTTTGAATTCGTTTTCTTCAAATAACATATCTTTTCCGAGTTGTCATCCAGCTGCTCGATATCTTACTGCGTCAGCTCATCGTTGGTCGATAATTGTTTCAGGATCGAACTTTGCATTTCATTTTGATTTACTGAATTTTTCTCATTTTTCAGCCATTACAAATCCAGAAATCATGACATTTTTGAATGGAATATCGTTTTCTCTTAGATAACTGTGAAGAGTTGTGTATAATAGCCATGTTCTAATGATATCGTGAGCTTGAGGTCTCAAGTCCATTGGAAAGAAGTTTGTAGTATCAAATCAATCTCTTTCAAGCATTTTCTTATTAATCAATGGAGATAGACCTGAAGTAAACCATGTATCCAAAACTAATGTTTCTCATTTTACTTGGTCTGCTGTGTATCCGTCTGGTAAATCTACGCTTGGGTCTACTGGGCCACGATTAAGTTGTTCTTCGCTTGGTAAAATTATTTCATTTGTATTTACATTATACCATACTGGAATAGGAATTCCGAATTTCCTATTTCTTGAAATATTCCAATCTCGGTGTAGGTTTTCAATCCAATCGTTTGATCTTTTTTTCATAAAATTTGGATACCAATTCATTTTGTCATTTTGAGCTAACAAGATATCTCTTTTGTCCAATATTTTTACAAACCATTGGTGAACTGGCAAAATTTCTACAGGTACTTTTCATCTTTCTGAGATTGCTTTGCTCTGGATGATAGGAGTTCTGGCTCTAACTACTCACATATTTGTCAAAATCTCCATCATTTTTTCTCTGGCTTCATCTACTTTCAATCCATCTATTTCATCTAATCCTGTATTTATCATCTTTCCGTATCTATCAATACAGATTTTTGGTTCTAATTCATGCTTTTGGAACCAATAAACATCGACTTCATCTCAATAACTACAACACATTACGAGTCCCGTTCATTTGTCGATTTTTGCTTTATCATCTGGCAAAAGTGGTACAGTATCTCCAAGTGGAGTAGTGATCATGTGCCCAAAATATGGTTTGTATCTTTCATCATCTGGATGAGCAAATACAGCTTTACATGCTGGTAGTAATTCAGGTCTTGTCGTAGCGATTACTAGCTTTGTACCATCGTCAAGTGTAAATTCTATTTCATTGAAAAATTCATTGAATTCTTTTTCTTCTGTCTCTGCTTGTGCAATTGTTGCTTGTAATTTTGTACACCGTAATGCTGGGAAATCTTTTGAAATAATTTCTCATTTTTTGTACAGTTTTACAAATTCTTTTTGAACTATTTGTTGTGTAGAAAGTTGGATTGTACTATAAGTTTTTGTCCAATCTACTGAAAGTCACATTTTTCTCCATAAGTTTTTGTAGATTTCAACATATTTTTCGTTTGTTTCCAAACATTTTTGGATGAAATCTTTTCTTTCCATTTCTTTGATGTTGATTTTCAGGTCTCTTTCTACTAGTTGCTCAGTTGGAATTCAGTTGTTATCGAATCACATAGGATAATATACATTAAAACCTTTCATCCTCTTGTATCTAGCAATGATTTCAGCTTGGGTATATGAAGAAATATGTCATATGTGAAGTTTTCAACTGACCGTTGGAGGTGGCGTATCTATTGAAAATGTTTGTTTACTACTTCATTTTTCGTATTCGTTAATCTTGTTTTCTTGCCAAAAATTTTGTCGTTTTTTCTCGGATTCTTTTGGATCGTACTTTCACATGGAAAAATTTTACAAGTTAAAAATTCTTGTCAGCAATTTACTGACTAACTTTCTTTTTATTTATTCTTTACGATAATTCAAGAAAAATTGAACTTTTTTGGAGGTGCTATTGACTTTTTCTTATGAATTTCTATAATCAACGCTTGTAAATCCTAAAAATAATAGATTATGCACAAACAAAATGAAGGTACTCCATATATTGGAGGCACGATTTTGGGGACAATTCCTCAAAACCTTTTGGAGTCAGGATCATTGCGTGTTGATTCTGATGGAGAAACTGTGAGGTCTTTTTCTGATGAAGCTTCACAATTCTTGGAACAAAACAGGTTTCACAAAAAGAATAATTGATTATGAAGTATCCGTTTAAGGGCAAAACCGAAGATGAAAGTGCTAGAATAATTTCAAATAAATGGGATTATTCAAAGCCATTGCTTTTGAAACCGAAAGCTGGTTGTCAGAAATTGACAGAGTCGAAAATTCTTGAGATGAGAAATGATCCAAACGTTCGATTAGAACAATTGCCTGATGGTAGGATCCTTTCTTTGACAAAAGAAACTACAAACGTTTTGTTTGAAAATGACTATATCGTTGATATTACTTACATCGAAAGGAAATATTAATTAAAATTATTTTTGTATGGTTCCGCAAAGAAAGTACACGCAAGAAGACAACGCTAACGAATTTGTGAATGATTTCTTTTACAAATTTGGAGATGGCTTAAATGGATTGGATTTTCTTCCAAGGAAGTCCGAGAATGGAAAAAAATCACCAACTTATGAGGATGCTTTGGCTCTACAGAGTCACGAATGTCCGAGCATTTTGGTCGCAAAACGAGAAAATGGCGTCTTATGTACGTGTTATACTGCAAAAGACGGACATAAACTTGTTAAAATGGGCTTTTTGCCATCTTGTTTTATGTTGGATTGATCATTAATGTGAATTTACTGCAAGAGATTCTTGCAGTATTTTTTATTTGACAAATGTGTTTGTATCTGTATTATCATGAAAAATAAAAACAATTAAAAAAAGGAGGTTATAATATGTGCTTTCATAAAAATTACAAAATTTACTATTTAAAGCGTAGAAGCTTGAGAATAGTGGAAAGGTGGCGATTCTCCTCTGATTGTTCAGTGGATGATTGTACTGATTCAGTTCCGATTTTTTTAACTAAGAAAGTGCCATCGAGTATTGTGCAAGCATTGGCAGTCAAGTATCAATCATGTATTGTTTTTGATACAATAGAGGGATATCTGGATAAAATTTCTATTTTGAAAGTTTATTCTAAGACATTGGCGGAAGAGTTGGTTAAAAATTACAAATCTAGGGTTATTATACGAAAGTAATAGTGAAGACGCGGATCTTTTCTGCGTCTTTTTTCTTGAAAATAAAAAGTTTCTTGTTATATTGTTATTTGATTTATTTGTAGTTGTGATTATGAATATTATTGATTTATTTTTTCCAAAAAAATGTGTTGGTTGTGGAAAAATAGGGGAGTATCTTTGTGTGAATTGTAAGAGGACATTACAGCCACATATGGAAATCTGTCCTTGTTGTCATAGATATTCCAAAGACTATCAGACTTGTGTTGATTGTAAATCTATGTGATATTTTGTATTGGATGGGATTTTAATTCCTTTTTCATATTCGTGATTTTTAAAAAAGATTGTCTTAAAATTAAAATATTATCATAAAAGAGATGTTGTTGATTTTCTGGTAGATAGAGTGCGTCTCGCTATTTATGCGAATCATACTTTGAATTCAAAAATTGAAAAATGAAATGTGATTGTTTCGTGAATTCCATCACATTGGTATAGGAGGTATTTTACTAAATGATATAATCAATCATTTTTATTGGCAAAAAATTTAGCAAAAAAATTGGATTTGCCATACTGAGAGTTTTTGAAAAAAACAAAAAAAACAAAGTCTCAAGCAAGTTTGGATAGAGAGTGAAGATTGAAAAACTTGGAAAATGCTTTTTGTTTTCAAAATGAAAAAGCATTGGAAAATATTCAAACAATAATCCTTGTTGATGATGTTACTACGACTTGAAGTACATTGAATGAAGTTGCAAAATTTATAAAATCTAAATATCCAAAAATTAACATTCGAGGAGTAGTTTTATGCAGGAAAAATAATTAATAATTAAGAATTGGAAAACTTCTGAAATTGTTCATTGTTAATTTTTGATTCTTAATTACAAAAAAAGTGTTCAAAAATTTGCTTTTTTTAATATTTTTGATTATAATTGTGTAATGAGTTTTATAAATTAATAAAAACAAAAAATGCCAACAGATGAAAACAATGGAGTAAATCCTCAAAATCAGCAGTTAAATCCTGGTCAACAAACAGGTAATGATCAACAGATAAATCATAATTTAGTTTGAAACAAAACTGTGTCAGCACAAGATTCTGGTGATCCTGATGATTTTGATTTCAGTTTTAGTGATAATCAATCATGAGGATGATGAGATATACAGGCGCAAATGAAAAGAGAGTGAAGAAGTTGAATGTTTTTGAGCCCTGATGAAGATTTAAGGAAGAAAGCGGAAGAGCAGCCATCAGATAATGTAGTTGTACCAACAAAAAAAAGAAGTTGAATGTTTTTAACTCCAGATGAAGAGTCTGAAAAAGAAATAGCTGAAAATGATGGAGAAACATTTTCTTTTCATGATCAAAATGATCCAAATTGAGTTGATTTATCCGAAAAAGAGGATGAATATTTGGCAGGTATAGATCCAAGTGATGTTGAAGATGATCCAACTGATAAATTTAATACGCTTGGTAGTGATATTTCAAAAGAATGAGAACATGATTGAAAATTAGATGAAGAAATTGAGGATTTAATTTCCTTTGATAATAGTGGTAGTTCTGTAAAGAGTAGTGAAAGTATAAATAATTCAGAAGAGTCAGTAGCAGTTCCACAAGAATCAGTAACAGCTCCAGAAGAATCAGTAACAGCTCCAGAAGAATCAGTAACAGCTCCAGAAGAGCCAGTAACACCTCCACAAGAGCCAGTAATAGCTCCACAAGAACCAGTAGCAGCTCCACAAGAGCCAGTAACAGCTCCAGAAGAACCAGTAACAGTTCCAGAAGAGCCAGTAACAGCTCCAGAAGAGCCAGTAATAGCTCCAGAAGAACCAGTAGCAGCTCCACAAGAGCCAGTAACAGCTCCAGAAGAACCAGTAATAGCTCCACAAGAACCAGTAGCAGCTCCAGAAGAGCCAGTAATAGCTCCAGAAGAACCAGTAGCAGCTCCACAAGAGCCAGTAACAGCTCCAGAAGAGCCGGTAATAGCTCCACAAGGACCAGTAATAGCTCCTGAAGAGTCAGTGGAAAATTCTCAAAGTGAAAAAAATTGGTTAGATGAAGAAGATCAAAAAGTAAACGACACTTTTTGAACATCAGATAATTTAGCTAATGAAAATATTATTAAAGATATTGATATGTCTCCTGAAAATGTGGCAGAAAATGTTGAAAATGTAATTACATGAGATGTTGTTAATACTAATGTGGTTAATAATGATTTAGCAGAAGAAAATAATTTAACAAATGTATGAAATGATTTGCATGTAGAAAATTTAGGTACAGATGTCGTTGAAAATAGTAATGGTGATTTAGTTTCCGATTTGTGAAAATGAAATGTGTCAAATCAACAATATGTTCCAAATGAAGCTGAATTTTCGCAAATGTCTAATCTATTAAATTCATCAAGTACTGGTCCTATTGATTTAGATAATATTAATAATCCAGTTCAAAATATACCAAATCAAGATCCAGTTAATGATTTTGTAATTGATGTTCCAACAAGTACAGAAAATCAGATAAATTTACAAATAGATTCAATACCAGTGGAAAATTGAGTAGAAACTAAAGTAGAATCTAATCAAGTAGAATCAGATAATAATGTGGCTGAGCAAGCACAGTGAACAATAGATTTAGATAAGATTCAGTGATGAATTTCTTTGGATTCTATGATAGATAATGATATTCAAGATATTCATGTTCAACCACAACAAAATGAATCTGTATGACAGCAAAATCAGTCTGCTGATGTAAATCAGGATAATGTATGCGAGCATCAGCCTATACCTGTTAAGAAACATAAAAAACAATCATGATTTATAATTTTATGAGTGTTTGGTGTCTTGCTTGTGGCTTGATTTATTGTATATAAAATGTTCCCAGATAAAATTGTTAATCTTTTTAAACATGATATTGTTGTAGAATATTTAACTTGAAATGAGAATAATAATGGAGAATGAAATGAAATAAATGATGATGAAAATCAATGATGAACGAATGCTGATGAATTTGATTTATGACAACAGTGAGAAAATAGTGAAGAACAATGAAGTGGAGAAGTATGAGAAGAGGTAGATCCTAATAGTTTAGCATGACTTTTGGAATGATATGTAGATGATAATGATGAATCAAAAGAGTTAAGTGGTGATAATAATCAATGAAATGAAAATCAATGAAATGTCGGAATAAATGATGGTGAAGGAAGTGATTTAAATGATTGAAGTAAAGAAGAAAATCAGAATGTAAGTGAAGAATGAGAATTTGATCCATTTTCTGAGATGAATGCTTTGCTTGGTGTAGATGAAGAGAATAAGTCTAAATTAAACAATTATATATCAAAATGACAATATTATGTTGATTGGTGAACTGAAAATTCTAATTCAGTTGCTAAAAGATATTGAGAAGTAATATTAACTTCAGCACAAGAACAATTAACAAAACTTGAAAATTGAGAAGAAATAGATACTACTTTGTTTGATAGATTTGATAATTATTTGAAAGTACTATCAGATTTAGAGAATAATAATTAGTTTTTTTATGGATAATTGAACCATAAAAGCACAGATATCTTCAAAAAATAAATTGGAAAGTTTGTATAGTTTGGACTCATTGTTGGATAAGTTCCTTAATTATCTTGAATTTGAAAAAAATAATAGTCCAAAGACATTGGAAAACTATAGTTTGTGGCTAAATAGATTTGTGAGTTATATATGAAATATTGATGTCAGAGAAATCAAAGCTATGCATATTTTGGATTATAGGATGTATTTAAATCAGCTTTGATTATCGAAAAAGACCGTAAATTATCATGCTGTAGCTTTGAGGTCTTTTTTCAAATTCTGTTTGAAAAATGATATTGATTGTATATCTCCGGATAAAATTGAATTGGCAAAAATGCCAACAAGGGAAGTAAATTTTCTTACTCAAGAAGAAGTACAAAAGATATTGGATGCTCCATATGAATATGAAAAAAATGATTTGATTAGAAAAAGAGATTTAGCTATTTTGAATATACTTTATGGTACTGGGCTCAGAGTAACTGAGCTTATCGGTCTAAAAAGGTCTCAGCTAAATTCTGAGACAAAACAGTTTTCTGTAATGTGAAAATGATCAAAAATTCGTGCAATATTTATGACAGAGAAAGCAAAAGAAGCTTTGGTTGATTATCTGAAAGCAAGATCAGATGATTCAGAATATTTGTTTATTAGTTTATCTCAAAATAGTAGAGGACAGAAGTTATCTAGGAATTCAGTAGAGGAAATTGTGAAAAAGTATAAAAATTTAGCGTGAATTAAGAAAAAAGTGACACCACATACATTGAGACATAGTTTTGCTACAGCATTACTTCAGAAATGAGCTGATTTACGTGCTGTACAGGCGTTACTTGGACACTCAAGTATTACTACGACACAGATATATACTCATGTTGATGATAAGTATTTGAAGGGAGTGCATGATCTATTAGATGGTTAATAATTTTTAGATTTTCTTATTTGCCTCCGGCGGGTTACTTTTGTACGGAGCTACAAAAGTAACCAAAAAAGCTCTTATCTGGCATGCCAATTTCAGCAAGCGATGTCCTGTATTCCATATTTTTATATTGAATACGAAGCTCACTCGCATAGGCTCGTTCGCCTACTTATGAATATTTATTTTTAGACTGGCTTGAACAGCTTGCAAGTGAAATTGCATGAGATTAAGATTTTTATTATGAATAATTTTTCGCTGACGCCTTTTATTTTCTGATCTTGCAATTTTTTTTGGTTGGATTATATATTAGTGAAATTTTTTTATGAAAAAAAGGATGCCGAAGCACCCTTTTGTGGGATGATAATAATCATCTCCAGATGTTTTGTGTCCTGTCAGGGCCGTAGGAAACGAGCTTTATAGGTACGCCGACATAATTCTCGATAAATTGGATATAATCCTCGAGCTTTTGCGTGATCTTGCCTTCGATTTTCTGTTGCCAGCCAGGAAACTCCGTATAGACGGGTTCCATGGTTTCGTAACAGGCTGCGAAAGGCAATTGTTCGGTCACTTGTCCATTGTAGCGATAGGCGGTGGCGACTTTCAGTGTGGCGAAATCATCCATTACGTCTGACTTCATCATCATCAGGTCTGTAACACTGCTAAGCATAACGGCATATTTCAGTGCTGGCAGGTCAAGCCAGCCGCAGCGGCGCGGACGACCGGTTGTAGCTCCAAACTCATGGCCGTTTTGGCGGAGTGTCTCGCCTGTTTCATCGAATAGCTCAGTGGGGAAGGGACCTGCACCAACACGGGTGCAGTACGCTTTGAAGATCCCAAACACTTTGCCGATACGGCTTGGTGCAACACCCAATCCTGAACAGACACCAGCAGCAATGACGCTTGATGAAGTAACGAATGGGTAGCTACCAAAGTCTACGTCGAGCATTGTGCCTTGTGCACCTTCTGCCAAAACTTTTTTGCCTTCATCGAGGGCATTGTTGATGTAGTATTCGCAGTCGATGAATTCAAATCGTCTTAGATAGTGGACACTCATGAGCCAAGTCATTTCGTAATCAGCAAATGAGTTTCCATCCAGACAGATTGTATTGATGTCGGTTCCCAATGAATCGATACTATCCATATGCTCTTTTTTCAGACTTTCGTATTTGTTGTAAAAGTCTACTGAGCAGATGTCACCGATACGTATTCCTTTGCGGGCTGTTTTATCGGTGTAGGTCGGTCCAATGCCTTTCAGCGTGGAACCGATTTTTTGGCTGCCTAGAGCTTTTTCGTTGGCAGCATCCAGTGCACGGTGTGTCGGCAGTATAAGATGTGCTCTGTTTGCAATTTTCAATGTGTTACGCAAATCAAAGCCAGCTTCTTCCAGTGCTTCAACCTCAGCTTTGAGGATTACTGGGTCAATTATGACTCCGTTTCCGATGATGTTGATGCAGCCTGGAGTGAGTACGCCTGAAGGAATGTTGTGAAGTACAAACTTTTTCCCTTCGAATTCGATAGTGTGTCCTGCATTTGGACCACCTTGAAATCTGGCCACGATGTCGTAGTTTGGTGTGAGAGTATCTACGACCTTGCCTTTCCCTTCATCTCCCCATTGCAAACCAAGGAGAATGTCGATTTTGTTCATGTTTACTTTTCCTTTCTGTTTTATTTTAGTTTGAAAATTTTAATTAAGCAAAAATTGAATATAGATAAAAAATATCTAAAGTCAATACGTGTTAAAGTAAAATATCGATATGGAAATTAGTAGCTTTTTAGTGCAGCAATCCTATCTTCAATAGATGGGTGAGTGGAAAGTAGATTTGAAATTCATTTTTTTAATTTTGGAATTGGATTTTCGATACACATTGCAGCTACTGTGTCTCTCTGTATTGATTCTACAGCAGAGTCTGTACTGATTTTTTGAAGAGCGGAAATCATGGCGTCTTTATCTTTTGTTAATAGTACGCTTCAAGCATCTGCTAAGTATTCTCTTTTACGAGATATGGCAAGTCTGATTAGTGGATAGAAGATGTATCATAAGATTAAGCAAACTCATCAGACAATAGGTAATATTAGTTGAAGCTTTGATTTGCTATTACTATTTCTTCATATTCATCGTCTTAAAATATATGATCCTATGGTAGTTAAAATTCATATGTAAATTACTATTACAGCCATAAGTCTGCAGTCTCTATTTGCAATATGGGTAAGCTCATGTCATGCTACGGCTTCAATTTCTCTATCTTCAAGCCTATTAATTAGTCATGTAGTAAATACTACTCGTGAATCTTTTTCACTTCGTCATGTGGCAAAAGCATTCATACTATTGTCTTGTATGATTCAAATTTTAGGAGTTTTTAATCATCTTGAAATACATAAATTTTCTACTATATTGTAGATTCTGGGATTATCTTTTCTCTCTAATTCTTTTGCTCATGTATAGCTAAATATAATTTTTTTTTGCAAAAACAGAGAAATCGTTCAAATTATGGTGACTATGACTGATAATGTTAGAGAAATATCTATAGCATTTTGTGCTATATCTGTTGTGCTTTCTCATTTTCATATTATTTTCATGATAATATATGTAATGAGAAATAATAATACAGGAAAACAGATAAGCAATAGTACTGTTTTTGCTTTATTGCTCGATATAGATTTTTGGATTCACATTTGTATTTTAAATGTATTTTAATTAAAATTGAACTTTTGGAGCTTTCTTTTCTTCTTCATTTTCGATAGTGAATGAATCTTGATTACCAAATCCAAATAATTTTGCAATTATATTGTTTGGAAATACTTCTCTAGATGTATTGTAGTCTTTCACACTAGAATTGTAAAATCTTCTAGCAGCAGCTATTTTATTTTCTATGTCTGACAATTCTGTTTGTAATTGGATGAAGTTTTGATTTGCTTTTAATTCTGGATAATTTTCTGCTACTGCAAATAATGTTTTCAATGTACTATTTAATTGGTTATTTGCTGCTAATTTTTCGTTTTCATTTTTAGCATTCATAAAACCAGATCTAGCTTGTGTAAGTTGGTTAAGTGTATCTTTTTCATGGATTGCATAACCTTTTACTGTATTTACTAAATTTTCTACTAGATCAAATCTCATTTTCATTTGTACATCAATATCTGCAAATGCATTTTTTACTAAGTTTCTTAGACTTATTAATTTATTGTATTTAATTATGATGTATCATATTAAAATAATTGCTACAATAATTAAAATACCTCATACTGAAAGCCCTCCTGATAAGAGTTGAGATGCTCATGAAGTTTCTGTTGTCATTTTTTATATATTATAAGATAAATTTACTATTTTTTTAGGTTAATAAACTTTAGTAAAATTTCAATATTATTTATTATTATTCTTTTTTTCTTTATAATCTTTTTCAAGTTTATCTATGAATAATATTCCGTCCAAATGGTCTATTTCATGTTGAATTATTACAGCATTGTAATCTTTGAGCTTTTTTGTTTTTCTGTGTCAATCTAAACTCGTATATTCTATTGTAATATTTTTGTGTCTTTTTACATATCAAGTAACGTCTGGTACAGACAAACAAGCTTCTTTTCAGATTATAGTTTCATTTGATTTTTCTGTAATTTCTGGATTGATCATGATAGTTTCACTGGCTAATTCTTGTCATTTTTTTGTTTCTTTTCGAGAAGTGACAGCAATCATTCTGATATTTTTTCATATTTGAGGAGCAGCAAGTCCGACTCAATCGTTTTCATACATTAATTCTATCATATCGTTTCAAAGATTAATCAAGTCTTCATCGATTTTTGTGATTTTCTCAGATTTTTTTCTCAAAATCTTGTTGTTTGTTCATGTTTCTATTGTATAGAATTTTGATAGTGTTGATTTCATTTTAAGGTTGAATATTTAAATACTTTTTATTCATAATCTTGTCTCCCTTTTTAAAGTAGAGGAATCGTTTGCGGTGGAGAATCTTTAAGTTGTCCTCCTTTTTAAAGAGGGGGGCCACGAAGTGGTGGAGGATTTTTATATATCTTTTTACTTGCCTTCGGCGGGTCACTTTTGTCCAGAGCCACAAAAGTAACCAAAAAGGCTCTTATCAGGCATGTCAATTTCAGCAAGCGATGTTTTGTATTTCATGTCTTTGTATTGAATACGAAGCTCACTCGCATAGGCTCGTTCGCCTATTTACGAATAACAATTTTTAGATTGACTCAAACAGCTTGCAAGTGAAATTGCATGAGATTTATTTCTTTGATGAAAATTTTTTGGCTGATGCCTTGTTTCTATATATTTTTTTGGCTTTGGATTGCAAGATAATCGTTGCTTTATTTAACTGGTGTAGGCAAGCGTTGTAGAAAATATTAAAACAATCTATATGTAATTGTTTTTTAAAAAATTTTCTCAAAAAAATCACTTTTTACAAAAAAGTCTGAAATACCAGTCATGACCGCGATAAAAAAGTGGCTGAAAATTTGATAAATCTCTTTTTTGGATTATAATTAATTGTCTTTAGAAGATTTTATATGTCTAAATATGTTGGACAAATCCAAAATTTGTAGCAACCCCCTTGTCCTTCGGACACTCCCCCTATCAGGGGAGAAAATCCCTCTAGCCTACGGCGAATGGCCCCCTTTCAATAAAGGGGGACAAAAAAGAAACTATTTATTCTTTAAAATAAAACAAAATGAAAAAAACTAAACTTTTAGCATGAGCAGTAGTAGCAGCAATCTGAGGATTGGCAATGACTAGTATTGCAAGTGCAGTTACAGTGACACACTATCCAAATAGTGATGTAGAGTATACATTAAATTGAAATGAACATTTTACAGCTTGAACTATCACTATCGTAGATTGAGATGATATAATAACCATTCTTGATAGAAATCTCTGAGCAACAGCAGCAGGAACAGGATGTGAAGATCCAGATTTTTTGAATGTTTGTTCTGGATGAGATGCAACTTATTGATATCATTTTCAATGGTGAAATAATTATTGATTTGATCCAATGGATGATAGTATAACAGCAAATTCAGTGACAACCAAAGAACCATGGTTGATAGAGTATTCAAATAAATGATATGTTTGAAGCGTTTTTATAAAATCGACTGCTGTGCCATATGATTATCGGTCGGATAATGGAAATCATTATGATGTGTGGTGATGATTGGCAAGTGATGTGCCAAATTACGATAATAATTGAGTATGGAAGATTACTAATTGAACTGGTAGGCAATGACCATGTCCAAGTGGTTTTCATGTCCCAAGTTATTGAGAATTATCAAAATTATGGAGCATGTTTAATAATTCAGTAAGTGAAATACATAGAAACTTATTGTTGCCGTTTGCTGGTTATCGCTGATTTAGTGATGCTATAGTCTATAATTTATGAACATGGGCAAATGTTGATACATCATCACCAAATGTTTCGCTTTCGACACAAGCAATTTCTCCGTATAATAAATGAACATCTTTAAGTGTAACTTGAGCAATTGGTATTTGATCAGCCTGACGTGCAAATGGTTCTTCCGTTCGTTGTTTTTATAATTCTTACGAAACTTACACTAAGTCAAACCCTGGCGAGATGTCTGCTCAAATTAATCTTTCAGTAATCAAATGAACACTAATAATCTGAACAAAGACATGAATCTTGAATCTATGAGAAGTAAATGTAAGTAATAGTGCACAAGAATTATCATGAAGTTTTGGAGCAAATAGTTTTTGGGTAGAGGATATGAAATGAGTAGAGACTGGATATTATACTACAATATCAGTGACAGATTTGACATGAACTGTACCAACTCATGTAATCTCAGCAGATAATGTATACTTGAAAACAGCATGAAATGAGCCAAGCTATATCACATGAGCTACAGTAAGTGATTCAAAAGTAGTATTCAGCAATGACATAAAATCATGGCATAATAATTGGGCGGAACCAGTGACGTACTTTAATAGACAAAATACTGCTACAGCAGATGCATGAAGAGTATGAAAATGGTGAGATAATTTACAGATAAAAGTAAATATTCCAGCACATACACCATATGATACATATAGATGAACTATCACATATACTTTGTATGATTTGGATTCATAGGATAATGTATGGTTGATAATACCGAAAAATTCCCCTTAAATTTTTTAAGGGGAATTTTTCGATTTATTTCTTGAAAATTATTTTGAAATCGTTATAGTGTACATTACAGCAATCGACAAAATAGTAGAGACTCTGTGTAATTCAACCAAATCGTGGAGGGGTGGCAGAGTGGTCGAACGCGGCAGTCTTGAAAACTGTTAGCCGGTTATCCGGCTCGTGGGTTCAAATCCCACCCCCTCCGCCATTTATTAAAACATCAATTATGACATTTAGAAATAAATGACTTAGTTATATAAAATTTTCGGTGACACTTGTGTTATTGTTGTGATTTATTGTGGTTATAGCTTATGCTGATAAGTTTAAGAAGTGAGTAGAAGTGGTTTACGTAAACACTTCTAATTTTGTACAATGAAATAATAATGAAAGTGCAGCTATAAATTTGGATATGGTGTCTTACGAAGTATGAGCAGATAATGAATGAGTGGTGACTTATATAGTTCAACCATGAGACACATTGTCAAAGATAGCTAGTACGTTTGGAACTACTGTTTCTTTGATTAAAAAGATAAATGGTATTTCATGACCTATACAAGTTAATCAAAAGTTGATAATTACAAATGAAGAAAATTGATTACTTTATACAATACCTGAAAAGATAAATATTTTGGTATTTGCAAATAAATATTGATTGGATATTGATGATCTTATGACATTAAACTATATCCAGGATGAGAGTGAAATATTACAAGAATGACAAGAAGTATTTTTGCCTATAGCTTTGGAAACTGCATATGATGTTGGTTTGATGGAGAGGCCAAAGCCTGTATATAAACCAAAGACAACAGTAACTTATACACCAACTATTTCAAAGCCTACGACAACTATTTCTTCGTCGCAGTGAAATAATTGAAATATGACAAATTCTTATGCATGATCACGTGTATTGTCTACATGGATATTTAATAAGAATATAAATAATAAATTTTATGCATGACATTGTACATGGTATATGGCAGCTACTACGCCTCAAATTTTCCCTTACATAAATGAAACTACACAAGCTAGACCTTTTGGAGGAAATGCAAATCAATGGTATGATAATGCTAGAGCTGCATGATTTTCAGTATGACAGACTCCTGTAGTATGATCTATTATTGTTTATAATAAGTGAGGTGGAAATTTTGCTAGTGCATGACATGTTGCAAAAGTTATCAGCTATGATTCATCTACAAAGCAATTAATAGTAGAGGAGATGAATTGATCAAATAAATTTGTAGTACAAAGACGTACGGATAAAGCAGACAATCCAAATATTAAATGATATATCTATATGCCAGCTACACCACGAACACCTAGTAATTAAGAATTAATAATTAATAATTTTTCATCATTCTTGATTAATAATTTTTCGTTTTTAATTATCTTGTATTTTTGTTTATTATTTTTATGATGACAAAAACTTTTAGTTTATATAATTTTTATTATGAAAAGAAAAAATTTTATTTTACCAATTATTGGTTTATTTATCGGTGTTTTATCGTTTAGTGGTTGTTCAACTCAAAAAAATTATGAAATGAGTTATGAGCAAGTAATTGCCTTATTGGAGAGTCAGAGTCAAGAATTTATGGATATGTTTGTAGATGTTGATGCACAACAAAAAGAATTAAGTGCATCTACAAAGATTGATACAGATGATATGAATCTTGATATAAATGTTCAATCACAAACAAGGGTTGATTATAGTTCAGATTTTACAGAAGATTTGTCTCTTTCTTTTGATGCAGGTGTAAAGGTGCCAGAATCAAAATTAGATGTTACTGTATCTTGAGCATTAAATTACTCATTGATAGGTGATGATATGTATCTAAAATTGTCTAAATTTTCATTAAAATGACCTAGTGCAAATGATTTGGCTATGGTTAATATGATTGTAAATGGATTTAAGTGACAACGATTTAAGTTGAATATGTCTGGTGCAAGTATGTCAAATGCATTTACATTATACAAGACATATATTGAAGAATTAAAACAAGTAGCTGATAAAGCTTGATCAATGATGGTTAATGAATGATCTGTAGTATATGATTGAATGTTTGATCAGTATAAGTGATATAATGCATGGAAATACTCTGTGGATGAAGAAAAATTTGATGAACTATTACATGTATACATGGATACAATGACAAATTTCTATTCATGATTCTTTAATCAATATGCAGGAAATCTTTGAGCATCAAGTGAAGAATTGCAAGATTTGAACTTTAACGAATTGCTTTCATGAATCACATATGATAACTTACAATGATATCTTGTAGTTGTTTGAAAAAATGATGTCGTAGAGACTATGGAAGGTGCTCATATGGATATAGATGGTACATGATTTACATTTAATTGTTATTATTGAAAAGATTGAATATTTATGGATGTAAAGACTGATGATTGAGAAAATGTTATGTCTATTTTAGCAGAGAAAAATGGAAAAAAATATGATGTAGATGTTGATATGATGTCTGTATTCAAAATTAAATGAGATGTAAAATTAAATAAGCATTCAAAGAAAGATTGAATTGATGCAGATTTTGATTTGAATCTTTCTATGAATACTGAAGGAATGGGTGAAAGTGATGAATCTGTAAAGGAAATTAATATTGATGTGCCACTTAAATGAAATTACAAGGTAAAAAATATTGATAAATTCACATTGCAAGCACCTAGTGATGCAATAGATTTGATGGATATGATCGGTGGTTATTTATGAGCAAGTATGGGTGGTGATGATGAATATCGAGAAGATGATGAATATGAATATTTGGATGATGAAGAATTAGAATCTGATTATGTTGAAGTTGTTGATGAGGTTGAAGAATAATTATTTATTAAAATATAAAGGGCGGCGCACAGAAATGTGTGCTGTTTTTTTTATACTTTTTTACAAAAAAGTCTGAAATACCAGTCCTGACCGCGATAAAAAAGTGCCAAAGAATTTGACAACTTTTTTTTTTGTATATAATTAATTGTCTTTAGAAGTATTTTATATGTCTAAATATGTTGGACAAATCCCCCTTTGTCCCCCTTTATCAAGGGGGAGAAGAATAGGGAAATTCCCTCTCTGTTAGGAGAGGGTGCCCGAAGCTTGCTCAGCTATGCTGAGGGCGGGTGAGGTTGCCTACACCACATTTATCTATTAAAACAAAAAGATGAAAAAGAAAAAATTTTTAACCCTAGCAGTAGTCACAGCTATAGCAGGGACAACAATGCTATGAGTCACAAGTGCATATGAAGTGAGTTATCATCCAGAAGCAAATGTTTCGTACACATTAAATTGAAATGAAAATTTTACAGGAGGACTAATCACAATCACAGATTGAACTGATACTTATACGATCATGGATCGTAATCTATGAGCGACAAAATCTGGATCAATATGTAGTAGTGCAGATTTATGAGCATGTTGATACTATTTCCAATGGTGAAATAATTATTGATTTCCAACTGAATGAAGCGTAGCAACAAGTAGTACACAGGTAGATGCAAGTGGATATTGACCATGAAATTATTATTCTAGTTCAACTTGGATAACAAAAAATCCATGGAATAGCTCAGCTAATTATAATCTCCGATGATGAGTATCTGGGACATATGAAGCGATGCAGTGACCATGTCCAGAGTGATATCATGTACCAAGTAGTGGAGAATGGCTTGGATTATCGACTATGTTGTGATATGATAGAACTTATGATAGTAATGCATCAATACAGGCAATTAATAGCTTAAGAAATGAATTATATCTTCCTTTCGCTGGTTACCGCGGCTACTCGTCCGCTGGTGTGCGCTATCGGGGTACCTACGCGGACTATTGGTCGTCTACCGCGTATAGTGCTGATACCGCATACCGCCTATACTTCAATTCAGCTGGGCTCGACCCTCAGCATGGCTACAACCGCTCCAACGGTTTCTCTGTGCGCTGTTTTAAGAATTCCCCATACTCTGCCTCAGACCTTCCTAGCGAGCAGCAGCCTACAGTAGCTCAGATTAATCTTTCAGTCATTAAATGAGCACTTACTATCTGAACAGAGACATGAAACTTGAATTTATGAGAAGTAAATGTAAGTAATAATGCACAAGAATTATCATGAAGTTTTGGAGAAAATAGCTTTTGGGTAGAGGATATGAAATGATTAGAGACTGGATATTATACTACAATATCAGTGACAGATTTGACATGAACTGTATCAACTCATGTAATCTCAGCAGATAATGTATATTTGAAAACAGCATGAAATGAGCCAAGCTATATCACATGAGCTACAGTAAATGATTCAAAAGTAATATTCTGAAGTGCAATTACATCGTGGCATAGTGGATCAACACCAGTAAACTATTTCCAGAGATTAAATACAGCTTCACAAGATGCATGAAGAGTATGAAAATGGTGAGATAATTTACAGATAAAAGTAAATATTCCAGCACATACACCATATGATACATATAGATGAACTATCACATATACTTTGTATGATTTGGATTCATAGTTAGCTAATAGCCGATAGCTGATAGCAAATGGCATTTGTCATTCTGAACGAAGTGAAGAATCTATGTATGTGAAAATTGAAAAAGCTGAGCATTTGCTCAGCTTTTTATTTTCGTTGTATTTTTAAAGTGCCGTTAAGTGGCATAAACTTAATATGTGAAAAAGATTCTTCGTCACTACGTTCCTCAGAATGACACTATTGTTGCCTCCCTTATTAAGGGGGAAAGGGGTGGTTTTATTATTAAGATTTTTAAAATTTTTTATTTCATTTTAAATCCCCCTGTCGCTACGCTCCATCCCCCTTCGTAAGGGGGGGGACTATGTCTATCGTTGTTTTTTCTTAGAATAATAATGAAATATCTAATAGACTCCAGATTCTTGTCTGGAGTTTTTTTTGCTTGTTTTTTTGTTTATTATTTGTATGATGAAATAAACTTTTTAGTTCATATAATTTTATAATTCATGCAAAATCATAGAATTAAAACAAGACACACATCAAATTTGATTTCTCCAAATTCTTATAGTAGGAAGAAAAAAAACAATTGATGGAAGGTTCTTTTTAAGATAGTTTTTGTATTGTTTATCGTATGATGTCTTACATGATATGTATTATTTAGAAAATATGTGTTAAAATGATTGCCTGATGTGGCTCAAGTTAGAGATATTTCTTTTTCTCAAGCTACATTGATTACAGATAGAAATGGAAAAGAATTGTATAGATTATTTTCTGAAAATAGGGAATATGTAGATTATTCTGCTATTAGTCAAAATATGATAAATGCAATAGTTGCGGTAGAGGATCAACGTTATTGGGATCATGCGTGATTGGATACAAGATGAATTATCAGGGCAGTAATTAGTAAGGTTTTACATCCAAAAAGCAAAACACAATGAGCATCTACAATACCTCAGCAGCTTGTCAGAAATTTGCTTTTGACAAAAGATAGGACAGTAGTTAGAAAATTGAAAGAGATAACTTTGACAAAGCAATTGGATGGTGTTTTGGATGATATTGTTAAGGATACTAGGTGAAGATTACATGGTGAGGAGTTGAAACGTGCAAAGAAAGAAATTACTTTGGAATTGTATTTGAATAAAATTGAATTTGGAAATAATGCTTATGGAATTGAAGCTGCAGCTCAAACTTATTTTGGTACATCTGCTGCCGAGTTATCTGTTTTGCAGTCATCTATTTTGGCATCAATTCCAAAATGACCATCTGCTTATAATCCATATACTCATAGAGCAAATACAATTTGAAATTTAAAGATAGTAGATAGTGAATGAGTAGAGTATTCTTTCTCAAATTCAGGGTTGAAAAGCGAAGTTGAATTAAAGTTAAAAGAAGTTATGGATAAGGCTGATTTTTCTAGTAAAAAAGATTATTCATCATTTAGTAAGTATTTGGCTTGATTGATTAATTTTTCAATATATGCAGATGGAAAAAAATATGATGTGACATACTGAGTGTGAAGGAAAGATTTAGTTTTGTGTCGTATGTTTGAAGATGATTATATCACTCAGGATGAGTTGAAACAAGCTTTGTTAGAGTGATTTACACTTGAATTACATAGAGCTGGTTTTGACATCAAAGCTCCACATTTTGTTATGTGGGTAATTAGTTTATTGGAACAACAATATGATCAGGAAACTTTAAAAAATTGATGATTGACTGTAAAGACATCATTAGATTATGATATTCAGGAAATCGCTGAAAATTCTTTAAAAAATAATAAATCTGCGTTGGAAGTTTATGGTGCAAGTAATGAAGCAATGGTTTATTTGGATTCTATAAATTGAGATGTCTTGGCATATGTTTGATCTTATGATTATTTCAATGAAGAAATAAAATGACAAAATGATATGATTCAGAGTGCAAGACAAGTTTGATCATCAATAAAGCCATTAATTTATGCGCTATGATTTATGAAATTACCATTGACAATAGATACTCCAATTTATGATATTCCATTTAAGATTTGACCAGATAGACCAAATAATTCCGATGGAAGGTGGCTTTGAATTTTGCCATTGAGAAATGCTTTGGCGTATAGTAGGAATATTCCTGCTGTAAAAATGATTGCAGCATTGTGATGACAAGATGTGGCATTGCCATACTTGAGAAGTATATGAATGAAAACACTTTCTGCTACATGAGATTACTGATATACATTAGCACTTGGAGCTGGAGAAATTCCTATGATTGAATTGGCTCAAGCATATATGCATTTGAGTACACCTCAACCATGAGTAGTAAATCCAATATTGGAGATTAGGTCTAGAGATGGATCTTTGATTTATCAGAAATGAAATGAAAAGCAGGATCAGATAATACCTGCAGGTGTATGATATGTTATGTGGCAAATATTATCAGAACCAGGAAATATGCCTGAATGATGGAGAGCTGCTTATACGGTTAAATGATTGAAATTATGAGTAAAGTCTGGTACATCAAATATGAAGACTCCTAAATGAGATCGTGCTAGAGATGGTTTATTGGCTACATATACGCCAAGTAAAGTTGCTATTTTCTGGTGATGAAATGCAGATTGATCTGCCATGTATTCAAATGCTTATGGATGATTTTTGAATGCTGCAGCAATGAGAGAGTTCTGGTTAACATTATTAGCCAATAATTATGTTGCAAATGAATGAATGACTGAAGTAGAAGTTTGACGCGCTACTATTTCAAAAATTTCGTGAAAATTGGCTACTGATGCTACACCATCTGAGTTTAAAGTTACATCTATGTGATATATAAATACTTTGCCTAGTGAAGCAGATGCTGGGGCAATCCCTGTAGAATTTGATGGATCTTGTTGATGATTATCTAGTCCATATACACCAGCTTCAGATTTAAGACAGTGATATGTAATTACTCCAAGTTCATTTATGCCAGATGGAATGGATTTAAATGAAATTTCTGATTGGTGGAGATGGTCTACAAATTCACAATTATTATGAGAATCTGGATTCTCTTGAAAGGTCACTTTTAATTATCACAATATTTTATTGGAAATGCCACAAGAATATTGTGAATGAAGAAGTCCACAAATAAGTGAAGATATTCATATAGAAATAAAGAATCTGAAGGATGGCCAAAAAATTTCAAATAAACCTATGGTTTGGTTTAGTGTACAGGCTCCAAATAATGTAAAAAGAGTTACTGTAAGCATAAATGATAGAGTGATTTGATCTACAGATTATAATTGAAAATCAAGTGATATTACTGATGTGATTTCTTCTAATTTATGAGATGTATCATGAAATGGTGAATTAACATTGGTGGCTGTAGATAAATTATGATATTCAAATAAAGCTACAATAAAAGTTTCAGTAGTTTGAGCTGATACACAAGCACCATTTTTATTGAGAGATAATACTTATGTGATAAAAGAAGGTGAAAAGTATAGAGTAGTATTGTTTTTGAATGATGAGCTTTCTAGTGTAGAATGAGGTAGTGTGTCACAAGATGGAAAAGTATTGAAGAACTTTACAAAAAATTATGCAGAATTTTATGTAAATAATCCATGAGTTATTAGTGTGACAGCAAAAGACTCTTTTGGAAATACATTAAATGATACAATAGATATTACAAAATATATTCCAGGATATGAAGCTCCTGTAGTAGAAGAATCTTGAACTACAGAATGATAGTAATTTTTTTTGTAATATATGTATAATTTATATGATTTTTTTGTTGAAATTGTTTTTTTTGTGTTGTTAAATTTGACAGAAATTTTTTTTTGATTATAATTAATATTAGGTAATATAATTTGTGTAAGTTTTAATTAAGTTGCATTGAATTTATTACTATTGTTTCTTCGTATTGTTAATAATGATTTTACTATATAAGTAGGTGAATAATGGCAACAGTTGAACAAAAAATGAAAGAATTTAAATCAAAACCATATGATGAGAAATTGAAACTTTCAATGAATATTATAACTAATCTTAAGGATCGTTGAAATGTACAGGCTCAAGAAATTTATGATAAAATATCAAAAATGGATAAAGTTCCAGAGTCTGTGGTAGAAGCTATTTATAAAGATTTTTGTGATAGTGTAGAACGTATTCAACAAGAGAAAATTGATTGAGAATTACATAATTTTGATAAAGTTAAAGATTATATGAAAATTTTGAGAGAAAAAGAAGCACAAGAAAGAAGAGATGAAAATTGTGATTCCTTATTAGATTGAATTGATGATTTATAATTTAACAAAAATAAAAATGGGTATTAATATGGCAGCAATTGCAGAAGTTGCGGGAAGTACATTAAGTAAAAAAAGGGAAGAATTTGATGCATTGTCAGAGGAGGAAAAGGAACAAAAATTTCTATCAACAATTGATGAAATTAAAATGAGCCAAGATTTTCAAAATTTTGAAAGTCGATGGAAAAAACAAGGAGTAAAGAAAAAAATGCAATATTACAAAGACTGAGAGGTTATTAGTGTGAAATGAGCTGTTAATTATGCTTCAAAGGCTCCATGAACATTAGATGTCTCTTTGAATCCATTAAAAAGGCCAAGAGTAAGGTGATTGCCGAATCCAGTTACTAAGCATATAAATCCAAAGAAAAATATTGAAGAATCTGTTGAAACAAGTATTTATGAACAATTCCCTTGGTTAATGAGAATTGGAGTTGATTTTTGATTGTTGAAAAAGCCATGGACACTTTCAAAAAAGACGTTATTAAAAAATATAGCAACAGATGCAAATACCTTAGATAAAAATTTAAAAACATTTAGAGAAGTTTGTAAATATGTGCCACAACTTATGGCAATAGGAGCATTAATAGAAAAGTTTTTACCATATACGACATGGTATAAGGATCGTTGAGCAGAACTTATTCAGGAAAGGATACAAAATGGAAATAAAAGAGATGTAGAAAAGTCTACAACCTATAGTTTGTCTCATATGGAGCAAAGTATTGTAAGATCTGAGGTTGAATGAAAAAATAATCCAGGATGAAGTAATACTCCAAGATCAGAGAATGAGAATCCTGATAATAGTTCAGATAACAATCCTAATGAGTCTAATAATCCTTGAGAAACAGAAAATATAACAACAGAAGCTACACAGGAAGTATCAACACCATCAGCAGAGACATCACAAGCTGCATAAGTTTATTAGTTAATATAGAAATGGGATCACAAGAAATTTTAGATATAGCAAATAAGGCTTTTGATTCTTTGTCTAATGATCAAAAAAAGGAAGTGTTTTTGTGAATAATTGAAAAAATTGAAAATAACCCAAAATTTCAAAATGCAAAAAAATATTGGGATGATTTAGATGAAGAGCATAAAAGTCAGTATTATAAAGATGGATGATGATCTTGGAAATATATGACTACGTGACCATTAACTCCAAAAATAACTAGAAAATGAATGAAAATAAATGTAAAAGATAATCTTTATACTACAGCAAGTCCTTTAATGAGATTATGAGTTAGTTTCTGATTGCTTGAAAAACCAAAGGATTTATCAAATGAAAATTTAGTTAAAAACATAAAAAAAGATGCACGTAATCTTAATAGATATATAAAATTATTAAATATTACATGTAAGGCTATTCCAGAATTATGGGAACTTGTACCGTTTGTTACTGCATTAAAGCCTTATGCACAATGGTATGAAAAAAATTGAGCGCCATTGATGCAGGAAAGAATGAAACAAAAAGAGTCAAAAGTATCAGAGGGAAATGTAGCAGAGGAATTGTCTGCTTCAGAAGAAAATATATTACAGTCTAATGTGGTAGAAAGACAAGCCGCATAAAGTTAAATAAACAATTTTTATGTTGAAACAATAAACTATTTCAATAAAAAAGGCATTGGATATTTATCTGATGTTTTTTTGTTATGTTTGAATTTATAAATCAAAGTTTTTCTCAGTATTTTGCGGATGGAATTAAACGAAATCCGATATTTATATTGATACTCGTTTGATTTACTATCCAGATATTGAAAGTAGTAATTGATTCAATCAAGGTAAAAGAGATTAGTTATACTAGTTTGTTTGCAGCATGAGGATTTCCATCATTTCACTCTGGTTTGGCTACTAGTGTAACTACAATGGTTCGGCTAAGTGAGTGATTTAATAGTGTTTTGTTTGCTGTGTGTTTCGCATTTTCATTATTGGTGGCATATGACGCTATGAATATTAGATTCGAATCAGGAAAACAAGCAAAATGTATAAATGAAATACGTTCTAGTTTGAGTTCTGTATTATTAGGAAGTTTGAATAGAGAGGAGAGATTGCCACTAAAAGAGAGACTTTGACATACCCCAATTGAGGTGGCATGATGAATTATTATATCGTTCATTTTGACTTTTGTGTTGTATTATCACTTAGTTTTACAATAAAATATAGAGATATCTTATGTGAAATTATTTGGTCAGTCCAAGGCCATTCAAGAGATCAAATCATCATACAATAAAAAAGAATTTCAGGAGAGTGAAATTGATTTATCCGAAAATAAATTTTTCGATAAAGGCTTTTCGAATTGTAATATTGTCTATAATATTTTCGTATGGAATATTTTTTATTATAAAAAATACCTTTTTTAAAAAGGAGAATTATATTCAAAATATTTCTTATAGTAAGGAAAGTGTAGATGCTTTTAATGATCCATATCTTTATAGTGAGATATCTAAGTCTTTGAAATGAGAAAATTATTATGTTGTTTCTAAGTTGAAAAGAAAATCATTTTTGAATAAAATTAAATCAGAATTTCCTATGGTTAAAAATATGAAAATAGTGAAATCAGCTCCATATTCAGTGGCAATTTGGATAGATTTTTATGAACCTGATATAATTATAAAATTGTGAGATAGGCGCTTTGCTATTATGTGAGATTATAATTTTGAAATATTTAGTGGTAATACTATTTGAGAAGATGTTTTTTATGCAGAGTTGCCACAATATGCTAGTGGAATTGATTCTTTGTATTGATTATTTCATGAAATTAGCCAAAATCAGTTTATACATGATATGCATTTTTTTGCTGAAGCATTTCCTGATTATGATAGGATTGTGTATTTACCATGATCTTCAATGACTGTGATTATATTAAAATCTTGATTAAGAATTTATGTAAATAATCAAAATTCTTTGGAATGACAGGTAGAGAATTATAATCTAATAAAACAATATTATAAGGATTTTAATTCTTTGAGGACTATTGATCTTGGGTCATTACAATGAGATAAAATAATTGTAAATAAATAATTTATTACTATATCATTCACTATGAATTATAAAAATGATTTCCCGATATTTCAAAACAATTCATGATTGGTATATCTGGATAATTGAGCGAGTACTCAAAAGCCAAAATATGTCATAGATTGAGTTTCAGATTTTGTTTCAAACTATTATGCAAATATTCATAGATGATCATATGATTTATCTGAGAAATCTGAAGAGTTTTATTTTCAGTCAAAGAAAAAATTAGCAGAATTTTTGAATTGTAAAGTATCAGAGATAATCTATTCTTATAATTCAACATATGCAATCAATTTAATAGCACAGGCATTGTGTAAATCCAAATTTTTGTGAAGATGAGATTCTGTCCTTTTGTGAATTCGAGAGCATCATGCAAATGTCATGCCTTGGAAACTTTTGGCTGAGGAGTATGAATTTGATGTAAAATATATTTCTATAGACGAGAATTATGAAATAGATTGGCAAGATTTTAATAAAAAATATGATGAAACTGTAAAAGTAGTTTCACTATGACATATTTCAAATGTTACATGAAAAATATATGATGTAAAGAAAGTGAAAACATTACTTAGACCTGAGACATTTTTTATAGTTGATTGATCTCAATCGTTGCCAAATATACCGATTGATGTGCAGGAACTTTGATGTGATTGTTTTGCATTTACATGACACAAAGTTATGGCATATACTGGAATTGGGTGAGCGTATCTCAAAAAAGATTGGATAAAAGAGTTGACACCATTGATTTCGTGATGATGAGCTATCCAAGATTTGGATGTGGATTTTTATAAATTACCAACTACTGTATCAAAATTTGAGGCTGGAACACCAAATATTATTTGAGCAGTCAGTCTTTTGAAAGCACTTGAATATATCGAATCAATTTGATGAATGAATACAATACGAAATCATGAACAAGAAATAGTAAATTATTGTCTACCAAAATTTGAAAAATTTGCTGAAAAAGTACAATTAATATGACCAAAAACAAAGGATAGAGTAGCAGTATTTTCATTTTTTATACCACACAATTCAAACTTCAATAATGTTTGAGAAATTTTTGCTGAACAAAATATAGCAATTCGTTGTGGATGACATTGTGCATATCCGATTCATAAAAGCCTAAATATTCCATGAACATGTAGGATGAGTGCATATATTTATAATGATGTCTCTGATATTGATAAATTTTTTGAAGTATTAAATCAAATTAATTAATAATTAAGAATTAAAAATGAAAAATTTCTCAAATTTATTAATTGTTTATTACTAATTCTTAATTATTTAAAAAGTCAAGTGCTATTCTCTGAAAAAAGTCATAAATTTTGCATTATAATTTATTAAAGAGTATAATATTATTGTACTTTTTAATTTATATTGTGATTAATGGCAGATACGCAGACACAGAATACACCAGAGACACAGCAAATCACAGTAGATGAGTTATCAAACAAAATTAGAGAGACTACGGATGAACTTAATACATTAAAAAATTGATTGAATAATTTGTCCGCAGAAGAATTGCAACAAAAAGCTAGTGAGTTGTCAGATATAGAACATACGATTTCAGAATGTATGGAGGATTTATCTAATTTAGAAAAAGATTGATCGGCATCTATTAGTAGAGATCAATTGGATGGTTTAAGGTTACAGATAAATACCTTAACAACATCTAAAGATGCCGTACAAGCGCAGATTGAAACCCAAACTAGAGCAAAACTAGATTCATTGAAATGAAATATTGCACAATCTCAAAATAATTGAGAGAGCCAAGAATGAGGTGGTCAACAGTGAGATGGCCAAGAGTGAGAAAATAAATCATGGTTATGAAGACAGTGGAGTTGACTTTGGAGTAAAGATGAATGGAAAGAGCATCCTGGAAAGAATACTTTACGTGCATTATCATGAGTATGAATAGCTGCATGAGTATTGAAACTTTGAAGGAGAATTTTTGGTGAAAAATACGATTATGAAAAAGAAATTCCTTGATATAAAGACATGTCCAGGAGAGAAAAAAGAGCTGCAAGGAAAAGACTTAAGAAAGAAAAAAGAGCAGCAAGGAGAAGCGAGAGATCGGCTGAAAAGTGAGAATTTCGGCAGAGACCTTTTTGAAAATTTGTTAAATGAGTTGGTATATTCGCCTGAGTTTGATCAGGTATATATTATTTAGCACATTGAATATATACTAAGAATTGGTGATTGAATGATTTGTTTGATTGGACAAGGGGTAAAAAATTGAAGATGGAGGAAGCTTTGCCTCTTGTAGAGTGAGAAGTTAATAATTGAAAGACTCAGGAAGGTATATTTAGAAATAACTTTGATTGAATTAAGTATGATGAAGAATCTAAAACTATAAAGTCGTATTGACAGGAAACTAAGATTGATATAAAAAAGAGAAAAGTGGAATGATTAGATGTAAAGTTTAATGATTTGCCAGAGCTTATACATGCAGCAAATATTATAAATTGTTTAAAATATAATTTATGATGAAAAGCATCAGCAGAATCTCCTTTTGCACAGACAGATCATTGATGAGATATACAATTTAAATTTTCACAGAGATGAGCGAAAGAGGTAGTTAGTGCAAGTAATAGTAATACTTGGACGAAAATATTAACTGGTTTAAGTTGAGCGGCATGAGCAGTTGGTGGTGGGTATGTTGGTTGAATCCGAGGTGCAGTATTAGGATGAGCGTGACTATGAGCAGCAGGTCTAGCTGCGTGATCAGCCATTGATAATGATTCTACTCTTGGTCATGCATGTTCAACAATAGCGTCATGAGAAAATTTTAGGAGATTTATATGATATTTAAATGGAGTAACGAGGGAAGATTGATCTTCTATGTGGATGCCAAGAGAGCAAAAAGAAGCGTCGAACTCTCCAATAAAAGATATTGCAGATGAAGCTATTACTCAGTTGAAGAGATATAGAGTGATGCATTGAAAAAAAGATAGAAGTCTAGATGCTAAACGGGATGGAAATGATTGAACTAGGTATGAAATAAGCTCTTTTTCATCTAAAACACATATAAAAATTGAATGATGAAAGGTGGATGAAAATTGAAAATTAAATCCAGATACTATTACATCAATTACTATAGAAAAGTACGATAAGGATGATAAGTGGCCAAAATATGGAGATGGAAATGGTATAAAATTGAATTTTCCTCAAGGTAGAGATTGATTAATAGAATGTATTAGGACAGTGGATTTAATTAATGAAATGAGGTCTGAATGGTGACGTAGGTGAGCTGAAAAATGTCCTATTTATTATAGAAATTCTTCGGTTACTGAACGAATGTGATGAGCTCTTTCTAAGTGATTAAAAATAGATACAGAATGAGCATGATGAGAAGAAATAAGGAGTAAAGAAGATTTAGAAAACTATTATCCGACATTATTGGCAGATTTGAAAAAAACAGAGTGAAAAAAATCAAGTACAATTGAAAGAATGATTGAAAATGGCAACCCATGAGATTCTTCAGAATTCCTTTGTTTTGTTAATTGAATGGTAGATGTAAATGGAGAAAACTTTTTTCAAAAATAAATAATATTTAATAAATATATATAAAATATTATATGGAAAACGAAGCACAAATAAAACAATATATAGAAGATAAAAATAAAGATTCGCCATCTGGAGCTTTAGATACAATTAAATCTGAGTTTAATTCTCTGATTGGGAGAGAAGAAAAAGAAACATGAGATTGACTTAAGCTTTTTGAGTGGTTGAAAAATGACAATAACTTATTGAAGTATGCGGAGCTAAAGTCTAGAGAAAAAGACTTAAAACGATGAGAGAAGGTAAAAATGGAATTACTTGAATTGAAATTATCTATAACTTGTCCCTATTTTAAAGATTTTAAGAAATTTTTGGAGGAATTAGGTAAGTGAGATAATACATCACAATCACCAGAAAGTTGAAGTGAAAGCGTGGAGTTTCAAGGTAAAACTTTTTGTGGATTTAGTGTAAGTAGTATTTCATCAAGTTCATATTATAGAAATTCGGAAAGTGGAGTGACATGGTGTTCAAAAACTGCTCGTGAAAATGGAAAGAAATTTTGAATAGTTTTGCCGTCTTGAAATGCTTATGATGCATGAGAAAGACCATGACAAGATTGCAAGTGAACATTACCACCAGATAAGGTAAATGATAGGCCAAAGAAGAATTGGAATGCTATTTCAAATTCGGATTTTATTTCTTGAGCTAAATGAAATTATGCTGATATTTATGTAGAATCATGATCAGATTATGGACATAGAGCAGCAGCCTTCAGAGATGATTCTGGACAGCGGTATGTGTTGGATCCTTATACTAGGGTAAATTGAAGATTAGATACATCTCCAAAGAAATTGGAGGATTATATGAGTTGTAAAAAAATAGTAAAAGCTCATTTTTATGAATCAAAATGATATGTGCCAGATAGTCAGGAAGTCGCTGAAAATCCACAAGTTGAGAAAGCAGTCCAACGGGCAATAAATATTGCAGAGAATAATTGTCATGGATATGAGCGATGATGAAAATGACAAAATGGACAGTATGATTGTTCATGATTGGTCACGAATGCGTTTAAACAAGCAGGATTTGATGTACCAATTTCTTGAACAGCAACTATGAAAGAAAATTTCACAAAAGTCTGATTTGAATGGATATCTCCATATGATCCGAATAATTTAAAGAGATGAGATATTTTATTAAAGGATGTCGGTGCTGATGGTGAAAGACATACTGAAATATATACTTGAAATTGAAAATTTGTTTGAGCACGTTCAAATTATGATAAAACATCTTGAGATAGTAGTTGAAATGAAATTGCAGAAAGCAGTGCTAGTCGATTGAGTACTTTTGGATGGAACTGAGTTTTGAGATATAGATGATAATATCTATTTAATCTAAATACCAAACTTTGTATACTACATTTTTTTTTGGATTTTCTTTTTGGTCAGCAATATATCTTCTAAACCATGTCCTTTGTCTTTTTGCAAGGCGTTGAGTATTTTGCTGTAGTAAATTTTCCATTTCATTTATATCATATTGTCATTGTAAATATCAAACGACTTCTTTGTATCAAATTCATTGCATGGATTGTAAAGTAGGGGAGTATCATTTATCCAAAAGTCATTTTACTTCATCTACAAGTCATGATTTTATCATTTCTTTTATCCTTGCATTAATTAGTTTATTCGTCTCGTCTTTTTCTCTCCAAATTCACATCATTAATATTGGCTGATCTACTTCTTTTTCAAGAAAACTTTCGGTCTTAGTTTTTCCAGAACTATGAAAAATTTCCAAAGCTCTTACAAGGTATCTTGTACTTTTTGGATGAATTTTTTTTGCTTCATCTGGATCAATTTTTTCTAATTCCTTGTGTAAATATCCAGGATTTTTTTCTTCTAAATCAAACATTTTTTTCCTAAATTCAAAATCTGGTCAGATTTCTGGCATTTGGAAATTTTTGTAGATTGTATCAATGTAAAGTCCTGTTCCTCATACAATCATTGGTAGTTTTCATCTAGATTGAATTTCTTTAATTTGTCTTTGTACATCTTTTTGCCGTTGTCAGGCTGTGTACGATTCATCTGGATTTATAATATTTATTTGATGGTGTGGAATTTTATCCAAAATTTCTTGATGGACTTTATCTGTTCAAATATTCATTTCTCTGAAAATTTGTCTACTATCGCTGGAAATTATTTCTACATCAAAAAACTTTGATAATTCGATTGATAATCTACTTTTACCGGTTGCGGTTGCTCATCGAATTATTACTATTCAATTTGGATCTTTAGATACAAAATCCTGTATTATTTCTTTTGATCATAATACTATTTCATCAAATTTCATTAGATTATTTATTTTTGAAAAAATGGCATTTTACTACATCCTGTAGTGACACACATGATACTTCATATTAATTTTTTTCAATTTCTATTTACGATAGCAATTTCTCGTTCTTCTTCTATGAGATGATTAACTCAATCTACTTTGTATTTTATTGTGTATCAATAATGCTTAACATCAGGTTTATCACTTGGTAATTCTTTAATTCCTGATATATATACTTTATTTCATGCAATCTTGTCTAAGAAATTAGATAATCGATTTACGCTGAAATAAGTCCTATATGTATTTGTTTTTTTTAAGTAACTATCTGTGATGTCTGCTAAGCTTGAGAAATCTCTATTATTTATTTTGTCGTAAAAAGTTTTTATGATGTCAGTATATTCATCATTTACTATGTAGTTATTGTCTGGTACTTCTACTTCTATAACTACATTTTCAAGATCTTCGTGTCATATTTCTTGTTCAATTTTTTGATTCTCATTTGTTGGCAAGCTTTTGATTTCAGAAAAAACTAATTTATTACTCTGAAATTTAGAAGAAATAAATATTAATATAGATATGACGAAAATAATAATTGCGCATCGTAAAAGGACTTGTGAATACTTTTCGTGTTTTCCATTCTTTGATCAAGTGTAGTTATTATCTAACTTTTTACTTTTGATATTTTTGTGAATCTCAATATTTTTTTTCTCTAAAGTATCTATATCTTTGTTATGTTTTGATATCTTTGTATTGATACTATCATCAATCTTTTTTTCTTTTTTTGGTCTTCAGCGTCAGTATTTTCATTTATTTTGAATTGCTTCATTAGCAATTTTGCTTTTTAATTCTCAAAAATCTTTTTTTGGTCTTCAACGACCTTGATTTTTTTTTGTTTCCATTTTTAAAGGTTTTATTTTTTAAAATGAATATTTATAATTAGTCCATTCGTCTTTGTGTATAATTGAATCGGTATCTGAAATCTTCATCGAAGTCATCATAATCATCGAATTTTCTATCAGATTTTTTGTTTATAACATCTCTCATGTTTTTGTATAATTCATCTGAAAGATTTTTCCAAGTTGTATTGTTTTTTAATTTTGGATATTCAGATCTTAATTTACTTATTAATGTTGGCCAAGCATTGTAAATTCTTTCAACCATTTCAAATTCTTTTAGTGTAAATCCAGGTAAAGGAGATAAACCTGGATTTCATACATTGAAATCTATGTATGTAGAATAACCATCTTCATCTTCAGCTATAATTCTATAGTAACCTTTTTTAGCAAATTTGAATATGTTTTCTACGTTTTTTTCTCATCAATCTGATGATGTCATAGTGATGTATCATCTATCCCAAGTTGTAGAGCGACTTATGAAGTAAGAAGAACTTGTTCTTGAAATGCTTGTCCAAGAATTTGATGTAGATGATCTATATTTTGCAGAGAAATTTATATCTCCTCTGTATGAACTTTTTGTTAATACTGTTAAATCAACGTATTCTGATGCAGATGGAGTATCGTCATTTGTTTGTAATTCTAATTCATCAGAACTAGAAGAACCTCAAACATTGAAATCAATATATGTAGTATTATCGTTGGTATCTTCTGCATAAATTCTATAATAACCCTTTTTAGCAAATTTTAAGAAATTATTTATAGTTTTTTCTCAATCATCAGAAGATTTCATTTTGTAGTAACCTTCTTCCCATTCATCAGAATAGTTAGAGAAGTAAGTAGAATTAGTTCTAGAAGATATAGTAGTCCAAGAAGAAGAGCTAGAAGATCTATATTGAACTTTGTAGAAAGAAATCTTTCAAAGATAATCTTCATCAGTATTTATAGTTAATTTAATCCATTCAGAAGTAGAAGGATTAGTTTTATTAGCAGATAATTCAACTTCATCACTTGAACTAGAAGAACCTCAAACATTGAAATCAATATATGTAGTGTTATCGTTGGTATCTTCTGCATAAATTCTATAATAACCCTTTTTAGCAAATTTTAAGAAATTATTTATAGTTTTTTCTCAATCATCAGAAGATTTCATTTTGTAGTAACCTTCTTCCCATTCATCAGAATAGTTAGAGAAGTAAGTAGAATTAGTTCTGGAAGAAATAGTAGTCCAAGAAGAAGAGCTAGAAGATCTATATTGAACTTTGTAAAAAGAAATTTTTCAAACATAATCTTCATCAGTGTTTATAGTAAGCTTAATGTATTCGGAAGTAGAAGGATTGCTTTTATTAGCAGAAAGTTCTATTTCATCACTTGAACTAGAAGAACCTCAAACATTGAAATCAATATAATCATAATTTCAATCAACGTCTTGAGCGTAAATTCTATAGTAACCTTTTTTAGCGAATTTCAAGAAATTATTTATAGTTTTTTCTCAATCATCAGAAGATTTCATTTTGTAGTAACCTTCTTCCCATTCATCAGAATAGTTAGAGAAGTAAGTAGAATTAGTTCTAGAAGATATAGTAGTCCAAGAAG